>Ga0075435_100001695_pt1 | contig 14326 bp, 12 predicted proteins | sample RhiMethybrSRZTD4_FD_75302 | JGI IMG/M metagenome (GOLD analysis project Ga0075435, IMG submission 75302) | Populus rhizosphere microbial communities from Tennessee, USA - Rhizosphere MetaG P. TD hybrid SRZTD4 | ecosystem: Host-associated > Plants > Roots > Rhizosphere > Soil | place: USA...
GCCCGACTGGAGAAAGATCATCCGGGGAACAGTATCTATCCCGACGGCGCGTCGAATAAGGGGCTCTGCTTGGCGCTGGAAGATTGGTCCGATGAAGTGGTGATTCATGCCAATCATGCCATTCGCCGGGCCGAGACTCCTGAAGCACGCAAGAAAGCCGAAGCGGAATGGGATACTCACTTTAACACTTTGGATCAAATGTATTCCGGGAAGAAATTTATCTTTGATCGGATGACCATTGCGGACATTTCGATTTTTTCCCAGCTTCACTATCTTTACACCACGGTCAAATACGAAATTCCGGCGAAATATGAAAACCTCAATGCCTTCATGGAAAATATGCGCCAGACGTTGAAACTGAAATCTCTTTCCGACAGCTTCGAAGCTCAATCGTTACAAGATCGGTGAGATGAGGAAGCGAGTTGTGATCCCACAACTTGGCCATTGTCGCATGCCAACCAGGGCTTGCCTGCCGAGCCCTGGTTGGACCTGATCTTAAACGCTTTGATCTTTATTGCGGAAAATTCTACGAATAGACGCCAGTGTCACAAAGCCAGGAGAATGGCATTTAGACCCGCATTCCCTTCCATCAGATGGCGATTCAAACCGGGTAGTCGTTGGGCATGATGGAAGATCGCTTCTCCGTCTTGCTGTTTCGTACTTGCTTAGTCGGTTGCCTGCTCGGTATCGTTGGCACGATTTACTTTTTGCTGGGACTGGCGGGATATGTTGGCAGTTCGTTGCTGAATCTATTTGTAGCCGCCAGTCTTGTCGCTGCTACAGTCTTCTTCCTCGCAGCATTTATCGGAGTCCTATGGGAGACCAATTGGGTCGGCCGGATCCTTTGGCTATCCATTTTCGTCATTCTCGGAACTGAGATCATTCTCTGCCTCGTCCCGCCGACGGCTCGCGACGAACTCACACACCACCTTGCGATCCCCCAGCTCTATGCGCGTGCCGGGAGGATCATCGAGGTCCCGATGGCGCCGTATTCCTATTTCCCCATGCTGCTCGACATGCTTTACACGCCCTGGGTCTACTGGGGGTATGATTCGGTTCCAAAACTCATCCATGGCCTGTTCGGTTTTCTTACCGGCCTATCTCTGTACGCCTATTTGTCCCGACGAATGAACGCAGTTTATGGTCTCCTCGGTTTCTTTTTTTTCATCTCAGTGCCGTCGGTGCTTCGCTTGAGTCACTGGGCCTACGTCGACCTCGGCACAGCCTTCTACACGACAGCGGCGCTGTTGTGTATTCTTCGTTGGCGCGAAGGAAAGGCGTGGGGGCAATGGTTGACTATGGCTGCCTTGTCGGCTGGATTCGCGGTAGCCACGAAGCCCAATGGGTTGGTGGCATGGTTGCTATTATTTTTTCTGTTTGCCTGGGTGACGGTTAGAGAAACTGAACGAGGCTTCGGCAAGATTCTCTCCAATTGTGTACTCTTCGCTCTCGTCGGCGCATTGCCGTTTGTCCCCTGGCTGGCGAAAAATTGGCTCCAAACGGGCAATCCTTTTTTCCCACTGCTAGGGGGTTTTTTCCCCGCAAAGACGGGAGTCGAGGGCGGCGGCGCGAGTTACGTTAGTCTGGGAGTTTTCGCCAAGCGCGAACTTCTCTACGGCGAGAGCTGGTGGCAAATCACGGCGCTGCCGCTGCGGCTATTTTTCTTCGGCCGCGACGACGACCCTCAATATTTCGATGGTGTGCTGGGGCCAACTTTGATTCTTCTGCTGCCGTGGGCGTTCAGAGGCAAATGGCTTGAGGAAAAGAAGCTTCTAATAAGCTTCGCGCTTCTGTTCTTTGTTTATGCCGTGTTTCTCGTTGATCTTCGCGCGCGCTATATTCTGCCTATCGTACCGCCGATGGTGATACTGCTCACCTACGGCGTTTTTAATGTTTACTTGCGCATCAAACAGCCCGCCTACCTATTCGCGGCTTTGTTTGGTTTCGCCGCCTTCAACGGGTATTACCTCTGGCGCTATTTTCAGGACGTAGCACCGTTAGGCTACGTGATTGGGCAAAAGACCCGAACGGCCTACTTGACTCGGGCGCTGCCTGAATATCCCGCTTTCCAATACGTCAATCGGGAACTTTCACCGGCCACGAAAATTTATCTTCTCTTTGTCGGGCGAAGGGGGTATTATTGTGAGCGAGAATATTTTCATGACGGCGGAGAGCTTCCCGGTTTCCTTCTTAGGGCAATCCAATCAGCGAAAGAACCGGCGGACGTGGCTCGCCGGCTCAAAGCGAGACACTTGACCCATCTCTTGGTAAGAGACGAGCTCCTCATAAGATTCCTGCGCGATAATTTGGACCCGGCCCAACAACGGCTATGGGACGCTTTCGCTAACCATCATCTCAAAAGTCTGTTTCGCGATCGCGGCTATTCGGTTTTACAGCTCCATGGCTAGTGGTTGTGAAATCTCGATTATCATTCCGGTCTTCAACGAAGCGGGAAGGCTTTTGGAGTTGTTAAACAATATCCGAGCGCTGCAACTGGCAAGCTCAGAAATCATCGTGATCGACGACGGTTCCACGGACGGTAGCACGGACGCTGCGATGGCCGGGGGCGCGAATGTGATCCGTCACCCCTACAACATCGGCAACGGAGCGGCCATCAAGAGCGGCATTCGTGCTGCTCACGGAAGGCTCTTGGTCTTAATGGACGGTGACGGCCAGCATCGGCCGGAGGATATCCCGAAGTTGATCGCCGAATCGCGCAATTACCATATGGTCGTCGGCGCGCGGGCGAAGGGATCAAAGCGGAGGTTTCATCGCTATGCCGCCAATGTCGTTTATAATCTTTTAGCGTCCTACGTGACCCGTTTCAAAGTAAAGGATCTTACCTCAGGATTCAGGCTGCTCTCGCGGCTCGATGCGTTGCGGTTTATTGATCTGCTACCCAACACATTCTCCTATCCGACGACATTAACGCTGGCGTTTTTGCGCTCGGGACTCACCGTCAAGTATGTTCCCATTCAAACCCTGTACCGCGCTGGACAAAGCAAGATAAGCTTGGTTACCGACGGCGTCCGGTTCTTGTTAATCATCACAAAGATCGCCACGCTTTTTTCTCCGTTCCGAGTGTTTTTGCCGGTGAGCCTTTTCTTTTTTTTCAGCGGCATCGCCAATTACGCTTATACCTTTGTAACGCAGCACCGCTTCACGAATATGTCGGTGTTTTTGCTAACGACCGCCGTGATCATCTTCATGCTGGGTCTGATTTCAGAACAGATTGCGTTGCTGCGGATGGAGCGTCAAGCAGCCCGGCAGCCGCTGCATGAAAGAGATGAATGAAAAAGTTTTCCGTGATGCCTCTGTCGTGTGCGCGCTTATCTTTGTAGCGTTAAGAAGCAACCCGTCTCGCATGGAGATTCTGGTTATAACCTGGAACTATCCGCCGCGGCGTGGCGGCATCGAGTACCTCGTCAGTAATCTTTGCATGGATCTCAGAAAGAGGCACTCTGTCTTAGTTATTACATCCCACGCTTCCCCTGTTCCAGTTGAAGAGAATATATTTCGAACCCCATTCCCAGGACTGATTCCGTTTGCGTTATATGCACTTTGGCGCGGCGCAATAATCTTGCTGCGAAATCGGAAGATAAAGGTGATTTTTGGTGGAAGCGCTATGGTCACGCCGCTGGTGCTGGTTTTGGCTCGGCTCTTCAGTGGCAGGGCGGTCATACAAGCTCACGGTCTTGATCTTGTCTATCCCAACACACTCTATCAGCTGTCATGTGTCCGCTGGGTGAAGTATTGCGACCGAGTCATAGCCAACAGCACATATACGGCGTTGTTGGCGAAAGAGAAGGGCGCCCGCAGCGCGGTGGTCTCGGTGATTTCCCCCGGGGTACAGCCGGGCCGGTTTCAATCGACCGATGGTGGCGACGCTAGCAAACGGAAGTTTGGTTTGAATGGAAAACGTATCATCCTTTTTGTCGGGCGACTCGCGAAGCGAAAAGGCGTTAAAGAATTCATACAGCACTCGCTTGAGCGGATCGCGAAAGAAATTCCCGATGCCTGTTTCGTCGTCGTCGGGGATAATGCGGCGGAGTCGTTGACCCACCGGGACCATACGATTGGGGAAATCGAAGCGGTGATTTCAGCAACGAGCTTGGGGAACCATGTTCGATTACTCGGTGGGTTGCCTGACGAAGACGTCGTCGGCCTCTATCAAGCCTGTAACGTAGTTGTTTTGCCGGCGCTGCATAGCAACAACGATGTAGAAGGATTCGGCATTATCCTCGTGGAAGCCGCGGCCGCTGGCAAACCAGTGGTAGCCACGCGGGTGGGTGGAATCCCAGATGCCGTCGAAGATGGCAAAACCGGGCTCTTAACCGAGCCTGGCGATTATGAACGCCTAAGCGACGCAGTCATCTCTTTGCTTAACGATGGCCAAACGAAACGAGTCATGGGTGAGGCTGCCAAACGGAGAGTTCAGGACAAGTTTTGCTGGCCGAAGATTGCTGCCCAATACGAATTAGAATTTGGGGTTTCTGTGTCTAACCAAAACTAACGAGCGATCTCGGCAATCGGTTGTGTTCCGGTACTAGTCGTATCTCCCTGAATGACCTTTTCAAAGAAATTCGCCAGCTGCTTTGCTGAATCCGTCCAGGACGGCACTTCGATCGGAACGGTGGTTCTGTTCTTGAGCTGCAGGAGCGCCGCCTCAGCGAGGCTTTGGGGGTTCTCCGGTTCGTAAAGGCAGCCGGGGTAATCGATCAAAAGTTCGTTCATACAGCCCACTGCCGCCGCGATAAGCGGCACACGGCACGCCATGATCTCGTAGGCTTTTTGCGAAAAACTGAACTCGCCTTGAGCCGATTGCCGATAGCAGATGACGGCTAAATCCAGAGCATTGATGAAGCAAGGCACTTTTTCGTGAGCCAAGACACCGAGATCGTGAACCCGGGCGTCTGTCGGGATTCGCATGCCGCGCGGACGCGGGCCGGCGAGCGCCAGGTGAAGATTTTCATTCTTCGCAGCGAGCAGTTCAAAGGCCCGAAACAACGTATCAATTCCACGGCTACGGTGGAGCGCTCCAGCCGTGCCAATGATTTGCGCGTCTGTCGGCAGTCCGAGACGTTGCCTGCAAGCATCTCGCTCTTCGGGATAAAACAAATCTTTGTGGGTACCGTTCTCGATGACGCTTGTCGGTTTCGTTCGGCCGTAAGTTTGCACGACATTATCCGCCAGCCTTTGGCTGAAACAGGTGACGCCGTGGGCTTCCTTAACAGCACGCCGGAATAGAGGCCGGATAAAAGGCAGCTTGCTCGCTGTGAATGCTTCGAAGTTGTCGTAAAGATCGACTATGCATTTTGTTTTAGCGCGCTGCGCAAGCCATGTTCCAAATATCACTTGGTAAGCATCAGAGCATGCCCACACGAAGTCAGGTTGGAAGCTAGTCATCAATTCGCTTCCGCAATCGGCCAACTTCCCAAGATGCGGCGCAAGCCCCGTGGTGAGATTGAGCGAATGCCACTTCACCCGGGCTTTTCCGGATCGATCGGTGTCGCCGAAAGTACCTGTTTCTCGGGGACGGTAGCTGACCGCGATCCCCATAGTGTTATGCCCCAACTTGGCGAGTTCAAGAGGCAGCTCGCGGAATCTGCCAAAGCGATCGTCCAACAGATCTTTGCCCATATACTGGCGCTTGGTGATAACTAGAATCTTCATCTGAGCACTGGGTTCTATTTCCCTGAGAACCGGAGCAGAGAATAGTATACTCCAAATTCTACGCTTTTGTTCTGGAACGATTGCGTGGAGTCTTGAATATGGGAGGAAATCGCAGCCGTTCGAGACAAAAAATTGGTAAAAAAGGCCCTGTGGCGGTATACTTACACCTTGTTAGCGAGTCGTTCGCGGAGCGGCTATAGGCCGACCGAGTCACTTGGTATGGAAGACGCTATTCATTCACATCAACGTCGTAGTTGTCGAACGACGGTCTTGGACCGGGAAACGGTGGAGGTGGAATATACGCCGCAAGGTGTGCGGCGTAACGGAGCGGCGGGCTGGAGGATAATGTTCAGTGAGCTAGCTGAGAGCCGCCGATTAATTTGGCTCTTGATACTCCGTGACCTTTCCGTCCGGTATCGCCAATCAGTCCTGGGCTACGTATGGGCCGTCGTGCCACAAACTCTGACCGTCGCCGCATTTGCCTTTCTCCAGGCTTCGCGAGTTTTGCCGATTGGCGGGACGCGCATCGCCTATGTCGCTTACGCTCTTTGGGGGATAAGTGTTTGGCAGCTTTTCGCCGGCTGTCTTTCGAGTTGTACGATGAGCCTGGTCTCTTCGGGATCTTTGGTGACGAAAGTGAATTTTCCGCGAGAAGCTCTGGTGATAGCCGCCCTGGGCCAGCCCGGTTTCGATTTCTTTGTGCGACTTGTGCCGGTGATCGCCGTTTTTGGTTGGTACGGCGTAGCGCCTTCGTGGGGAATTGTTCTGATGCCTCTGGTGCTGTTGCCGGTCATGTTGTTGGCCCTGGGATTGGGATTTGTTCTCTCTATTGCCAATCTGGTTATACGCGACACTGCTAACGCCCTTGGAATGGTTCTCAGTGCCGGCATGTTTCTCAGCCCGGTCCTTTACCCGCCACCGGTGCGGTGGCCATTTTTCTTAGTCAATCTCCTTAATCCACTTAGCCCTCTCTTGACCGCAAGCCAGGATCTCATCGCCGAGGGATTTTTAACCAGACCGGAAATGTTCGCCGCCGCATGCGTTCTTGCGTTGGCGTTAGCACTGGGCAGTTGGCGTGCCTTTCGTGTCACTATTCCCCGTGTGGCGGGGTATGCTTAGGTGTCACTCTGTCTCTATGTCGACTGACACAATCATCAGCGTTGAGGGCGTCAGCAAGAAATTCTGTCGCTCCCTGAAATACACCATGCTCCACGGCGTGAGAGATATCGCACGCGACGTGTTCGGCCTTTCCCAATACACTAACGGCTTGCGCCACGATGAATTCTGGGCCTTGAATGATGTTTTTTTTGAAGTTAGACGCGGGGAGTGTGTCGGGCTCATCGGCCCAAACGGTGCCGGAAAGAGCACATTGTTGAAGCTGCTGAACGGGATTACTCTCCCCGATAAAGGCAAAATCAAAGTTGCTGGCCGCATCGGGGCCTTGTTAGAATTGGGAGCGGGTTTTCATCCCATGCTTACGGGTCGCGAGAATATTTATTTGAGCGGAGCGATCCTGGGACTTGGCAAAGACGAAATCGCGGAAAAATTCGACGCCATCGTCGATTTCGCCGGGTTAGAAGAATTCATTGATAGCCCCGTTAAGCATTACTCCTCGGGGATGTATGTCCGGTTGGGTTTTGCGATCGCAGCGCACGCGGAACCGGACGTCTTTCTGATCGATGAGGCACTAGCGGTCGGGGACATTTTGTTCCAGTCGAAGTGTTACGCGAAGCTGCGAGAATTCAGGGATCGAGGAACAACGATTATCTTTGTCACACATAGCTTAGACTTGGTTTCGTCTCACTGCAGCGGTGCGTTACTCATCGATAAGGGGACGAAAATGGCTCTCGGGACGCCGAAGGATGTGATTGATGAGTATAATAGGCTGATGTCTCAGAGACGTGCATCGACGAATCCGCCACCGGAAAATCGCGCGGTGGAGGTAAACGCGTTATTGTCCTCAAAAAAGGCTGAATGGACTGATTTGTTCACCGCTAATCCGAATGAAGACCGCTATGGATCAAGAAAAGCAGAGATCCTGGAAGCGGGCATTTTCACCTTGGGCCATGATCCCGTGCAAGTGCTAGAGCGAAATCGAGAATTCCTGATCAAAATCAAAGTACGCCACAACGTAGCTATGCCGGCGGCGATAAGCGCTTATTCCATCAGGGACGTCAAAGGAACAGTGCTCTGTGGTACCAATACATTGTACGAGAATATCGATATGGGACAGGTACAAATCGGTACAGTCGTTTTGGTCGTGTTTAGACAAGTGGCCCGGCTCAATCCTGGCGATTACCTTCTTTCCATCGGGTGTGGAGCATGGGAAGCGGGAGAGTATATAATCTACGATCGACGTTTCGACTACCTACCGTTTCAAATTATCGGCAAGGCGCCAAGAATCGGGGTTTTCGATCCGGAGTCGGTGGTTGAATGGGAACGATTGGACTGAATTAGTAAGCGAGACTACTATGAGCTCCACGAATGATTTTGGTAGAAGCCTGCCGATCGGAGCGCATCATTACCGAGCCTATGTGGGACCGCCGGAAAAATTTGATTTGGTGGCGGCGATGCAGTTCAATCTGATGACCTACCTTGGGTTAAGAGAGTTCCACTATTTGTTGGATGTCGGTTGCGGGTCACTAAGGGCGGGCCGGCTCTTCATTCCCTATCTATTGCCCCAACGCTACTATGGCATAGAACCTGAAGCATGGTTAATCGAGGAAGGTATACAGAATGAATTAGGACGAGAGATACTGCAAATCAAGCAGCCCGTATTTAGCCACGACTCCGACTTCGATTGTCTTCGTTTTAACCAAAAGTTTGATTTTGTTTTGGCTCAGTCTGTGTTTTCGCACGCCTCCCAGTTACAAATAAGAGAATGTCTCGCTAAAGTTGAAAAGTGCCTCCAACCGACTGGTGTTGTAGCCGCGACCTTTGTGAAGGGAACCGTGAATTATCAAGGCGAGCATTGGGTTTATCCAGATTGCGTCAGCTACACGATCGGACAAATGAAACGCTTGGTTGGGGCGGCTGGCCTGACGGCCGAATCCATCGCTTGGCCGCATCCGAATGGACAAACTTGGCTTCTGATAAAACGCGGAGGCTATAAAATCGACGGATTACTGCCGCCGCGTCGATAGGTTTCGATTAGACACTGACTTAAAAGAGATGGGCACGATAACGGAAGGTCCCGTTTGCATCATCGGCATGCATCGCAGCGGAACGTCGATGATTGCCAATTTACTGAATCACTGTGGCCTATCCTTGGGGCCCGAAGAGAGGTTACTCGCGCCAACCACGAACAATCCCATGGGGCATTTCGAGCATGCCGGCTTTCTCGAAATCAACGAGGCCTTGCTTAAATACTTGGGCGGCTCTTGGGACAATCCGCCGGATTTCAAGTCAGGATGGGAACGTGACCTTGCTCTCGGCAAATTTATCGACAAAGCCAATTTGCTATTAACAACGTTATCTAACCGTTTTCACTGGGGCTGGAAAGAGCCAAGGACAACGATTCTCCTACCTTTTTGGCAACACTTAGTTTCAAATCTACGTTTCGTGATTTGCGTCAGAAAGCCTTTGGAAGTAGCTCGATCCTTAGCGAGACGTGATGGGATGTCGATCACAGCCGGTGCTCAGCTATGGAATCAATACATGCGTGCAGCCATTCGTGACACAAATAGCTTTCCGAGAATCTTTACTTTCTATGAAGACTATTTTTGTAAGCCTCTGGATGAAATCAATAGAGTCAGCGAGTTTTGTGGGTTGCTGAAGCCTAACGATATGAGCTTCGTTCAGAACACCATTTCCCACGAATTGCGGCATCAGGCAACCGGGTCCATGGAGCTTTTGAATGAAATCGATATCCCATTGGAACCGAAGTTGCTGTACCTTAGCCTGCGGGCGCTGTCCTTTGAGGACAGGACTGCTGCCGCCGGGTTTCGGGACCAGTGCACAGAAGGTCTATCAATGAGCGCGGGGACACTTCTACGCTTGATCGATGAACTCCGTAGCAAGGAGAAGATGGCACGATTGCAAGATACCCTGATGAGGAAAGAGCAGCAGTTGAATGACGTACGGACGAGAATGTGCGACGAGCTGACAAAAAGAGATGAACAGATTTCTCAGCTCGAGGAACAGAATGGGCGCCTGCAGGCATTTTCCGATGCGGTGCGCCAAACATTCGTCTACCGTGTTTATAGATTCGCCAAGCGAGTTAAGCGTGAGTGAGAATGAGAGTTTCTAACAAACCGGATTTCGCGTCTTATTTGAGTGGCGCTGGAATCGGGAGCCGATTTAAACAAAGGACTGCTTAGAGTCTTGCGAAAACTCTTAGAGATAACAGCGATGTTCAAAAATAATGATCCAGGGGTTCGGTTCAAGCTCGGTATTTTGGAGAGCGCGATGCCGGCGGAGAAGGCAATAGTCTTCGGAGACATGTGGAAGGTCGATGGATATTACACAAAAAAACTAGTCGAAATGGGGTGTAAGAGAAGCGTCTTGATTGATTCGCTAGAGACGCCCAGGTGGCTTAAAACTAGGTTACAATATCCCCAATTGGATTTTTTCAAAGGTGACTTTTCCGACGCGCTGTTCATGAAAAGCATTCAGGAAAGTTTCGAAATCGGAGTCGCTTTCGACATCCTGTTACACCAACCTCCTCTACTAAATACGCTTCACCTAATGCTTGAGAAAGTTCAAAAGCGATTTTGCATTGTTCAACCGATGTTGCGGGAGCAGAAGTATCCCAATAGCCTTGTTTATTTACCGGGAAATACGGATGAGCTTTATCCGCTGGCGGAGAAACATGGTGAATACAAAATGTTTGAAGTGTCTCAAGTCAACCAGAGCCACTGGATATGGGGAATGACTGCTAGTTTCTTGCACGCAGTCCTACGTGGTGAAGGGTTCGATCTCATACATGAGGAGGAATTGTCACCGCTAGGAAATGAGAAATGGTTTGGGGGGGGTTACATATACGAAAAGAAGCGTGAAAACCCCTCACATTGGTCAGCCTTTAAGGTGACACCAGGGCTGTATAAGGCCGATTGGTGAGCGGAGATGCGGCCCTCTCTTCGAATGTCAATAATTGAAAGAAGATTACCGCTGTAGGCATGATAGCCAACGTGTGCGGTCAGAAGCCCGATATTTCGATCATTATTCGGACCAAGAACGAGGAACGCTTAATCGGTCGGACTCTCGCAGCGATTTTTGAACAGGACATCGATCTCCTGTTCGAAGTGATCGTGGTCGATTCCGGATCGACAGACCGCACCCTCGATATTGTCCGAAGGCATGCGGTGCGCCTTTATGAGATCGAAGCCTGTGATTTTAGCTATGGGCGCGCGCTTAACTACGGCGCAAGCTTAGCCCAGGGCCGGTATCTTATTAATCTCTCCGCCCATTGTATTCCAACAAACGGCCGTTGGATTGCCAACATACTTAATGATCTGCGAGTGGACCCCCAAATTGCCGCCGTCTATGGCGGACAACTTCCCATCAAGGGAATGAATCCATTCGAAGAGCGTTCTCTGACTGCCGTGTTCACGCCAGACGACAACGGCAAAATCGGATCACCCTTTTCTAATGCCAACTGCGCCGTTCGAAAGGAGATATGGGAAAGATATCCATTTGATGAAAAAGCAAGTTTCGCCGAAGATTTTATCTGGTCGCAAATGCTTCCCAAGGAACATAAAATCAAGTATGTCTCCGACGCGGCGGTCTATCACTCACATCCCTTGCAATTGAGATACTGGGCGAAGCGCTCCTATGATAATGGGGTACTTGTGCAGTATCTCGAGCATGTCTACGGACTCCAGTATCGATGGGGCGTCATAAATAATGGTCTTGCACCCGAACGGGCTTATTGGAAGGGTTTCTTCGGTATCGTTGGCCGGCACGTCTCCCGATGTCTCAAAATGCTCGCCTTTTTGAGAGGAAATAGATACCTTAGGTTTCTCCCTGTCTTCCCGATTTATATGGTGCTGGAACAATACCACTACCGCAGGGGCCTCGCCGATGGGCTCAAGCTTTATGGACCATCCAAAGGGCCGGTTCCATGAACGACTCTAGTCCTGAGATTTCCATAGTATTGCTCACCTACAACGGAGACATTCATTTAGGAGAAGTCCTTACATCCATTTTCGCGCAGAAAGCTCGCTTTCGTTACGAAGTTATCGCCATTGACTCAGGCTCTTCTGATGGAACGCTGGAAATCTTGAAGAAGCATCCTGTCCGAGTAATCCAGATCCCGAACGAGGAGTTCGGGCATGGCCGAACGAGGAATCTCGGTGTTCAAAACGCTTCCGGCGAGTATGTGGTATTTCTAACGCAGGACGCGACACCGACGAATGAAAATTGGCTTGAAAATCTTGTTCGTTCCGTTGCTGAGGATCCACGGGTTGCGGGAGCTTACAGCCGACAGATACCGAGACCCGACTGTAACCCATGGGAGGCGCGTGATATTAGCATCGGTGCGGGACCCGTCAGCGCTTTGAAACGGGTTGATTTCGAAGACCCATTTCAAAGGGACACTTACCGCGCTTACCAATCACGGTTCATATCTTTCTCCAATGTTAGCTCCTGCATCCGGAGGAGTGTCTTAGCGAGCCTACGCTTCTCGGAGAATATCGTAATGGTCGAAGATCAGGAGTGGTGCAAAAGAGCCATCGAATCAGGCTACACCATCATATACGAAGCTGCGTCGGTAGTCTACCATTCGCACAACCATTCACTGGAGATGAACTACCGGCGCCATTTCGATTATGGTGCATCCTTGAGAGAGTTTGCGCCGATACCAATGACCCTGAGAAATGTTTTTCTTTACACGACCTTTGAAGCGATTGGTGATTTTGGTTTCATGCTCCGCCAGAGACGAGATAAGCTTTCGACGTTGAAGTGGATGATCAAATCACCGCTCGTCCGTTTCTCGATGCGGTACGGTCTTTATAGAGGTTTACGTGGCAGAGCCGAAGTACCGTCGGCAAAAAATGTTGGCGTTTTAACCAGGCGGCGGCATTCTAGGGACTCACTCTAGCTGTTAGGTTTTGTCTACACGGAGGGGTAACCAAGAAATAAAGAGGGTAGCGATGGGTTGCAACGTTCGGTGCCGAAAACAGCGCACGAAAGCGCGACCCGTAAGGCTGAGGCATTTGAAGAGCAGGAGAAGCGGAATTTCAACGGGATGCTTCCACGTCTTGCAACTCAAGAGCAAGTGCCCGCGTGCCATGTGGTAGTCGTAGAAAAAACTGGACCGGTCCACGGAAGGGCCATATTCATGCTCCACGTAGACAGCTTCAGCACAGACCATCTTTTTCCCTTGGCGTGTTAGGCGCCAACCGAGTTCCGTGTCTTCACCGTACATAAAGAAGGCCTCGTCGAAAAGGCCTTTGTTCCCAACCAGGTCCTTCGAAAACAGAAGGCAGCAACCTGTAAAATAGTGAAAGCGAAATCTTCCTGGTCGAGAAAGGAGCAGGCCGAGGTAGCGGTGATACCATATCCCTTGCTCCCGTCCTGGATCGCTGCATGCAATTCTCGGCGCGGCCAAAGCGGCTTCCGGGTTTTGTCTAAGTGCGGTCATCAATCCGCTTACCAAAGCAGGGCCTGCCACGGCGTCGTTGTTAAGGAGGAGGTAATAGTCGTGTGGCTGAACGGAGCGTCGATCAAAAGCGAGAACGAAATTCACTCCTCTCCCAAAGCCCAGATTTCGGCCGGCAGACAAAATCTTGATGTTCCGATCGACTCCATTGAGCCGCAGTCGATTTAAAACCTGCAACAGATTTGAGGACGAAGCTTCGGTCGCAAAGTTATCCAAAACGTAGATGGTTTCAATATTCTGGTTGGCTAAGGATGCGATGCATTTTTCAACTTTTTCTGCTCCGTTATAGTCAAGGATGATTGCGCAAACCCTTTCTTCTTTCATGACAAGTAGTTTATGATTTCTAGATTCTGTCGGGGGTTCGCAAAGATTAAAGCTTAGCGGTTACGGTTTTTCAACCGGCCGAAACTTAGATTCTTTTTAGAGTTGTGTTTATGACCTCTTTCTTGACGCATATGCCAATTGTTTTGATCCTGGGCGCGATTGTCGGTAGCTTCCTTAACGTCTGCATCCTCCGAATTCCGAAGGACGAATCCATTGTTCATCCACCCTCTCACTGCCCGGACTGTAAGAGTCCGATCCGCTTCTACGACAACATTCCGCTGGTCAGCTATCTTGTGCTACTGGGCCGCTGTCGCTCTTGCGGCGAGCGAATTTCCCCCAGGTATTTCATAGTCGAGCTATTGACGGCATCTTTGGCGGTGGCTCTCTATTATCAGTTCGGTTTCAGTCTTGCGTTTCTGGTGAGTTTTATCTTTGTGGCGGCGTTGATCGTGATCTCGTTTATCGACCTGGACGTTAGGATTGTGCCGGACGTGATTAGCCTGCCCGGTATCGTTGCCGGTCTATTGTTTTCGGTTGTGGCCCGTTATGTCATCAATGATCCGTTTGAACTCATTCCGTCGCCGCTCAGCGCATTGATCGGGGTCCTGGTCGGCGGTGGATTCCTATTAACACTGGCGTGGGTTTACGAAGCTTTTACGGGTGTGGAAGGCATGGGCGGCGGTGACATCAAACTTCTGGCCATGATCGGAGCTTTTCTCGGTTGGACGT
>Ga0075435_100001696_pt1 | contig 14314 bp, 10 predicted proteins | sample RhiMethybrSRZTD4_FD_75302 | JGI IMG/M metagenome (GOLD analysis project Ga0075435, IMG submission 75302) | Populus rhizosphere microbial communities from Tennessee, USA - Rhizosphere MetaG P. TD hybrid SRZTD4 | ecosystem: Host-associated > Plants > Roots > Rhizosphere > Soil | place: USA...
CGGACAGCTTCTTCATCCGCTGCTGGATCTGCGGACGGCTCTTGTCGTAGGCCTGCCACCAGCCGGGACGGGCGCTGGGCTCCACGCCGTTCATGGACTGCATGACGCTGCGGAACGTTTCGCCGTCCTTCCTCGCGTCCCGCGTGCCCACCAGGACCGGGCCGCTCCAGGACAGCTTGCGGAGCTCCGGCGGGGCCTCGCCGAGTTGCGCGGGATCGACCTGGACGGCGGCGACCGCCACCAGGCGGTCCATCTCGAAGGCGACGACGACCGGCCGCGCCTCGCTGATCACGTGGACGCCGTAGGCCAGCGCCGCGAGCTGCACGATCGCGACCAGGGACAGGTCCAGGGTCAGCTCGCGCCGCGACTTCAGGGGGCTGAACAGCACCATCGTCAGCAGCGGGCCGCACACCACGTCGACGCTCACCAGCAGCATGAACAGGTACTGGCCGCCGGCGACGTCGCGATAGGGATAGGGGAACCACAGGCCGAAGACGATCGCAGCCGTCGTCAGGCCGACCAGGGCGCTGAATCCCAGGTGGATGACCGCCGCGCGCGAGGCGGCACGCATCCGGGTGGGGGTGATCATGGAAGGCATAGGAGGAAAAAGGGCAGCCATGCAGTGTCCTCACGGGTTCCGATTACCGCAATGAAAAAAGGATTCCCTTGCGGGAATCCTCTTTTCGTCGCGCCTGGAGAATGCGTGTTCACACTCTCCAGGGTCCGATCAGGCCATTAGCGGCACTGGGCGGGCGCGTACTTGGCCAGGATTGGCGCGGCGGGTGCCGTCACCGTGATGCCCTGGGCGGTGGCGCTGACGTTGGTCGCGGAGGCGCAGCCCCAGTCCAGCACGCCGGTGGTGCCGGCGGTCACGGCGGCGAAGGCCGCCTGGCCAGCGCCGGCAGCGCCGTCACGGATCCAGGGCGTCAGCGTGATTTGGTTGGCACCGGCACCCACACCGACGTTGACGGGGTTGTACGTGATCGTAATCACGGGGTTGGCAGTCGCTTGCCCGCCGAGGGCGCCGGGAGCGCCGGCGAACAGGATCGAGTTCACGAACTTGGAGTTCGCGCCGGTACCGCCAGCCCCCGCGTTCCAGCTAAAGGTCACGTTGCCCATTTCGAGCAGCGAGGACACACCTTCCGCGGCCATCGACGTCTTGGCCGGCTCGACCAGGCCCAGGCCTTCCGTGACGCGCGTGCGCACCATGTAGTCCTGATACGCCGGCAGCGCGACGGCCGCCAGAATACCGATGATCGCGACCACGATCATCAGCTCGATCAGGGTGAAACCCTTTTGAAGCGTTTTCATGTCAGTACTCCCCTGTGCAGTTAGTCATGCTCGGTCTTCACTTCGACCTGCCGTCATTTCAGCAACGTCTGTGCCAGCCGACGATGAAGCAGTGCACGCGTTCAGGTGGAAAAATGCGTGGAGCAATTCACGTTTCTGGAGCCCGAGAAGGCCGCGAGTGACGCGAAGTGTCCGGGCTGACAAATCCGGTCAGTGCTAGGGCCGGTAGCCGGGAATTTTCGACTCGTCGACGACGTCGATCTGGTCCGGATCGAGGAACATTTCCGCATAGCGCTGGTACACCTTCTGGCGCACGAAGATGTCGAATAAGTCCGGGTCGATGTGCCCGTTCTGCTTGAACTTGCCGAGGATCTCGAGCGACTCGGACAGCGTCTTGCCCTGCTTGTAGGGGCGATCCTTGGCGGTGAGCGCCTCGAAGATGTCGGCGATGCCCATGCAGCGCGCCTGCACCGACATCTGCTCGCGCGTGAGGCCCTTCGGGTAGCCCTTGCCGTCCATGCGCTCGTGGTGGCCGCCGGCGTACTCGGGCACGTTGACGAGGTGGCTCGGCCAGGGCAGCGCCTCGAGCATGCGGATCGTCGCCACGATGTGGTGGTTGATGACCTTGCGCTCCTCCTCCGTGAGCGTGCCCGAGCGGATGGTGAGGTTCTTCACCTCGTCGTCGGTGAGGAAGCTCACGTCGTGGCCCTGCATGTCGCGCCAGCGATACTTCGCGATGCGCCGCACGCGCTCCATGTCCTCCTCGCGCATGCGCTCGGTGCCGACGTTGCAGGCGTGCAGGAACTTGCGGTCCTCCTCGAGCTGGCGCAGCCTGCGGCGCAGTTCCCGCTCGTCCAGGCCGCCCTTCAGCGCCTCGATCTCGGCGTCGCGCTTGAGCACCTCGAAGCGCGTATCTACCAGGTGGATCCGGTCGAAGATGGTCTCGAGCTTGGTCGCCTTGTCGACGATGTGGACCGGGGTCGTGACCTTGCCGCAGTCGTGCAGCAGGCCCGCGATCTTCAGCTCGTAGCGGTCCTTGTCGGTCATGTGGAAGTCCTTGAGCGGGCCTTCCGTGGTGTCGTTGACCGCCTCCGCGAGCAGCATGGTGAGCTGCGGCACGCGCTGGCAGTGGCTCCCGGTGTAGGGCGATTTCTCGTCGATGGCGTTGTTGATGATGTTGATGAACGACTCGAACAGCTGCTCGAGCTGGTTGATGAGCATGCGGTTCGTCAGCGCGACCGCGGCCTGCGAGGCGAGCGACTCGGCCAGGCGCTGGTCGGAGGCCGAGAACGGCACGATCTCGCCGGTTTCCGGATCCAGCGCGTTGATGAGCTGCAGCACGCCGATGATCTCGCGCTCGTAGTTGCGCATCGGCACGCTGAGGAACGACTTGGAGCGGTAGCCGGTCTTCTGGTCGAAGGCGCGCGTGCCGCTGAAGTCGAAGCCTTCCGCCGAGTACGCGTCGGCGATGTTCACGGTCTTGCCGGTGAGCGCCGAGTACGCGGCGACCATGCCGTGGTTCGGCCTTCCGTCCTTGTAGAGCTGGATCGGGTAGAAGGGCACCGGGTTGCCGGTGGTGCCGCCGAGGTAGTACTTGAGCGACGAGGTGCGCACGATCTCGAAGCGCAGGGTCTTGTCGTCGGTGAGGCGGTACAGCGTGCCGCCGTCGGCGCGGGTGATGGTCTTGGCGGCGGTGAGAATCGTCTCGAGCAGGCGGTGGATGTCGCGTTCCGCCGAAAGCGAGGCACCGATCGCGTTCAGCTGCTCCAGCCGCTGGCCCAAGTCGTCCGCGCCGGTGGGCGCGGACCCGCCGGCGAAGCGCAAACCCTGGGTGGTATCGAGCATGTTACGTGGCGAGCATGTTACTTAATACAGACCGAGCGCACTTCCTTGATGTGGGTGATGCCGGCCAGGCATTTCTCCATCCCGTCCTGCTTCAGCGTGCGCATGCCGTCCTCAAGGGACTGCGCGAGGATATCGGCCACCCGGGCGTGCTCCTGGATCAGCTTCTTCAGCTTGTCGTTGGCGATGAGCAGCTCGTGCAGACCGCAGCGCCCCTTCAAGCCACTGCCGCCGCATTTGTCGCAGCCCGCTGGCTTGTAGAAGGTGAGCTGGCCCTTGTCGTTGCCATAGACCCGCACCCACTCCTTGTACACGCCCTCCATCGCCCCCTTCGGATCGGCCTTGAAGCGCGCGGTGCTCATGAGCTCCTCGCAGTACTCCCGCAGGAACGACGTCAGCTCGGCAGGCTCGGGCGTATAGGGCTGCTTGCAGCTGCACAGGCGCCGCGCGAGGCGCTGCGCCAGGATGCCGAGCAGCGCGTCGGAGAAGTTGAACGGGTCCATGCCCATGTCGAGCAGGCGGATGATCGATTCCGGCGCCGAGTTGGTATGCAGCGTCGCAAACACCAGGTGGCCGGTGAGCGAGGCTTCGATGCCGGTCGAGGTGGTCTCCTTGTCGCGCATCTCGCCGACCATGATGATGTCCGGGTCGGCGCGCAGGAACGACTTCATCACCGTGGCAAAGTCGAGTCCCGCCTTGCGGTTCACCTGCACCTGCCGCAGGCCCTTCTGCGTGATCTCGACCGGATCCTCGGCGGTCCAGATCTTGGTGTCCGGGGTGTTCAGCGACTTGAGCACCGAGTGCAGCGTGGTGGTCTTGCCCGAGCCGGTCGGCCCGCAGACGAAAAACAGGCCATAGGGCTTCGACACCGTGTGCTGGAGCTGGTCCAGGTTGCGCGGCGAGAAGCCCATCTTCTCGAGCGGGATCGGCTCGCCCGCGGCGAGAATCCGCATCACGATGTCCTCGACGCCGCCGGCGGTCGGGATGGTCGCAACGCGCAGCTCGATGTCGAGCGGCCCGAATTTCTTGAACTTGATCTTGCCGTCCTGGGGCTTCCTCTTCTCGGAGATGTCCAGGTCGCACATGATCTTGATGCGCGCCGCGATCGCCGCGCGGTAGCTCGCCGGCACCTCGATGTAGGGCGCGAGGTTGCCGTCCTTCCTGAAGCGCACCTCGGTCTTCGCCTTGCCCGGGTAGGGCTCGACGTGGATGTCGGAGGCCCCCTGGTTGTAGGCGTCGACGATTATCTTGTTCACGAGCTTCACCAGCTCGTTGTCCGCCGCGGCGTCGGCGTCGTCGGAGGACCCGCCGTCGGCGGCTTCGGCGCCGTCGTCCGACAGGCCCGAAAGCATGTCTTCGATGTTGCCCAGGCTCGCGCCGCCGTCGCCGCCGTAGAAGTGGTTCAGCGTGTCGCGGAAGTCCTTGTGCGTCGTGACCTTGTAGATGATGCGCGCCTTCGGGAACACGTTGGCGGCGACGCGCGAGGAGCGCACGCGCTCCGGGTCGAGGCACACCACGACCAGGCCCTCCTTCGCGTCGTCGATCGGCACCCACTGCGTCGACTCGACGTACTCGCGCTTCAGGTTCTTCAGCAGGTCGCCGGGCTTCACCCGGTCGGGCTTGAACGGCTCGTAGGGCACGCCGAAGAACTTGGAGAGCGCCGCGCCGATCGCCGGCAGCTTGACCTGGAACTCCTCCAGCAGCACCTGCTCGATGTCGACCGCCTTCTTGCGCGCTTGCCGCGAGGCGAGCTCGAATTCACCCGCCGAAAGCACGGCGTCGGAGACCAGGTAGTCGTACTTGGTCTTGGCGACGGCGGGCTTCTGGCGCTGCTTGAAGGCGATCGCCAGGGTCTGCGCGAGCTCGGCGACGCCGTCCTCGGCCATCTCGCCGAACGGCGTGCCGGTCTTGTGGTTGATGACCTGGATTACCCCGATGAGCTCGGTCCCGCCCGCCTCGATGATCGGGGAGACCAGCATCTGCTTGGTGCGATAGCCGGTGCGCTTGTCCACCTCCTGCAGGAAGCGCAGGTTCGGGTTGAGGGCGCGCAACTCACCGTCGTCGTAGACGTCCCGGATGTTGAGGGTCTTCTTGGCGAACGCGGCGTAGCCGGCAATCGAGTGCTCGGCGATCGGCAGCTTCAGGTCCTTGAACGAGTTCAGCCCCGTCTTCACCTTCGACACGATCGATTGCTTGTCCTCGGCCATCGAGTAGATGGTGAGGCGGTCGGCGTGGAAGAGCGCGCACACCTCCGCGCTCATCTCGAGCATGATCTCGTCGATGTTGCTGGTGGCGTGGATCTTGTTCGTGACCACCTGAAGCTGCTTCTGGAATGCAAGGCGCGCGCCGAAGTCGTTGCTCGCCGCATGCGAACCCAGAACTGCGCTCATCGAAACTCCTCCCGGCGGGGATGTTCTAGCTTGTCATTCGATGTTAGCGCTATCTATTCTGATTAACAAAGGAATTCCCGTCAGGATTTGCGTGGATTTATGCGCTTTTTTGCACACTTCGCAGGCCCCCGTCGAGGAGCCACACCTTGAAGCCGCGCTGCGCGAAGAGGAACGCCGCCGCGGCGCTGCGCCGCCCGCTCTGGCAATACGCGACGTATTCCCTGGAGCGGTCGAGCACCGCGAACATGTTGCGCACTTCGGCGAGCGGCACGTTGATCGCCCCCGGCAGCTTGTCGTACTGATATTCCGAGGGATATCGCACGTCCAGCCAGAGCGCGCCGCGCCGCACCCGCTCCGCCGCTTCCTCGTACGAAATGCGCCGCAGCAGCGGCTCGCGCAGCAGTTCGTCAAAATGTGTGCGGTCCAGGCGCAGGAGCTCGCCGTCGCCGAGCGAGGTGACGGTGGCGTTGCGCTTGGCCTCCGAGACCAGCGCCTCCTCGCCGAAGGCATCGCCACTTTTCAGCTCCGCCAGCAGGACCTTCGCCCCGCCGACGAGCCGCTCGACGTTGAAGCGGCCCGATTCCACGACGTAGTAGCAATCACCTTCGTCGCCCTCGCGGACCACCGTCTGGCCGGGCCGGGTCTTGACCCGGTCGAAGCGCCTGAGCAGCTCGTCGATGTGCGCGCTCGGGAGCTGGGCGAAGGCGCCCGAGCGCAGCTTCCCGAGCCCGAACGCGCCGGCGACGACGCGCCCGGCGTCAGGCGCCGCCTGACCTTTGAGCGTCGAGTCGGCCCCCGCGGCGACCTGGTCCCAGGTGGCGAGGATGTCGAGCACCTCGTCCTCGAGGATGACGAGGTCGACGTCGGTGATCGCCTTGCTGCGCGCGACGCGCACGCCCTGCCGGTTGAGCGCCTGCCGCGCCTCCTCGCTTCCCCCGACCACAACCAGCGTGCCGCCGCCTTCCCAGGCGAGCAGCAACTCGCCGGCGAGCAGGAACACCGACTGCGGCTCCTCCAGGCGATCTCGCAGCGGATCGCTGCCGCGCGGCGCGCGCTCGACCACCGCCACCTGCGCCAGCTCGGCGAGCCGTCCGGCGGATAACCCGGCGAGCGGCGCGAGCGCCGCGAGCTGATCGGGCCTGGGCCGCGTGAGCGATGGATCCACGGCTCAGAACTCGAGCACCAGGTTGTTCTGCAGCATGCGCGGGCGGTGCGCGCCCGCGCATTCCTCGATCTCGAGCATGGTCGGCTCGATCTCGCCCGGCTTCAGATGCGTGATGTAGATCTCGGCGCCGCGCTCGAGCTTCTTCAGCTCCTCGGCGAGCGTCATGGGACACAGGTGGCGCGAGATCTCGGCGAGGTGGCGCTCCTTGTTCGAGAACGCCGTCTCGATGATCAGGAACTTGAGGTTGCCGATGCGGTTGACCACGCTCCAGAGCGCGTCGTTGGGCGCGGTGTCGCCGGTGAAGACGAGGCTCGCGGCGCCGCTGTCGAGGTGGTACCCGACCGCCGGCACCGTGTGGCGCGCGGGGATCGGCGTGATGGTGCGGCCCGCGAGGCTGATCGCCCGGCCGACCTCGATTTCGCGGTAACGCAGGAACGGCGCCTCCGGCGTCGGGATCTCGCTGAAGTCGGGCCAGATCGCCCAGTTGAAGAGATGGTTCTTCAGGATCTCGATGGTGGCGCGCTGCGTGTAGACCTCGATCGGCCTGGTGCGCATGCCGCCGATCGTGTCGACCAGGAACGGGATCGAGGCGACGTGGTCCAGGTGCGAGTGGGTCACGAAGATGTGGTCGATCTGGGAGAGCTCGGCGAGCGTGAGGTCGCCCACTCCGGTGCCGGCGTCGATCAGGATGTCGCTGTCGACCAGGAACGACGTGGTGCGGAGGTGGCGTCCGCCGATTCCTCCCGAGCAGCCCAGCACGCGCAAGCGCATCGCCCCTGCCTCCCTTATTTCTCGTCGAAGGCCGTCACGCCGTCCCATTGCGGTGGCGGCGGGTTGCGGCGCTTGTCGGCCACGATGGCGGCGTACACGCGGTACAGGCCGCAGGTGGGGTTCATGCTGGCAAGGCTCCCGAGTCCGGTCTCGGCATCATCCCACTGCCGAGTGCGGTAGGCGCGCAAGGTGGAATTCCACAGTTCCAGCTCGCGGCGCACGCTTTCGCCGATCGCGGACTCCAGGCCGAGCGGCTCGTAGACCGTGACCGCCTCGTCCCTGCCCATGACCTTGATGCGGTCGACCTCGCGGAACACTACGTCCTTCACCCGCTCGCGCGTCGCCTCGCCGGCGAGGATGCCAACCGCGTAGCTCTTGGTGCGGCCTTCGATGCGAGACGCGACGTTGACCGCATCGCCCATCGCGGTATAGGCGCGGCGTACCCGCGAGCCCATGTCGCCGACGCGCACCGTGCCCGAGTTGACCCCTACGCCGATCTTCAGCCCGGGCCAGCCGCGCGCGGCGAACTTCGCGTTCAGAGCCTCGCAGTCCCTCTGCATTTCGAGCGCCGCCAGCACCGCGTCTCTCGCGTGCTGCGGATCTTCGACCGGCGCGCCCCAGAACGCCATGACCGCGTCGCCGATGTACTTGTCGAGCGTGCCGCGGTAGCGGCTGCGGATGATCGTGCTCATGCCGGTAAGGTACTCGTTGATGTACTCGCGCAGCTCCTCGGGCTTGAGCGTCTCGGAGATGCCGGTGAAGCCGCGCACATCGGCGAACAGGATGGTGAGCTCCGCGCTGCGGGGCTCCATGTTGTACTTGGCCGGGTCGGCCGCCATGCGGTCGACGAGCTCCGGCGGAACGTACTGGCCGAAGAGCTCGGTGAACTGGCGCTTGGAGCGCGACTCGACGAAATAGCCGTAGGCCATGTTCACGACATAGAGCGCCGCGGTCATCGCCACCGACGCCGCGAGCGGCAGCGCCATGTCGGCGTGCGTCCAGGCGGCGAAGTTGAACAGCACGATGAGCCCGAGCGCGGCGAGCGTCGCAGCCGTGGCCCAGAGCGCGGAGAGCAGCGGCAGCAGGATCGCCAGCGCGACGCCGCCCGTGAGCAGCAGGATAAACTCGGCGCCGACGAAGGCCGGCTTTTCCTTGATAGTGCCGCCGAGCATCCCGGCGATCAGGTTGGCGTGAATCTCGACTCCGGGGAACACGCTGCCGACGGGCGTCGAGCGCAGGTCGTACAGCCCGTGGGCGCTCGCTCCCACGAGGACGATCTTGCCCTGCAGCGCAGCCGGCTGGACTCGGTCCTTCACGACGTCGGCGAGCGAGATATACGGAAAGCTGTGCTTCTCGCCGCGGTAGGGAACAAGCGCCGCTGCCTGATCGTCGACCGGGATACGCAGCGGGCCGACCGTGAGCCACTCGGGCGCGGCGGCGGCGAGCGCCGCCTGCGGGTAGCCCGGCTCCACGCGCGGAAATTTGCCGTCGTCGTGCCGGGCGATATACGTGCGCACGACGGCCAGCGCCAGCGATTCGTAGTAAGCGCCATTGAACTCCACCAGCATCGGCACGCGGCGCGTAACGCCGTCCTCGTCGACCAGCGGATTGAAGTGCCCCGCCGCCGCCGCGTTGTGCTGGTATGCCGCGAGGTTGCCGGTGTAGCCGGACCACGGGGTGACATGGAGGTCGCGGCCCGCGAAGCTGCCGCGCGGCAGCACCGGCTCGGGGATCGCATTGACCCGGGCGGCGCCGTCTTCGTTGCTGAAGTAATAGCCGAGCACCACGGGCCGTCCGCGCATCGCCTTGGCGAAAAGCTCGTCGTAATCGAGACCCGGGCGCAGCGACTTGTACGCCTCCTGGAACCCCGAGGCCTGCTTCAGGCTCTTCCGCGCGAGCGCGTCGAGCGCGTCGATGCCCGAGCTGGTGTCGCGCTCGGCCCAGACGATGTCGAACCCGAGCACCTCGACGCCGTAGCGGTCGAAGAGCTTCGCGATCAGCTCGGCCATCAGGCTGCGGCTCCACGGCCAGTGCCCGATCTCGCCCAGGCTCTTCTCGTCGATGTCGAGGATCACCACGCTCGGATCGACGCTTGCCGGCATGGTGAGGTTCAGGCGCTTGTCGTAGAGGATGTTGTCGAGCCGTGTGAGAAACGGCAGCCTGCCGTCGCCGGTCGGATAAAGCTGCAGCGCATGCATCACGAACAGCAGCACGATCGCGAGGCCCATCGCGATCCGTGCCAGGCGCTGTCTCAGGGCTTCAGGCCTTCAGGAAGAATTCCATCTTGACGCCCGCGAGCTCGATGACGTCGTGGTCCTTGAGAGCGTGCGGCGCCGGGCCGATCTGCTGGCCGTTGACGTTGGGGCGCGCGGCGCCCTCGACGTGGGTGATGAAGTAGCCCTGCGGACGGCGCGTGAGAACCGCAACCTGCACGCCGGGCTTGCCGAGGGTGGTGAGCGGCTTGGTGAGCTCGAGCTCCTTGCCGGCGTTCGCGCCCGAGAGGAGCTGGATCGCGCCGACCGGCTGGCCGGCGGGCCGCGGCGCGGCCGGCGGCGGCGCCGGCGGGACGGTCTTGGTGGCGTCCGCGATTCCCGTCGCTGCCGCGGCGGCCTGCGGCATCGCCGCCGCGCGAGGCGCGGCGGGGGACGAGCGCAGCGCGTCGCCGCCGGTCTGGCGCGCCGCTGATTGCGGGCGCAGCACCATGGTCTTCTCGAAATCGGCCTTGTCGCCCCCCGCCGACGCGCCGCCCGCCTCGCCCATGAACTTGAGCTTGTACTTGCCGAGCTCGATGACGTCGTTGTTCTGCAGGAAGTGCTTCTTGATCGGATTGCCGTTGACCACGGTGCCGTTGGTGCTGCCGAGGTCCTCGAGGAACGAGTCGTTCAGGATCGTGACGATGACGGCGTGCTCGCCGCTCACCGCGAGGTTGTCGATCTGGATGTCGTTATGGGGCTTGCGGCCGATGGTGGTGCGCTCCTTGCTCAAGGGAATCTCCTTGAGCACCAGACCATCCATGCTGAGGATCAGTTTCGCCATAGCGTTCCCCTGGGGGAAGTAGTTATTTTAACCACGCGAACACCTTGGCTATTACGCCGCGGGCGCCCGGAAATTCCCGCAGGACGCGGACCAGTATAACCGAAACGTTGTCGCGGCCGCCGTTGTCGTTGGCCATCTGCACCAGCTGCTGCGCGGCGAGCTTGAGGTTCGCACCGAGCGCGCGCAGCGTCGCGCCGATCTCCTCGTCTTCCACCATGTCGCACAGCCCGTCGGAGCACAGCAGATAGATGTCGCCGGGCTGCGTCGGATATTCGTGGATCTCGGGCTCGACGCTCGGATCGATGCCGAGCGCCTTGGTGACGAGGTTCTTGTGCTGAGCGTTCTTCGCCTGCTCGACGGTGAGCAGGCCGGAATCGATCTGCTCCTGCAGCAGCGAATGATCGCGCGTCACCTGGCGCAGCTCGCCGTCGCGCATGAGGTACAGGCGCGAGTCGCCGAGATGCGCGACGAGCACTCGGTTGTCGTAGAAAAGCGAGGCCACCAGCGTGGTGCCCATGCCGGCGTATTGCGGCTGGTTCTGCGCCGCCTGATAGATCGAGCTGTTCGCGCGCAGCACCTGCTCGCGCAGGAGGCGAGCCGCGATGGTCTGGTTGGTGCGCGGGTCGATCTGGTTGGGCTGCGTGCTCTCGAGCACCTGGCGCATCTCGGTGACGATCACGCTGGTCGCCATGCCGCTCGCGACTTCGCCCGCGTTGTAGCCGCCCATGCCGTCCGCGAGCACCACCAGGCCGAGGGCGGCGTCGGTCGCGATCGAGTCCTCGTTGTGCGAGCGGACCATCCCGGGGTCGGTGCAGCTCGCGATCTCCAGCACTTGCGCGAGGTCCATGCGGCTAAACCCCGACTCTCATTTCAGCTCCCCCGGCGCATCCCTTGATGGGTCCCACGGACGGCTCTTAAGCGGCTCTAAATCGGCCCCAAATTTGGCCCGAAACTAGGCCTGAAAACAGCGTTATAAGCGGCATTTTTGCAGTCAAACCTAAGCTGCGTCAAATGTTTAGGCGCGCGCGGGCCTCGCCCGGCGCGAAAACGCATCTTAAAAGGGGAAGGGGCTACTGGCCGAGCGTCGCGCCGGGCTTCACCTGGCCCGAGGAGACGAGCTCCGCGGCGGCCAGCTTCTTGCCGTCGCCGAGCTTCGCTTTGCCGGCGTGAATGCGACCGCCCTGGGCGGTGATGACGAGGCGGCCGTCCTTCACCTCGACGACCTCGCCGATCTTGCCCTTCACCGCGCCGAAGGTGCGCGTGAGCTCCTTGCGGCTCTCGAAGAGCTGCAGCTTCACACCGTTCAGCGTGGTCCACGCACCGGGCGCCGGGTCGGACGCGCGGATCAGGTTGTGGATCAAATCCACATGGTTCGACCAGCTGATCCGCGCTTCGGCTTCGCGGAACCAGCCCTCGTAGGACGCCTGAGACTCGTCCTGCACCACTTCTCTGTGCTTATTAGAAGTAACCAAATCAGCAGCTTCCAGCATGGCCTGGACCCCCATCGGGAAGAGGCGCTCGAAGTAGACGTTGCCGAGCGTGTCGTTCTCGCCGATCGGCGTCTTTTTCTGCAGGATCACCGCGCCCTCGTCGAGACCGTCGGTGGGCCGGAAGATGGTGAGGCCGGTCTCCTTGTCGCCGCGGGAAATCGGCCAGTTGATCGAGGACGGGCCGCGGTACTTCGGCAGCAGCGACGGGTGATACTGGATCGTGCCGTGCTTCGGGAGCCTCACGAAGTCCTGCGGCGCGAACTGCAGCACGAACGCCATGACGCCGATGTCGGCGCTCGCCGCCTTCATTGCCTCCACCGCCTCTGGACCTTTGAGCGACTTGAACTGGTGGACCTTCAGGCCCTTCTCCGTCGCGGCCACGCGCAGCGAGTCGGGGCGGGCGCCCTCCTTCTCCGGCGCGCAGAACACCGCGCTCACCTGGTCGCCGCGCGCGAGAAAGGCTTCGAGGACGGCTTTGCCGAAATCCTGCTGGCCGATGATGGCGATCCGCATCACATTCCTCCTGTTACGCCGCCTTCTTGGGGGGAACGCTGAAGGCGCCGGCGCCTCTGAGGTTCTTGATTTTCGAGTCGTCGTAACCCAAAACTTCCTTGAGCACCTCGTCCGTATGCTCGCCGAGCGTGGGTGAACGCTTGATCACCGCAGGCGAGGCCGAGAGCTTGATCGGCATGCCGACGTTGAACCACTTGCCGCGCTGCGGATGGTCGAGCTCCACCCACATGTCGCGCCCACGCACATGCTCGTCGGTGGCGAGGTCCTCGGTCGACATGATCGGGCCGCAAGGCACGTCGAGCGGATTGAGGATCGCCATCAGCTCGCGCTTGGTGTACTTCTCGGCGAACTTGTTGAGCAGCGTCCACATCAGGTTCTGATTCTTTCTTCGCTCCGAAATCTTCGCGAACCTCGGGTCGCTCGCCATGTCCGGCATGCCCACCTCCGGGCCGACGCGCTTGCCGAGGTCTTCCCATACGGCTTCCTGCACCACGACGTAGAGCCAGTCGTTGGCGCCGTGCGGCTTGCAGTGGATGGCGTTGCCGAGCTGGCCGCCGCCCGAGTCGTTGCCGGCGCGCGGCACCTCGCCCATGCCCTTGTAGGTGGGAACCGAGTACTCGCTGAGATCGCCCCGGGTCAGTCTTTGATGATCCCTGAACTTGACGCGGCAGAGGTTCATCACGCCGTCCATCATCGCGACCTCGACGTACTGGCCTTTTCCGGTTTTTTCCGCCTGCCTCAAGGCAGCCAAAAGCCCGATTGCCAGATGAAGCCCGGTGCCGCTGTCGCCGATCTGCGCGCCCGTCACGAACGGCGCGCCGTCGGGAACTCCGGTCGTGCTCATCGCGCCGCCCATCGCCTGCGCCACGTTCTCGTAGGCCTTGAAATCGCTGTAGGGGCCGCTCGAGCCGAAGCCCTTGATCGAGCCCATCACGATCTTCGGGTTGAGCTCGTGGATCTTCTCCCAGGTGAAGCCGAAGCGGTCGAGCACGCCGGGGCCGAAGTTTTCCATGATGATGTCGCACTTCTTCAGGAGATCGACGAACACCTGCTTGCCCTCGGCGGTCTTCATGTTGACCGTGATCGAGCGCTTGTTGCAGTTGAGCATCGTGAAGTAGAGCGAGTCGGCGTTCGGCACGTCGCGCAGCTGCCCGCGGGTCGCGTCGCCCTGGGGGTTCTCGAACTTGATCACGTCCGCGCCCATCCAAGCGAGCAGCTGCGAGCACGTCGGACCTGCCTGGACGTGCGTCATGTCCAGAATGCGTACTCCGTCGAGTGCTTTCATGGCTTCGCTTCCATTATTTCTTCTTTCCTGCAGTCGGATTGAGACTGGTAATGCGGCCGCTTTCGGTACCGGCGGTCTCGTCGATGGCCGCGTTGATCAGCGTCGGCTTCCTCGAGCGAATGGCCTCTTCCATGGCCTTCCTCAGCTCGGCCGGCGTCGCCGCGTTCACGCCGACGCCGCCGAAGGCTTCCATCAGCTTGTCGTAGCGCGCGCCCTTCACGAACACCGTGGGCGCCGGGTCGCGCCCGGTGGGGTCCTGGTCGGTTCCCTTGTACACGCCGTTGTTGTTCATGATGACGATGCACACCGGCAGGTCGTAGCGGCAGATCGTCTCGACCTCCATGCCGGAGAAGCCGAAGGCGCTGTCGCCTTCCACTGCAATGACCTGCTGCTTCGTCACCACCGCGGCAGCGACGCAGTAGCCCATGCCGACGCCCATGATGCCCCAGGTGCCGACGTCGATGCGCTTCCTCGGCTTGTACATGTCGACGATGGAGCGCGTGAAGTCGAGCGCGTTGGCGCCCTCGTTGAC
>Ga0075435_100001700_pt1 | contig 14284 bp, 11 predicted proteins | sample RhiMethybrSRZTD4_FD_75302 | JGI IMG/M metagenome (GOLD analysis project Ga0075435, IMG submission 75302) | Populus rhizosphere microbial communities from Tennessee, USA - Rhizosphere MetaG P. TD hybrid SRZTD4 | ecosystem: Host-associated > Plants > Roots > Rhizosphere > Soil | place: USA...
CCGGCGTCGAGCGCCTGGTAGTAGCGGGCCAGCGTCTTGTGGTTCTGCGCGAACGCGCCGCGGACGTCGCCTATGGCGGAGACGCCGGCCGCGACGCTGTCGCTCGCAGGGCGCGTCGTGTAGCCCATGAAGTTCCTGTGCAGCCGCCGCTCGCGCGCCGCGAGGGCGAGGTCGTCGTCGGGCAGCGCGAAATGGTCCATCCCGATCGGGTCGTAGCCGGCGCCGGTGAAGGCGTCGATGGCGGAGCCGAGCAGCGCGCGCTTGGCGTCGGCGCTCGGCAGATCGATCGGGTCGATCGCCTTCTGGTTCGGGCGCAGCCACGGCACGTGCGCGTAGGAGTAGACCGCGATGCGATCCGGCAGCATATCGGCCACCGAGGCCAGGGTGCGCTGGAACGACTCCACCGTCTGGCGCGGCAGGCCGTAGACGAGATCGAAGTTGATCGAGGTGAAGCCGGTCTCGCGCGCGAAGCGGAACAGGGCGCGCGTCTCGGTCTCCGACTGGTGGCGGTGGATGGCCTGCTGGACCGCTTCGGAGAAGTCCTGCACGCCGAACGACAGCCGGTTGAAGCCGAGGCTGCGGAGCAGGATCAGCTGCTCGCGCGTGGTCACCCGCGGATCGATCTCGATCGCCTGCTCGGCGTCGGCCGCGACGTCGAAATGGCGGCGGACCAGCGCGTCCAGCCGCGCGATCTGGGTGGTATTGAGATAGGTCGGCGTGCCGCCGCCCCAGTGATACTGGACGACCCGGCGGCGGCCGTCGAGAGACGAGGCCAGCCGGGTGATCTCACGGCCCAGGTATTCCAGGTAGGTCGCCGCGACGTCGCGCTTTTTGGTCGCCACCACCGCGCAGCCGCAGTAGGCGCAGCGCGTTTCGCAGAACGGAATGTGAAGGTAGAGCGACAGCGGCTCGTCGCCTCGTGCCGAGGCGTCGGCCAGGCGCGCCTCGTAGTCGGCGGCGCCGAACCGCTCGTTGAACTCGACGGCGGTCGGGTACGAGGTGTAGCGCGGGCCGGGACGGTCGTAGCGCCGGATCAGCGCATCGAGGTCTGGGGCGGCAGGTGCGGTAGACATCTGCCCGAACGCAACACAAGGCGCGTGCCGGGCCGGCACTGCCGGATTTCCGAAGGTTTTCGCCTGCTGCGCCCGGGGAACGGCCCGCGGCGCGGTCCGGCCGCCGGATTTTCGGCAGGGGCTGCGGAGAATTCCGCAAAAACGCGCGTATCGCGGGCTGGCATCCACGTTGCCCTGCACGGGTCGTCGTGGAAGGCACGCCTCCGTTCTCGGTTGATTCCGTCGTCGTCGGGCGCAGCCCGCGGATGCGGACGGTCTTCGACTTCGTCGAAGTGATTGCCGGCAGCGAGAGCAACGTGCTGATCGTCGGCGAGACCGGCACCGGCAAGGAAACGCTCGCCAATCTCATTCACCACGCGAGCCGGCGGCGCCGCCAGCCGTTCGTCGCCGTGAGCTGCGCCATCCTGACCGAGGCGCTGATCGAATCGGAGCTGTTCGGGCACGAGCGCGGCGCCTTCACCGGCGCCCTGCGCGACCATGCCGGCCGCTTCGAGGCGGCCAACGGCGGCACCATCTTCCTCGACGACATCGACGACGTGCCGCTCGGCGTGCAGGTCAAGCTGCTGCGCGTGCTGCAGAACCGCACCATCGAGCGCGTCGGCGGCACGCACGCGATTCCCGTGGACGTGCGCGTCATCACCGGATCGAAGCGGAGCCTCCAGCACCTGGCCGAGGAAGGACGCTTCCGCGAAGACCTCTATTACCGGCTCAACGTCGTGCCGATCTGGATTCCGCCCCTGCGCGAGCGGCGCGAGGACATCGCGCCGCTGATGGAGCACTTCCTGCGCCGGTTCTTCGGCGAGCGGGGCATGGCCGTTGCCGATCTCTCACCCGTGGTCAAGGCGACCTTCGAGCGCCACGACTGGCCGGGCAACGTGCGCGAGCTCGAGAACGCGTGCGAGCGGATCGCGCAGACCTGCACGTGCTCGACGGTGCGCGTCGGCTGCCTGCCGGCGACACTGCTGTTCCAGCAGGGCAACCTTGCGGCCGCGGCGACGCCGATCGCGCCGGCCGCCGCCTCGCCCGGCCGCGTCTCGCTCGACGCGCGGCTGCAGGAAGTCGAAACGCACCTGATCGAATGGGCGCTGCGCACCAGCCACGGGAACAAGTCGCGCGCCGCCGAACTGCTCCGCATCAAGCGATCCACCCTCGGCGATCGCATCCGCCGGCTGGGGCTCGAGGTGGTGGACAGTTCACGGTAGGCGGTGAACGGTTAACGGTTAACGGTTAACGGTCAACGGTTAACGGTCAACGGTTCACGGTTCACGGTTCACAGTCACAGTTCACGGTTCACAGTTCAGCGGAGGCATGTCGATGGAACTGCAGTCAACACTCGTCTATGGACCGGTGCAGTCACGCCGTCTCGGGCGCTCGCTGGGCGTGAACCTCGGGCCGGCCGGCCGCAAGACGTGCAATTTCAACTGCGCCTACTGTCAGTACGGCTGGAGCAACTTTCCCGCGAAGGGATCGTTTCCCCGTCCGGCCGAGGTCATCGACGCGCTCGACTGCGCGCTGCAGCACGATCCCGACGTCGACACGATCACGGTGGCCGGCAACGGCGAACCGACGCTGCACCCCGGCTTCGCGCCGATCGCCGAAGGGATCTTCAAAGTCCGCGCGCGCCGCGCGCCGGGCGCGCGGCTGGCGCTGCTGTCGAACGGCTCGACGCTGAGCCGCCTCGACATCGTCTACAGCCTGGGGCACTTCGACGACCGCTACATGAAGCTCGACGCCGGCGACGCCACGACGTTCCGGCTGATGAACGGTCCCCCGATGCCGCTCGGACGGCTGATTTCAGACCTGCGCGCCACCGGACGTCTCACGCTGCAGTCGATGTTCGTGCGCGACAGCGAGCGCGTCGTCGACAACACGACCCCGAAGGCGCTCGACGCGTGGATCGACGCCGTCGATCGCGTCCGGCCGCAGGGGGTGCACGTCTACACGCTGGATCGCGTGCCGGCACGCGGATCACTCCTGAAGGTGCCGGAGCCGGTGCTGCACGAGATCGCGGATCGCGTCGCCGCGCTCGGCATCCGCGCCCAGGTGTTTGCGTGACTTATTCCCCACAGCCGGCCCGGAATTCCCGCAGGGGGCGCGGCGACTTTCCGGCGGTCGCCGGCGTTGGCGGGGGATTCCGGCCGCCGCGGGCCCTTTTTCCCGGCTTTTCGACGGGGTACGTCCTTTGCCAATGCCCAGTCAGGCGCGCCGTGTGGAGCGCCCATACTCACGCACTTATGTAAGGAGGAACGATGGGTCGCTCAACGCGCACCCTCGCCATCTTCACCGTGGCAGTCGGTCTCTGGATCGGCGTCATGGTGTCGGTCTCAGCCTCGGGCGGTACGCGTCAGAACGGCGTGCCCGCCACCCCGGCTGCGGCCGCCGCCGCGACAACGACGCCGGCAGCCGGCTACGTCGGTGAGGAGACCTGTCTGACCTGTCACGAGGACCAGAAGAAGGGCTATCACGGCAGTCCGCATGCGCGCGCGAAGAACCCGCGCACGCCTGCGGGGCAGCAAGGCTGTGAGAGCTGTCATGGTCCCGGCCAGGCACACGTGGATGGCGGAGGGGACAAGACCAAGATCAAGAACCCCGGCACGATGACACTCCGCGACGCCAACGCGGCGTGCCTGTCCTGCCACAACCGCAACAGCCACGACAACTTCGCCGGCGGCAAGCACGACGGCCGCAACGTCGGCTGCGTCACCTGCCACAGCGTGCACGCGCCGAAGTCGGAGAAGGCGCACCTGAAGACGGAGACGATCGAAGAGACGTGCGTGCAGTGCCACCGCACGCAGGTGAACAAGATCCACAAGTCGTCGCACATGCCGGTCGGCTCGCTCAACGGCGCCAAGCTGGAGTGCACGTCCTGCCACAACCCGCACGGGGCGCAGAACGTCAAGATGCTCAAGGAAGGCAACTCGATCAACGAGGCGTGCGCGACCTGCCACGCCGACAAGCGCGGCCCCTACCTGTGGGATCACCAGGTGACCCGCGAGGGCTGCACGACCTGCCACGACGCGCACGGCTCGAACAACGAGCGGATGCTCGTCGCCAAGGAGCCGATGCTGTGCCAGCGCTGTCACGTGTCGAGCCGCCATCCGGCGACGATTTACGACCAGACCCAGGTGAACTCGCGCAGCAACCGCGTCATGGGACGCAGCTGCACGCAGTGCCACTCACAGATCCATGGGTCGAACCACCCGTCCGGCAACTTCTTCCTGCGGTAAGAGGAGCAAACCAACATGCGCACCAGAATGATGATTCTGATCGGGGCGCTCCTGGTGACCTCCGCGACTTACGCGCAGGCCCAGGACACCAAGCCGGCCCCGGCCCAGACCCAGCAGGCCGTCTCGACCTTCACGCCGCAGTTCGGCAACATCGACTTCGGCTACCGCGGCACCTCGTTCACAGGTGACGAAGCGCGCTACAACCGGTACCGCGACCTGCGCGACGGCGCCTACGTCGACAGGTTCCGCTTCGCCAGGGAGAACGACTCCACGGCGTTCCGCGCCGAGGCCAACAACGTCGGCTACCGCGACCAGCGCTACTTCGCCAATCTGCAGAGCATCGGCAAGCTGAAGGCGACCTTCGAGTTCAACTCGAACCCGCTCTATCAGGCGCAGGCCCGCGGCTACTTCAGCGGCGCCGGCAGCAGCACGCTGACCATCAACGACGCGGCGCAGACGGCGATCCAGACCAACCCGCTCAACGCGGAGACGGCGCTCGCCACCTACGGCAACAACTACAACATCGAAGGCCGCCGCGACCTGGCGAACTTCGACATGGTCTACACGGCGGCGCGTGACGTCGACGTGAAGATGCAGGTGCGGAACACCAGCCGCAGCGGCACGAACCTGCAGGACTTCGGCTTCGGCAGCTCGCCGGGCAACATGATGGTGCTCGACATGCCGGTGCCGATCAACGATCGCACCACCGATCTCCGGACCAAGCTCGAATGGGCCAACCAGCAGGGGCTGCTCGCGGTCGGCTACGACGCGTCCTGGTACGATCAGCACAACGCCGCCTTCACGTTCGACAACCCGCAGCGGGTGTCGGACAGTACCACCGCCGGGCCGGCGTTCGGCCGCGCCGCCCTCATGCCGAGCAACAGCGTCAACACCTTCAACGTGAACGGGTCGTACAAGCTGCCCGGCCACTCGAGGGCCAGCGCCGCGATCAGCTACGGCACGATGGATCAGAACCAGCCGCTGCTGCCGAACACGACGAACACGGCCCTGGTCGGCGTGGCCAAGATCCCGCGCGCCACCGCCGAGGCCAAAGTCGACGTGCTGTCGACGGTGGTCGGCTTCAACTCGCGGCCGGCGGCGAATCTGTGGCTCAACGCCAAGTTCCGCTACTACGACTTCAACAACAAGACGGAGTCGTTCACCAACACCGTGGTGCCGGGGGACTTCGCCATCGGCGTGCTGGAGACCAGCGAGCCGACCGCGTTCAACCGCACGACGTTCGACGCCGACGCCTCGTTCTCGGCCGCGAAGTTCCTCGACCTCGGGGCCGGCTACACCTACGAGGGGTACGCCAACCACATCGCCAACGAGACCGAGCAGGCGCGGATCTACGAGTCGACGGGCGAGAACACCTTCCGCCTGACCGTGGACAGCACCGGCTCGCAGCTCCTGTCGGCGCGTGTGAAGTACGAGCATGCCAAGCGGAACTCGAACGGCTTCGACCAGCAGATCCTCGTCGACGTCGGTGAACAGCCCGGTATCCGGCACTATGACATCGCGCCGCGGGATCGGGATCGGGTCACCACCACCTTCATGGTGACGCCGATGCCGAGCTTCGACGTCAACGCCTCGCTCTTCTACGGCCACGACAAGTACCCGGAGACCACCTACGGCCTGCAGGACAACAAGAACCAGGGCTTTACGGTGGGCTTCGACATCGTGCCGAACCCCAAGGTGAACTTCGGCCTGAGCGGCGGTCGCGAGAAGTACGACACCTTCCAGGCGTCGCGCACCTCGAACCCGGCGCCGGATCCGACCTTCACCGATCCGCGCCGCGACTGGAACGACACCATCGCCGACAAGGTGAACACCTACTCGGCGAGCCTGAACCTCGTCAAGGCCATCGCCAGGACCGACATCCGCATCGGCTACGACGTCAGCGACGGCGCCACCAACTACACCTACGGCCTCGTCCCGAACACGACGCTGGTCGCGCCGGTGCAGTACAAGACACAGCCGAAGAACCGCCTCAACGTCGCCAAGGTGGACGCCCAGTACTTCGTCCGGCAGAACCTCGCGCTGGGCGCGGCCTACTGGTACGAGGACTGGCGGGTGCAGGACTTCGCGCTGGATCCCGGGGTCATCAACTCGTTGATCGTCCGCAACCCGACCAACAATGCGCTGACCGGGTTCTACACCGGGTACTCCAACGAGCCCTACACGGCGCACACGTTCTTCGCGCGGATGCGCTATCTCTGGTAAGGGGTCACGGGCAGTAACACCGCAGACGCACAGGGGGCTGCCGGAAATCCGGCAGCCCCCTGTCGTGTCAGGCGGATCCCCGGCAATTCCTCGGCAATCCGCGCTGGTCCCGGACTTGCGCCCCCGCTGTACAACATGTCCTGTCCCCACGCCATCGAAGGGCTGACGCCGAAGCCGCTGCTGCGGCTCCGCGCGCACCCGCTCCGCATCGCGCTCGTCGGCAACCCGAACGTAGGCAAGAGCGTCATCTTCGGGCGGCTCACCGGCCGCTACGTCACCGTCTCCAACTATCCGGGCACCACCGTCGCCGTCACCCGCGGCCGCGCCACCGTCGGCGCCGAAGTCTGCGACATCGTCGACACCCCCGGCGTCAACATGCTCGAGGGGGCGCTCAGCGAGGACGAGAAGGTGACGCGCGATCTCGTCGCCTCCGGCAAGGCCGAGCTGATCGTCCAGGTGGCCGACGCCCGCAATCTGCGCCGCGCCCTCATGCTCACCTCGCAGATCGCGGCCTTCGGCCGGCCGACGATCCTCGTGCTGAACATGATCGACGAGGCGCGCGCGCGCGGCGTCGACATCGACACCGCCGGGCTCGCCGCGGAACTGGGGATCCCGGTGATCGAGGCCGTCGCGACCGAAGGGCGCGGGCTGGCCGAGCTGCGCGAGGCGCTGACCGAGGCGGCGCCGCTCGACGGCGGGATCGCCACCGGCGTCACCCACCTGCAATGGGCCGACGAGATGGCCCACCGTTTCCGCACGATTGGCCCGATGTCGCTCGGCCGCTTCCAGGAATGGCTCGGCCGCGCGGTGCGCGAGCCGCTGACCGGCCTCCCCATCCTGATCCTGGTCCTGTACCTGACCTATCTCGCGGTCGGCGTCCTCGGTGCACAGACGCTCGTCGGGCTCCTCGAGGACGGCCTGTTCGGCACGTGGCTGAACCCGTGGGCGCGTTCGCTGGCCGCGCACATTCCCGTCGCCTTCGTCCGCGACTTCCTCGTCGGCGACTACGGCCTCGTCACGATGGGGATGACCTACGCCATCGCCATCGTGCTGCCGGTGGTCACCACGTTCTTCCTCGTCTTCGGCATCCTCGAGGACAGCGGCTACATTCCGCGCCTGGCGATCTTCAGCGACCGCATCTTCCGCGCGATGGGGCTGAACGGCAAGGCGGTGCTGCCGATGGTGCTGGGCCTCGGCTGCGACACGATGGCGACGATGACGACGCGCATCCTGGCGACGCCGAAGGAGCGGCTGATCGCGATCCTGCTGCTCGCGCTCGGCGTGCCCTGCTCGGCGCAGCTGGCGACCATCATGGGCATTCTCGGCGGCGTCTCGTTCTGGGCACTGCTGACCCTGTTCGGCGTCGTCGTGTTCCAGATGATCTTCGTCGGCTTCCTCGCCGCGCGGCTGCTGCCCGGCGATCGCTCCGACTTCATCATGGAGCTGCCGCCGATGCGCCTGCCGCGGCTGGGCAACCTCGCCACCAAGACGGGGCTGCGCGTGCGCTGGTACCTCGGCGAGGCGCTGCCGCTGTTCCTGGTCGGCACGGCGCTCCTCTTCGCGCTCGATCGGGTCGGCGGTCTCGCGGTGATCGCGCAGGCGACCCGCCCGGTGGTGAGCGGACTGCTCGGCCTGCCGCCGAAGGCGGCCGAAGTGTTCGTCATGGGTTTCCTCCGCCGCGACTACGGCGCCGCCGGCATGTTCCTGATGGCCCGCGACGGCGCGCTGACCCACGTCCAGGCGGTCGTCGCGCTCACGGTGATGACGCTGTTCGTCCCCTGTGTCGCCAACTTCCTGATGATCGTCAAGGAGCGCGGACTCCGCGTCGGCCTGGCGATTCTCGGCTTCGTCACCGTGATGGCCGTCGGCACCGGGGCGGTGCTCAACGGCGTACTGGGGTTCTTCCATGTGGCCTTCTGAAGGCGTGCATCAGCTGTCGGCCCTGCGTGCCGGCTCCCGCGGCCGCATCGTGCGCGTGCAGCGCGACCTGACGCCGCGTGCCGAGCGCCTCGCCGCGCTCGGCGTCGGCCCCGGCGCGCGGATCACCGTGCTGCAGACGTTTCCCGGGATCGTGATCGAATGCGACCAGACCGAGCTCGCCCTCGAGCGTGTCGTCGGCTCGGCGATCTGGATCGCCGTGGAGTAGCTTCCGCCTTCGGGCGGAAGATCCGCTTTGAGCGGAAGAAGGAGAATGCCATGAGAGCGCTGTCCGCCGTCGTTCTCGCCGTTGCCGTCACCGCGTGTGCCTCGATTCCGCCGTCGGCCGATATCCAGGCCGGCGATCGCTGTGCGCGCTGCCGCCGCGCCATCGCCGATCTGCGGCTGGCCGCCGAAACCATCGACACCTTGAAGACGCCGCGGCCTTATCGCACCGCCGGCTGCCTGGCCAAGTACATCAAGGGGCACCAGGACGAGCAGTTCCTGGCCGTCTACGTCACCGATCACAGCAGCGGACGGATGGTCCTCGCCCAGGACGCGTGGTTCGTCCCGACGGCGCTGACGCAGCCCGACAACCGCCGCGCCGAGGACGACTACGTGGCGTTCCGCTCGCGCCAGGACGCCGAGACCTACCGCGCCGGCACCGGGCCTCTGCTGCGCTGGACGCAAGTCGTGGCCGAGGCGACCAACTAGCGAAGGAGGCACTCCGTGTCGACGCACCGAATGCAGGGGCTTCGGCGCCTGGTCGGGAACACGCCGCTGCTGGCGATCGAGTACCGGTGGCGCGGACGCACCCGTACCGTCTACGCCAAGTGCGAGCAGCTCAATCTGACCGGCAGCATCAAGGATCGGATGGCGCTGCACCTTCTCGACGAGGCGACGCGCAGCGGGCGCCTGCTGCCGGGCAGCACGATCGTCGAGGCGTCGAGCGGGAACACCGGGATCTCGTTCGCGGCCATCGGCCGCGCCTTCGGGCACCCGGTGAGGATCTTCATGCCCGACTGGATGAGCCGGGAGCGCACGGATCTCATCGCCAGCTTCGGCGCCACCATCGTCCCGGTGAGCCGCGACGAGGGGGGATTCCTCGGCTGCATCGCGCGCGCCGAGGCGATGGCGAAGGAGGATCCCGGCGTCTTCCTGCCGTCGCAGTTCTCCAACGAGGCCAATCCGCTCGCGCACGAAAAGACGACCGGGCGGGAAATCGTCGAACAGCTGTCCGCGGCCGGCATACGGCTGTCGGCCTTCACCGCCGGCGTCGGCACGGGCGGCACCGTGATGGGCGTCGGCCGCGCGCTGCGCGCGCACGACCGGTCCGTCCTGATCCATCCCGTCGAGCCGGCCGAGTCGCCGACGATGTCGACGGGCTACAAGATCGGCCGCCACCGCATCCAGGGGATCTCGGACGAGTTCATTCCTCCGGTCATTCATTTCGACGAGCTCGACGACATCCTGCCGGTCAACGACGGCGACGCGATCCTCATGGCGCAGAAGCTGGCGCGAGAGCTGGGGCTTGGCGTGGGCATTTCCTCCGGCGCCAACATGGCGGCGGCGGTGACGCTGCAGAACCGCCTGGGAGACACCGCGCCGATCGCCACGGTCTTTCCCGACTCGAACAAGAAGTACCTGAGCACCGACCTGCTGCGGGAGGAGCCGGTCCGGCGCGGCTACCTGTCGGCTGACGTCGAGTTCACCGGGTTCACCGCGATTCATCGCGTGTGCGCCATCTGCCTGGACGACACCGCGGTCGAGACCGGCCGATGAACGGGCTGCGGCTCGCGCGCGAGCTGCGCCAGGCGTGGCGCGGCCTGCGCGGCAGTCCCGGCTTCACCGCCGCGGCCGTGGCGACGCTGGCCATCGGCGTCGGCGGCACGGCGGCGATCTTCGCGATCGCCAACGGCGTGCTGTTCCGCGACCTGCCGTTTCCGCGTGCCGAGCGCCTGGTGTCGATCAGCGCGGTGAAGACCGATCAACCCGGACGCGCGCCCACCGTCTCGCTGGAGGAGCTCGCCGACTGGCGGCGCGACACCAGGACCTTCGAGGCGCTGGCCGGCTGGCGCGACTGGGGCATGGCGCGGCACGTCGGCGGCAGGACCGAGCCCGCCTATTCGATCGTCGTCACGCCCGATCTGTTTCGGGTGCTGCCGCTGCAGCCGGTCATCGGCCGCCTGTTTCGCGACGACGAGGATCGCGCGGGCGCCAATCGCCTCGTCCTGCTGACCAGCGAGTACTGGCGGCAGCGGTTCGGAGCGGATCCGCGGGTGATCGGCGCCACGCTGACGCTCGAGAGAGGAGCGGTGGCCGACTACGAAGTGATCGGCGTGCTGCCGCCCGCCTTCACCGCGCTGCCGTCGTACGAGGACGTCACCATCGTCGCGTTGTCGTCGATCGATCCCGATGCCGGCACCGGGCGCGATCGGCGCAATCGCCGCGTGTTCGGCCGGCTTCGCGACGGCGTGACGCTGGCGGACGCGCGGGCCGAGATGTCGACGCTGGCGTCCGGGCTCTCCGCCACCTATCCCGCCACCAACATCGGCTGGACCGTCGCCGTGACTCCGCTCGTCGAGCACGAGGTCGGGCCGATCGGCGAGGCGCTGCGATCGTTCTTCTTCGCGGTCGGCTTCGTGTTCCTGATCGCCTGCGCCAACATCGCCTCGCTGCAACTGGCGCGCGCGCTGGCGCGGCGCCGCGAGTTCTCGATCCGGCAGGCGATCGGCGACAACCGCGCCGGGCTGGTGCGATCGCTGCTGGTGGAGAGCGTTTTGGTGGCGCTCGCGTCCGGCGCGGCGGGCCTGCTGGTCGCGGCATGGCTGGTGAAAGCGGTGCTCGCGGCCGGTCCGGCGATGCCGCGGGCCTCGGGCATTCAGTTCGACGCGGCGGTCTTCGCTTTCGCCCTGGTCGTGTCGGTCGCCGCCGGGCTGCTGCTGGCCCTGCCGGCCACGCTGATCGGAACGCGTCTCGACGTGTTGCACGCCTTGAAGGAGGAGTCGGGGCAGGTCGCCAACGCGCCGGCCGGGCGCGCCCGGATGGTCTTCGTGGCGGGCCAGATCGCGCTGACGCTGATGCTGCTGGGCGGGGCGGTCGTCGCCACGGCGACGCTCGTTGCGCAGCTCTCGCGGCCGCCGGGATTCGAGCCGGCGGGTCTCGCGACCATCTCCGTCACGCCGCCGCAGCAGAAGTACGTCACCGGGCAGCAGGTGGCGGCGCTCTATTCGCGGATGGTGGAGGAAGCGCGCGCGGTGAGCGGCGTCGAGGCGGCGAGCGCCGTGTCGGCGACGCCGCTGTCCGGCGAGGGGCCTGAGTCGGTCGAGTTCACCATCGCGGACGCGCCGGGGGGCACCGGCCCGGCCTTGACGGCGAACTACTTCAACGCCGCCGACGGCCACTTCACGACGCTGCGGACGCCGCTGCGCGGCCGTGATTTTCAGCCGCCCGACACGCGCGGCTCCGCGCCGGTCGCCATCGTCAACGACACGTTCGCGCGCCGCTACCTGGCCGGCGTCGATCCGATCGGCGCGCGGATCCGGCTGGCGCGCAGCGGCGACGTCATCACCGTCGTGGGGGTGGCGGGCGACGTGCTGCGCGATCTGCAGGCGGCGGCGCCGTCGCCGGAGATCTACTGGCCGTACTCGCAGCGCCCGCGCTGGGCGACCAGCCTGCTGATCCGCGCGTCGAACCCCGCGGCCGCGGCGGCCACGGTCAGCGATCGCCTGCGCCGCCTCGACGGCGATCTGCGCGTCGGATCGCCGCGTCTCATGACCGATCGTCTCGCGCGGGCGACGCGCGGCACGCGCTTCATGGTGCTGATGTTCGGCCTCTTCGCCTGCGTCGCGCTGCTGTTGAGCGTGATCGGCGTCTACGGCCTCGTCTCTTACACCTTTGCCCAGCGCACGCGCGAGATCGCCATCCGCGTCAGCCTCGGGGCGTCGCCGCGGCGCATCCTCAGGCTCGTCGCCGCCACGGGGTTTGCCGCCGTCGCCGGCGGCAGCACCGCCGGGGCGATCGGGCTGTTCGTGCTGGCGCGCCCGCTGGCGGCCGTCCTGCCGCAGCTCGAGCCAATCCGTCCGCTCTACGTCGCGGCGGCATGGCTCATCCTGGTCACCATCGGCTGCGCCGCCTGCTACCTGCCGGCGCGCCGGGCCGCGGCGCTCGACCCCGCGCGCGCCATGCGGGCGTGACAGGGGGCCGAGGATCTATATAATCGCGCCTGATGATGATCAGCGATACGCTCGCCAAGGCCTTCAACGAACAGATCGGTCACGAGTTCGGCGCCAGCATGCAGTACGTCAGCATCGCGGCGCACTTCCAGCGCAACCACCTGACGCTGCTGGCCAAGCTCTTTTTCGAGCAGGCGGAAGAAGAGCGCCAGCACGCCATGAAATTCGTGAAGTATCTCCTCGACACCAAGGCCGACCTGCGGATTCCGGCGATTCCGTCGCCGGCTCCGACGTTTCCCTCCGCCGAGGCCGCGGTCGCGGCGGCGCTGAAGTGGGAGCAGGAGGTCACCGGCCAGATCACCAAGCTGATGGAGATCGCCGTCAACGAGAACGACTATCTCGGGCAGAGCTTCCTGCAGTGGTTCATCGACGAGCAGCTCGAGGAGGTCGTGAAGATGGACCGCCTGCTGTCGGTGATCCGGCAGTCAGGGGAGAAGAACCTGCTGATGGTCGAGGCCTATCTGGTGCACATCGAAAAGGCGGGGTAGGGAAGGATACGAAGGAGGGCGAAGGATCCGAAGGAACGCTTCGCTATTCCGCCGCCACGCGTTCGAGTTCCTTCCGGTCGAGCACGACGAATCCATCCTTCTCGGTCCTCACCACGTCGTCCTTGTTCCAGCGGCTCATGATGCGGATGCAGGTTTCGATCGTGGTGCCGGTCATGTCGGCCAGTTCCTGGCGCGACAGCGTCAGCGGAATGAACGTGCCGCCGCGCTCGGCGCGCCCCATCTCGGAGGCGAGCTTCAGCAGAAGGCGCGCGAAGCGCGGCTCGATGCGGCCGCCGGTGAGCTCCGCCAGGCGGTTGGTCAGCTCGACCAGCCGCGTGGTGAGGCCGAGCAGCAGGCCGCGCACCAGCGACGGGTGCGCTTCGAGCAGGCGGAAGAACGCCGGCCGCGGGATGATCACGCAGGTCGTCTCTTCGAGCGCCGACGCGCTGGCCGGGAACGGGCGATCCATGTAAGCGGCGACCGCGCCGAGCGGATCGCCGGGGCCGAACACCTCGAGGATCACGTCCTTCCCGTTGGGCATCATCTTGAAGATCTTCACCCGGCCCGAGGTGATCGCGTAGAACGCGTCGGACGGGGACTCCTGCACGAAGATCGTGTCCCCCTTGCCAAAGTGCTGCACCCGCGCCACTTCGGCGATGGTGCGGCGGTCGTCGACCGAGAGGCGGCTGAAGATCGGCGTGGTCCGGAGGAGCTCTTCCGCGGTGGACATGACGTCGATCATAGGACGTCCAGAGCGCGGACGGTACGGTGGTCATGGAGGCCCGACTCATGACTGCCACGCTCGATCAGACGATCCGCGAGATCGTCGCGACTGACTTCCGAACGGCCGCGGTGTTCCAGCGCCACGGCCTTGATTTCTGCTGCAACGGCTGCCGTACCGTCGAAGAAGGCTGCCGTGACGCAGGCGTCGATTCCGGCGCCCTGCTGCGCGACCTCGACGCCGCGCTCGCCGCCCCTTCCGCCGGCGTTCCCGACTACGCCTCGTGGAACGCGCGAGACCTCGCCGACTACATCGTCGACACGCATCACGCCTACGTGCGTGAGGCGATCCCGGTGCTGCTGCGCCACACGCGCAAGATTGCCGAGGTGCACGGCGAGCG
>Ga0075435_100001702_pt1 | contig 14279 bp, 12 predicted proteins | sample RhiMethybrSRZTD4_FD_75302 | JGI IMG/M metagenome (GOLD analysis project Ga0075435, IMG submission 75302) | Populus rhizosphere microbial communities from Tennessee, USA - Rhizosphere MetaG P. TD hybrid SRZTD4 | ecosystem: Host-associated > Plants > Roots > Rhizosphere > Soil | place: USA...
CGCGAATTCGTCGCTGCCGGCGCGGACCTGATGGCCGATCGCGTCCTCCTTGGGCCAATACTTTCGCGCCATTGACTCGGTGACGATGGCGACCCGCTGTGACGTGGCGCTGTCGGACGATGCGAACGCGCGGCCTGCGAGGATCGGCACGCGGAGCACCGCGAAGTAGGACGGGCTCACCGCGCGGAAGTCGGCGCGTGGCGTGTTCGCAGGATCGACTTGCGGTTGTCCGGCGATCTCGATACGGCGCACGACGTTGGAGTCCTGTGCCGGCAGGATGTTCGCGATGGCGACGTCGTCGACGCTCGCCACCGACCTGATCGCCTCGATGGACGACGCAACGAAGCGCCGCCTGCTGTCGTCGGTCGCATAGTGCGGCTCCGGCAGAACGGCACGCAACACCAGGACGCGGTTCGGGTCGTACCCCTGCCAGTTCGTGAAATAGCGCGTCACGGTGGAGATGCTGAGCATCGCAGCGACCAGCAGCGGCAGGACGAGTGCGATCTCCGCGACGACCAGACCGCGGCGGAGACGTTGGCTTTTCGTGCCGCGGCCGGTCCGTCCATCGGACTTCAGCGCGTCGCCGACGTGACCGCGCGCCATCTGCAGCGCCGGCAGCGTGGCGGACGCGATCGCCGCGAGCACGCCGATGGCCGTCGTGACGGCGACGAGTCGGATGTCGACGCCGAGGCGCTCCCAGCCGGCGATGAACCGCACGACGCGTCCCGGCATGAACACATACACCACGCGGATGAATGCCCACGCGACGCCGAGGGCGACCGGCACCGCCGCAAGCGCGAGCAGTCCGCTCTCGAGGAAGGCGTTGCGCACGATGCGCGCACGGCTCGATCCGAGCGCGAGGCGGATGGCGATCTCGCGTCCGCGTTCGGCGCCGCGCGCGAGCAGCAGGTTTGCGATATTCGCGCACGCGATCAACAGCACGAACAGTCCCGCGGCCTGCCAGAGCGACAGAATCGGAGGCATCCCGGCATCCACCATGCCGGCGCTCAGCGTGTACACGCGGGCGGAGAGCAGGCGATTCGTGTCGGGATGCTCGCGCGTGAGTCGCTGCGCGATGACGGTCATCTGCGCCTGCGCGTCGCTTACGCTTCGTCCGGCCGCGAGCCGGCCGATGACCGTCAGGTAGTGACTGCTGCGCCGGCGTGCGGTTTCCTCGTCGAACGACAGCGGCGCCCACATCTCGGCTTTCATCGGGAAGTCGAACCCGGGTGGCATCACGCCGACGACGATCCGCTCGCCACCGTCGACGCGGATCGGCTTGCCGACGACGGCGGGATCGGCGCCGAATCGCCGCTTCCACAAGCCGTCGCTGAGCACCGCGCGTTTGTCGTTGCCGATCGTTTCTTCCTCACGCACGAACGTCCGGCCGAGTGCGGGAACCGCGTCGAGCACGGCGAAAAAATCGGACGACACGAAGAAGCCGAGCACCCGTTCCGGCTCGTCGCGTCCGACGAGATTGGCATCCCACCACTGAATCGCGGACAGATGGTCAATCGTGCCGCCGGCGAGGTCGCGCCGCCAGTCGAGGAAGTCGGCCGGCGACACCGTTTCACGATGACCCACGTACGTCGGCGACGTCGTCACCGGCATGACCACGCGATCGACGTCGCGCATTGCGTACGGATGAATCATCAGCTTGTCGATGATGCCGAACACCGCCGCGTTCGTGCCTATGCCGAGTGCCAGCGTCACGACGACGGTCGCAGACAGGAGCGGACGCTTCGCAAGCGATCGCAGCGCGAACCGGAGATCCATCGTCAAGCGATCCATGGCTGTGCCTTTGCTCGAGGACGCGGCAGAATGCCGCGTGTGAGGCCACGATGCGAGTCGGCGCGCCGTGTATCGCATCGACAGACGGAACCCTTCAGCGAAGTACCACAGAACGAGGACGGGCCGGATGCAACGGCCGTGCATCCGTCCGTACGCTTCGTGCAGATCGCCAACGATCTCGTCGCGATAAACGGCGCCGGCGAGTGTGGCGTGCAGCAGCCGCTCGATCCAGCGCGGCGGCGTTTTCGGAGGCAGTGAGGGCGTCACGACGGCTCCAGCTGCGACTCGAGACCATCCCAGAGACCGAGCAACACGCGCCGCGATCGTTTCAGGGCGCGAATGCCGGCGCCGGTGACCGTGAAGTAGCGACGGGCGCGGCCGCCGCGCTCCGGCAGCGGGTCGCCAAGCGTGGAGCGCAGGCAACCTTTCCGTTCGAGGCGTTCGAGCGCGGTATAGAGCGCGCCGCGTGCGATGCGGCGCCGCGCCGCCGTCGCCAGCGCCTCGCGAATCGGATTCGCGTAGGCGTCGTCGCCGAGGCGCAGGACGATGAGGAGGAGCAGCTGCTCGAGCTCGCCGAGGTAGATGTCAGCCGGCGGCATGTGACTTCTTTGTAGGCATTATACGCAGTCGGCGTACGGAAGGTTCCGACTGGGCGGAACACATGCAACCACGAAAGCGCGAAAGAGACACGAAGAACACGAAGAAGACACTTTGATTAAAAGGTTTTCTTCTTCGTGTTTTCGTCCTTTCGTGATTTCGTGGTTGCAGTACTGCTCGCCCGAGCCGTAGGGACCCGCCTTATTTCGGCTGATTCGCTGACGCTGCCAAGGCTCGAGAAGCCGACTTCGAGGCAGACATCGGTCACCGAATAGCGTCCCGACGCGAGCAGCTGCTTCGCCGCATCGAGGCGGGCCTGGATGCGGAACTGATGCGGCGTGACGCCGAAGAGCGCCTCGAACTGACGGATGAAGTGAAACGGCGAGATGCGCACGTCGCGCGCGATGTCGGCGATCGATGGCGACGGCTCACGAATTTCGCGCAGCAGATCGCGCGCGAGGCACAAACGGCGGAAGCCTTCGTGTCGCAGCAGCATCCGTGTCACCGGCGCGCGGCGAGGCGCCAGAACGTTCGTTCGTCGAGGAGCGTGATCCGGTGGCCTTTTTCGCGCAGCCGCTTGATCTCCATGAGCTTCAGCCCTCCATCGCGGCCCGCCGCCTGCAGCGGGTTCGGCCGTCCGCGAACGACGACCGTCGTGCGCGCTGACGGACCGCTGTGGACGGTCGCGCCGGCGCGTCGCGCCGCGCGAATCGCCTCGACCCTCTTCCGGCTGAGGATGCCGGTGAACGCGAGGTGCACGCCTTTGAGCGTGCGGAGGATGCCGGGTCTGAGGATCGCGGGCGGATTGCGAAGCGCGTCAATCAACTCGTCCGCGCTCTCGTACCGCTTCCGCCGCTCGCCGATGCAGCGATAGATGATCTCTTTCAAATGATCGGTGCACGCGAGCCGGCGGACGTCGGGCGTGCGAATCCGCGCGCGCGCATCGCCCTTGATCAGCATCCCGAGCAGCTGACCGACCTGATACACATCATCGCGCGCCTGCCACTTCGGCGCGGCGCGCGCGAGCAGATCGCTCGGCGCCGTGAGCGCGTTCATTGTGTGGGCGGTGATGCCGCGCGTGTCGCTCAGCTGGCGGACGATGCCGAAATCTCCGAGCTTCAGACGGAAGCCGTCGCAGACGAAGACGTTCATCGGCGTGAGATCGCGGTGGAGCGCCTGGCCGCGATGCAGCTTGCCGAGCACCTCGAGGATGCCGGCGATTTCGCGCCGCACCTTGCTCTCGGACCAGCCGTTGCCTCGAGCCAGGTATGCGCTGAGATCGCCGTGACGCGCGTACTCGAGCGCCAGAAAGTACAGCGCGCGTCCGTCCGTACGGACGAACGGAAATCGATCGAAGACGCGGATGGCACGCGCGTGTCCGTCGAGCAGCTGCCCGAAGTACGCTTCGCGAAGCCAGCCGTCGATGCGCGCGCTCACCTTGATGCACACGGCCTCGGGAACGCTCGGCGATCGACCCAGGCGTGTGGCGAGATACGCCTGACCGAATCCGCCCTCGCCGAGCAGATGCTCGATCCGGTACGCGAGTCCGGTTTCAGGACTGGTGATCGTTTGCGCAGGCGCCAGCAGATACTGCGGTCCGGGAAAAGCATCCCCGGGCAGTTTCGCGGCGCGCGTCGTCGCGGATGTGAGCCCCATCAACGCTCGCTCGAATTGATTTGTTCATTATCCGGCAAACCGCGCCCGACGCGGCACGAAGAACACTCTCGTCTTCAGGCATAATGAACGATCGATCTCGCGTCGTGTGCGAGGAATGCGGGCGGGTGGAGAGAGAGAGCCATGAGTGAGCGACGCAAACCGGCCGTCACTCGTGAGAGCGGCGCCGAGCAGGACGTGCGCAATCAGGAAGTGCGGCGCGCGAACCGGGAGCTGGCGGCGTACTTCAAGGGACAGCGCACGGAACGCGAGGCGCGCGCCGCGCTGAAGATCATCAAGGCGTTCGTGCGCGACAGGGAGCGGAGCGACCCGAAGAACCGTCTGCCGCTGCCCGGTCTCGACGGAGCGAAGAAACCGAAAGCGGCAGGCCGAAGCCCGGCGGGCGGAAGCCGCCCGCGATCGCGGCGCCAACCGCGCGCGACGAAATCGCTCGCTGCCGTGCCGCCGCCGCCAACCGAGCCGTCACCGTCCGAATAGCTATGTTTAACCGCGGAGTGCGCGGAGAACGCAGAAATTCTTTAGATAACTATCCGGGTTCACACATTGATTGAGGCGTCGATTGTGTTCGGTCAGAAGATCGCGCGCCTCTTGCGGGATGCGGCGCGTCATCGTGGCGTTTGCCTTCTGCGCGCGCGGAGTCGCATGGATTTTCTGCTGCAATAACTCTGCGGTCTCCGCGCTCTCCGCGGTTGCTCGTAGTGCTCGCGAGGTTATCCCGCTCAGCCGCCGTAGTAGCCGCTGCGTGCCTTCACGGTCGCCGAGGAATGCTTCACGCGAATATCGAGCCGGCGCCATTCACGGGATCCCGCGGCTTCAATCGCGAGCACGTACTGCTGCCGGAGCTCGTCGAGCAGGCTCGACGCCGCGATGATCGTTTCGGTGAACGTTCTCGCGAACACGAACTGACCGCCGGTCCATTCCGCGAGGTCGCGCAGGTCGGCGGAGTCGGATCGCGCTCCGCGATCGGTGATATCGATGCGCGCACGCTGATCGGCGAACGGAACGGTGGCGACGACGAAGACCGGCACCGAGATCGAGCTCGCGATGGCGGAGACTTCGCTCGCGGACATCGTGCTGCTCGTATCCACGCCGTCGGTCAGTACGATGATCGCCTTGTGCGTGGCGGATCGCGCGGAGAGACGCCGCGCCGCCTCGGCGGTCGCGTCATAAATCGAGGTCGTTCCGAACGGCTCGAAGTCCGACAATGCGCATCGAAGCGCCGACAGATCGCGCGTGAAGTCCTGCCGCTCGTGCAGCTCTGAATCGAACGTCAACACCGCCACCTCGTCGTCGCCGGCGTGCAGCTGCGCGAGGATGGAATCGAACGCCTGACGCGCCATCGCGATCTTCGAGCCGATGCGCATGCTGCCGCTCATGTCGACGAGGATTGCGACGCTGACCGGCGACTTCCGATCCGAACGCAGCGAGAGAATCGGGCGCACTTCGCCGTTGTCGCGCACTTCGAAATCGGTTGGCGTCAGCCCCTTCAGCGGCCGTCCCCGTTTGTCGCGAACCGACGCCTGAATCGTGACGAGGTCCACCGAGCTGCGGAACGTCTGGGGCGGCTGATCGCTTGACACCTGCACGGAGCGTTCGGCCGCGTGCAGCGGAGCGAGGAGCGACACGGCGAGCAAGAGCCTGCTGATCACTGTTTTCATAGAGGGTTTCTCTATGTATCGGACATTCAGCGGCCGTGAATTAGCGTCCACACGAGTGGACGCGCGGCGGACGCGGACACCCGCCTGTCTGCCGTCTCAATCCGCAAAGTTGTGCCGTTTTGTGAGCGCCGACAACAGGATACCAACAATCGACACGACTGCGGCGCCCCAAAACGCGGCCCAGAATCCACTGACGTGGAATCCGAGGCCGAGCGCGGTGGACACGCGGCTTGTCAGCCAGAGCATCAGGCCGTTGATGACGAGCAGGAACAATCCGAGCGTCAGGAGGATGACCGGGAAAGTGAGGACCCACGCGATCGGCCGGACGAACGCGTTGACGACGCCGAAGACCAGCGCGACGCCGAAGAACGTGAGCCACGTGCCTTCGAACGTCACACCCGGGACGATTTGCGTCGCCACGTAGAGTGCCGCCGCGTTTGCGAGCAGTCGAACCACGAAATTCATGAGGTCACGATAGTACTGTCACGCGGGTTGCTCTCGCCACGTCCCGTGGATCTGCACGCGCGCGTCTCTTCGAACAGAACCCGCGATGTCCGCTCACGATGAGCTGTAGCGCCGTGCATCTCCCGCGAAAGGACTTGTATGGCGTCCCTACACAAGTGTGCGCTTGCCGTCGCGACGGTTGCGCTTGGATCCGTACTCATCCTGGCGGCGGCACCATCGAGTGGAACCCTCAGCAGCACGAGCGGCCCGATCAGCTGGGATGGTCCGCCGACCGGCGGCGCATCGCCTGACGGCGAGGTGACGTGCATCGAAGCGACGACGTGCGACACGTTCACGCTGAGGATCGCTGCGGGTGATTACACCGGCAAGCGCGTCCGCTTCCGGGTGAGCTGGACGGTCGCAACGAATGATTACGACGTGTACGTCCATCAGACGTCGAACGATGGACCCGTCATCGGGTCGTCGACGGGCGGCGCGCCAAGCACAGCCGAGGAGAACACATTCGATCTCAACGGCGCCGTCACCGCTGGTGTAAACGACGTCTACACGATTCATGTCGTCTGGTTCACCGTCGTACCGCCCGACCCGTATCACGGCGTCGTGAGCCTCGAAGCGATTCCCACGACGACCGCTGCAACGAGAACCGCCACGATCGTCACCGGAACGAAGACCGGCATCAGCTTCAGCCGTAACCGTCCGGTCTACGCGTTCGGCGCCGGCCAGGACGTCGAGCCGAACGTGCGCGTGGACTACAAGGGCAACGCGTACGTCGGTGGCATTCGCGGACTGACCGGCGGGAACGATCTGTGGCGGTTCGATCTCGATCCGACGAGCGCGACCTACGATCCGTTTCTCCTTGCCGCCACGCCGGTGTGGAACGCTGACGGAACGGTGAGTAATCCTGCGTGGAAAGGGCAGCCCGACGCGCTCGCGCCGAACAATGCGAGCGAGCTCGGCGGCGACGGCGGCGGCGACATGGACGTCGCGGTCGGGTTCAAGCCCGCCGTGCCGTCCACGTCGCCTCCAATCCTTGCCACCTCGAGTCTCGTCGCCGCGAACGTATCCGCGCAGAAATCGATCGATCGTGGCGACACGTTCACGAACAATCCCACAGGCAACACGACCGTGCAGGTCGACGATCGTCAGTGGATGGAGTTCCTCGGCCAGAACTCGGTCTATCTCGGATACCGCGAGTTCACCGGCCTGCAGGCTACATCGAAGTACTACCTGAACCGATCCGACGACGGCGGCCTCACCTACGGCCCTGCGGTCGTCGCGGCAATCGGCGGCAACACGACCGGGAACATCGACGTGGATCAGCGGGACGGCACGGTGTACTTCTGCCATCAGGGTCCGGGGACCGACGGCAACAGGCAGGTGCTCGTCGCAATCGGCCAGCCGGTCAGCCTGTCGGTGACGCCGGTCGTGTTCAACACCGTCGTCGCGGCGACGGGTCAGAACCAGATCGCCAATCTGTTCCCGGTGTGCAAGGTTGCCAGCGACGGCACCGTCTACGTCGCGTACTCGGATGGAGGCACCGCGATCTACGTCGCGCATTCGCGCGATCAGGGGAAGACGTGGGCGCCGCCGGTTCGCGTCAGCGACGTCGGGCCCGGCGGCGTGGCGCTGTTTCCGTGGATTGAAACCGGCGATCGGCCTGGCAGTCTCGCCATCGTGTGGTACGGCGCAACCGCGGCCGACAGCGAAGACGGTCTGGGTGGAAACACCGACAACGCGAACTGGAAGGTGTACTTCGCGCAGACGCTGAACGCCACATCGTCGGCGCCGACGATTCTGCAGACCGTTGCGAGCGATCACTTCATTCACGGATCGAACATCAGTCTCGCCGGGTTCACGACCGGCACGAGCCCGAATCGAAACCTTGCCGATTTCTTCCAGGTGGCGATCGATCCGCGCGGACTCGCGATGATCGCGTTCGCCGACGACTCGAACGACTTCGCCGGCCACACGCGGGTGACACATCAGATCGGCGGATACAACCTGAACACCGGCAAGGCGATTCGGATCAAGGGCACGAACGCGCCGCCGGCGGCGCCGACCAGCGCGCCGCAGGTGTTCGACTTCCGGCACGACGCGCGCGTGGTCAGTCCGCCGCCGGTTTTGCCAGACGCGGATACGCCTGCCGACATCCTCACGATCGGGTACGGCTGCCAGATCGTGAACGGTGCAACGTGGATCACCGCGACGATGGCGGTGTCGGGACTCGACACGGTTCCGCCGCTCGGGACGTGGCGGATGAACTTCGCGACGAACCCGTCGAAGCCCGGACTCGTCGATCGCGCGGATCAGTGGTTCGTGCAGGCGGCGACGGACGACACCGGCGCGCGCACGTTCTCGTACGGCGTCGCGGTCCGGAACAGCGACGGATCGATCACGAATACGGTGAAGGGATCTGCCGACAGCGGGGCGTTCGATCTGACGAAGCGAACGGTCACCGTGAAAGTCGACGTCGCGAAGCTGAACCCGCTGCAGACGCGCGGTGCGATCGGCACCGGGACGGTCCTCATGGGACTGCGCGGTCAGACGAGCGTCGATCGCGTCACGGTCGCAGGGTTGGTCGGCGTCGGCTTGTCGGACTCGACGCGCGGCGGCGGGACGTTCACCGTCGGCGCGTGCGCGCAGTGACGCACACGGAGGAACGCCGGCATCAGCGGCGATCGATTTCGAGCACGAGGAGCCGGTGGAAACGGTAAAGTATCTGACCGGTCATTCGATCTGCGTCAACCGGGATCGATGCAAGTGAAACTCGAGCCGACCGGCTCGCCCGCACTGGAGCCGTCCAGATGAAGATCGTCGATCTGTTCGTCGCGCAACTCGATGACGAAGCCGCGCGCACCCGCCGCAGCCTGGAACAGGTACCCGAAGGACACGACGACTGGAAGCCGCACGACAAGTCGATGCCGTTCGGACGGCTCGCCATGCTCGTCGCGCGGATGCCGTCGTGGTTCTCTTTAATCGTGGGACAGGACGAACTGAACCTCGGCGCCGGGAACGTCGATCAGCGTCCGCTTCGCACGAGCCGCGAGCTGGTGCAGGCGCACGACGAGGGCGTTGCCGGCGCGCGTCAGGCGCTCGCGAAAGCGACCGACGAGTATCTGCTGACGACGAAATGGCGGCTGCTCGTCGGGTCTCAGGTAGTCAGCGAGCAGCCGCGCTACCTCGTCGTTCGCGACACGTTCATGCACTGGTCGCACCATCGCGGGCAGCTGACGGTGTATCTGCGGTTGAACGGCGCGCAGGTGCCGGCGATTTACGGGCCGTCCGCGGATGACACGCGGTTTGCGTGATTGGTTCGCAACAGTACTGCAGCCACGAAAACACGAAGGCACGAAGACGCACGAAGAAGACCTTGTGAAGGTTTTTCCCGTGTATCTTCGTGTTCTTCGTGATTTCGTGGTTGCAGTACTGGACGGACGTGGAGTCTTGTACCGTATGCTCACGTCGACATGAGCGACGCTGCCGTTCAGCCGCGGCGAATCAAAGAGCTCGAGGTGATGGTCGCCGACGTCATCATCGAGACGCCGGACACGGCGACGCTCGTTTTCTTCACCGGCAACGATCACCTCGAGTACAGCGCCGGGCATTTTCTGACGATCGATCCGCACCAGTTCGAGGCGCTCGAACGGTTCATCGCGTTTCTCGAGGATCTGAAAGGACGGCGCGAGCCGCCGCGCGCCTACTCGATGAGCTCCGCGCCGCACGAACGCTATCTCGCCGTGACGGTGAAGGAAGAGCGCTACGTATCGGGGCAGACGAAGTATCCGCCGCTCTTGTCGCCGATGCTGGTGAAGCGCACGACGCGCGGCATGCGGCTGGTGGTCACCGGCTTCACCGGCCCGTACACGCTTCCACGCGACATCGCGAACCGCGCGAACACGGTCGTGCACATCTGCGCCGGATCGGGGAGCGTGCCGAACTTCTCGATGCTGAAGTTCGCGCTGCGTGAGTATCCCGGGCTGCGGCACACGGTCGTCTACTCGAACAAGACGTGGAGCGACGTGATTTTCCGCGACGAATTCGCGCGCCTGACCGCCGAGCATCCGGAGCGCGTGCGCGTGATCCACACGCTCACGCGCGAAGCGAACGCCGCGAGGTTCGGTCCGTCCGTCCGCAAGGGACGAATCGATCTCGATCTGCTCCGCGAGGCAATCCCGCGTCCGGACGAGAGCTACGTGTACGTCTGCGGTCCGGGAATCTCGAGCTGGGATGTGCTGGCCGCAAAGGCGGAAGGGCGCAAGGCGGAGCCGAAGTTCCTCGAGACCGTCCTCGATCTGCTCAAACAGCTCGGCGTCCCGAACGACCGCATCAAACGCGAATCGTACGGGTAGCCGCTACCCCGGGGCCAGACACGGGGTGTCAGACACGGGGTGTCAGACACCGACCGGTTACGCGTACGACGAGGTCACGGACGTGCGTCCCCCGCGCTCGGCGGTGATTCGTTCGACGTAGCCGCTCTGGCGCAAGGCGTCGAGCGGATCGGCAGGCAGCCGCTTGCCGGCGCGCCACTCCTTGATCGCGGGGCGGACGTCGGTGGAATACGCGTCGCGCAGCACCGATTCGGCCTCCACCAGCTGACAGCGCGCCTGCCCCGACGCGAGCGCGTCGTAGTCCACCAGCGCCGCTTTCGCGTACAGCTCCTGCGCGTGGACCACGGTCTGAATCATCGCTTCGATCTTCCCTTTGAGGTTGTGGCTCTGGTCGATCATGTACGCGATGTCGGCGCGCGATCCCGATTCCCACTCGAAGCACAGGATCTCGTGGAAGATGCGGAACACCTGATACGGATCGATCGATCCGAGCGTCAGGTCATCGTCCGCATACTTGCGATCGTTGAAGTGGAAGCCGCCGAGCATGCCTTCGGACAGCAGCCACGCCACGATCTGCTCGATGTTCTGCGACTGATAGTGATGACCGGTGTCGACGAGCACGCGCGCGCGCGGCCCTGCGGCGCGCGCGAAGGTGAGCGCCATGCCCCAGTCGGCGATGTCGGTGTGATAGAACGCCGGCTCGAACGGCTTGTATTCGACGAGCAGACGCTGATTCGCGTCGACGTCGCCGTGCAGCGCCTTCAGGCTCTCCTCGAACCAGCGTTTGCGCTGACGGATGTTCGCCGTGCCGGGATAGTTCGAGCCGTCGGCGAACCAGAGCACGATGTCGCGGCTGTTCAAGTGCCGCGCGATCGTGACCGAGTCGCGCGCGTGACCGAGCGCGTGGGCGCGCACGGTGGCGTCCGGGTTGCCGAACGATCCGAACTTGTACCGCTGGTCCTCGAACAGGTTCGGGTTGATCGAGCCTGGCTGGATGCCGTGTCTCGCGGCAAGCGCCGCAACGCGGCCGACATCGGCCACCCCGTTCGGAAGATCCCACAGCACGTGCAGCGCGAGCGTCGGGCACACGCCGGTCAGCTGATGCACCTGCTGCGCGTCGGAAAATTTTTCCTCGATCGTCAGCGCGGCAGCCGGCTGCAGGTACTTGCCGAACCTCGTTCCCGTGTTGGAGAACCCCCACGACGGAAGCTCGATCCGGAACGAGTCGAGCGCCTGGACAATGCGCGCGGTCTGGGATGTGTTCATGACGCCGCTCCGTGCGTGGGAGGATCGAGACGTTCGGGAATGGTGTTTGCGCTCTGCACGAGAATCCAATACTCGGTCTCGAGACGGCCGTTCGCCGGCAGCCATCGATAGGTCGGCGTCTCGAACATGCGGCCGCGCTCGACCATCGCGCGTCGCGTTTCCGGAAACGGCGAGACGCCGAACTCCATGCCGCGCGTCAGCGTCCGCCCGTTCCACGGCGCTGCCGTGCGGCTGTGGTTTTCTTCCCAGATGCCCATCCAGGGAAAATCGGATCGCGTCCAGACGTACCCGAACGCCATACGGGCCGCCGGCGAGAAGGCGACGAAGAACGCCGCCGGTTCGTTCACATCCATCAGGTGCGCGGTGTACGCGCTCGAGCGCGGCTCGTTCGTGAACAGCCGCAGATCTACCTTCCCGCCGTCGTGACGCGGAGCGTCGGGCCACTCGAACGACGCGCCACGCTGAAGATAGTCCGCGACGCCGAACGCCGATTCGAACACTTTCGACTGCGTCGCCGGGATGCGGAACTCGGTCGCGCCTTTCTCGAGAAACGGCGGTCCGAGCGTGACGTGCTGGGTCCATCCGATCGGCCGATCGAACGGGCAGCGCGACTCGATGCGCTCGCGGACGCGGATGGAGCGGTCACGCAGATCGATCCGACGTTCGAACGACATCTGCGCGTGCTCGAAGTTCGCCCGCATCACGAGTGCGCACCCATCCTCATCGATCTCATAGCACGACACCGAGCCGTCACCGTGCGCGGTGACGCCGGACGCGGCTTCATCATCCGACGGTCCGCCGAAAATATCGAGGCACAAGTTGTGTCCCGCGATTCCCGCGAGCAGTCTTCCGTCGGCACCGGCGCCGTACGCGTCTCCGTGAACGCGCGGATCGTATGTCGACGGTTCGATCGACGGCCAGGGCGGCGTCCACAACGGATTCACCCCGCTCTTCTTGTCGAAAACTTCGGCGATGTGGCCGCCTCCGGCGAGCACGGTCACACGAAGCGCGTCGTTCTCGATCGACGCGGCACGACGCCCGCGATACACCTGGTCGAGCGGCACAGCGCGCCATTATTGATCCTGCCCTGCGCTATGATGGCGAAATGGTGAGCGTGCCGCGTGCGATGCTCGCGTCGGGCGGCGGCGCGCTGCTGACGACGATGCTCTTCGCGCAGCCGCCGGATTCTGCGGGGTCGAAGTCCTCGAAATTTCCCGAAGGGCCCGGAAAGGCCGCGTTGCTGAAAGTCTGCAGCGATTGCCATGGTCCCGAGAGCGCCGTCGCGCAGTTCAAGACGCGCGAGGAGTGGAGCAAGACACTCGACGAAATGGCGGCAAACGGCGCGCAGGGGACCGACGAGGAATGGAACCAGATCCTCGAGTACGTCGACAAGAACTACTCGCTCATCCTCGTCAACAAATCCGATCCCAAGCGCCTCGCGCACCAGCTCGACGTTCCGGAGTCCACCGCCGAGGCGATCGTGAAGTACCGCGAGGAGCACGGCCGCATCGCGAGCCTCGACGATTTGAAAACCATCCCGACGCTCGACGCGGCGAAGCTCGAGGCAATGAAAGATCGCTTCGTCTTCTGATCGCGGCGCGGCAGTGCGTTTCGCATGTCGAAATGCGCCGCGAGTCCGCCGCGATCCGCGCCGCCGCGCGGCTGCTCAGGTGACACGCAGCAAAAATCGTTGGTTCTCAGCGAATTACGTCTGATTTACGACGCCGTCTGCCGTCTTCCTCTGCGAAACCCGACGGCCCGCCCGCGGGCCACTTGATGCCTGCGGATCTGCCGAAGTATCGTCACGCCCGCACATAAAACGCCGCCGATTTTTCTCACCGAGGCGATTTCATGCGAACACTCATCAAGTGGGCGGTGCTGGTCGTCTGTGTCGCCGTGGCGCCGCTGCGCAGCGCGGACTGGACGACGCACAGCGGCGACAATCAGCGCGACGGCTGGCAGCGCGACGAAACGAGGATCTCGAAAGACACCGTCAAAGGATTGCAGCTGCTGTGGAAAGTGAAGCTCGACACGAAGCAGCGTTCCGTCTACTCGCTCTTCGGTCCGCTCATCGTCGAGCGCGCGATCACCGATCGCGGCTTCAAGGAGCTCGCGTTCGTCGCCACGACCACGAACGAACTCGTCGCCATTGACGCCGATCTCGGAACAGTCTTCTGGAAGAAGCGTTTCGACTGGCAGGCGGAGCAGCCTGAAACGGATCAGGCGTCGTTCCTGTGCCCCGGCGGGTTGACGGCATGGCCGGTGCTGCTGCCGCCTCCGCAGCGCGGACGAGGACGCGCGGGACCGCCGGCGCCGCCCGCCGCGGCGAATGCGGCGCAACCCGGCGCCGCCCGCGGCGCCGCGACATCCGCCGCGCCGTCTTCACCAGCCGCGCCTCAAGCGCCGCAGCGCGGCAACAATCCGTTTGCGATCCGCCCGGTCTTCGTGCTGACCGGCGACGGCATGCTGCATCAGGTGAACATCAACACCGGCGACGAAA
>Ga0075435_100001707_pt1 | contig 14259 bp, 13 predicted proteins | sample RhiMethybrSRZTD4_FD_75302 | JGI IMG/M metagenome (GOLD analysis project Ga0075435, IMG submission 75302) | Populus rhizosphere microbial communities from Tennessee, USA - Rhizosphere MetaG P. TD hybrid SRZTD4 | ecosystem: Host-associated > Plants > Roots > Rhizosphere > Soil | place: USA...
TCCGGACCAGAAGCACCAGGAAACCGCTGAAAATGAAGATGTGGAAGACGCCGGCGTAGAAGTCGCGGAACATCCGCGTCTGCACGAATCCGTACTCGAGAGTCTTCAAGACTCGAGTCCCGATCCGGTCGAACCGCGGCTCCGGGGCTCCGGCGAGCAGGACCCGTATGCGGCGGCTCGCAGAGTAGATGAACGCCACGACCGCGAGGAGGACGAGGAGACCGAAGACCAGCCTGCCGGGCAGACCGAAGAGAACGCGGTCGGTCGGCAGCTTCGGCACGGCGGGAGTGTAAATCAGGAGCCGCCGGCTCGACGGCGGCGGCGCTTCGCCCGGCGGTGGAGAGCTACTCCGCCTTGGCCGCGCGCACGGCCTTCGCCACCTCCGGCACGATCGCGAAAAGGTCTCCCGCGATCCCGTACGTCGCGACCTTGAAGATCGGGGCGTCCGCGTCCTTGTTGATGGCGACGATCACCTTGGACGACGACATGCCGGCGAGGTGCTGGATGGCGCCGCTGATGCCGGCAGCGACGTAGAGGGTGGGCGACACCGTCTTGCCCGTCTGCCCGACCTGCATCTGGTGGTCCACCCAGCCCGCGTCCACGACCGCGCGCGAGGCTCCCACCGCCGCGCCCAGCGCGGTGGCCAGCTCTTCGACGAGGTGGAAGTTCTCCGGGCCCTTCAGGCCCCGCCCGCCGGAGACGATGATCTGCGCCTCCGTCAGCTCGACCTTGCCCGCGCCCGCGGCCTGCACGGACTGCACGCGCGCGCGGCGCGTGCTGACGTCGGCGGCGCCCGTGACCGTCTCGTATTTGCGCGCGGCGTCGGGCGTCCCCAGGGCGAACACGTTGGGACGCAGCGTGGCCATCTGCGGCTCGCCTTCCCAGCGCACGGTGGCCAGGGCCTTGCCCGCGTACACCGGGCGCCGCGCCTCCACCTTGCCGTCCTTCACGTCCAGCTTCACCACGTCGGACACGAGGCCCGCCCCCACCCGCGCGGCCACGCGCGGGGCCACGTCTTTGCCCATCGCGGTGTAGGGGATCAGCACCACCGCCGGCTTCTCCTGGCTGATGACCTGGGCCAGGGCCCGAGCGAACGCCTCCGTGGCGTACGAGCCGAGCTCGGCGTCGTCGAACACGTGGACGCGGTCCGCGCCGTAGGACGCCACCTCGGCCGCCAGCGGCGCCACTCCCTGCCCGATCAGGACCGACTGCACGGTGGCGCCCAGGGGACCGGCCAGCCGCCGCGCCTCCGACACCGCTTCCAGCGAGGGCCGCCGGACCTTGCCCTCCCGCACTTCCGCGAACGTGACGATGGTCGGCATCAGAGTACCTTCGCCTCTTCGTGCAGGAGCCGCAGCAGCTCCTTCACCTGGGTGTCGGCGTCGCCGGGGATCATCTTCACCCCCGGACGCGGCGCGGGCAGCTCCAGCGCGACCACTTTCGTCTTCGGCTTGAGGTCCTCGGGCTTGAGGCCGAGGGCGGCCGCGTCTTTCGTCTCGATCGTCTTCTTCTTGGCGGCCATGATGCCCTTGAGGCTCGCGTAGCGCGGCTCGTTGAGCCCCTTCTGCGCGGAGATCACCGCCGGGAGCGCCGTCTCCCAGACCTCGTGGGCGCCTTCGATCTCACGCTCGACCGTGGCCTTGCCCTCGCCGATCTCCACCTTCACCGCCATCGTCACCTGCGGCAGGTCGAGGATCTCGGCCAGGAGCCCGGGGATCTGGCTGTTGTCCCCACCCACTCCCTGCTGGCCGGTGAGGACGAGGTCGGCGGCGAGCGGACGGATCGCCGCGGCCAGGGCCCAGGCCGTACCCAGGGTATCGAGGGTCTCGAAGAGCGGGTCCTTGAGATGGAGGGCGGAGTCCGCGCCCATGGCCAGGCCGCTGCGCAGCGCGGACTGCGCGCGATCGGGGCCGAGGGCGACGAGCACGACCTCGCCGCCCTTCTTCTCCTTGATGCGCAGGGCCTCTTCGAGGGCGAACTCGTCGTAGGGCGAGACGATCCAGTTGACCTCGCCCTCGGCGATCCCCTTGCCGTCGGGAGCAATGCGAATCCGCGCTTCCGTATCGGGCACTTGTTTGACGCAAACGACAATCTTCATGGCTCGAGATCCTGTGTCGCTGGCCGCGCCGTCGTGCCGCTGGAGACGGCGAAGGGGTTGCGTGCGTCGCTCCGAGCGGGGCCTCTGTCGGTGCATTCACCCGCGGGGTGCCCGACAGCGGAGCGAGCGCGCGCACTGGGCACGCGGTAACAAGTTCTAGCGCGCGCGAGCGTCCCCGCGGGAGCGACCACGCAGCCCCTGTGCTTCCAGCGGCGCGACATCGCGGCCACCATCACCCCTCATAGCGCTTGAAGACCAGCGCGCCGTTCGTGCCGCCGAAGCCGAACGAGTTCGACAGCGCGTACTCCAGCTTCACACGGCGCGCCTCGTTGGGGATGATGTCCAGGTCGCATTCCGGGTCGGGCGTCTCGTAGTTGATGGTGGGGGGCAGGATCTGGTCGCGCAGGGCGAGGGCGGTGATCCCCGCCTCCAGCCCGCCCGCGGCGCCCAGCAGGTGCCCGGTCATCGACTTCGTGGAGCTGATGGGCAATCTGCGCGCGTGATCGCCGAACACGCGCTTGATGGCCACGACCTCGACCTTGTCCCCCTGCGGCGTCGACGTGCCGTGCACGTTGATGTAGCCGATGGCGGAAGGCTCGAGGCCCGCGTCCTTGATGGCCTTCTTCATCACGCGGTAGGCGCCGTCGCCGTCCTCGCAGGGCGCGGAGATGTGGTACGCGTCGGAGGACATGCCGTAGCCCACGATCTCGCAGTAGATGTGCGCGCCGCGGCGGCGCGCCATCTCCAGCTCTTCCAGGATGACCACCCCCGACCCTTCCCCGATGACGAAGCCGTCGCGATCCTTGTCGAACGGACGCGACGCCCTCTGCGGGTCGTCGTTGCGCTGGGACAAGGCGCGCATGGAGCAGAAGCCGCCGGTGCCGAGAGGGGTGATGGCGGCCTCGCTGCCGCCCGCGATCATCGCGTCCGCGTCGCCACGCTGGATGAGCCGGAAGGAGTCGCCGATGGCGTGCGCGGAAGTGGTGCAGGCGGTGCAGGTCGCGGAGTTGGGGCCCTTCGCCCCCGAGCGGATCGAGATCCAGCCCGAGGCCAGGTTCACGATGGCGGCGGGGATGAAGAACGGGCTGATGCGCGACGGACCGCGCTCCATGAGGATGGTGTGCTCGCGCTCGATGGTGGCGAACCCGCCGATCCCGCTCCCGACGTAGACGCCGACCATCTCGTTGTTGGCGGCGTCGATCTTCAGCCCGGAGTCCTCCAGCGCGAAGTCGGCGGCGGCCACCGCGAACTGGATGAAGCGGTCCATCTTCTTGACTTCCTTCTTCTCCACCCAGTTGAGGGGATCGAAGCCCTTCACCTCGCAGGCGAACCGCGACGAATGCTGCGAGGCATCGAACAGCGTGATGGGGCCGGCGCCCGATCGGCCGGCCTGGAGGGACTTCCACGTCTCCTCCGTGCCGATTCCGACCGGGGACACGAGACCCACGCCCGTCACCACGACCCTGCGCTCTGCTGCCACTGTGATCTGGTCCTTCTCCACCCGCGGAGCGGGAGGCCCCTACTTCTTGGCCTTGTCCGCGTGCTTGTCGATGTACTCGGTGGCTTCCTTGACGCGCGTGATCTTCTCGGCGTCCTCGTCCGGGATCTCGATCCCGAACTCCTCCTCCAACGCCATCACCAGCTCCACCGTGTCCAGGCTGTCCGCGCCCAGGTCGTCCACGAAGGAGGCCTCGGGAGTGACGAGGTCCTCCTCGACTCCCAGCTGGTCCACGATGATCTTCTTGACGCGATCGGCAACAGGCTCCATGAGGCTCCTTTGATTAAATTCGGCGTCGTCTTGATTTGCGTCCTCGCTCCGGCTCGAGCGTCATCAAGCGGCTCGACGGGCGTGAAGCCCGCCTCGCCGGCAGTGGAAAGCCTCCGCTGCGGAAAACGCTTCCCCCGGCGCCGCGGAGTCGATCCCCTGATTCTATTTCTTCACATGTGGAATCCGCCATCCACTCCCAGCACTTGTCCCGTGACGTAGGCGGCGGCGTCCGAGAGGAGGAACGTCACGGCGCCGGCCACGTCCGCCGGCGTTCCCACGCGTCCCATGGGTATGGAAGACGTGATCGCCTCCTTGGCCTTGTCCGTCATGGCCGCCGTCATCTCGGTGTCGATGAAACCGGGGGCGACGGCGTTCACGGTGATCGCGCGCGAGGCCACCTCGCGCGCGACGGACTTGGTGAACCCGATGACTCCCGCCTTGCTCGCCGCGTAGTTCGCCTGTCCCGCGTTTCCCGTGAGGCCCACCACCGACGTCACGTTGACGATGCGCCCGCTGCGCTGCTTCAGCATGGGGCGCAGGACGGCCTGCGTGCAGTGGTAGACGCCGGTGAGGTTCGTGGCCAGGACGGCTTCCCACTCCTCCGCCTTCATGCGCAGGAGGAGGTTGTCGCGAGTGATGCCCGCGTTGTTGACGAGGCCGTCGATGCGGCCGTGCCGCTCCAGCACGGCGGCCAGCGCGGCGTCGACGGACTCGCGGTGGCAGACGTCGAGGGGCAGGGCGGAGGCGCGTCCGCCGGCGCTCACGATGGCGTCCACGGCTTCGGCCAGCTTCGTCTCGTCCCGCGCGCCCAGGACCGCGGTGGCCCCGGCGGCGGCGAGGGCCTCCGCGATGGCACGGCCGATCCCGCGTGAAGCCCCGGTGACGAGCACGATCTTTCCGCTGACGGTCACGTCGTCTGCCTTTCCTGGAGGGCGGCCGCGGCGGCCTCGAGCGACGCCGCGTCCTCGACGCTGAGCACGCGCACGTTCTTGTCGATCTTCCGGACGAGGCCGGAGAGGACCGCGCCCGGTCCCACCTCGACGAAGGTGTCCACGCCTTCGCGTACCAGCCGTTCCACCGACTCCTGCCAGCGCACCGTGCCCGAGACCTGTCGCACCAGCCCGTCCCGGCAGGCGTCGGCCGCGCGCACCACCGCCGCGTCGACGTTGTTGACGAGGGGCATGACGGGCTCGGCGAACGAGAGCGCGGCCAGGTCCCGGGCCAGCCGCTCCTGGGCCGGCATCATGAGCGCGCAGTGGAAGGGAGCGGACACGGGCAGGCGGATGGCACGCTTGGCCCCGGCCTTCTTGCACAGCTCGGAGGCCCGATCCACCGCGGCCGCGTGGCCGGCGATCACCACCTGTCCCGGCGAGTTGATGTTCGCGGGAGAGACGACCTGGCCCTGCGCGGCCTCGCGGCAGGCCTGCTCGATGGCGGCGAGATCCAGGGCGAGGATGGCCGCCATCGCGCCTTCGCCCACCGGCACCGCCTCCTGCATGTACTGCCCACGCCGGCGCACGGCGATCGCGGCCTCGCGCAGGGACAGGACGCCGGCGGTCACGAGCGCGGAGTATTCCCCCAGGCTGTGCCCGGCCACCCACTGCGGCTTCAGGCCCCGCGCCCCCAGGGCGCGCGCGGCGGCGACGCTCGTGGCCAGGATCGCGGGCTGCGTGTTGGCGGTGAGCTGGAGCTGATCCTCCGGCCCCTCGAAGCACAGCCGCGAAAGCGGGAAGCCGAGGGCGCCGTCGGCCTCGTCGAAGACGGCGCGGCTCTCGGGAACGGCATCGTGGAGGGCCCGCCCCATGCCGACCTTCTGCGATCCCTGGCCGGGGAAGACGAAGGCGACGGTCACGAGCGCCGGGTCTCCGTGGCTTGTTCCTTCCGGGGCCCCAGGACGCGCAGCTCGGCCTCGATCCGCCCGTTCACGCCGCTCGTGAAGAAGTCGGCGGCGGTGCGGATGCCGTGTTTGATGGCGACAGCGTTGGAGCGGCCGTGCCCGATCACGCAACAGCCCTTCACCCCGAGGAGGGGGGCGCCTCCGTATTCGGAGGGATCGATGCGGTGCCGCACGGCGTTGAACGCGCCCTTGGAGAGGAAGGCCCCCACCTTGCGCACGTTCTTCCTCTGGATCTCCTCCTTGATGAGGCGCATGAGGGTGTCGGCCAGCGTCTCGCTGGCCTTGAGGACCACGTTTCCCGTGAAGCCGTCCATCACGATGACGTCCACCCGGCCCGAGAAGATGTCGCCGCCTTCGACGTTGCCGACGAAGTTCAGGGACGAGCTCTTGAGCGCCTCGTGCACTTCCTTGGTGAGGTGGCTCCCCTTCGTCTCCTCCTCCCCCATGCTCATGAGGCCGACGCGCGGGTTGGGAGTGTGGAAGACGGCGCTCGTGTAGACCTTCCCCATCACCGCGAACTCTTCGAGGTTGCGCGCGTTGCAGTTCGCGTTGGCGCCGACGTCGATGAGGACGGTGCGGCCGGTGGGATGGGGGAGGGCGGCGGCCAGAGCGGGCCGGTCCACTTCTTCCAGGGTGCCGAGCACGAGCTTGGCGATGGTCCAGCAGGCCGCGGTGTTGCCGGCGGAGAAGAAGGCGTCGGCGGCGGCGTCGCGCACCTGCTCCACGGCCACGATGATCGACGAGCGCTTCTTGAGGGTGGCCCGGTTGACCTTCTCCCCCATCCCCACCGCTTCCGCGGCGTCGACGACCTGGATGGGCGCATCGCCCGCTTGCGCGCGGCGCAGCTCCTCCGCGACCACGCCCTGCGGTCCGACAAGGACGACCTGGAGCTCGAATTCGCGGCAGGCGGCCACGGCCCCTTCGACCACGACGCGTGGTCCGAGGTCCCCTCCCATGGCGTCCACCGCGACGCGCGGGCGCGTGGAGGGCGCCACCTTCGCGCTCGCCTTCCCTTCGGTCAGCGGCTTACCCGCGCCCCTAGACCTCTTCCACTCCGATGACTTGCTTGCCCTTGTAGTACCCGCACTTCGGGCAGACCCGGTGCGAGAGCTTGGGCTCGTGGCAGTTCGGGCAGAGGGCCAGCCCGGGCGCCTTGAGGTGATCGTGGGCGCGGCGCGTGGACGTGCGGGCCTTGGAGTGACGGCGCTTGGGATTCGGCATGAACGGTTCTCCTCAGCGGGGCGCGCCGGCTCCGGAGCCGGGCCCCCAGTTCAATTGCGTGCCCGGGACGGCTACGAGGATCCCTTGTCGAAAATCTTACGGAGGGGAGCGAGGCGTTCGTCCACTTCGAAAGTCTCCGCCGGCTGGCACTCGCAGGTCCCCGTGTTGCGGTTCACCCCGCAGGACGGGCACAGCCCGCGGCAGTCCTCACGACAGAGGCGCCGCAGGGGCAGGGCCAGATGCATCTGCTCGCGCACCATCTCGCCGAGGTCGATCCGGTCGTCGTCGTAGTAGGCGACGACCATGTCACGGTCCGAGAGCTCGACCTCCTGCTCCTCCTCGTCGGCGTCCGCCTCTTTCCCATGCGGCATGAAGAAGAGGTCCAGCTCCTCGTCCAGCTCCTTCACGAACGGCTCCAGGCAGCGGCCGCAGTGCAGGCCCAGGCGCGCCTGGAGGCGGCCCCGGAAGTGGACGGCCTGGTCTTCGCCCTTCTCGATGCGCCCGGCCAGGCGGCCGCCCTCGAGGGTGAACTCCTCCTCCCCCTCCAGATGGACCGCTCCCGGGTCGAGGGGGACATCGATGGGCTTCCCCTCGCTAGGGATTTCCCGGATTGATAAGACGAGGCTGCTCTGCGTAGCGCTCAAACCTTCGATTCTACGCTTTTACCCAGGAGTGTCAAGGGTTTAGGTCTTTGAGGAACGAGGTCCCGGCGGCCAGCGGCGGAAGCTCGAAGTTGTCGGCGAGGGTGGCGCCGAGGTCGGCGAAGGTGGCGCGGACACCCAGCTCCCGGCCCGGCCGCACGCGCGCCCCGCGCACGAGCAGAGGCACGTTCTCGCGCGTGTGGTCGGTGGAGACGTCGGCGGGATCGCAGCCGTGGTCCGCGGTCAGGATGAAGACGTCGTCCTCGCGCATCCGCCCGAGCACGTCCGGCAGGCGCGTGTCCAGGAGCTCCAGGTTGGCCGCGTAGCCCGGCACGTCGTTGCGGTGGCCGTAGAGGGTGTCGAAGTCCACGAGGTTCGTGAAGATGAGCCCCCGCTCGACTTCGTCCATGGCCTTGACCGTCTGGTCGATGCCGTCCGAATCGGACGTCGTGTGCACCGCCCCCGAGACCCCCCGCCCCGTGAAGATGTCCTCGATCTTGCCCACCCCGAAGACCGGCCAGGCCGCGGCGGCCAGCCCATCGAGCAGGGTCTCGCCGTGGGGCGGCACCGGGAAGTCGCGGCGGTTCGGCGTGCGCTTGAAGGTCTCGCGCGTCGTGCCCACGAAGGGGCGCGCGATCACGCGGCAGACGCCGTACTGCAGGCAGGCGATCTCGTAGCCGATGCGGCAGATCCGGTAGAGCTCGTCGGGCGGGATCAGTTCCTCGTGGGCCGCGACCTGGAACACGCTGTCGCCGGAGGTGTAGAGGATCGGCGACCCCGTGCGCAGGTGCTCCTCGCCCAGCTCCTTCAGGATCTCGGTGCCGGAGGCGGACTTGTTGCCGAGGACCTTGCGGCCGATGCGCTCCTCGAAGAGCCGCACCGCTTCCGCCGGGAAGCCTCCGGAGTAGACCTTGAACGGGGTGCGCGTGACGAGGCCGGTCATCTCCCAGTGCCCGGTGGCGGTGTCCTTGCCCGCGCTCTTCTCCGCCATCTTTCCCCACGCTCCCTCCGGACGCTGGTGGCGGGCCCCGTCGTAGGTGGGCGTGAGGTTGCCGAGCCCGAGCTCCTTGAGATGCGGGATGTGCACCTCGCGCGAGGCCAGCACGTGGCCGAGGGTGTCGCTGCCCTCGTCGCCGAAGGCCGCGGCGTCCGGCGCCTCCCCGACCCCGAGCCCGTCGCACACCACCACGATGGCGCGGCGGAACCGCCGCATCAGCCGAGCCACTCCCGGATGGCGGCGTGCGCGTCCGCGGCTTCCGTGAACCAGCGCACGTCTTCCTGATGACGGAACCACGTCATCTGGCGCTTCGCGTAGCGCATCGTTTCCTTGACGATATCACGCTGGGCATCGTCGACCGTCTGCGTCCCGCGCACCACGGCCACCGCCTGCCGGTAGCCGATCGCGCGCAGCGGACGCAGGTCGCGGTCCCCGTAACGCGCGAGGACGGCCCTCACCTCCTCGAGCAGCCCGCCCTCCAGCATCCGCCGCGTGCGCTCCTCCACCGCCCGGCGCAGGGCGTCGCGCGGCGGATGGAGGCCGACGACGAGCCAGGGCCGGCCGTCGGGGACGGGCGCGTCCTCGCGGTGATGCGCGCTGAGCGGGCGCCCGCTGGCCCGATACACCTCGAGGGCGCGGATGACGCGCACGAGGTCGCTCTCGTCGATGCGCGCCGCCGCCTCCGGGTCGACGCGCGCGAGGAGCCGATGGAGGCGGGCGTCGCCCCGCCGCGCCGCGACCCGTTCCAGCCGGCGGCGCAAGTCCGGATCGCGGGAGGGACCCGCGAACAGGCCGCGCCGCAGCGCTCTCAAGTAGAGGCCGGTGCCGCCGGCCACGATGGGCAGACGGCCCCTCCCCGCCAAGTCGTCGAGGGCGGCGCGCGCGAGCCGCGCGTAGTCCGCGGCGGAGAAGTCCTGGTCGGGATCCACCACGTCCAGGAGGTGATGCGGGACCGCGCGCCTCTCCCCCGCCGTGGCCTTGGCGCTCCCGATGTCGAGCCCGCGATACACCTGCAGGCTGTCGCAGGAGACGATCTCGCCGCCCCTCTCGCGCGCCACCGCGAGGGCGAGCGCGCTCTTGCCGGAGGCGGTGGGCCCGACCACGGCGACTACGGACGAAGCCGCCACCATCGCCAGGCCGTCCATACCAGGATCGCGAAGAGGAGGATGGCCGCGCCGCGGGCTTGCTGGCGCGTCACGAAGTCAGTGCTTGAGGGCCTTGACGATCGCGGCCTCGTGCTCCGCGCCCAGCGTGCGCTTGATGGCGAGCAGCTCCGCGTAGAGGAGCTCGTTGAGGCCGTCCACGAGCAGGCCACGCCGCTGCTCCTCGGGGAACTTGTTGAGGTTGCGCTCGATGACCGTGATGTCGAGGGTGCCGTCCTTCTGCAGCTTCACGCCCCCGAAGACGTCCTTCCTCCCGTCGCGCAGGGTGCCCAGGTACTTCTCGAGCACGTTCTCGGCGATGGGCCCGACCTCGCGCACCATGTACTTGAAGATGTGCTCGTACATCTGGTTGAAGGAGTCGAGCACGGAGTAGATGCTGTCGACGGGCACGAAGTCCTGGTCGAGGGTGACCACCTTCTTGCCCTTGACGCGCGCGACCCCCGTGGAGACGAGGGCGTACAGCGTCTTCATCGTCTCGTTGTCGCCGATCTCGCTCTCGCGGCAGATGTCGAGCACGCTGCGCTCGCCGTCGATGAGCTTGAGGACGTGGACCTCGTAGTCCTCGAGGGCGGCCGGCACCTCGGAGGTCGCCCGCTCGAGCACGGAGTCCCCTTCCGGGTAATGGGCCTGCACGCGCCCGCCCGCGTCCACGCGCCGCAGCCCGGCCAGGATGAGGTCCTGGATGTCGAGGTCGACGGTGATGCGCTCCTTCTCCGGCAGCGACGACTCCTCGAAGTGGAACTGGCCTTCGTCCCACTGGAAGACGGTGTAGACGATCTCCCTCACCTGGAACTGCACGCCCTCCCACAGGTCCTTCGGGGAGAGGGCGCCCATCTCGACGAGCACCTTGCCCTGCCGCTTGCCCTTGGTGATGGCCTTGATCGAGGCTTCGTACTCCTCGACCGTGATCTTCCCCTCGCGGAGCAGGATCTCGCCCAGGCGGTCGTTGGGCAGGTTCGAAGACGCGAACACGACGCGCCCGTCCTTGAGGTAGAGCGCCTTGCGCGCGCCCCCCGAGACCAGGGTGAGGATGCCGGTGGACTGCGACAGACGCAGGTGCTGCAGGACTTCCGGCACGGGCAGCTCGGAGATCTGGCCCTTCAGACCGCCCGGAACCACGAACGGCTCGAAGCGCTTCGGAAGAGTCGCTGCCATCAGAAGTTGGTGTGGACAGGAGAGTTTACGGGACGGTCGCGTGACCTGTCAAAGAAACGAAGACGGGTCAGTACTCTTTCCGCAGGCTGATGCCGGTGTAGTAGTGCTGCAGGATGCGGTCGAAGGTGGATCCGGCCTGGGCCATGCCGAAGCTCCCGACCTGGCACAGGCCGACGCCGTGGCCCCACCCCTTGCCCGTGAACACGAAGCGCGTGACGTTGCCGGCGGCGTCGCGCTCACGGTCGATCACGAACAGGTTCTCGCGCAGCCCCAGGCCCCAGCGGACGCGCAGGCCGTCGAGGATCAGCTCGCCGTCGCTGCCGACCACGGACGCCTCGATCACGCGCCCGGAGACGCCGAAGCGCTTGGGGACGATGTCGCGGACCTGTCCGACGGTGCCGTAACGGGAGATGGCCTTGGCGACCTCGTCGGGCGTCATGCGCACTTCCCAGCGGTAGTACTTGGACGTCCGGTCGGCGGAGGCTCCGAGCAGGCTCTGCTTCGCTTCCAGGAACGTGATCCGCCCGCCCTGGGCCACGAAGGTGACCTTGTCGCCCTCGGCCAGGTCCAGCTCCGAGGTGCCGAGACGGGCCCCGTCGAGGGAACGGAAGAGGCGCGCGGCCAGATCGATGGGGAGCGAAGCCTCGCCCTTGTCCGTGCGGACGGTCAGGCCGCCGCCGGACATGCCCCGGAACTCGGCGGACACCAGGCCCGGAGGAGCGGCCGCCACCGCGGTGCGCCCGAGCATCTCGATGGCCTGGGCGCGGGTGATGGGCGCGTTGGGCCGCACCGTGTTGTCCGGGAACGGGGTGAGGATCCCCTCCTGCATGAGGAGGGCGGCGGCGAGGAGGTCGTGACGGTCGGTCAGCTCCGCCCGGTCCTCCACGCTGAGCAGGTACTCGGGGTCGTCCGGGCTCAGGAGCCGCTGCGCCCGATCGTCCCAGCACATCGCGGAGACGAGGTGGCGCACGAACGTGCCGCGCCGCGTCAGCGAGCCCTCCACCGTCGAGGCGCAGGGCTTGCGCTTGAGCGAGAGCACGAGCCGGCCGACCCAGTCGCGCAGCTCTTCTTCGGTCGGCGCCGGCTTGAGGGCCGTCGTCGTGTACATCTTCGCCGGGAGCACGTCGAGGCTGACGAGCAGGGCGGCGTCGCGATTGAGGTCCGGCTGGTCGCCCAGGGCGCGGGGCGCGGCCGTGGTGTGGATGGTGGCCCAGGCCTCGCGCTCCGGCGCGCAGGAGACGCCGACCAGGTACGGCACGCCCTCGCCCTCGAAGATGTTGGAGCCGGTCTCGGTGTGGCCGCCGCAGGTCGAGGTGTAGAGAGCGTTGATCATCGAACCCGCGTAGGTCGCGATGGTGCCCCGCGTCTCGTCCACGGCCTGGGTGGCCATCGCCTTCTCCGTGGACTTGCCGCGGTAGACCTGGCAGCTCGGAGTGGCGCAGATGTCGTAGCCGTGGGCCGAGTAGCCGCCGCGATTGCGCAGGACGTAGGTGCGGGCGGCGACGGCCTGGGCTTTCAGGGCCTCGAGCTGCGGGAAGGCATCCGGCGAGAGCTCGTTGGGGACCACCCCCTTCAGGTAGTCCTCGAGGTTGATCACGTTGACGACGGTCAGGCCCGCCTCGCCCGGCCGCACCTCCAGCACGCCGCGATAGGGCAGGCCGTCGGTGAAGAGCGTGTCGTCCGGCCGGGACGGCACCACGCTCGCGGCGGTCATCTCGTCCCCCGTCTCCAGGAGCTTCAGCCGGCCGGGAGTCGGATCACGCGGCTCCTCGGCGATCCATCCTCCGGAGAGACCGAGCTGCTGCAGCCGGGAAGAGAGGGCGACGGCCTCGTCGCGCGTCCCGAAGTCGCCGACCCGCACCTGCCAGGTCCGCGTCTCGTCGCTCCAGCGGGTGACGGCCTCCGCCTTCGCCATGTCGCGCACGCGCGCGGCCAGATCTTCCGCGCCCCGGGGGTCGGAGAGGCTCCCGACCTGGACCCGGAACCGGCTCCCGGCGCCCGTGGGTGCCATGGCCACGAACGTGGCGCGCGCGAGCGGGACCTCGTGGGCGAGGGGGCCGGCCTCGCGCACGATCAGCCCCGACTCCGCGGTGACCACGGATCGCGCGCCGTCGACGATGATCCCGACGCGCACGATCGGCCCCGGCACGAACGCCTCGACGGGCAGGGGGGCTCCGTTGGCAGCGGCGGTCGCCGATCCCGCGGGACGGCGGCCGGCCTCTCCGATGCGGGGCGTGGGAACCGTGCGGCAGCTCGCGGCCAGGGCCAGGGTGGCCGCGACGGCGGCACAGAGAGCCGCGGCCGCCGAGGGACGCTTCGGCAGCGCCTTGGCCGCGCGGGCGCGCCGCGCCGCCTCCCCGAGTCCGAGCACCGCCGGAGTCCTCAACCTTGCGGCCCCTCTCCGTAATAGAACGAAACCTGCATGGTCACGCGCGGCGGCGCGAAGTCCGAAGGCAGCGGCAGGAAACGGCCGGCCAGGATCGCGTTCGCGGCCGCCTTGTCCAGCGCGGGGTTCCCCACGGACTTCACGAGCTTGAGGCCGGTGACGCTGCCGTCCCGCTCGACCGTGAACTCGAGGTCGACGTGCCCGCGAATGCCCAGCAGCACGGCGTTGGGGATGAGCCAGTTCCGGTAGACCTCGTTCTTGAACCGGTCGAGCCAGACGGTGAAGTCCGCGCCCTCGGGGTCGAAGAACAGGGGTCCCATCTGCTGTCCGGTCCCCGAGACCGTGCCGCGCGGGCCGGCCTGGCCCAGCCGGCGGTCGAGGTCGCGGAGGGTCTCGGACAACGACGGACGGGACGGTCCCCCGGGCCCGGCCGCCGCGGGCGGTTCCGGACGGCCGATCCCCGGCGGGAGACGCAAGCGGCCACCTGCGTCTCCACCGTCCGCCACCAGACTCGGCGGGACGGGAGTGGGGGTTGGCGCGGGGGCCGGCGCCGGCTGGGCCCTCTCCGAGCCGTCGCCCCGGATCGTTCCCCGCGGGGTGGCGGTGAGGTCGTCCTCCCGACGGAGAAGGATGGGCCCCTTCGCCCGGTCAGTGGTGGGTCCCCCGACGCTGATCCGATCCCGGCCGGCTTCGGGTGTCGGGACGGGTGCCGGCCGGACCGCGGGCACCGTCGCGGGAGGGGCCGGACGGAGCTGACGCAGCACCTCGGCGGGAGGCAAGAACACCGCCGGACCCTTCGGGGTCACGGCGGAGACGATTTCCGGTGCCACCGGGCGGCGCGTCAGGCTGCGGTCGATGAGAAGCATGATCAACGTCACATGTACGAAAACGGAGACGAGAAAGCCCAGGCGCGGAGCGTTTTCCTCCGTACGA
>Ga0075435_100001711_pt1 | contig 14253 bp, 11 predicted proteins | sample RhiMethybrSRZTD4_FD_75302 | JGI IMG/M metagenome (GOLD analysis project Ga0075435, IMG submission 75302) | Populus rhizosphere microbial communities from Tennessee, USA - Rhizosphere MetaG P. TD hybrid SRZTD4 | ecosystem: Host-associated > Plants > Roots > Rhizosphere > Soil | place: USA...
CTCTCCGGCGCGTCCGGCCCCGCGAAATGATCCTGACACGCGCGAACGAGCGACAGCGAGTGAGCCACGCGCACGGAGCGGGGCCTGGGGCCCCCGCGAGTGCGCGTGTAGGGGGGGCCGGCGGGGCGAAGCCCCCCGGCAAATAATGATCGACGCACGGTCCCATTTGTGGTCGGCCGATGTCCTGCCCGAGCTGCGCCTCGGCCTCGAGAACCTGCGCGCGCACAAGCTGCGCTCGCTGCTGACGATGCTCGGCATGATCTTCGGCGTCGCGGCGGTGGTGGCGATGCTGTCGATCGGCGCCGGCGCGCAGCAGGAAGTGATGGCGTTCATCGAGCAGCTCGGCGTGCGCAACCTGATCGTCGAGGCGCGCGAGGCGGCCGACGGCCAGGCGCTGCAGAAGGTGCGCAAGCTGTCGCCGGGGCTCACCTTCTCCGACCTCCGCGTGATCCAGTCGAACCTCGACGGCATCTCGGCGGCGACCGCGCGCAAGCGCTTCACGCCGTCGAAGCTGATGCCGAAGCCGTTCACCAGCGAAACGCCCGTCGTCTACGGCGTGTCGCCGGCCTACAAGGCGATCGGCAACCTGGCGGTCGCCTCGGGGCGGTTCTTCGACGACTCGGAGACGACGGCGGCGGCCCCGGTGGCGGTGCTCGGCGAGGCCGCGGCGGCGAACCTGTTCGGCGCCGACGACGCGGTCGGCCGCTACGTCAAGGTGAACGACCAGTGGTTCCGGGTGATCGGAGTGGCCGGCCCGCAGCTCACGGTGCAGTCCGACGTCGCCGGCATCCCCGCGCAGGACCGCAACAACATCATCTACGTGCCGCTGTTTTCATCGGTCTTCCGCCTCGAGGACGGCCAGAGCGCGCAGAAGGACGAGATCGACGGCATCTACCTGCAGATGAACCAGGGATCGGACATCCCCGGCGCGGCCGCGATGATCCGCGGCATCCTCGACCGGGCGCACCGGAGCGCCGGCGACTTCACCATCGTCTCGCCGGCGGAGCTGCTGGCGGAGCAGCGCCGCACGCAGCGCATCTTCGAGATGGTGATGGTGGCGATCGCCTCGATCTCGCTGCTCGTGGGGGGCATCGGCATCATGAACATCATGCTGGCGAGCGTGCTCGAGCGGACGCGCGAGATCGGCGTCCGCCGCGCCATCGGCGCGCGGCAGCGCGACGTGGTCCGGCAGTTCCTGATCGAGACGACGATCATCTCGCTGACCGGCGGGGTCGCGGGAATTCTGCTTGGCGTCGGACTTTCTCAGCTGATCGGGGTCCTCGCCGGCTGGTCCACCATCGTCACCACCGGCTCGATCGTGCTGGCCTTTGGCGTGTCGGTCGCCATCGGCATCGTTTTCGGCCTCTATCCCGCCGTCAGGGCTTCGCGCCTCGATCCCGTCAAGGCGCTGCATTACGAGTAGGCGGCGCCTTCGCACGCGCCGACTAACGGATTCGCGCCCGCCGCTTCATGTACTCGGCGACATTCCGGCCCGTCGTGACGACTTCCGGCCGGCCCCACGCCACCGTAGCCGGCCCCTCGATCGCGTCCGCGCTCAGGTTCACGCGCCACCGCCTCTCGTCGGGCCGGTAGAATAGGCTGATCTTGCGTCCGGCATACGCCGAAAGGTTCGCCGTCAGCAGCGACCAGCCCTCGCCTGGCCCGACGGTGCGCGCCGCAAGCTGCTCGTAGATCCGTGCATCGCTCACGCCGACCCGAATCCGCACGTGCGCGCCGGCCACCGCCACGCGCGCGCGAAACTCGCCGCCGCGGGGAAGCGCCAGCTCCCAGGCGAGACGTCCCGGCGCCGGGCCGACGATCGCCGGTAGCGCGGAACCCGCAGAGACGTGGCTGGCGATGGAGTACGCGTCGGGCGGCCGCCTGTCGGCGCGGTCGAACTCTTTGATGAAATCGACGACCGGAACGAGCGCGGGAGACGCCGGACTCGCGCACGCGGCGAGCAGCAGCGGGAGGGCCAGGCTGACGCGGATCGTGTGCCTGGCGATCGCGGCGACGGTGATCGTCATCGTGCTGACATCGATCGCGAAATTCTACCACCCGGGTACGGGCTTCACCGCGCTCATCGGCTTTCCGGCGGGCGCCGGCGGTTTCGAGGCGCCCGCGCTGCGCGCGATTCCGCATGTCGTCTACGACGGCAGCGGTGTCTACGACGGGCAGTTCTATGCACAGCGCGCCCTCGATCCGTTGGTCCGCGATCCGCAGGTGGACCGCGCGATGGACCTGGCGCCGTTCCGCGCGCGCCGGATCCTCTTCAGCTGGACCGCGTATGCCGTCGGCATGGGCCGCCCGGCGTGGATTCTCGAGGTCTATGCGCTGCAGAACGTCGCCGCCTGGTTGATGCTCGCGGCGCTGCTCACCCGGTGGATGCCGCCCGGCCGCCCGCGCGGCCTGCTGGTGTGGGCGGCGTGCCTGCTGTCGCACGGGCTGCTGTGGTCGGTGCGATTCGCGCTGCTCGACGGACCGAGCCTTGCGCTCACCGTCTGGGCGGTCAGGCTCGCCGAGGATCGCCGTTGGCTGGCGTCGGCGGCGGTCGCCGGTCTGAATGGGCTCGGCCGCGAGACCAACGTCATCGGCGTCCTCGCGCAGCCGCTCCCCGACAGCGTGCGCGCGTGGGGACGGCTGCTCGCCGCAGCGGTTCTCGTGCTGCTGCCAATCCTGATCTGGGAAGACTATCTGCGGTCGATCTATCGATCGACGATCCTGGCCGGCGCGGAGGGGCAGATTGCCGTGCCGGGCGTCGTCGTCGCGCGCACGGTGGAAGGTCTCTGGCGGGCGGTGAGGATCGAGGGACTCTGGTCGCCTCGCGGGCTCGAGGTGTGCGTCGTCGTGCCGCTGCTGGTCCAGGCCGCGTTCGTGGCGGTCAGGCCGCAGGTCCGCGATCCCTGGTGGCGGGTCGCCGCCGGCTACGTGCTGCTGATGATGATCATCGACCGGGTCCTGTGGACGCCCTCCACCGGCGCGATCACGCGTGTGATGTTGCCGTTGACGGTCGGATTCAACGCCCTCCTAATGCGAGAACAGCGCCCGGGCCGCTTCTGGGCTTGGTTTGTCGGCGGCAACCTTCACCTGATTCCCGCCCTCGGGGTGCTGTAATCGAAACTATAATCATTGTCTGCGCCGGCCGCCGCGCCGGCAGCGCCGCCGTGTCCGGGACCCACAGCTCGGCTGTGGGCAATCGGCGGCAGGAATGAGTTCACCACTTTGCAAATGCCAGAACCACGCCTCAAGATTGCCGTTTTCATCGACTTCGACAACATCGAGATCGGGGTCAAGAACACCCTCAATGCACAGTTCGACATCGGCGTCGTCCTCGAAGCGCTTCGCGAGCGCGGGGACGTCGTCTCGAAGACCGCCTATGGCGACTGGACGCGGGCCGGGGACTACAGCCGCTCGCTGACGCAGCACGCGACCAAGCTGGTGCAGCGCAACCTGACGCCGGGCGGCGACAAGAACGGCGCCGACATCAACCTGGCGCTGGACGCCCTCGAGATGGCGTTCACGCACCCGCACATCAACGCCTACGTGATCGTCGGCGGCGACAGCGACTTCATTTCGCTGGTCGAGAAACTGAAGCAGTACGACAAGCAGATCTTCGTCGTCGGCGGGCGCTCGTTCACCAGCCAGGTGATGCAGCGCAACTGCCACGAGTTTGTCGCCTACGAGAACCTGATCGGCGGGCGCCGCGGCGAACGCGGGCGCGGACAGTCCGGCCCGGCCAGCTCGCAGTCGCCGATCGACCAGGTGGTGCCGCTGCTGCGGCGGGCGCTGAAGGTGCTGAGCGACCGCGAAGTGTCGCCGCAGCTCGGTCTGCTCAAGAGCACGCTGCTGCAGCTCGACTCGACCTTCTCCGAGCGCAACTACGGCGTCAGCAGCTTCCGCGACTTCGCCGAGAAGCTCGCCGCCGCGGGCTTCGTGACGCTCCGCGAGTCGGGGCGGAACATCCTCGTCGAGCTGAAGGAGAACGGGCACGGGTCGCACCACGCCCAGCCGTCAGCGGAGGTGCGCAGCGCGGCGCCCGTACCCGAAGCGCGCCAGCAGCCCGAGGGGCGCCAGCAGGAGGGGCGGCAACAGCACGAGGGACGCCAGCAGCACGAGGGAAGACACCCGCACGACGCGCGCGCATCGCAGGACGCGCCGCGGACCGTCGAGGCGGTCAAGGAAGTGCGCCGGCTGTTCCAGTCGGCGCAGCAGCCGCCGCGCTGGCCGATGTACGTGCGGCAGGTGAAGCAGTACCTGCGCAGCGTCGATCCGTCGTTCGACGAGCGCACCTTCGGTTTCCAGAGCCTCAACGATCTGCTGCGCGCCTGCCAGAAGGACGGGCTGTTCCGCGTCGAGCGCGATCGCCAGGGCGTCATCCGTTTCTTCCAGGGGAACGTGATGAAGGAGATCGAGGCCAACCGCGCCAGCGGCATCAACGCGGACGACATCGCCGCGGCGGAGCGGCTGGCGGCGCAGGCCGAAGCGGAGCTTGCCGCGCAGGAAGCCCGCGAGCGCGAACAGTCGGATGTCGTTGACGGCGACGTCGTGCGCGAGGTCGAAACGCCGTCGATCGTGGACGTCGAGGCCGCCCCCGAGACGACGAGGCCGGCCGAAGAGGAAGAGCCGGCGAAGCCGGCCCGGAGAAAGCCGCGGGCGGCCCGCGCCGCGAAGGGCGCGAAGGAAACGAAGGAATCGAAGGAAACGAAGGAGCCACGCGCGGCCAAAGAGAAAAAGGCCGTCGCCAGGCCCCGTGGCGGCCGGAAGAAAGTAGCCGTCGCGGCGGTCCCCTAGAAGGGCAGGAGCGGCTCCTCCGGATCGAACGGAGCCGCGGGATCCTCCAGGTTGTGCACGCTGACGCCGAGGAGCCGCACCGGGCGGCTCGCGGCGTCGGTCCTCTCCAGCAGCTTCACCGCGCGCTGCGCGATGTCCTCGCTGTCGCGCGTCGCCGGCGATCGCGAGTGGCTGCGCGTAATCGTCGTAAAGTCCGAGTAGCGCACCTTGATCGTCACGGTGCGGCAGAACAGCTGCTTGCTCTCGAGCCACTCCGCCGCGTCGCGCGCCATGCCGTCGATCTCCATCCGGATCTCGTTGATGTCGGTCAGGTCCTGCGAGTAGGTGTTCTCGCTGCCCGACGACTTCGGCTCGTGGTGCGGCTCGACCTCGCGGTCGTCGATGCCGTTGGCGAGCTGGCGCAGCCAGTCGGTCCAGCTGCCGACGGCTTCGCGGAGCAGCTGCTCGTCGGCGGTGCGCACGTCGACGAGGCGCTCGATGCCGCGCTCGCGCAGCCGCGCCGCGGTGACCGGCCCCACGCCCCACAGCGCGTCCACCGGAAGCTTCTGCAGGAACGACTCGACGCGCTCGGGCGCGATCACCGTCAGGCCGTCCGGCTTCTTCCACGCCGAGGCGATCTTGGCGAGGAACTTGTTCGGCGCCACGCCGGCCGACGCGGTCAGGTTCGTCGCCTCGCGGATCGCCGCCTTCAGCCGCATCGCGACGTTTCTCCCCAGCGGCTCGCCCCACGCGTTCTCGGTGACGTCGAGGTAGGCCTCGTCGAGCGACATCGGCTCGACCAGCGGCGTCACGGACCGGAAGATCTCGAACACCGCGTTCGACGCGGCCTTGTACTTCCTGAAGTCGGGATGGACGACGACCAGGCTCGGGCAGAGGCGGACGGCGCGCGCCATCGGGATCGCGGAGCGCACTCCGAATTTCCGCGCCTCGTAGCTGGCGGCGGCGACGACGCCGCGCCGGTTCGGGTCGCCGCCGACGGCGACCGGCCTGCCGCGCAGCGCGGGGTTGTCGCGCTGCTCCACCGACGCGTAGAACGCGTCCATGTCGACGTGCAGGATACGGCGGACCCGGGAAACGGCCACGACTGCACAAGTGTACGCGCTCCGCTATAGTTGACTCGAACGGAGGTGGCCGATGCCGTCGGACCAGAGGAAGCTGCTGAATGCCAGGGGGATCGTCTACGTCGTGGCCGGCATCGTGGTGGTCGTCGCCTACGTGCTCACGCACCTGGGGTAGCGCGATGGCCGAGGAGACGCCAAAAGTCGAAGGGAGCGACGGCCTGATGTGGATCCGCGGCAGCGGGCTGTGCCGCGACTGGAACGGCATCCGCTACAAGCTGGGGATGTCGGGCCGGAACGTCGGCGCGAAAGAGCTGTCGATGAACGTGGCGACGATTCCGCCGGGCGGCGTCGCCGGCGCGCACATCCACGTCGGCTTCGAAGTGATGCTCTACATCCTCGAGGGGCGCGTGCGGCACGAGTACGGCGAGGGGCTGACCGAGCGCGTCGATCACGAAGCCGGGGACTTCATCTTCATCGCCCCCGGCGTGCCGCACGAAGTCTTCAACCTGTCGCAGACCGAACCGGTGGTCGCCGTCGTGGCGCGATCCAGCGCCGACGAATGGGACAAGATCGTGCCTTATGCGCGCCCTGCTGCTGGCGCTCGTCCTCCTGATCGGTAGCGCGCCCGACTCGTGGCGTGCCGAGATCGACAAGTACCGCAAGGACCGGCTCGAGGAGCTGACGGCTCCTGACGGCTGGCTCGCGGTGCAGGGGCTCTTCTGGCTGCACGACGGCGCCAACATCGCGGGCAGCGATCCGTCGTCCGAGATCCGTCTGCCCGATCGTGCCGCGAAGCGGCTCGGCACGTTCACGCTGACGAACACCCAGGTCACCTTCAGCGCCGACCCGTCGGCGAGCGTGACCTCGGCCGGCGCGCCGGTGACGACGCTGACGCTCGAACCGCGACAAGGGGAGCAGGGCGGGATCACGAGCAGCGGCGTGACGCTGTTCGCGATCCGCCGCGGGCCGAAGGTCGGCCTGCGCATGCTCGATCCCGACAGCGTCGCCCGCACGACCTTCAAGGGCCTGAAGTACTTCCCGCTCGATCCCGCCTATCGCGTGCGCGCCGCGTTCACCCCGTACGCGACGCCGAAGCAGGTGCCGGTGCCGAACGTGCTCGGGCAGATCGTGGAGATGGAAAGTCCCGGCTACGTCGAGTTCGCGCTGAAGGGGCAGCCGGGGAAGACGTATCGTCTCGAGCCGGTCTACGAGACGCCGGAGAAGAAGGACCTGTTCTTCATCTTCAAGGACCTGAGCAGCCGCAAGGAGACCTACGAAGCCGGCCGCTTCCTGCACACGCCGCTGCCGGTCGATCGCGTCGTCGATCTCGACTTCAACCGCGCCTACAACCCGCCTTGCGCGTTCACCGACTTTGCGACTTGCCCGCTGCCGATCAAGGAGAACCACCTCGACGTGCGCATCCCCGCCGGCGAGCTCCGCTTTCACCTGCATCCGTGATGCTGGACAGAATCTAACGCAGGCTGACGCCATGGAATACACGCGGCTGGGGAAGACAGGGCTCAAGGTGTCGCGGATCTGCCTCGGCACCATGACCTACGGCGATCCGGAGTGGCGGCCGTGGATCCTCTCCGAGGAGCAGGGACGGCCGTTCATCAAGCGGGCGCTCGAGCACGGCATCACCTTCTTCGACACCGCCGACATGTACTCGCTGGGCAGGAGTGAAGAAGTGCTCGGCCGCGCCCTGCGCGACTTCGCCACGCGCGACCAGGTGATCATCGCCACCAAGGCGTATTACGAGATGAGCGACGACCCGAACGATCGCGGCCTGTCGCGCAAGCACTTGATGGCGTCGATCGACGGCTCGCTCCGCCGCCTCGGCACCGACTTCGTCGATCTCTACCAGATCCACCGCTGGGACGAGGCGACGCCGATCGAGGAAACGCTGCGCGCGCTCGACGACATCGTCCGCAGCGGAAAGGCGCGCTACATCGGCGCGTCCAGCATGATGGCGTGGCAGTTCATGAAGGCGCTGATGCTCGCCGATCGCCACGGGTGGACGCGCTTCGTGTCGATGCAAAACCACTACAACCTGATCTATCGCGAAGAGGAGCGCGAGATGATGCCGCTCTGCCGCGACGAAGGCGTCGGCGTGATTCCGTGGAGCCCGCTCGCGCGCGGCTTTCTCGCCGGCACGCGCAAGCGGGATCGGCCGCGCGAGGCGACGGTGCGCGAGAAGACGGACGGCTACGGGCACGGCCTGTATTACGCCGATGCCGATTACGACGTCGCCGAGCGCGTGTCGGACGTGGCCGCCGCCCGCGGCGTGCCGCCCGCGCAGATCGCCCTCGCCTGGCTGCTGCGCCAGCCCGGCGTCACCGCGCCGATCGTCGGCGCGACGAAGCTCGAACAGCTGGATCAGGCGGTCGGCGCGCTCGACGTCGCGTTGACGGACGAGGAGGCACGGCGCCTCGAGGAGCCGTACGTGCCGCACACCGTCCTGGGGATTGAGTGACCCCCGCGCCGCGGAGCGCTACCTGACCGTCACGCGGACGAGCGTCGCCGCCGCGAAGTAGGGCGTGCCGGGAGACGTCAGTCGGCGCGGAGCGCGGCGATCGGATCGACCTGCGCGGCGCGGCGTGCAGGCAGCCACGCGGCGGCGACCGCCACGACGAGCATCGCGGCAATCGCAGGCAGGCCGGCCGAGAGCTCGAGCGGCGCCAGGCCGACGAACTCCGACTGCAGCACGGAGGCCGCCGTCCATCCGGCGCAGGTCCCGAGCACGGCACCCGCCGAGATCAAGAGCACCGCCGGTTTCAGCAGCATCGCGACGACGCTGCGTTCCGGCGCGCCAAGCGCGCGGCGCACGCCGATTTCATGGGTCCGCCGTTCGACGGCGTAGGCGACCAGCGCCCAGACAGCCATGAGGACGAGCCCGAACTGGATGGCGCCCCCGGCGGCTCCGCCCAGCGTCGCCAGCCGCTCGGCCACCCTGACATCCTGCAGACGCTTTTCGATCGGAACCGCGCCGTCGATCATGATCCGCGCGTCGACTGCGCGGGCCGCCGCTTCGATCGCCGAGATGACCTGCGGACCGCCCGTGGTTCTAAGGTGAATGATGAAGCGCTGGCGCGGCACTTGTTCCAGCGGCGAGTAGACGAGCGGAGGAAATGGCTGGCTGACCGAGCGGTAGCGGGTGTCGGCCGCGACGCCGACGACTTCGACCGGCCGGCCGCTCAACGTGAACGAGCGCCCGACGACGTCGATCGAACGCCACAGCGCGCGGGCCAGCGTTTCGTTGACGATGACGACGCCCGGGGCCGATCCGGTGTCGCGCTCGCTGAAGTCCCGACCGCGGCGCAGCGCGATGCCGAGCATTGGCAGGTATCCCGGCGACACGACGTTGCCGTCCACGACCCGGCTGCCGATGCCCGCGCCGGTGATTTCGGCGCTGATCGCGGTGCCGGTCAGCGGTATCACGGCGCCGACGGCGGTTGCGCCGGGGCCGGCCACGCGCTCGACCGCGGCGATCAAGCGCCTCGACGCCCCCCGCGCATCCGTCGCCGCGTTCCCGAGGTCCACGGCCATCGTCACGATCCCTTCGGTGACGAAGCCGGGAGACGCCGCCCGGCCGGTCGACAGGCCATGCGTGAACACCGCCGACGCGAGCAGCAGCGCGACCGAGGCGGTGACCTGGACGACGATCAGCGCTTCGCGCGCGCCGGCTCGCAGCCATCGCGTCCGGACGGCTGCGGCCCGTCCTTTCAGTCCCTCGGCAACGGCGAGGCGCACGAGATGCGCCGCCGGAAGGAGGCCGCACAGAATCGTGGCGAGCGAGGCCGCCGTCGCGGCGAACAGCACGACGCGCCAGTCCACGGCGAGGTCCACGGCCGGCACCCCCTCGGGACGGTAAGCCGCGAAGATCCGGATACCGGCGGAGACGACGGCGAGCGCGACGGCCGTTCCAAGGATCGCGATGACCAGGCTTTCGGTGGCGAGCTGGCGGAGCAGACGGCCGCGCGAGGCCCCGATGGCGAGGCGGATCGTGAGCTCACGCGTGCGCGCCGCGCCCCTGGCGAGGAGCAGCGTGGCGATGTTGATGCAGGCAATGCCGACGATCGCGACGATCGCCGCGGTCGCGCCGCCGAGCAGAGCGGGGATCGCGCCGGGGGACGAGGCGAACCGCGCGTCGGTTTCTTTCATCACGGTCACGCGCCGGGTCGCGCCGGTCGCGTCGGTCCACGCCTGCGGATCGATTCGCGCGAGCGACGCGGCGATGCCGGCGAGTTTGGCCTCGGCGGCGCCCGCCGACACCCCGGCGGCAAGCCGGCCGAGAATCGTGAACGATCGGTGGCGGCGGTCGGTGAGCGCGCGAGAAGGCAGCAGCTGCGAAAACCCCTCAGCGGACAGCCAGAAATCGGCGCTCCCGTCGAGGCTGGTGCCCGAGAAGCCGGGCGGTGCGATGCCGACGATCATCGCCGGCACGCCGTTGAACCGCACGCCCGCCCCGACGGCCGCCGGATCCGCGGCGAAGGCGCGTCTCCACAGGGCGTAGCTGATCACCGCTTCCCCGGCGAGGGGCGCGGACGGCAGCCGTCCCGCATGCGGCCGTAGCCGCAGCAGATCGAAGCAGCCGCCGCCCATGACCACGCCGTCGTGAACGCTCGAGACGCCGGCCGCGGTCATCGTCGCCCGCACGTCATCCATCGCGCAGGTCTGCTCGAAGGCCCGCGCGCCGGCGAAGTCGCGATAGTCGGCGAACGACGAGGAGCCCAGCCCAGACCCTTCCCGGTCGGACGTGAACACGCGGAAGACGTCGGACGCGCCCGCGGTCACCGGCCGCAGCACCATCGCGTTGACCACCGTGAACATCGTCAGCGCGCCGGCCAGGCCGAACGCGATCGAGAGGACGGCGATCGACGCGAAGAGCGGCGCCCGGACCAGCAGGCGCAGGCCGTAGTGCAGGTCGCGGACGAACGACTCGAGTCCCGGGAGGCCGCGCGCCTCGCCCGTCCGCTCGGCGATGACGGTGACGTTGCCGAACTGGCGGCGCGCCGCCGCCGCCGCCTCGCGCGCGTCCATGCCGCCGGCGATCAAATCGTCCCGGCGCGCCTCGATGTGCGCGGCCATCTCTTCGCGCAGTTCGTCGTCCAGCCGCCGCCGCTGGAGCGCCGCCACCACCCGCCTGAGGAAGGTGCGCACGCTCATTCCGTTCTCAGCGCCACCAGTGGATCGACGCGCGAGGCCCGGCGCGCCGGCAGGAACCCCGCCAGCACGCACGTCGCGACCATGACCGCGGCCGCGATGGTGAGCGCGACCGGATCCCGCGGCGGAAGGTTGTAGAGCAGCGAGGCGATGAGGCGCGTGCCGGCGACGGCGGCGGCCGCGCCGGCAACGAGGCCGACGAGCGCCAGCGCCAGCGACTGGCGCAGGATCATCCACCGCACCGAGGCGCGTTCGGCGCCGAGCGCCATGCGCACGCCGATCTCCGGCACGCGCTGCGCCACGCTGTAGGAGAGCAGGCCGTAGAGCCCGATGGCCGACAGGGCGAGCGTGACCAGCCCGAGCATCACCGCCAGCTGGGCGAAGAGGCGTTCCTGGCGCAGCGATCGCGCCATCTGGTCCTCCATGGTGCGCACGCCGACGAGCGGCAACTGGTCGTCGAGCCGGCGGACCACGTCGCGCGCGGTCGCGGCGAACGCCGCGGCGTTCGCCACCCGCACTTCGAACGTGGCGCGTCCGGCGGGCTGCTGCGCCGCCGCAAGATACGCCGTCGGCGGCATGTCTTCGCGGATCGCGGTGTAGCGCGCGTTGGCCGCGACACCGACGATTTCATAGAGCGGCGAGGTGCGGCGCAGGCCGAGACGGAAGCGGCGGCCGATCACGTCGTCGGTCTGAAACAGCTGTTTCGCCAGGATCGCGTTGATCACGGCGACGCGCTGCGACGCCGCAGTGTCGCGCTCGTCGAGCGCGCGGCCGCGCACGATGGGCAGCCGCAGCGTGGCGAAGAAGCCGGGCCCCGTCACCTGGCGCCAGACCGCGTGGTGCTTCATGAACGTCGCCGCTTCCTCGCTGCCCGGCTCCGGCACCGGCTCCGCGTCGGTCGCGGCCACGCCGATCGACGAGTTGTTCGCCAGCAGCGTGTGGCTGGTGAAGGTGGCGCCCTCGACGCCAGCCGAGCCTCGCAGCCCGGCGAGCACGCCGTCGAACAGCGCGCGTGTGCGGTCCTCGCTGTATCCGTTCAGCGAGGGATCGAGGCGAAACGTCAGGACGTCCCGCGGGTCGAAGCCGATCGGCGCGCGGTCGAGGTTGCGCAGCGAACGCGCGAGCAGCGCCGCCGTCACGACGAGGACCATCGACAGCGCGATCTGCAGGACGACGAGCGTGCCGGCGAGACGGCCGCGTCGGGGACCCGGTGTGCCGCGCCGCGCCGCATCCTGCAGCCCCGAGGTCAGCGTCGCCTGCGTGGAGCGGATGGCAGGCGCGAGCGCGAACAGAATCGCGCAGCCGCCGGCCAGCAGCGTGGCGAACGTCAGGAGGCGCCAGTCCGTGCCCGCGGCGACGGTGTCCGACTGTTCCGTCAACGCCGGCAGCAGCGCCGCGCTGATCCACTTCGCCGAGATCACGCCGAGCCCGGCGCCGGCGGCCGCCAGCAGCGCTCCCTCGGTGAAGAGCTGGCGAACGATTCGCCGCCGCGGCGCGCCGATCGCCGCCCGCACCGACAGCTCGCGGCCGCGCGCCCGGCCGCGCGCCAGCAGCAGGTTGGCCACGTTCGCGCACGTGACCAGCAGCACGATCGACACGACGATCGCCATCGTCCGCAGCGGGTCGCGCATCGTGTCGCGGTTCTCGTGCTGCCCGCGCGCGCCGGGCAGCACGACGGCGCGCGGCAGATCCTTGGCGGCGAGCGCCGGCTTCGAGGCGGCGACCGTCCGCTTGAGCGAGAGGTCGAGCGCCCCCTGGATCCGCTGCGCGGAGGCGCCGGGACGCAGGCGCCCCATGACCAGCACCCACCAGTAGGTCGGGTCGTCGTCTTTCTCTTCGGCGCGGGTGATGCGCGCCTGCTGCGAGAGCGGCACGAAGACGTCCGGCGCATCGGCGACCTGGCCGGTGCCGCGGAAGCCGCGCCGCGTGACGCCGGCGATGGTGAACGGGATGCCGTTGATGACGATGCCGCGGCCGACCGCATCGGGCGATCGCGCGAAGCGACGCTGCCAGAACGCGTCGCTGATCATCGCGGCCGGCGCGGCTTCCGGCAGATTGTCGGCCTCTCCCAGCGCGCGGCCGCTCTCGGGCGCCACGCCGAGCACGTCGAAGTAGCTGCCCGAGACGGCATTGGCGTTGGCCATTTCGGCCCGGCCGTCGATCGCGATGTTCACGTCGTAGAGATCGGCGAACCCGAACAGGTCGGCGCTGCCCTTCACCGCCGCCTGCATCTCGCGGAACGACACCAGCGCGAACGACGTGCTCGACAGGCCTTCGGCGTTCTGCCGGCCGTTGCCGTTCAGCGACGAGAACGGGAAGACCGGGCCCGAGGCCCATTCCAGCAGCACCAGCGCATCGGGATCGGCGACGCCCGGCAGCTTGCGGAAGAGCATGCGGTCGGCGAGGCTGAAGACGGCGGCGCTGGCGCCGATGCCGATGGCGAGCGAGAGGATCGCGATTGCGGTGAACCCGGGGGCGCGGCGCATCTGGCGCAGGCCGTAGCGCACGTCCTGCGCGATGGTCTCGAGCCGCGGGAACCCCCAGATGCGCCGCGAGTCCTCGCGCAGCCGCGTCAGGTTGCCGACGGTGACGGCGGCGCGGCGGCGCGCCTCGCGCTCGGGCACGCCGTCGGCGATCAGGCTGTCGGTCTTCCACTCGACGTGCTGCGCGAGCTCTTCGCGAAGCTCCTCGTCCAGCCGTCCGCGCCGCAGCCAGGCCCTGATGTGGCGAAAGATGCTGTGCATGGTAGTTCCCTAGACGGTCGATGGAGCCGATCGGTTAGGCCGGGCGCATCACGCGCCCGATCGCGGCAATGAGGCGCTCGAAGCTCGACTCGGCGTCGCCGAGCGCCTTGCGCCCGCCGCGCGTGAGCCGGTAGTAGCGGGCGCGTCGGTTGTTGGCGGAGTGCCCCCACTCGGAGTCGATCAGTCCCTGGATCTGCAGCCGCTGCAGCGCCGGGTAGAGCGAGCCCTCTTCGACGTGGAGCACTTCGCCGGAAACGGTCCGGATGTGCTGTGCGATGCCGTAGCCGTGCATGACCCCGATCGAGAGCGACTTGAGGATCAGCATGTCGAGCGTGCCGGGCAGCAGCTCCTGTCGCTCAGGTTTCTTTCCCATAGGCTGGCTATGGAGGATACCACGGTGCGCGGCGTCGGGCAGAGGAACGAGGGCCTCGGGATGGGGCTTGGGGAAGAGGGCAGAGGAACTAGGGCCTGGGGATGGGGCCTGGGGAGAGGGC
>Ga0075435_100001712_pt1 | contig 14251 bp, 8 predicted proteins | sample RhiMethybrSRZTD4_FD_75302 | JGI IMG/M metagenome (GOLD analysis project Ga0075435, IMG submission 75302) | Populus rhizosphere microbial communities from Tennessee, USA - Rhizosphere MetaG P. TD hybrid SRZTD4 | ecosystem: Host-associated > Plants > Roots > Rhizosphere > Soil | place: USA...
CGTTGACGGCGATCGACGTGAGGCCGTTGGCCGCCGGCTTCGAGGTATAGAGGCTGCTGACGTCGCGGTTGGGCACGCGGATCCTGATCGCGAAGCTCTTCGACGCCGCGGGATTCACCGCGATCGCGACCGTCCCTTTCCAGGGATAGTCGGTCTTCTGCACCAGCTCGACGTCCGTCCCGGCGACGTTGGCGACCCGGACGGTGCTGCCGGCGAAGAGGTTGACGTAGATGCCGTCGGTCCCCTTCGAATACATCCACGTCGGCAGCATCAGCAGCGTCCGCGAGATGTTGCCGACGCAGCACGGGCAGACGTGCCACGGCGTGCGCTGCTCGTCGGCGTCGAGCCGGTTCTGGTAGTAGAAGGTCTCCCCTTTCAGGTCGAGCGATCCGAGCAGCCCGTTGTAGAGCGTCTGCTCGTAGAGATCCGCATACTGCGCGTCGTGATAGGCGAGGTGCATCTTCCACTGGAAGAAGATCTCGCCGCAGCTCGAGCACGATTCGCAGTACGAGTGGTTGCGCAGCGAATAGTTCGGGCCGAAGCCTTCCGAGGTCTCGCCGCTGCCGACGCCGCCGGTCAGGTAGTACTTGCGATGGACGATGTTGTCCCAGAGCGACTTGACCGCGCTCTGGTAGTCGGTGTCGTGCGTCTCGACCGCGACGTCGGCCATGCCCGAGTAGGTGTAGACCGCGCGCACCGCGTGGCCGACCGCCTCGTACTGCTGCACCACCGGCAGGTGGCTCTGGTCGTACTCGGTCCCGCCCTTGCGGCTGTCGAGCAGGAACTTCGCCAGCTGGATGTAGCGATCCCCGCGTCCGTGCCCCTCGACCTCGTTGACGAAGCGCCCGAAGCGGACGAGCGCCTGTTCCATCTCCTGGTGGCCGTCGAACCATTCCTGCTTCGGCGCCGGCCCGATGTGATCCGCCCAGCAGTCGGCGAGCTTCTTCGCCGCGTCGTACAGCCGCGCGTCCTTGCGATCGGTCATCGAGTAGTGATTGATTGCCGACTCGATGAAGTAGCCCGCGGTATAGCCCTCGTGGTTGCCGCGGAACTGCGGCGACCACGGCTCGGTCCATCGCGGACGGACGGTGCCGTCAGGACGCGGCTGTCCGGCCGGCGCCATGTCGGCGAGCGTGAACGCCGTCTGCAGGTAGCCGTTGGGATGCTGCGCCGCGAGGATCTTCGGGATCCAGTCCTCGAGCGTCGCGCGCATCTTCGCCTGCGCTGCGAGCATTTCCTTGTCGCCCTTCGCGTCGACCATCAACGCCAGGCTCATCGCCTCGACGGTCTGGTGCACCCACGCGTTCGAGAACACGTAGCCCTTGTGCGCGCCGTGCGGCTCGCCGCGCAGCGCTTTCGCCGCCTCGACGAAGTTGTCGAGGCCGCCCGGGCCCTGCTGCAGGTCGCTCCGGTTCATCTGGTCGATGCAGTGCGGAATCCACGAGACGATCAGCGACTTGACGCGGTGATCCCAGAGCGCGCTGTCGATCGCATAGCGCGTCGTCCAGACCGGCGTGAGCTGCGTGGGAGGTGGCGGCAACTCGACGTTCACCGACAGCGTCGAGGACGCCTTCGCGGCGCCGTTGTCGGCGGTGACCTGCAGCACGTAGGCCCCGGGCGTCGAGAACGTGGCGGTGGTCACCGCGGCCTTCGCATCCGCGAAGGTCACCTCGCCCGGCCCGGAGAGCTTGCTCCACGTCATGGCCGGGGCCGGACCAGGGTTCTCCGGCGGCGCCGGGGCGGCGCCTCTTGCGCCCCGGCCGCGGCGCGGCGGTTCACCGTAGCCCGCCCACCCGTTGAGATACGTCCGCCCGCCCTTCATGACGACGCGATCGATGCCGGCGATCGCGTTGAGCGTGTCCGGCAGCGCCTGCGCCGAGACGGTCAGGCCATCCGCGAGCGGCCCGGACACGGCGGAGACGACCGCCACCATGCCCGTCCTCTTCATCATGTCGCGTCGCGTCATCGTCATGACCCTATCTTGTACTCCTTCGGCGGGTCGGCGTCCATGAGCCACTTCACGAAGAAGTCCCATCGCCGCCGCATCATGTAGTTCGACGCCGTGCCGTAGCCGTGATTCTGGTTCGGCAGCAGGATCAGGTCGAAGTCCTTGTTCGCCTTGATCAGCGCGTCGGCGATCAGCATCGTCTGGTACGGCGGCACGTTGGTGTCCATCGTCCCGTGCGCCAGCAGCAGGCGCCCCTTCAGGTCCTTCGCGAAGTTCTGGTTGGCCTCGGCGTCGTAGCTGTCGGTGCCGTCGGCGTTCTTCACCACCAGCCCCTGGTAGCGCTCGCCCCAGTCGTCCTCGTTCTCGCGCTGATCGTGGTTGCCCGACTCGGCGATGCCGGCCCTGAAGAAATCGGGGAAGCGGAACATCGCGGTGGTGGTCGCGAAGCCGCCGCCGGAATGTCCCCAGATCCCGGCGCGAGTCAGATCGATCCACGGGTACTTCTGGGCCAGTTCCTTCATGCCCGCGATTTGATCGGGAATGGTGTTGTCGCGTCCCATCGCGCCGTAGTACGCGTCCTGGAACGCCTTCGACCGTCCGGGCGTCCCCATGCCGTCGATGGTGACGACGATGAAGCCGAGCTCGGCGAGGGCCTGGCGATCGCCGCGCGCCGCGGTGAAGGCGCGGCTGCCGGTACTGCCGGTCTGCGGGCCGGGGTAGACGTTGTTGACGATCGGATACTTCTTCGACGGATCGAAGTTCGTCGGCTTGAACAGCAGGCCGTAGATATCCGTCTTGCCGTCGTGCGCCGTCATCTTGATCGGCATCGGCGGCTTCCAGCCGGTGGCGGTCAGCCTGGAGATGTCGGCCTTCTCGAGCGGCAGGATCAGCGTGCCGGTCGCCCCGTCGCGCAGGTTCACGACCGGCGGAACGTCCGGCTTCGACCAGGTATCGACGAGATACTTGCCCGACGGCGACACCTGGATCGCGTGCGTGCCGTCATCAGGCGTCAGCGAGGTCACGGCTCTACCCTCGAGCGACGTGCGGTAGAAGTGCAGGAAGTACGGATCCTGGCCCTTCTCCCGTCCGTTGGCGCCGAACCACAGCGTGCGCGACTTCTCGTCGATCTTCGCGATCTGCATGACGGGGCCTTCGCCCGTGGTGATCTGGTGCTTCAGCTTTCCCGTCTGCAGGTCGTAGAGGTAGAGCTGACCCCAGTTGTCGCGTTCGGAGTGCCAGATGACTTCGTTCGTCGGCCACAGCACGCGCCAGCCGGTGCGCGACTCGAACTGCGTCGGCACCACTTCTTCGAACGCGGTGCGCACCGCGCCGGTCGCGGTGTCGGCGACGCGCAGCCAGACGTGCTTGTGATCGCGCGACACCGAGGCCAGCGCGAGCTTCGAGGCGTCCGGGCTCCAGTTGTAGTCGTTCATGCTGATGTCGTCGCCGAGCGTGGCGCGGTGGAAGTCGGGCTCCATCTGCAGCCGCGTGATCGTTCCGGTGTCGACGTCGATGACGAGGCGGTGGAGCATGGCCATGACCGGATCGCCGGGCAGCGGGAACTTGGAGACGCGCAGCGTCGGATGCCCGACCGTCGTGCTGACGAGATACATCTCGCCGACGTTGCGCTCGTCCTGCTGCTGCGTCGCGATCTTCTTCGAGTCGGGCGACCACGACACGATCGCCCGGTCGCTGGCGCTCCAGCCGGCGTTGTCGGTGGCGTAGCCGAAGTACTTCACGCCGTCGGTGGTGAGCGCCTTCTCCTGGCCGCTCTTCATGTCGCGGACCCAGAGGTTCCAGTCACGGACGAAGACGCCGCGCGTGCCGTCGGGCGAGACCGCGATCGGCTTCAGGTCGGACGACGTCGCGCCGCCGCCGCGTCCCCCTCTTCCACCCCCGGCGCCGCGACCGCCGCGTCCTCCAGCGGCGGCGTTCTCGGCGGAGCAGTCCACCTGTGCCGCGGCGCAGTCGGGAAAGGCCGTCCGCGTCTTCTTCACCGGATCGACGACGACGATCTCGTTGCCGGTGAGCGTCTGGTTGCGGTACCAGAACCGCTCATCGGGGAGCCAGGTCGCGTTGACGCTGCCGCCGACGACGAGCCCGGCGAGCGCGGGCGCGAGAAATTTCTCGGCGCGCTGGTAATCGGCCACGGTCGGCCCCTGACGCTGGGCAACCAGCGGGATCGTCGCGGTGACGGCAAGAACGAGGAGGGCGGAAAGGCGCGGTTTCATCAGCGTTACCTTAATACGGCAAGCCCTCTTCCCGGCCCTGTCCCCAGCCCCTTTGCCCTTTGCCCTTTGCCCTCTGCTAGGCCCTATCCCCAGGCCCTCTGCCCTTTGCCCGACCATCGAAGGGAGTCCTGCGTCAGAATAGGGCGAGCAAGGAGGGGACCGTGCGCAGCCTCATTACAGCGGCGTTGGTGATGGTCGTTGCCGGCGGCGGCGTTCTCGCGCAGGCCGGACACAAGTACAAGATCGGCGAAGACGGCGTGAAGGCGCCGGTACTGATCAAGGAAGCCAAGGCCAGGTACACCGACAGCGCGAAGGCGCGCGGCGTTCAGGGCGTCGTCGAGATGTCTGCGGTCATCCTCTCGGACGGCAACGTCGGCGACGTGAAGGTCACGCGGTCTCTCGACCCCGACCTCGACGAGCAGGCGATCCTGGCCCTGAAGGAGTGGAAGTTCAAGCCCGGGACCAAGGACGACAAGCCCGTCGACGTCGAAGTGAACGTCGAGCTGACCTTCACGTTGAAGTAAGGCGCGTCTTCAGACCCGCCGCTATTTGATTGGGTCGACGCCGACGCGCCCTGCTTCCTTGTTGAAGGCGGCCATGTCGCTGCCGAGGACTTCCTCGAGGCGATCCAGCTCCGCCTTCAGCTCCTTCTTCAGGTCGTCGAAGATCGGATAGATGTTCGCGGTCGGCTTGCCTTCGCCGCGCAGGGTCATGCCGAGCAGCGAGGCCAGCCGGTTGTTCGTCTTGATCGGGAAGTTGAGCGGATCCTGCCCGCTCTGGTTCTTCACCTGGTAGATGTCCTGCTCGACGGCGCCGAGGCTCGCGGTCAGCCGCTCGCCGACGGTCTTCAGCTGCGCGTCCTGCGACTTGGTCAGCCGATCCTTCACGTCGTCCTTGATCTTCCGGATGCGGATCACCGCGTTGTTGGCCTCGCTGACCTTGTCGCGGATCTGCAGCGCCAGCGTGAACTGCTCCTGCATGTCGGCATCAGGCGTGTTGCGCAGCGGATGCTTGCGGATGACCAGCGGCTGCGTCTGCGACTTGCCGTCCACCGTCAGGCGTACCTGGTAGGTGCCCGGCAGCGCCTGCGGACCATTGGTCGTCGCGCCCCAGAGGATCATCCCGGGGAACGTCGTCGCGCCGGGGTAGTCGAGGTTCCAGTTCGCACGATTGAGGCCGGCGACCATCGGCGCCGTCGGTGGACCGCCGCGTCCGCGTCCACCACCCTGCTGATCGTCTGCCGGCGCTTCCGCCGCGGCTGCCGGCTCGGCTCCGCGCGCGCCTTGACCCGTGGGGGGCTGTGCCGGTGCGGCCGCCGCGGCGCCTTCCGCCGGCGCAGCTTCGGCACCGCCGCGACCGCCGCGTCCGCGACCGCCGCGTCCGGCTTGCGCCCCGCCCTCGATCGTCTGCACCACCGCCCCCTTCGCATCGAGGATCTCGATCGTGAGTTTCTCGACCGGTTTCCGCAGCAGGTAGGCGATCGGCGCCGTCCCCGCGCCGCGAACCGCCGGCGCCGGCTTGTACAGGAAGAAGTCCGCGCCGGCCGTCTCGCTGCCCTGCTGCCGCAGCGGCTGGACGTCGTCGAGGATGTAGAAGCTGCGGCCGTGCGTCGCGATGGCGATCGAGTTGGCCTCCACCCAGATGTCCGAGACCTGCACGTCGGGCAGGTTCAGCGACAGCGACTGCCAGTGATCGCCATCGTCATACGAGATGTAGAAGCCATGCTGCGCGCCGGCGTAGAGCAGGCCGCGGCGGGTCGGATCCTCGCGCACCGAGTGGACGTAGTCGTTGGCGGCGATGCCGGTGGTGATCTTCGTCCACGTCTTGCCGAAATCGTGCGTCCTGAAGACGTAGGGCGCGAAATCCCCGAGCAGCGGCTTCTTCACCGCGACGTAGGCCGCGGCGGGATCGAAGCTCGAAGCATCGATGATGCTGACCCGGCCGAGATCCGGCATCTCCTTCGGCGTCACGTTGGTCCAGGTCTTGCCGCCGTCGCGCGTGACGTTCACCAGCCCGTCGTCCGATCCGGCCCACAGGATGTTCGCGTCCTTCTTGCCGGGCCCGAGCGCGAACACCGTCGCGTAGATCTCGGGGCTGTTCATGTCGTGCGTGATCGGCCCGCCCGACGGCCCCATGGTCTTGGGATCGTGGCGCGTGAGGTCGCCGCTGATGCGGTCCCACTTGTCGCCGCCGTTGGTCGTCCGCCACACGTGCTGCGACGCGGTATAGAGCACGCGCGGATCGGCGGGGGAGAAGATGATCGGATACGTCCACTGCCAGCGCTCGACGACCTCGCTCGAGGCCTCGCCGGAGAACTCGCGCGGATACGGGTTGACCTCGCGCAGGTTGCCGCTGCGCCGATCGAGACGGGTCAGAAACGATCCGTTGTTGCCGCCGGCGTAGAAGACGTCGGGGTTGAGCGGGTCGGGCGCGATGTAGCCCGGCTCCGCGCCGCCGGGGCTGTAGAGATCCGGTGCGCCGCCGCGCCCGCCGCCGCCACCACCGCCGCGTCCGCCGCCGCCGAGGTTCGTGTTGCTCGGCACGCAGACGGTGCTGCCGTCCTGCTGCGCGCCGCACGCGTGGTAGGGAATGTGCGCGGTCGAGATCACGTGGTAGTACTGCGCGGTCGGGTAGTTGCGCGCCGACCAGGTCCGCTGCTGCGCCTGCGCGTTGTAGGAGACCGCCGTGCCGCTGTCGTTCGAGTGGACGATGTGGTTGGCGTCGTCAGGATCGATCCACAGATCGTGCGAGTCGCCGCCGGCGAAGTTCACCATCGTCTTGCCGCCGTCGCGGGACCAGAAGGTGCCGACGTTGAGCGCCCACACGATGTCCTTGTTCTTCGGATCGGCGGCGACGTGCGTGTAATAGAACGCGCGCTGCCGGATGTTGCGCCCCGAGTTCACCAGCTTCCACGTGGCGCCGGCGTCGTCGGAGCTGAACAGTCCGCCGTTCTCGTTCTCGACGAGCGCGTAGACGCGATTCGAATCGGCGCCCGACACCGCCACGCCGATCTTGCCGATCATGCCGGCCGGCAGGCCGGGGTTGCGCGTGATCTCGGTCCAGTGCTCGCCCCCGTCGGTGGACTTGAACAGCCCGCTGCCGGGGCCGCCGCTCGACATCGAGTACTCGACGCGGAAGGCCTCCCACAGCGCCGCGTACATCACGTTCGGGTTGTTGCGATCGATCGCGATGTCGACCGCGCCGGTCTTGTCGTCGCGGTAGAGGACCTTGCGCCAGCTCTTGCCGCCGTCGGTGGTCTTGAAGAGGCCGCGCTCGTCGCTGGGCAGGCCGTAGCGCCCGAAGTCGGCGACGAAGACGACGTCGGGGTTGGTCGGGTGGATGCGGATGCGCGAAATCGCGTCCGAGGCGCTGAAGCCCATCTGCGTCCACGTCTTGCCGGCGTCGGCCGACTTGTAGACGCCGTCGCCCGGCTGGATGTTGCCGCGGATGCACTGTTCGCCCATGCCGATCCAGACGACATCGGGGTTGGTCTCGGAGACCGCCACCGCGCCGACCGAAGAGCTGTGAATCTTGCCGTCCGTGATCGGCGTCCAGGTCTCGCCGCCGTCGACGGTCTTCCACAGCCCGCCGCCGGTCTGCCCCGAGTAGGCCTCCTTCGGCCGTCCCTTCACGCCGCTCGACGCGATGGATCGTCCGGCGCGATCCGGACCGATGCTGCGCCACTGGTACCCCTTGAGGACGGCAGGATCGATCGCGCCTGAAGGGGAAGCGGCGGTCTGCGGCTGGCGCGACGCGCCGAGGTCGAGAGTCAAGCCGCCGGCCAACGCGAGCACGGCGGCGGGAAGCAGCAGCGAAAGGCGGGTTTGCACGGGGCAGAGTTTACAACACGCGCGCACGTACAATGGCGGCTTGCAGGAGCTGCGGCTCGACGATCCGGCGCGGCGGCCGCGTTCCTACATGGACTTGATCCGGGACGGCCAGTGCGTGGTCTTCGCCAGGGACGTGGACAGCGGCCGCCCGTGTGACGGGCGCGGCCAGCCGTTCGCCGATCCGGACGCGGTCACCTGCCTCGTGTTCGACGACGTGGCCGAGGCGCGAGCGTTCTGCGACGCGGCGGTACTTCAGTCACCCTCGACGCGCTTCGACGTGTTCGACGCGGGCGGACGCACGCGCCCGCCGGTGCTCACGGTGCTGCATCCCTCCCGAGTGGCCTCGCTCGACAGCGCTCCCGGCGGGATGCGCCGGCGCCGCGTCATCGCCTGGGCGCTGATCGTCGGCGGCGTGCCGATGATCGCGTATGCCTACTTTTTCGGGCACGACGTCGATATGATCCTGCCGGCTTTCATCGGCATCAACATGATCCTTGCGGGCGGACGGCTGCTCTGGTTCAATCTCGGCGTCCGCGAAACCGAACGCGATCGGCAGGAGCGCCTCGACCGACTTGAACGCTGACCTTCTCTATCACGTCCTGCTCGCGCTCGCGGTGGTCGTCGTCTTCGGCCACGTGCTCGGACGGCTGATGGCCCTCATCGGCCAGCCGCCGGTGATCGGCGAGGTCCTCTCCGGCATCCTGCTGGGCCCGTCGCTGGTCGGCCGGCTGCTTCCGGGCAGCGAGACCTACCTGTTTCCCGAATCGGTCCGGCCGGTGCTGAGCGTGCTCGCCCAGCTTGGCGTCGCCCTCTACATGTTCGTCGTCGGGCTCGAGTTCGATGCCGCGTCGCTGCGGCAGCGCGCCGCCCCCTTCGTGTTCACGGCGCTGGCGAGCATCGCGGTACCGTTCGCGCTCGGCAGCGGCCTCTCGCATCTCATCTACCAGGACTACAGCGCGCCGCCGGTGCGGCTGCTGGCCTTCGCGCTGTTCATGGGGGTGGCGACGTCGATCACGGCCTTCCCGGTGCTGGCGCGCATCCTCACGGATCGCGGGCTGGCGAAGACCGATCTCGGCGTGGCGGCGCTGACCTGCGCGGCGGTGAACGACGTCGCGGCCTGGTGCCTGCTCGCCGTCGCCGTTGGCGTCGCGCGCACCACCATGTCGACGGCGCTGCAGGCCACGCTGATGACGCTCGGCTTCATTGCGTTCATGTTCATCGTGGTGGGCCCGGTCGCCGCCCGTTTTGCGCACCGTCGCCAGGACCCGGATCAACTGTCGAGCGACACCATCACGTGGACGCTGGTGGCGATGCTGGCCTCGGCGGTGGCGGCCGAGGTGATCGGCATCCACGCGATCTTCGGGGCGTTTCTCTTCGGCGCCATCCTGCCGCCCGAGAGCGCCATCGCGCGCCACCTCGCGCTGCACCGTACGCCCGTGGTCACGCTGCTGCTGCTGCCGGCGTTCTTCGCGCTGACCGGATTGCGCACGGAGATCGGACTGCTGTCGGGCAGCCGCGACTGGACCGTCTGCCTGCTCGTGATCGTGATCGCGACGGCGGGGAAGTTCGGCGGGACGGCGGTGGCCGCGCGCCTGGCCGGGATGCCCTGGCGCTTCGCCGGGGAGCTGGGCGCGCTGATGAACACGCGCGGCCTGATGGAACTGGTGGTGCTGAACGTCGGCCTCGATCTCGGCGTGATCAGCCCGCGCCTCTTCACGATGATGGTGATCATGGCGATCGCCACCACCGCCATGACCGCCCCGCTGCTGGATCTCCTGCGCGCGCGCGACCGCTGAGCTGACCCCGGTGGCCTAATCGCTGATTGCGGCGGCGAGGATGGCCAGGAACCCGAGTGTCGCGCCGATGCCGGCCGCGATGCCGATCCCGATCGACCTGCCTGTGGACCCGGTCGGCGTGTCGAGGGTGATGCGTGCGACCCGCGCGATCGGCACTTCCATCGGCGCCTCGGGCACGCGCGTGTTCTTCTGGATGACCACCGCGGTGGCGGTGGTGCTCATCAGCGTGCCGCGGAACGACTTGCCATCGATCTGTTCGACGCGGACGCGGCTCCCCGCCGGCAGCTTCTCGACGTAGTCTTTCATGACCCGCTGGTCGAACACCGGCGCCTGCGCCACCTGGGTTGTACGCACCCCCGATGACGCGCAGCCGGTCGTCGCCAGCGCGACGCAGAGCAGTCCTGCCATCAATCGCTTGAACATGATCTCCCTCTCTAGAAATCGATCCCGAATCCGGCGCGGAACAGCACCTCGTCGATGCCGTGCCGCACCATCAGGCGCATGTCGGTGGTGAAGAACGCGCGCTGCGTCAGGTAGCCCTTGAAGCCGGTCTGGACGAACGGGCGCGCGATGAAGCGATGCTCGGGCCCTTCCACGCGTGCCGGCGCGATCTGCCGCGACGTCCGCGTCACCGGATCGAAGCCGAAGACGGGATCGTAGGCCTCGGTCGTGGTCTCGCGCGCGATCTCGACGCCGCCGCCGACGTTGGGATGAAACCACTGGTTGCGGAAGAACTGGTATTGCTGGCCGATGGCCAAACTGGTTTCGCGGACTTCGAGCCTGGAGAACTGCGTCAGATCGGTGCCGTTGGCGAAGCGGGGCTCGTATCGATACTGGTGTCCGCTCGTGCCGCCGCCGAAGTCCACCTGGGTCTTGAGATGGTCGGTCCAGTACCAGCCGGCGCCGAGACCGCCGAAGAGGATGGCGTTCACCCAGTCGTCCGAGTTGTTGCTGGCCGGCTTGTGCAGGTTCTGCCAGCCGATCACGAATTGGACGTCGCTGCGGCTGATCGGGCCGGACGGGGCCTCCTGGGCCGCCGCGACCGCGGATCCGGCGAGCCAGACCGCGCAAACGGCAGAGAGCATCTTCATGCCTTGAGAGGCGTAATCCGGTGGAAAACCGGCTCAACCGCCGGTATCCTTCCCGACCATGCACCTGACATCCCGCCGTCCGCTCGTGATCCTGCTCGCCGTCGCCTGCGCGGTCCCGCTGGCCGCGTCGCGCGAGGCCGCCCGTGAGACCGCCGCCGCGGCGCCGCAGGCCGCGCGCGAGTTCACCGCCGAAGACATGCTGAAAGTCAGCACCGCCTCGGTACTGGATTTGAGTGACGAGGGGCGGCGGGTCGCGGTCGGCGTCCGTCGCGCCTACGACAACGCCGAGGTCGACAACCGGCGCTTCGGCGATCCCACCTACGTCGCGCCGTCGCTGGTGAAGGTGATGGTGATCGACACGGCGTCGGGGGCGATCGACGCGCCGTTCAAGGATCTGGTCAACGTGCGCCAGGCCGCGTGGTCGCACGACGGCCGCCGCCTCGCGCTGCTCACCGTCGCCAACGATCGCCCGCCCGCGCTGGTGATCTGGGACGCCGAGCGGAAGACCCTCAGCGACGTGCCGCGGACCGTGCCGGTCGCCGCGGGATCCGGCCTGGACTGGACGGCGGACGATGCCCGGCTGATCGTGTCGCTGCGGGCGCCGGCGCAGGACGCCGCCGCCGCGGCGCGCTTCAAGGCGCTGACCGACGGGCCGATCATCGTGCAGTCGTCGAAGGATCCGTTCCTCGACTGGGACGACCTGCAGCGCGCCACCCGCACGCGCACCATCGCCGCGCTCAATCCGGCCAGCGGCGCCGCGACGACGATCGTCGCCGATCGCAAGATCTCGAGCTATCGCGTCACGCGCGACTCACGCCTGGTCACGTTCCTGGAAGACGTGACCGAGAAGACCGACTACGACGTCATCGGCGGCACGATGAACGCGCTGCGCGCCATCGACATCGTGGGTGGAACGCCGCGCACGGTCGCCGAGGCCAAGGATCTCAAGGACGTGCAACTGCGCTGGAGCGACGACGGGCGCGCCTTCGCGTATGCGAAGAAAGGAGAGGTCTTCGTCCAGGGCATCGACGATGCCGGGCCGCGCTCGCTCACGCCGCGGCCTGACACGAAGGGCACGAAGGAAGGCGAAGAAGCGAAGAAGAACGAAGGCACGAGGAAGGACGAACCGGAGTCGTTCTCTGTCGGCCCGTTCAGCCGCGACGGGACAAAGCTCCTGATCACGAGCAAGAAGGGCTGGTACATTGCCACCATCGCCGATGCGCAGCGGACGCCCGTGCTGACGCTCGATCCCGACAAGGAGGACAAGAATCCCAAGGTCGCAGCGCTCGAGTGGGCGCCGGACGGGTCGTCGATCTATGCGACGTATTCAGCACCCGACCGCTGGGAGCGCGGCGTCGTCCGGCTGCCGCTCGGGCGTCCCGCCGGACCGGCGGCGTCGGTGCTCGAGCCGCTCGTGCGCGACACGCGGCTCTATTCCGGCGTGCAGCTGTCGCGCAGCGGCGGCACGTTCGTGTTCAACCTGTCGGACGGCGACCGTCCCGCGGATCTGTTCACCGCCGATCGCGACTTCAAGAGCGTCCGCCGGCTCACCGATCTGAATGCGGCGCTGCTCGCCGGCGTCCCGCTGCCGCGCTCGGAATTGATTGCCTACCGCGATGCCGACGGCAAGGAGCTCTACGGCGTGCTGCGCTACCCGGTGAACTACGTGAAGGGGCAGAAGTATCCCACCGTGTTCGAGCTCTACGAGACGTTCTTCGACAACGGCTTCAACGCGCGGGCCACCTTCCTCGCCAATCACGGCTACGCGGTGTTCCATCCGTCGGTGAACCTCGTCGTCGGGCGCCCGGGCGAGGCGTGGGTCAAAGGCGTCACGTCGGCGGCCAACCGCCTGATCGATCTCGGCGTCGCCGATCCGGATCGTCTCGGCGTGCACGGCACCAGCTACGGCGGCTACGCGACGGTGCTCCTCATCACGCAGACGGATCGCTTCAAGGCCGCGGTCAACGTCTCGGGCAAGGTGGACATGGTGAGCTTCTACACCGACAGCCCGCGCCTCGGCGTCCGCAACACGCACGCGCCCGAGAAGAGCCAGGACCGCATCGGCGGCACGCTGTGGGAATACCCGGAGCGCTATCTCGATCACTCCGCGATCCTGCACGCCGATCGCATCAAGACGCCGCTGCTGACGATCTCCGGCGACCAGGACCCGAACGTCCCCGCCAGCCAGTCGCGCGAGATCTATTACGCGCTGCGCCGCCTCAACAAGGAGGTCGAGTGGGTCCGCTACGTCAACGGCGCCCACCGTCCACCCAACAGCGTCGCCGAGAGCGTCGACTTCGAGAACCGCATCCTCGCGTGGTACGACAAGTACCTGAAGGCGGATGCGTCGAAGAAGAAGACGAGCACGCAATAGCACTGCTGGCCGACAGCTGACCGCCATGGATGAACACGGATGAACATGTCTTTGTCTTTTTTATCTGTGTTTATCCGTGTTTATCTGTGGCCTTCATCTGTGGCCTTTACCTGCGCCGTTATCTGTGGCCCTTATCTGTGGCCTTATCTGCGGCCTGCCTGCGCGATGACGCTCGCGCTTGGCTCGCGCTCGATGTGGCGGCAGACGTCGATCAGGCGGTCCGTCTGGCGTGCGGGGAGCACGCCCTCGCAGAGATCGCGGACCTTGGCGTCGAGGTCCGCGTCGGTCAGCGGCCGCTCGACGCTGCCGACGGCGTGTTCGACGAACTTCTCGAGGCGGCGGCCGTCCTTCATCACGATCACGGCCCGCGCCTGCGCTTCGCCGATCGACGGGTCCACCGTCGCCGTGACGCGATCGCGCAGCGCGACCACCGCCGGCTGGCGCACCCACTCGTCGGTGAACTGCCGGACGCCGGCCGCCCCCGCCGCGATCGCGATGGCCGCGGCGAAGTAGACGCTGAACTTGCCTTCGAGTCCCGTCTGCGGCGTCCGCTTGCCGGTCAGCTCGAGCACGAGCGGGTGCACTGACAGATCGATGCGATCGATCGCGTCGGGCGTCAGGTGATGCTCGGCGCGAAGCCGCAGGCACGCGTCGATGATCGGGTGCAGCACGACGCCGCACGCGAACGGCTTGTAGGTGTTGAGCAGAATCTCGTAGCGGTCGCCGAGGCCGCGGGTGATCTGCGAGTAGTCGCACGCGGTGCTGAGCACGTGCGCCCAGCCGGTGCGCCCTTCGAGCGCGACGTCGGTGCTGGTGAAGCCTTCCTTTGCGAGCAGCGCCGCCGTCAGGCCGTTCTGCGCTGCTCGTCCGGGGTGAAAGCTCTTCGTCATCGTGCCGAACATCTCGCGCAGGCCGACCGGCTGCGTCGCCGCGAGACCGAACGCCCATCGCATCTGCTGCTCCGACAGCCCGAGCAGACGT
>Ga0075435_100001713_pt1 | contig 14246 bp, 17 predicted proteins | sample RhiMethybrSRZTD4_FD_75302 | JGI IMG/M metagenome (GOLD analysis project Ga0075435, IMG submission 75302) | Populus rhizosphere microbial communities from Tennessee, USA - Rhizosphere MetaG P. TD hybrid SRZTD4 | ecosystem: Host-associated > Plants > Roots > Rhizosphere > Soil | place: USA...
TGCTGCTCGACGTCACAGGATACCCGAAGCGGTCCCTATCCGCTAAGCTTCCGCGGTCAGGGAGATGACGTAGTTGCCGCTCCCCGACGAGGGTCCGTAGGCATGCGCGGCGGCGCCGAAGCGCTGCTTCGACTCGATCCTTCTCATCTCCCTCGCCCCTCAGGGGAGAGGGCCGGGGTGAGGGGGACCACCCACCCTCACCCTAACCAGCCCTCGCCTCCCCGCTCGAGGCGAGTGCATCGGCTCGAACGACGACCCTCTCCCTCCCGGGAGGGAGAGGGTATCGCTCAAGGGATGAAGGCGATGCAGTCGATCTCGACGTTGACGCCCTTGCGCGGCGCCGCCGCCTCGACGGTCGTGCGCGCCGGCTGCGCGCCCTTGAAATATTCCTTGAACACCCGATTGAACACGGGAAAGTCGTTCATGCTTCGTAGAAAGACGCCGACCTTGACCACGTTCTCGATGGAGGTGCCGCCCGCCTCGAGCACCGCGCGCATGTTGTCGAGCGTCATCCGCGTCTGCTCGGCCAGATCCGGCGAGACGACCTCCTTGGTGGCGGGATCCAGCGGCCCCTGCCCCGAGACGAAGAGAAACTGGCCGCACTTCACACCCTGGGCGATGGGCGACTCCATGCCCTCGGAGAAGCCCGTCTTGGGCGCCGACTTCGTGTAGACGACTTCGGGTTTCATGCGTACACGCCTCCCTCTCCCCTGAGCTTGGTGGCGACCTCGATGGGCAAGGCCTTGGCGCGGAGCCGGCCGCCCGGCTCGTCGGGCTGGGCGACCCAGGCACGCACCTCGAAGCCCGTGGCGCAGTGCCGCTCGCCCACCGACACCTCGTGATCGATGCGAAAGGTTTTCTCCTTCACGTACCCGACGCTGGCCCGAATCGTCACGATGTCGCCGTAGCGCACGGGCGAGGCGAAGCGGGCGCCCACGTCGACGATGGGCACCCCGACCACGCGATAGCGCGGGAAGAGCACCGGCCACGGCATCTCCAGCGACTCGAAGAGCGCCTCCGTGGCCATGTCGAACCACTCGAAGAAGCGCGGATAGAAGGCGATGCCTGCCGGGTCGGCCTCCGACCAGCGCACCTTGATGTCGAGCCGGTTCACCGCGCCCGTCATCGACGCGCTTCCACGAGGGCCTTGAGCCGGAAACGCTGGAGCTTGCCCGTGTCGGTACGCGGCAGCTCGCGCACCACGCGGATCTCGCGCGGCCGCTGATGCGGGGGCAGCGAGGTCTCGGCGAGTCGGCGGAGCTCGTCGGTCAGCTCCTGGGCGTCCGGGCCGCCGTTCTTCGGCACGACGAAGACGAAGGTCTTGACGAGGCCCGAGGCCTCCTCCGCCCCCACCACCGCCGCCTCCAGCACGGCGGGATGCCTGAGCATGGCCGCCTCCACGTCGGCGGGCACCACCCACTGCCCCGCCACCTTGAAGAAGTCGTCCTCGCGGCCGCAGTGGGTATAGAAGCCGTCGGCGTCGCGTACGTAGACGTCGCCGGTGCGGAACCAGTCCCCCACGAAGGTCCGCCGCGAGTGATCAAGCCGCTTCCAGTAACCCATGGCCGCCGACGGCGTCTTGACCCACAGCACGCCCTGCGTGCCGTCCGGCACGGGCTGCCCCTCGGGATCGAGCAGCCGCACCTCCACCCCCGGCGACGGCGTGCCCGAACAGCCGGGACGGCTCTGCCCGGGGCGGTTGCTCACGAACATGAAAATCGTCTCGGTGGCGCCGATGGCGTCGAGGATCTCCACGCCGAAGCGCTCCCGCCACGCGTGGTGGATCTCCGCGGGCAGCTTCTCCCCCGCCGAGATGCACTGGCGCACCGAGCGGAAGGCCCCGGGCGGCAGTTCGGCGCGGAGGAGGTGCGAGTACACCGTGGGCACGGAGAAGAAGAGGGTGGGGCGATAGCTCCGCAGCACGTCGTGCACCATGGCGGGATCCGCCCACGCGTGATGCAGATAGGCGCTGGCGCGCGCGAAGAGCGGAATGGCCAGCGCGTTGCCAAGGGCGTAGGCGAAGAAGAGCTTGGAGGTGGAGAAGATGCGATCCTCCGCGCTCACGCGCAGCACCCCGTCGGCGTAGAGATGACAGGCGAGGAGGTTGCGGTGGCAGTGCATGGCCGCTTTCGGCGTGCCCGTGGTCCCCGAGGTGTAGAGCCAGAAGGCCATGGCGTCGCCGCCCACCGGCTCCGCGACGAGCGGCCCCGGCGCCGAGCGCTGCCCCAGCTCCTCGAAGGTGAGGACCCGTGCGCGCCCCGGCTCGCCCAGAGCGGCGGCGAGGGCGCGGTCCGCCACCACCACCTTGGCGCGGCAGTCGTCCAGGATGAAGCGCAGGGTGGCGCCGGGCAGGCGCGTGTTGAGGGGGACGGCGACGGCGCCCAGCTTGAGCGCGCCGAAGAAGGTGGCGGCGAAGGCGGCGCTGTCGGGCATGAGGAGCGCCACCCGCTGCTCCGCCTCCACCCCCAGCTCCCGCAGGCCCCGGGCGGCCCGGTCCGTGAGGGCGGCCAGCTCGCCGTAGGTGCACGATCCCTCGGGAGTGATGAGGGCGGGACGCGCGGCGAGCCCCTCGGCGAGCGGTTGCTCCACGAACACGGATACGGCATTGTCGACGGCGAGGTCACGCATGCGCGCCGTCAGAGTAAGCCAGCCGCCGCCGCGAGTGTCAAGGCCGCCGCGGGAGCGTGGGGCCTCCGGTCACGACGCTGGACAACGGCCACCGTCTCCGCTAGTCTGGCCGCCGCTGGAATTCAGACGACCAGGCCGGGAGGCCCCCACATGCGCATCACCGCCGCCGTGCTCTACGACGTCAACAAGCCCTACTCGATCGAGACGGTCGAGCTCGACCCGCCCAAGCGCGGCGAGGTCCTCGTGAAGATCAGGGCGGCCGGCGTGTGCCGGAGCGACCTCCACTTCCAGAAGGGTGAGGCCACCATCGCCCTGCCCGCCGTGCTCGGCCACGAGGGCTCGGGCGTCGTGGAATCGGTGGGCGAGGGCGTGACCATGGTCAAGCCGGGCGACCGGGTCATCCTGAGCTTCGTACCCAACTGCGGGCACTGCCACTCCTGCGAGAGCGGCCATCCGCATCTCTGCGACGAGCACGGGCGCACCACGGGCAAGCTCTTCGACAGCACCTCGCGGCTGCACACCCAGTCCGGCCAGGACTGCGCGCACATGGGCAAGGTCGCCTGCTTCGCGGAGTACGCGGTGGTGCCGGAGCAGGGCTGCATTCCCGCCCCCGCGGGCCTCGACTTCCCCCAGATGGCCCTCATCGGCTGCAGCGTCACCACGGGCGTGGGGGCGGCCGTCTTCAACGCGCGCGTCCAGCCCGGCGACAGCGTGGCGGTGATCGGCTGCGGCGGCGTGGGGCTCAACGTCCTCCAGGGCGCGCGGCTCGCCGGCGCCACCACCATCGTCGCGGTGGATGTCAAGGACGCCGCGCTCGCCTTCGCGAAGAAGTTCGGGGCCACCCACACCGTGAACGCGCGCACGGAGGACGCGGTGGCGCGCGTGCAAGCCCTCACGGGCGGAGGCGCCCACTTCGCCTTCGAGGCCTACGGGAGCGGGGCGACGAGCAAGATGGCCGTCGACATGCTGCGCAAGCGCGGCACCGCCGTCATCGTGGGCATCGCTCCCATTGGGGACGCCGCGGCCATCGAGCCGGTGGTCGTGACGCGCATGGAGAAGACCATCCGGGGCTGCTACTACGGCTCCGCCCATCCGCGCCAGGACATGCCGCGCATCGCGGACTGGGTCGGGCGCGGGCTGGTGGACGTCACGAGCCTCGTCACGCGGCGCTATCCCCTCGCCGACATCAACCGGGCCTACGAGGACATCGAGACCGACGCGGTGGGCCGCGGCGTGCTCGTCCTCGGCTGATCGCGCGAGGCAGGCCATGGCCGTGACGTCGGCGCCGCGCGTGTTACAAGTCGAGGAGATCGTGGCCCAGCTCCGCGCGCTCCGGGCGCGTCAGCCCGTGCGCTACTGGGCCTTCTACTCGAGCCAGCTGGGCGGCATCGTGACCGATCCCGCCCTCATGGTCTTGCCCTTCGACGACCACATCGTGCACCGCGGCCACGGCGTCTTCGACACCGCGGCCATCGTCAACGGCAAGATCTACGACCTCGAGGCGCACCTCGACCGCTTCCTCCGCTCCGCGACCCTTTCCCACCTGCCCCTGCCCTCCCCGCGCGCCGAGATGCGCGACATCATCGTGCACACCACGGGGGTGAGCGGCCAGCGCGAGGGCTCCATCCGCTACTGGATCTCCGCGGGGCCGGGCAGCCTCGGCCTGCCTCCCGCGCCGGGAGCGGAGCCGGGCTTCTTCGTGATGATCTTCGGCGGCCTCGCCTATCCGGACTCGTGGTACACGAACGGCCTTCGCGTCATGACCACGACTTATCCCATCAAACCCCCGCTCTACGCGGTGACGAAGAGCACCAACTACCTGCCGAACATCCTCATGCAGCTCGAGGCGCAGGAGGCCGGGCTCGACAACGGCGTCTTCGTGGACGAGGCGGGCAACGTGGGCGAGAGCTCGAACATGAACGTGGCCTTCGTGAGCGAGGACGGGGTGCTCCGGCACCCGAAGTTCGACCACATCCTCTCCGGCTGCACCTCCCTCCGCCTGCTCGAGCTGGCGCGGGGCCTAGGAGGCGAGACGCTGCGCGGCGTCGAGGTGATGGACATCCCGGTGGCCCAAGCGCGGGCCTCGCGCGAGATGCTCCTCATCGGCAGCTCCATCAAGGTGGCGCCCATCGTGGAGTGGGACCGGAAGCCCATCGGCGACGGCCGGCCCGGTCCTCTCGCCCGCGTGCTGCGGGAGCTCCTCGAGCGGGACATGCGCGAGGGGACGGACCGTCTGATCGACGTCCCCTACTGAGGCGGCACCTCAGCTCGCCGGCCGCGCGACGCCGGCCGCCGGCATCTCGTCGAAGACGCCGATGCTCCGCCCGATGGTCTCCACCGCACGCTCGTCGCCCATGGCCGCGCGGAGGGCGCGCGGTCCGTCCGACGAGTCGCGCTACGTCAGATGAACCAGCGCCTGCGCCACGATGTCGATGCCCACGAGCTCGCTCCAGCGCCTGGTCAGGAGCTGGGTCACCGGCCCCGGCGCCCCCGCCGCCATGGTCTTCCCGTTGACGCTGGCCACGGGAAGGATGCTGAACGACGTCGCGGTGAGAAAGGCCTCCTCCGCCAGGTAGACGTCGAAGAGCGGGAACTCGCCCGTGGCCACGGGAATGCCCGCCGCCCGCGCGAGCTCGAAGATGGTTCCCCGCGTCACGCCTTCCAGGGCCATGCTCGCTCCCGACGTGCAGACGGTGCCGTCGCGCACGAAGAAGAAGTTGCCCGTGCTGTTCTCGGCCACGTTGCCATTGATGTCCAGCATGAGGCTGTACGCCTCCGGGTCCGCAGCCTTCGCCTCCAGGTCGGCGAGGATGTGATTCATGCGGTTGGAGATCTTGGCGCGCGGATCCAGGCACTGCGCCGGTGTGCGCCGCGTGGCCGAGGTGACCACGCGGGCGCCGCGGCCGACCCACTTGGCGAAGGCTTTGAAGGGGACGGGAAAGGTGTAGATGATGACCGTGCCGTCCTGGCTCTCTCCGATCAAGCGTGAGACGGAGCTCACCCCGCGGGTGACGCTCCACCAGATCATGGCCTCGCCGTCGGGACCGGACAGGGGCAGGTTGTGCTCGAGCACCTCGCGCGTCTGCTTCTCCATCTCGTCGGCGGTCAGGCGCAGCGGCATCCGCGTGTAGCTGCAGGAGCGGTAGAGCCGGTCGATGTGCTCGCGGAGCTTGAAGGGCCGCCCGCCGAAGGTGCGCGCTGCGTCGTAGACGGCATCGCCGTACTGGACGGCGCGGTCGAAGACGGAGATCGTCGCCTGGCTCTCCAGAACGAGAGAGCCGTTGAGATAGACCATGCGCTCCTTCATCGATGTCTCCTCTGGGCGGATGTGCGTCGTGCGCGCTCAACGCTCGGGCTCTCGAGCCTCGGGCGCGCGGGGCGTCGCCAGAGTAAGCCAGCGCGCGCGGCGGGTGTCAAGCTCGCGTCGCTTCGCCCGCTCCTAGAAGAGCCGACTCGGTAAGAAGAGCGCAAGTCCCCGTCGATAGATATGACATTTGCGCGTTCGCGTCGCACTTCTCGACACTTAGCCTCCTGGATCGCCGTGGCACACGCGTTGCCTTGTCTCTCTCCAGCATCACGATCACACACATACCTCAAAGGAGATTGGCTGATGGAGAAGGACCGCAACCAGCAGGGCAATCAGCAGCAGGGTGGGCAGCGCCCCGGTCAGCAGGGTGGTGGCCAGCAGCCTGGTCAGCCGACCCACCAGCCGGGAGAGGGCGGCCAGCAGCAGGGCGGGCAGCGCTCCGGGCAGCAGGGCGGCGATCAGGGCCAGCAGGGCGGCCGCGACGACCGGGGCAATCAGCAGGAGCGGCGGTAGGCTCGCGGATCAATCCGCGCGACAGAGAGGACACACCATGAAGACTCTGGCACTGGCAACCCTCCTGGCCTTCGCTCCCCTGGTAGGCACCGCCTCGGCGCAGACAGCATCGACGGACGGCGTGCACACCATGGACGGCCAAGTGACCAAGGTGGACGCGAAGAAGGGCTGGGTGGACGTGAAGACACCCGAAGGGCGGATGAAGCTGCATTTCCCGCCTCCCGCGCTCGACAACGTGAAAGTGGGCGACAGCATCACCGTCGGGCTCGGCATGAAGAAGATCTCGTCGGCGAAGTAACCGATCACATCCCCTAAACACGAGGTTGGATGCAGCACGAGAGCCTGAAGGAGGCCTGCAATGGCAGATGAGAGGTCCCGGCAGATGATGACCTGCATGTTTCACGACCGCGAGGCGGCGGAGCGTGGATACGGCTGCCTCACCAGTCGCGGATACGGTAAGGACGACATCAGCTTGCTGATGTCGGACGAGGCGCGGAAGCGCCACTTCCCCAAGACGGGCACCACCACGGAGCTTGGCAGCAAGGCCGGCGAGGGCGCGGGCATCGGTGTCGTCGCCGGTGGCGGGCTGGGCGCCCTGCTCCTCGGGCTCGCCGCCGCCGGCTTCGCAGTCCCTGGTCTTCCGATCCTCGCCATGGGTCCGCTGGCCGCCGCTCTCACCGGTGCGGGAGCGGGCGGCGCGGTCGGCGCCGTCGTGGGGGCCCTCGTGGGCTCAGGCATTCCCGAGGAGCGGGCCAGGATCTACGAGACGGGCATCAAGGAAGGCGGCATCGTGATGGGCGTGACGCCGCGCTCGGACGAGGACGCCGAGTACTTCGAGCGGGAGTGGCGGAACGCGCGTGGTGAGCAGATCTACCGTCCGCCCGCGGCGCGCCGCGTCGCCTAGCGGGATATCGTCGGACAGAGGGAGACATCAGAATGAAGAGCGTACGTGCAGTCGCAGCAGCGGCGGCGTTGCTGGTGGCCAGCGTAGGGGCCGCCGCGGCGCAGTCGGACCAGATGACGGGGCAGCACACCATGGAGGGGACGGTCACCAGCGTGAGCGCGAAGACGGGCTGGGTGCACGTGAAGACGTCCGAGGGGACGATGATCATGCACTTCCCGCCGGCCGCTCTCGCCGACGTGAAGAAGGGCGACACCATCTCAGTGGACCTGTCCATGAAGGACAACGGACCGGCCAAGCCCAAGGCCGCCAAGGCGAAGTAGCGATCGACGGCCGAGCGACTCCCGCCGGGCGGGCTCTCGAGCTCGCCCGAGCGGGAGCCGCTGTGTCTTGACGACGCGACGACGGGGGTGCTAGTGATGCTCGCTCACGCAGCAGGTGGCGGGGGCGGCACCTCGATGGAGTGAAGCTTGCGCGTGCCTCAGCGGAAATTTTTTCCGGCCCCATGCTCTTGATCGCCTCTCTCACGCAGTTTTCACATCGACGGCTTCTGCCGTCCTAGCACAGGGAGACGGGCATGCCAGTGGTCAGCAAGAGCGCGGACCTGATCCAGAAGTACGAGGCCGAGATCCTCCAGGACTGGGTACAGGTTCAGCTGACCTCAGTCACCTCCCGGCCCGACCTGATGCAGAAGGCGGAGCTCCAGGAGCAATCGCGGGCGCTCCTGCAGAATGTCGCCCTCGCCCTCCGGTCCGGGGCCGATGTGGCCGACATCAAGGGAGCGGCCTGGCACGACGTCCGCGACTTCCTTGGCTTGGTCTCCGAGTCCCGCGCGCGCCAGGGCTTCTCTCCCTCGGAGACGGCGACCTTCGTATTCTCCCTCAAGGAGCCCCTGTTTGCCCGGCTGCAGCGCGAGCTCGCCAAGGACGCTCCGGCTCTTGCCGCCGAGCTGTGGGCCCTGACCGTGCTCCTCGACAAGCTCGGCCTCTACACGACCGAGGTCTTCCAGAAGGGCCGGGAAGAGTTCATTCAGCGCCAGCAGCGCAACATGCTCGAGCTCTCCACGCCGGTGGTCGAGCTGTGGGAGGGCATCCTCGCCCTGCCCCTGATCGGTACTCTCGACAGCGAGCGAACCCAGCTCGTCATGGAAGCGCTCCTCACCCGCATCGTGGAGACCGGCGCGTCCATCGCCATCATCGACATCACGGGCGTGCCCACGGTGGACACGCTGGTCGCCCAGCACCTACTGAAGACGGTGGCCGCGGCCCGGCTCAGATGGGAGCGGACTGCCTGATCAGTGGGATCCGTCCCCAGATCGCGCAGACGATCGTGCACCTGGGAGTGGACCTGGGCGACGTCACGAGCAAGGCCACGCTGGCCGGCGCCTTCGCGGTGGCGCTGCAGCGCACCGGTCTCGCCATCATTCGCTCCCCTCAGCGCCCCGCCTGAGGCCGCCATGGATCGCATCCCGATCCTCAAGATGGGGGAGTACCTCCTCGTCACCGTGCAGGTCGACATGCACGACCGGCTCGCCATGACGCTGCAGGAGGATCTCGCCGATCGCATCGTCAAGGTGCGGGCCCGCGCCGTCCTCATCGACATCTCCGCCCTCGAGGTGGTCGACTCCTTCATCGGCCGCATGCTCGGGAGCATCGCGGCCATCGCCCGGGTGCTCGACGCGGAGACGGTGGTGGTGGGGATGCGGCCGGCGGTGGCCATCACCCTCGTGGAGCTCGGTCTGGCGCTTCCCGGGGTGCGCACCGCCCTCAACGTCGAGAAGGGCATGGAGATCCTCCGACGTTCGCTCGAGACGAGCAGAGGCAACGGCGCGGCCACCGAGGCCGTGGCCCAGCCCACGGATGCCGATGCCCAGGGATGACACGCTGTCCCCTCCGGTCATCGGAGGACATCGTGCTGATCCGCCAAGCGGTGCGGGCCGCCGCCGTCGACCTCCGGCTGAGCCTCGTGGACCAGACGAAGATCGTGACGGCCGCCAGCGAGCTCGCCCGCAACACTCTCGAGTACGGCGGGGGCGGCACCGTGCGGATTCAGGGCCTCCAGGACGGCGGCCGCCGGGGCCTCCGGCTCACCTTCGAGGACAAGGGGCCGGGCATCCCCGACATCGAACGCGCCCTCAAGGACGGCTACACGACAGGAAACGGCCTCGGCCTGGGGCTCGGAGGCGCCCGCCGCCTCTCGAGCGAGTTCGCCATCGAATCCCGCCCTGGGGAGGGGACGAAGGTCACCATCGCCCGATGGACGTCATGATCGAGACGGCCGTGGTTCCCGTGGTGGACGCGACCCAGCCCGGCGAGGCCCGTCGCGCCGCGACCGCCATGGCGAAGCAGCTCGGCTTCGACGAGACGACCCTGGGTCGGGTCGCCGTGGTGGCCACGGAGGCGGCGACCAACATCGTCAAGCACGGCAAGGGAGGCGAGGTCCTGCTCCGCCCGCTCCAGGAGGACGGCGAGTGCGGCATCGAGCTCCTCGCCCTCGACAAGGGTCCCGGCATCACGAATCTCGCCGAAAGCCGCATCGACGGCGTCTCCCGGTCGGGCACGGCGGGGACGGGCCTCGGCGCCATCGCGCGCATGACCGACGTCCACGACATCTACTCCCAACCGGGACGCGGCACCGCCGTGCTCGCCCGCATCTGGCAGACGCGACGGGGCATCCTGCATCGATCGCCTCTGGAGGTGGGCGGGGTGAGCGTGCCCAAACCCGGTGAGACCATCGGCGGCGACGCCTGGGCTACGATGCCGGATGCCTCGGGCGCCTCCCTCATCGTCGCCGACGGCCTCGGCCACGGGCCCGAGGCCGCGGATGCCTCCCGGGAAGCGGTGCGAATCTTCCAGAAGCGCGCCGCGGAGGGGCCGGCGTCCATCCTCCGCTTCGTTCACGATGCCTTGCGCAGCACGCGGGGAGCCGCGGTGGCCATCGTGGACATCGACTGCGAGGGCGAGATGATCACCTTCGCGGGCGTGGGCAACATCGTAGGCACCGTGCTCGCGGACAGCAGGCGGCACAACATGGTGTCCCACAACGGAACCCTGGGCCACGCCGCCCGCACCGTGTCCGAGTTCACCTACCCGTGGACGTCCACCTCCCTCGTCGTGCTCAGCTCGGATGGCCTGGTGAGCCACTGGAGCTTCGATGCCTACCCGGGGATCGCGAGCCGCGACGCGAGCCTGATCGCCGCCGTCCTCTATCGTGATTTCACCCGCGGGCGCGACGACGCGACCGTGGTGGTGGCCAAGCGAGCCTCGCGGTGAGCCTGCGCGTGCTCACGGTGGCCCTGAAGTTCGAGGACGACATCGTCCTCGCCCGGCAGCGCTCCCGCCAAATCGCCCGGCTCCTCGGCTTCGAGTCGCAGGACCAGACGCGGATCGCCACCTCGGTGTCGGAGATCGCGCGCAACGCCTTCCGCTACGCGGGGGGCGGGAAGGTGGAGTTCGGGGTGGAGGGCCGCACCGCGCCCCAGCTCTTCGAGATCGTGGTGTCCGACCAGGGGCCGGGCATCGCCCGCCTCTCGGAGATTCTCGAGGGGCGGTATCGATCCTCCACCGGCATGGGCCTGGGCATCATCGGAGCCCGGCGGCTCATGGACCAGTTCGAGATCGCCTCCGCGCCGGGCCAAGGGACCCAGATCGTGCTGCGGAAGCTCCTCCCTCCCGGCTCTGCCGTGCTGGGCCCGGCGCGCGTGGCGGTGCTCGGCGAGGAGCTCGCGCGCGAGGTGCCCCAGGGACCGCTGGAGGAGATCCAGCGCCAGAACCAGGAGCTCATCACCGCGCTCGACGAGCTGCGGCGGCGCCAGGACGAGCTCGAGCACCTCAACCGGGAGCTGGAGGACACCAATCGCGGCGTGGTCGCCCTCTATGCCGAACTCGACGAGAAGGCGGACCACCTGCGGCGCGCCGACGAGCTCAAGTCGCGGTTCCTCTCGAACATGAGCCATGAGTTCCGCACGCCGCTCAACTCGATCATGGCCCTGTCCCATCTCCTCCTCGACCGGGCCGACGGACCGCTCACCCCCGAGCAGGCGAAACAGGTGACCTTCATCCGGCAGGGGGCGAGCGCGCTCACCGAGCTGGTCAACGATCTCCTCGACCTCGCCAAGGTCGAGGCGGGCAAGATCATCGTCCGCCCCGTGGAGTTCGAGGTGGAGAACATGTTCGGCGCCCTGCGCGGCATGCTCCGCCCTCTCCTCGTGAACGAGTCGCTCGTTCTCGTCTTCGAGCCCGCCGACGGCCTCCTGCCCGTCTACACCGACGAGGGCAAGGTCTCGCAGATCCTCCGCAACTTCATCTCGAACGCGCTGAAGTACACGGAGCGGGGCGAGGTGCGGGTGCGCGCCGTCCACGATGCCGAGGCCGACACCGTGAGCTTCGAGGTGGCCGACACGGGCATCGGCATCCCCGCGGAGGAGCAGGAGCGCATCTTCGAGGAGTTCGTCCAAGTGGAGAACCCGCTCCAGCACCGGATCAAGGGGACGGGCCTCGGGCTACCCCTGTCGCGTCGGCTCGCCGAGCTCCTGGGGGGGCGAGTAACCGTGCGCAGCACGGTCGGGGTGGGTTCCACGTTCGCCGCGGTCATTCCCTGCACCTACGTGCCCCGGACCAAGGCGGCGCCGGAGGACAAGGTGGTCGTCAGCACGGAGCGGCCGGGGCGTCCCGTCCTCGTGGTGGAGAACGATCTGCGCGCGCTCACCATCTACGACCGCTACCTCCGCGATTCCGGCTTCCGCATGGTGCCCGCGCGCTCCCTCCGGGATGCGCGGCGCGCGTTCGCCGTGGAGACGCCTCACCTCATCGTCCTCGACGTGCTCCTGGAGGGCGAGGACAGCTGGAAGTTCCTCGCCAACCTCAAGAGCCGCGAAGCGACCAAACACATCCCCGTCATCGTGGTGAGCAGCGTGGACGACCGGCGCAAGGGCCTCGCCCTGGGCGCGGACGCCTACGGGCTCAAGCCGGTGGCGCGGAGCTGGCTCCTCGGCGAGATCGAGCGGCTCACCGGCCAAAGCCGCGTGCCGGAGGCGCTCATCATCGACGACGACGACGTGGCGCGCTACGTGCTCAAGCGTCTCCTGAGCCACGTGCCGTGCGTGATCACCGAGATGCCCAACGGCACCGACGGCTTCCAGGCGGCGCGAGATCTGCGACCCGACATCGTGTTCCTCGACCTCACCATGCCCGACGTCTCGGGGGCGGACGTGCTCGTGCGCCTCAAGGAGGATCCCCTCACCGCCCACATCCCGGTGGTGGTCGTCACCTCCAAGTCCCTCGATCCGGAAGAACGCGCCGGGCTGGAGCAGCGCGCGGTGGCCGTGCTGTCCAAGGACCAGACCTCGCGCGACGACGCGGTGGCCCTCATCCAGGGCACCTGGACGAAAGCGGGACTCAGGCTATGACGGCGTCCCTGCGCGGGCTCGTGCTGGTCGTCGACGACGAAATCCCGAGCCGCTACGCCATCGCTCGCGTCCTCACCCAGGCCGGCTACCGGGTGCTGGAGGCGGGCACGGGCGACGAGGCTCTCCGGGTGCTGCGGAGCGAGCGGCCCGACCTCGTCGTCCTCGACGTGAGGCTGCCCGACATCAGCGGCTACGAGGTCTGCCGGCGCATCAAGAGCGACCCCGAGACGGCCTCCATCCTCGTCCTCCAGGTGTCGGCGACCTTCGTGAACAGCCGCGACGCCGTGCGCAGCCTGGAGGGCGGCGCGGACAGTTACCTGACCCAGCCGGTGGAGCCGCCCGTGCTCATCGCCACCGTGGGCGCCCTCATCCGCCTTCGTCGCACGGAAGAGGCGCTCCGCGAGTCGGAGTCGCGCCACCGCCAACTCTTCGAGCGCACACCGCTCCCCGCCTGGGTCTTCGACGTGGAGTCGCTGTCCATCCTCGCCGTCAACGACACCGCCGTGCTGCGCTACGGCTACTCGCGCGACGAGTTCCTCGCCATGACCATCGGCGATCTCCTGCCCCCCGGCGAGGTCGAGAGCTTCAAGGCCCGCGCGGTGAGTGAGGTGCATGGCCAGCTCGGCGTGTGGCGGCACCACACGAGGGACGAGTCGGCCCTCGAGGTGGAGCTGACCGCCGCGCCCATCCGCTTCGGGGACTATCGCGCCCTCATGCTCCTCGCCACCGACGTGACGGAGCGGCGGCGCGTGGAGCAGGCGCGCGCCGAGCTCTTGAGCCGCGAGCGCATGGCGCGGGCCCAGGCCGAGGAGGCGAACCGGGCCAAGGACGACTTCCTCGCCACCCTCTCCCACGAGCTCCGCACGCCGCTCAACGCCATGCTCGGCTGGGTCAACCTGCTCCAGACGGGCAAGCTCGACCCCCAGACGGCCAAGCGCGGCCTGGATGCCATCGATCGGAACTCACACATCCAGGCCCAGCTCATCGAGGACCTGCTCGACGTGTCGCGGATCATCACGGGCAAGCTCGTGCTGGAGCGGCACGTGATCGACATGATCGACGTGGCCCAGGCGGCCGCGGAGGCGCTGCGCGCGCCCGCCTTGGCCCGCCAGATCGATCTCGCCATCACCGCGGAGGTGGCGCCCATCCACGTGGAGGCGGATTTCGCCCGCCTCCAGCAGATGGTGAGCAATCTGGTCTCGAACGCCATCAAGTTCACCGACCCGGGAGGCCGCGTGGCCATCCGCATCGAGCGCCGCGGACAGGACGCCGTCCTCGAGGTCTCCGACACCGGGCGGGGCATCCGCCCCGAGTTCCTGCCCTACGTGTTCGAGAAGTTCCGCCAGGCCGACACCTCGAGCACGCGCTCGCACGCCGGCCTCGGCCTGGGCCTCGCCATCGTGCGCCGCCTCGTGGAGCTGCATTCGGGCACGGTGGAGGCGGCGAGCAAGGGGGAAGGGCGTGGAGCCACCTTCACCGTGCGCCTGCCC
>Ga0075435_100001715_pt1 | contig 14244 bp, 12 predicted proteins | sample RhiMethybrSRZTD4_FD_75302 | JGI IMG/M metagenome (GOLD analysis project Ga0075435, IMG submission 75302) | Populus rhizosphere microbial communities from Tennessee, USA - Rhizosphere MetaG P. TD hybrid SRZTD4 | ecosystem: Host-associated > Plants > Roots > Rhizosphere > Soil | place: USA...
CTGATCGAGCACCCCTGCCCGTCGATCTTGACGTCGCGGACGGTCTCGGAGTCGGGATCGATGTCGAGATAGAGCACGACCTCGTCGCCGCACAGCGGGTTGAAGCCCTCGGCCTTCGTGGCCGGCGGCACGGGCAGCTCGCCGCGGTTCCGGGGCGACCGGTAGTGGTCGAGGATGATCTCGCGGTAGAGGTCTTCGAGACCGGGCATCGGGGGGACTCCGTTCTAGACGGCGAAGAACTTCTCGGCCTTCGCCAACGACTCGACGAGCGCGTCGGCGTCACTCTCGTCGTTGTACACGTAGAGCGAGGCACGGGTCGTAGCGGGCACACCGAGCACCCGCATCAGGGGCTTCGCACAGTGGTGTGACGCCCGCACGCACACGCCGTCCTCGTCGAGCACCTGGGCGACGTCGTGGGCATGGATGCGATCGAACAGGAACGAGATCGCGCCGCCGCGGCGGTCGACGTCGCGCGGGCCGTGGATGTGCAGCCGGTCCTCGAAGCGCTCCTCGAGCGCGCGGAGCGTGTACTCGGTGAGCTGCTTCTCGTGGGCGCGGACGGCGTCCATGCCGAGCGCCGACAGGTAGTCGATGGCGGCGGCGAGCCCGCTCGCCTCGACGAACGGCATGGTCCCGGCCTCGAACTTCCACGGCACCTCGTTGGGCTCGAAGCCGTCGAAGCGCACGTCGGTGATCATCTCGCCGCCACCGAGGAACGGCGGCATCGCGTCGAGCAGCTCGGCCCGGGCCCACAGGCCGCCGAGACCGGTGGGGCCGAGCATCTTGTGACCGGTGAAGCCGACGAAGTCGGCGTCCCACGCCTGCACGTCGACCGGCAGGTGGGGGACGGCCTGGGCGGCGTCGACGTTCACGAGCGCGCCGGCGGAGTGGGCGGCGTCGGACAGCAATCGGATGTCGTTGAGCGTCCCGAGCACGTTCGACATCGCGGTGACCGACAGGAGCTTCGCCCCGTCGAGCAGCCGGTCGAGGTCGGTGAGGTCGAGTTGGAAGTCGTCCGTGATCGGGATCCAGCGCAGCTCGACGCCACGCTCCTCGACGAGGATGTGCCACGGCACGACGTTGGCGTGGTGCTCCATCTCGGTGATGACCACCGGGTCGCCGGGTCCGAGGTTCTTGCGCGCCCATGAGTACGCGACGAGGTTCATCGCCTCGGTGATGTTCTTCGTGAACACGATCTCGCCGGTGGCTCGCGCGTTGAGCAGCTTGGCCACCTTGGCGCGGGCGCCCTCGTAGGCGGCGGTCGACTCCTCGGCGATCGTGTAGATGCCGCGGTGCACGTTCGCGTAGTGGTGGCGGTGGTGGTGCTCCATGGCGTCGAGCACCGCGCGCGGCTTCTGGGACGACGACGCCGAGTCGAGGTACACGAGCGGCTTGCCGTTGACCTTGCGTTCGAAGATCGGGAAGTCGGCCTTGACGCGGCTGACGTCGAGGACCTCGGTCATCCGCCCACCTCCGCGGTGCGGAAGGCGTCGAACCCCTCGCCCTCGAGGCGGTCGGCGAGCTCGCGGCCGCCGGAGGCGACGATGCGCCCGCCGAGCAGGATGTGCACCGCGTCGGGCGTGAGGTGCTCGAGGATCCGCCGGTAGTGCGTGATGAGCAGGATCCCGAGCTGCGGTCGCGCCGAGCGGACTGCTTCGATGCCGCGGGCGACGACACCGAGCGCGTCGATGTCGAGACCGGAGTCGGTCTCGTCGAGCACGGCGAAGTCGGGCTCCATCAACGCCATCTGCAGGATCTCGTTCCGCTTCTTCTCACCGCCGGAGAACCCCTCGTTGAGGTACCGGTCGATGAACCGTGTGTCCATGCCCAGCCGCCCGGCCCAGTCGATGACCGCCATGCGGACCTCGAGCACCGAGAAGTCGTCGATGCCCTTCCGGGCCGACAGCGCCTGACGCAGGAAGTTCAGGACGCTCACCCCGGGGATCTCCTCGGGGTGCTGGAACCCGAGGAACAGCCCCCGGGTGGCGCGCTCGTTGGTCGACAGCCCGGTGATGTCCTCGCCCTCGAACAGGATGCGGCCCGCGGTCACCTCGTAGGCGGGATTGCCGAGGAGCGTCGCCGCCAGGGTCGACTTGCCGGATCCGTTGGGGCCCATGAGGGCGTGAAGCTCCCCGGCGGGCACGGCGAGGGACACACCCCGCAGGATCTCGGTGCCCTCGACCGCGACGTGGAGGTCGTCGATGTCGAGCCGCGCCGTGGTGGCGTCAGAGGATGCGGGGTCGGAGCCGGCGGCCATGGACGCGATTGTAATAACACTACGGACGTAGTGGAAATGCTCAGGTCGTGGGCTCCGGGCGCTCGGTGGCGCCGACCGCTCCCTCGGGCGCCCGGCCGTTGCCGTCGGGCACGGGCTCGTCCAGCCCGAGCATCGCCGACGCCGGCTCGGGCGGGCGCTCCGGCGCCCGGTCGGGGTCCAACTCGGGGACGTATCCCGGCCGCCCGCGCCGGGCGCGCCGGCGTCGACGCGCCCGGGGTTCGTCGGACCAGGAATGGTCCGACCGGAAGCGCGACTGCGCCGTGATCCGTTGCGCCAACGCGTACGTGGGCTTCTCGACCAGCTTGTGCAGGAGGAACGCGATCAGCAACGTCACGGCGGCCGCGACCGGCAGGGCCCAGAGGTACCCGAGGGCGTTGGTCAGCCAGATGAGCACCGTCCAGCCGATCACGGTCACGGTGAGGTACACGGGGTAGCTCATGTCGCCGAGCGTCTGCATGGGTCGGTTCTTCGGGATCCGGTTGCCGATCACGTACAGGATGAGGAAGACCCCGAGGCCGACCATGAACGAGTTGAAGAACGTCGTCGCCTGGTCGTCGGGCAGGTACGGGTGCTGGAACGGACCGTGGTGCAACGCGAAGAAGAAGACGATGCACACGTACGCCGCCACTGCGGCGAAGGTGCTTCGCTTCCAAAAGCCGCGGTACAGCATGTGGAGCGCGACGCCGACCCAGATGAACGTCATGAAGCAGAGGTTGCGCCCGACCCAGAAGCGCATCCAGAAGGTCACGTCGGGCGCCCCACCCGGATCCGGCAGGACGCGGCCGAGCAACAAGCCGACCGCCGCCACGATCGTCGCCGTGGCCATGAGCACCGCCGGCCGTCGCAGCAAACGGGTCGCGGCGAGAACGGCCGCACTCAGGTAGAAGAGCTCCTCGATGGGGATGGTCCAGTAGCTGGGATCGATCCAGTTCTTGCCCGCGTACTGCGAGACGAGCGTGCCGCTCGTGATGACCTGGGCCCGCTCCACCGGGAACGGGCTCCCGTGGGTCGTGATCCAGATGGCGAGGAGCGACAGTGCGGTTGCTACCCACAACGTCGGGTACACGCGCAGCAGCCGGCGGATCCCGAAGGCGGACATCGTCCGCCGCTCCAGCGCGAACGGGATGACGAACCCGCTGAGCATGAAGAACATGCCGACGGCAGCCGTCCCCGGGTCGATCGAGAGGTGATCGCGCGGCCACTTGTACGCCTCGTACGCGAACGTCGCCGGCAGGTCGCCGAGCGGGATCGGCGTCGCGAACGTGAAGACTTTGACGAGCGTGGTCTGCTCGCGGAACTCGAACATGAACCGCGCGAAGAGCACGACGATCGCGGCTGACCCGCGGGCCACGTGGGCCCACCAGACGATGCGCTGGCGTTCCCCGGTGGGCTGGGCGGAGCCTGCTGCCGGCATGGGCGCGGCTCCTCGCTTACCAGCGGATGAGCGCGGAGCCCCAGGTCATACCGGCGCCGACGCTCGACAGCAGGACGAGGTCGCCACGCCGTAGCCGGCCGTCCTCGGCCGCCTCGGCGAGGCCGATCGGAATCGACGCGGCCGCGGTGTTCCCGAGGCGGTCGATGTTCAGCACGACCTTTTCGGGGTCGAGACCGAGCTTGTCTCCGGCGGCCTCGATGATGCGGAGGTTGGCCTGGTGAGGGACGAACCAGTGGACATCGTCCAGGTTGACGGACGCCCGCGCCAGCGTGGCGTCGATGGACTGGACGAGCGTGCGCACCGCGAACTCGAAGATCGCCCGACCTTGCATGTGCAACGTGGTCTCGCGCTGCGCGACCGACTCCTGGGTCGACGGCCGGCGGCTGCCGCCGGCGCGGATGCCGACGAGATCCGTGAGCGCTCCCTCGCAGCCCAGGTCGGAAGAGAGGAGGCCGCTGTCGACGTCGGCGTCGCGGGTCACGACGACGGCGCCGGCGCCGTCGCCGAAGATGACCGAGGTGGCGCGGTCATCGGGGTTGAGGACCCGGGAGAACGTCTCGGCGCCGATGAGCAGGGCCTTGTCGAACGGCCCCGAGTTCAGCAGCGCGCCCGCCATCACCAGGCCGTAGACGAATCCCGAGCACGCCGTGTTGAGGTCGAACGACGCGCAGGTCATGTCGAGCTCGCCCCCGACGAACGCAGCCGTGTGGGGGATGGGCTGCTCCGGTGTCGTCGTCGCGAGCGCGATCACGTCGATGTCGCGGGGAGAGAGCTGCGCCTTCTCCAGGGCGGCTCGGGCGGCATTCGTCGCCAGCGTCGCGGTCGACTCGTGCTGCGCCGCGATGCGTCGCTCGCGGATACCGGTCTTCTCGAGGATCCATCCCTCGTCGACGCCGAAGTGCTGCTCGAGCACGGCGTTGTCCATGACCGTGGGAGGGACGTCCGACCCCCACCCGGCGAAGCGGAACGGTGTCATGCGAGTTGCCATGGTCTTCCTTTGCGGGTTCGTGCTCACGCGCTGCTGCCGAGGAGCGATTGCTTCACCTGTACGGCTCCTTCGATGGCTTCATCGACGGATGCCGCGATCGGTATCAGATTGAACGTCTGGCACCCGGCCTCGAGGTACGGAGCGAGATGCTCGCTCACGTGCTCGGGCCTGCCGGCCGGGCAGTACCGCTCGAACGACTCGTACGGCAACCCGTAGAACCGCTGCATCGTGTCCGCCAGCCGCGTGCGGGCAGCTTCGACGTTCGTGTCGAAGCCGCACCAGATCTCCATGGCGTGCTGCCATCCGACGGAGCCGCGGCCGGCGCGGTCGGCATGCTCCGCGACGAGCGTGACCGCCTCGGCGAATCGGCCCGCGGAGTTGAACGCGCCGATCCAGCCGTCGCCGAGCGTCCCGGCGCGTCGCATCGAGGCGTCGGAACGGCCGCCGACGATCAAGGGGATCGGCGGGTGAGGAACGGGCAGGATGCGTGTGTCCTGCAACTGGAAGAACTCGCCGTCGAAGCTGACCGATTCTCCTGCGAGAAGGCGGCGCATCAACCCGAGTGACTCGTCGGTGCGGCGCCCCCTGGTGCGCACGTCGACACCACAGTTCTCGAACTCGTGCGGATCCTCACCTGCCACGCCGATTCCGAACGTCAGGCGGCCGGGCGCGAAGTGCGCCAGCGTCGACAGTTGGCGCGCGACGAGCACCGGGTGCCGCAGCGGCAGTTGATAGACACCGACGTACACGCCGATGCTGGGATGGATGCCGGCGAGCGAAGCGGCGGTGATCAAACCGTCGATGCCTTCACCCCCACGGAAACCCACGTGATCGATGCTGCCGACGTGATCCAGACCGGCGGCAGCCGCGGCCGCGATCGTGTCGCGCGTGCGCTCGTCGAGCGCTTTGACCGACACGATGCCAAGGCGTACGTCGCCCAAGAGACCCGTCCTCACCACCACCGGGCGGGGACGATGATCGTCCTGCCCGACACCTTCAAATACCTGTGTGCTACGGGGTTGTAGACACGTAGACGCTAGCGGAAGTTACGCCCTGAGAACCGGAACGCTCATCGCCCGGTTCGGCGTCGAGTGTCCGAGTCTGTGGGCTGACGCGGGCGTCAGCTCGCGACGGACGGGGTCGACAGGGACAGCGCGAAGTCGCCGCCGGGATCGGTCCACCAGGAGGCGAGTGCGAGACCGGCGGCGGCCAGCTCCGCCTCGACCCGATCGCGGCGGAACTTGGCGCTGATCTCGGTCCGCATCTCCTCGCCGTCGGCGAACTCCACCTGCAGGTCGAGCTCTCGTACCCGCACCGCTTGTGCGCCCTGCGAACGGAGGCGCATTTCGATCCACTCTTCGGCCGCGTTCCAGCGCGCGACGTGTGCGAAGCGTTCCGGCACGAAGTCGGCGGCGAGCTCGCGGTTCAGCACGGAGAGGACGTTGCGGTTGAACGCCGCCGTCACACCGGCGTCGTCGTCGTACGCGGCCACCAGCCGTTTGGTGTCCTTGACGAGGTCGGTACCCAGGAGGAGCGCGTCGTCGGGCGCCAGCCCGGCGGCGAGGCTCCGGTAGAAGCGCGCCCGGCCGCCCGGATCGAGGTTCCCGATCGTGCTGCCGAGGAAGGCCACGAGACGCGTGCCGCCTGTGGGGAGCCGGTCGAGGTGGCGCTCGAAGTCGCCCACGACGGCGTGGACGTCGACGCCGGGGTACTCGAGCTCGATCGCGCGGGCCGCGTCGCGAAGGGTCGGCTCGCTCACGTCGAACGGAACGAACCGCCGAAGTGATCCGTGCGCCGAGAGCGCGTCCAACAGCAGCCGCGTCTTCTCCGATGTGCCCGAGCCCAGCTCGACGAGCGTGTCCGCGGATGTGCGTGCCGCGATGTCCCCGGCGTGCTCGGTGAGGATCGCTCGCTCGGTACGCGTCGGGTAGTACTCGGGGAGCCGCGTGATCTCGTCGAAGAGGCGGCAACCCTCCTCGTCGTAGAACCACTTCGGCGGGAGGACCTTCGGGCTCGCGGTGAGGCCGGCGCGCGCGTCGGCACGTAACGCGGCGGCGAGGTCGTCGGGACCGAGGTGGACGTCGACGCGGGACGGCGATGAGGTGGGGGAGATGGCGGGCCTCGCGATCAGAAGGGGCGGACTTCGAGCTTGTCGTCGCCGAGCTCGACGACGGAGCCGTCCTTGACGACCTCCCAGCCTGCATCGTCGTCGTACGGCTCCGACGCGACGACGACGGCACCGGTCAGCTGGCGATCGTCGAACACGAAGAGCGAGTTGCGGCAGGCGGTGGCCGCGATTCGTTCGCCGTCGGTCAGCAGGAAGTTGAGGCGCGCGGTCGTGAGCTCCTCGACGAGGTCGACGACGGATACCAGCGCGTCGGCGGGCGGCGTGCCGGCGTCGAGCCGGTCCAGCACGAGGGCGAACAGGAGCTCCGAGTCCGTGGCGCCCAGGATCCCGTGCGCGCGCGTCTCGCTCACCTTGCGCCGCAGCTCGCGGCCGACACCGGAGCGGAACCCGGGCACGAAGCCGTTGTGCGAGAAGAGCCACGGGCCTTCGGTGAACGGCGGCGTGCTCGTCTCCTCGACGGGCATGCCCGGAGACGCCGAGCGCACCGCGGCGAGCACCGCGTTCGAGCTCACGAGGCCGGCGATGCTCGCGAACGAGAGGTCGGCCCAGATCTGGCGCGTCGTGCGATAGCGGGCGGGCTCAACCCGCTTGTCGCGGTCGTACCAGCCGACGCCGAACCCGTCGGCGTTGATCGTCCCGTGGGTCTGGTAGCGCGGTGCGAAGGACTGCTGGAGCAGCGAGTGCTTCGGCTTGACGATCAGCTTCTCGAGCGTGACCGGAGGTCCGACGTAGGCGAGGTGGCGGCACATACGGGGCTACGCGTCGGCCGCGCAGCGGAATCCGGAGAAGATCTGGCGCCGGATCGGATAGTCCCAGTTCCGGAACGTGGCGCGGCGCACGCTCGTGTCGGTCGCCCACGATCCGCCGCGCAACACCTTGTACTCGGGGCCGAAGAACACCTCCGAGTACTCGCGGTACGGGAATGAAACGAAGCCCGGGTATCCGGCGAAGTCGCTCGCGGTCCATTCCCATACGTCGCCGACCATCTGCCGCGGTCCGCCCGGCTCGCCGTCGTGAACCGCCGCCGCCTCCCATTCCGCCTCGGTGGGGAGACGGGCGCCCCGCCAGGTCGCGAACGCGTCCGCCTCGTGCCAGCACACGTGCTGGACGGGCTCGTCGGGCGGAAGGTCCTCGCGCCGGCCGTAGCGACGGCGCGACCACTCGCCCCGCCCTTCGCGCTGCCAGAACTGCGGAGCCTCGACCGCCGCCTCCTGTCGCCATGCCCACCCGGCGTCGCTCCAGAGCCGCGAGTCGTCGTACCCGCCGTCCTCGACGAACGCGCGGTACTGACGGTTGGTGACCGGCGTGCGGTCGATGCGGAACGACGCGAGCTCGACCTCGTGGCGAGGGCGTTCGTTGTCGTAGACCCAGGCGTGCTCGTCGGTGCCGATGAAGAACGCCCCGCCGCGCACGTCGACCATGCCGGCGTCGTCGCGCGCGACGGGAGCAGGATGCCAGCCGGCCGCGTCGGGGTGCACGAAGTGCTCCATGAGCTGGATCGTGGCGAGCATCGTCTCGTCGTGCTGCTGCTCGTGTTGGGCGACCATGCCGTACACGAACCCGTCTCGCAGCAGCGGATCATCACCGTCGAGATCGATCGTCGCGAGCGCGTCGAGCGCCCGTGTGCGCACGCCGGCCACGAAGGCGCGGGCCTCCGCCGGGCCCAGGATCGGCAGCGACGGACGGTCACGGCGCGGGTGCTTGAACGCGTCGTAGACGTCGTCGAAGAGCTCGTTGGTCGGGGCGGCGCCCACGACGTTGCGGAGCAGCCACAGCTCCTCGTAGTGGCCGATGTGGGCGAGGTCCCACACGAGCGGCGACATCAGCGGGGAAACCTGGTCCACGAGGTCGGCGTCGTCGATCGGTGCGAGGAGCCCCAGGGTGCGCGCCCGCGCGCCCTCCAGCCCGGCCTCGATGCGACTCTCCGTGTCGACGGTCATGCCCATGTCGCCGCCGCGAACTGGTCGGGCTCGGGGATGAGCGTCCCGTCGTCCTGCCACGCCTCGAGCCGGTCGTCGGCCGGGCACCGGCCCCGGGCGACGTAGCGGTCGACGAACGCCTCGACCGCGAGCACCGTGGTCGCGTCGGTGCCGAGGCGCACCATCGCCCGGAGCGCGACGTCGAACGCCTCGCGGGCGGCGTCGGCGAAATCGGGATGCCCGAGACCGTGTCGCGCGGCGTCGAGCCAGCGGCCGCCGGTGGGCGCGATCGCGTCGGCGGCCTCGGCGGCGGCGGTGTCGTCGCAGACGAGCGTCGTGGCGACGGCCACCGCGGCCCGCCACCACGGATCGGGAAGCGAGTCGATCATCCGCATCTCGAGCCAGCCGCGCGGCCGCACGGGCGGGAACAGCGTCGTGAAGTGGTACGAGACGTCGTCGAGGGTCGGGAAGCCGAGCTCGTGGCCGTGGGTGATCCAGTCGCCGAGCGTGAGCGGCTCGAGGATGGGCACGAAGCGCGACTCGTCCCGGCGGATGAACATCACGCGCGCCGCCAGCGCGTAGTCGGTCCACTGCCGCACCGGGTCGGGCTCGCCGTTGCCGTCGGCGGCCGTGGTCCGGCATTCGTCGACGTCCGTCCAGACCGCCAGCCGCCGGGAGCGCCATCCACTGGGCGCACCTTCCGAAAGCGGCGAGTTGGCGAAGGCGGCGGCGAGCAACGGACCGGTGTCGTGGGCGCGGTGCCAGCGCGCCGCGGCATCGGATGCCGTCGGCCCGAGGTCGACGTTCACCTGCACTGCGGCCGTCGATCGCATCATCGTGCGACCGGCTTCGCACTGGGCGTCGAAGTACGCCTCCATCGCCTCGTAGCGCGGCGAGTCGACGCAGCGAGCCCGGGCCGGGCCGGGGTCGAGACCGAGCCCGACCAGACCGATGCCGTGGTCACCGAGAGCGGCGGTCAGCGCGGCGGCGTCGGCGGCGATGGACGCGCAGGCCGGGCCGATGCCGCGCAGCGGCGGTGAGCTCAGCTCGACCTGGCCCCCGGGCTCGAAGGTGAGGCGGCTGCCGGCGGGGAGCTCGGCGCCCGCCTCACCCACGACCTCGTGCCGTACCGGCTGGGTCGGGTCGGCCAGGCACACGGCCAGCCACTCGACCTCGACGCCGACCCGCCCCGAGGGGGAGGGCGGGAAACACTGCTCCTCGACGAGGCGACGGACGTCGCGCGTCGTGAGGGAGCGGTGGGCGGCGGGCACGGTTACCGGTACCCGTAGTGGGCGGTGACCCAGGCGAGGTTCCGCACGGGCGATGTCCATTGGTACCAGGAGCTCATTGGTTCCCTCCTGCCTCGTTTCGGTCGGATTGGTCTCACGTAGTACGGACTCGGGGACGGATCGGACGGGCGGTTGCCCCTGCAGCGGTGGCCCGCCGGACGATGGTCAGGCGGGCCGCTCGGTCTCTACCTCGAGGTCAGGCGCGGGGCCGCGACAAGACCCGCACGAAGACGTTGGGAGACGGAGTCGAGTTCCATCATGGGGGGACCCCCGGTCGGTGCGCCGAGGCTACCCCCGTCTCAGCGGCCCTCGTGACCATGTTCCGCGGCCGCACGGAAGATCTCGGCGACCCGCCCGACAGGAGCGGAAGGCTGCAATGCGGGCCGCAGCCGCCGTGTCGCGGCATGCGTCGCCACGGGCGCGATCCGCACGATCGCGTCGGCCAGCGCGGCGGCATCACCCGGCGGCACGGTCGTGCCGCTCCCCGGTGCGGCGCGGGCGACGATCTCCGGCGCGCCGCCGGCGTCGGTCACGACGACCGGCGCGCCGCTCGCCAGCGCCTCGACGACGACGATCCCGTACGGCTCCGGCTCGGTGGACGGCAGCACGAAGAGGTCGAGATCCGCGAACAGCTCGGCCGTGTCGGTGCGGGGACCGAGCCAGTGAACGTCGGGAAGCTGCGTCGCGCGCGTCGCGAGGTCGACGGCGAGTTGCTCCTTCCCGGTCACGGGGCCGCCGGCCACGACGAGATGCAGGTCGGCGCGTCGCCCCTTGGCGCGCTCGAAGGCATCGAGGAGCACGTCGAAGCCCTTCCACGTGTCGATGCGCCCGACCGCGCCCACCAGCGGGGCGTCGTCCGGGATCCCCACGCGGTTCCGGAACCGCCCGGCCAGCTCCGGTCGGAACTCGGCCGGGTCGACCGTCTCGTACACGACCTCGACGTTCGCCGGGTCGAGCTGGTCGGCGATCGCCTGCGACATGCAGACCACCTTCACCGCGAAGTGATGAGCAAGGAAGCGCTCGAGCTGCATGGCGGCGCGCGACTGCACGACGATCTCGCGCGCGTGCCAGACGTGCGGACGCCCCGTGATCGCGGCCGCCGCCCACCCGTAGAGCGAGTGCAGCGAGTTCGAATGCACGACGTCGATGTGCAGCCTGCGGATCAGCCGGACGAGACGTGTGACCGCGACCGGCCATGCAGCGACGTAACCGGCCCACTCGCCCGCGCCGTGGCTGGTCGACAGCCGCTCCATCGGGACCGTGTGGAGGTCGGCGCCGGCGGCGGCGAACTCCTCGGCGAGCGGTGAACGACCGGGGAGCGCGACGTGGCACTCGAACTCGTCGGGTGGGAGGCTGCGCAGCATCCGCACGAGCAGGTGATCCGATCCGCCTCGCTCGGCGACCGGTTGGACGGAGAGCAGCCGGATCATGCGCGTCGCACTGAACCTCGAACAGTTGCTCCAACCGGCCCCGGGCGGGATCGGTCGCTACACGGCCGAGCTGGCGAGGCTACTGCCCGGCCTGCCGGCCGGGGAGGGAGACGAGATCACGCTGGTGCCGTTCGTCGCGAGGCACCATCGGGAAGACATCGACGCGCGACTGCGCGAGTTCGGCCTCGACGGTGTCGATCCCGTCGTGCTCCCGCTCCCTCGGCCGCTGCTCTACGACGCGTGGCATCTGCTTCGTCGCCCGGGACTCCGGCGTTCGCGCCGGCTGCGGAACGTGGAAGTCGTGCACGCGCCGTCGGTTGCGGTGCCGCCGAAGTCGGACGTGCCGCTCGTCGTGACCGCCCACGATGCCGCACCGCTCATCTACCCCGAGACGTATCCGCGGCGAGGCCGTCGGTTCCACACGCAAGGTCTCGCCGCCGCGGCCAAGCGCGCCGACCTCGTGATCACCGTGTCGCAATCGGCGGCGGAGGAGCTGGCCGCGTACACGGCGATCCCGACGGAGCGGATACGAGTCGTGCCGAACGGTGTCGACCTCGAGATCGCCCGCGAGGCGCAGGTGGACGCCGCGCGCCGCGAGTTCGGACTGGACGACGCGCCCTACGTGTTCTGGGTCGGGAGCCTCGAGCCGCGCAAGAACGTCGAGCTCCTCGTGGATGCCTTCGTGCGGTGGGCGTTGCATACCGACCTGCCGCACCTGCTCGTCCTCGCGGGCCCGGCCGGTTGGCTGGAGGACGAGACTTCCGTGCTCGCTCCCGCACGGCGGCTCGGGGACCGCGTCCGCACCCTCGGCCGCGTCGGCGATCCGGCGTTGGGCGCGCTGTACCGCGGCGCGGACCTGTTCGCGTTCCCGAGCCGGCACGAGGGCTTCGGGATCCCGGTCCTCGAGGCGATGGCGCAGGAGACGCCGGTCCTCGCCGCCGACATTCCCGCACTGCGGGAGATCGCGGCGGGCGCCGCCGTACTGCGGTCGCCCGACGACCCGGACGCGTGGGTGGCCGCGCTCGACAACCTCCTGCACGACGAGGCCGAGCTCTCGCGGTGGGGCAGCGCCGGTCGTGCGCGCGCGCAGGGCTACTCGTGGGCGCGCTGCGCAGAGGAGACGCGGGCTATATATCTCGAGGCGGTCGAGCTCAGTTCGAGACGGTGATCGCGCAGCTCGCCATCCCGCGCTTCTCGAGATAGCGCTGGTGATAGTCCTCGGCGGGCCAGAACTCGGGCGCGGCCGTGATCTCGGTCACGATCGGCCGCTTGAACCGAGCCTGGGCGGACTCTTTCGACGCCTTCGCCGCGACCTCCTGCTCGGGCGAGTGGAAGAAGATCGCCGAGCGGTACTGGTCGCCGACGTCGGGGCCCTGCCGGTTGAGCTGGGTCGGGTCGTGGAGCTGCCAGAAGGCGTCGAGCAGCTGGTCGTGGGTCACCTGGGCGGGGTCGTACTCGACGAGGACCGCCTCGGCATGGCCGGTCGTGTGGCTGCAGACCTGCTCGTAGCTCGGGTGGTCCGTGCGACCGCCCGTGTAGCCCACGGTCGTCGCGATCACTCCGGGGATCTGCCGGAACTCGGCCTCGACTCCCCAGAAGCATCCGGCCGCGAAGGTCGCCTTCTCGCTGTGCTGTGTGTCCGTCATGTCCCTCTTCGCCCCGTTGCATCGTCGTCTGGTCATCCCAGTGAACACCACGCCGGCCAGGTTGTTCCGGGCGTGCCTGTGCCATCCTCGCCCCCTTGTCCGATATCCGAGCGCGGCCATGACGGCGACGGACGAGCAGGTCCCCGTCGAGCTGGACGCCCGCCCGTCGCCCGCTGCCCCGAAGACTCCTCCCGGACGTGCGTGGCTGCGGGCGCACGGGTGGGGCATGGCCGACCGGCTGGGCGCTCCGCTCCTCGTGTGGCTCCTGACGTTCCCGAACCTGTCGCGGCCGCCGGTCGCCTCGCTCGACGGGTCGTACCGCGTGGCGCTGCAGCTCGCCCAGGCGCGCGGCCTCCAGTTCGGCACGAAGTTCGTCTACGTGTGGGGACCGCTCGGGTTCCTGTCGGTGCCGGAGGGCTACTTCGGGCGGGGGACGTTGCTCTCGATCGCGACGTTCGCCCTCGTCCGCTTGGGGCTCGTCGTCCTCACGTACCGCGTGGTGCGGCGCGTGCTCCCGAGCATCCCCGCGGCGGCAATCACCTACGTCCTCGTCTCGCTGTTCGGGCTCCTCACGCCGCGGCTGTCGGACATGGTCTTCGCGCTCTTGGCGCTCTCGTGTGTCGTGCTGCTCACGAGCACTCCGCCGGCGGGATGGCGCGTGTACGCGTCCATCGGGTACCTCGCGCTCCTGACCAGCGTTCTCCTGCTCCTCAAGCTCAACGACGGCGTCTTCGGCCTCGCCGTGAGTGTCGTCGCGGTGCTCGCGCTCGCGCTCCGGCGGCGCGCCGCTGTGTTGCGTGTGATCGCGGACCTCGCCGTGCTGGGCGGTGCGTGCGCGGGGCTGACCGTGATCTGGTGGCTGCTCTCGGGGCAGCGCCTCTCACACCTCGTTCCCTACGTGCGCACGTGGGGCGCGCTGACCCAGGGGCACGTCACGGGGATGGGCGTCGAGCAATCCGGGCGGCAGTGGGAGCTCGCGGTCGCCGCTCTCGTCGTAGCGGGCGTCGGGTACGCGGCGTGGCGTTCGCGGAAGCGATCGGAGAGCTTCGCGCCCGCGGCGGTCGTCGTGATCGCCGGAGTGGTCCTCTACGCACTGTTCCGCGAGGGGTTCGTCCGCCACGACTTCGACCA
>Ga0075435_100001717_pt1 | contig 14239 bp, 7 predicted proteins | sample RhiMethybrSRZTD4_FD_75302 | JGI IMG/M metagenome (GOLD analysis project Ga0075435, IMG submission 75302) | Populus rhizosphere microbial communities from Tennessee, USA - Rhizosphere MetaG P. TD hybrid SRZTD4 | ecosystem: Host-associated > Plants > Roots > Rhizosphere > Soil | place: USA...
CACTAAGACGATGCCACACGTGAACTTTCGGCATATAAACCCCATTTGTAGAACTTTCAAGAATGATTAAGCCTTGTCTTATTCTGAAGGGAGCGTCAGGGGTACACAACGACCGACACCCCAGTATCTTGACGGTTGCAGCAAGTTAAGTCGACTCCACCATTTCAAGGATCTGGGCGGTGACCTGGTGGAACTGCATATTGTTTGTTATGTATATCTTTCGTCCTTGACTGTTATCGACCAGCCATCGAAAGGTCTCACCTTGCGTGAGGGTCGCATGGGCCTCTGGAAATTCTCTATTGTCTGAGGACGCGAGGTAAACCACTAAAGTGTAGTTCACCGCCTCCGTTTCAAGATACCCATGGATAAACAGTGACACCGTAGAGTTTGGTGCTATGTTGTCCCAGGTATATATAACGTCTGCCATGCGCAGATCCTCCTAGAGATACGCAATGTACATCTTGCGTGCTGTATGGGAGTAACGATCTTTTCGGCGAAGGAGAAATGCGGCAGTAGGCCGCAAATCGTTAATGCCTATTAACTCTAGCACTCGTATTGGTAGGCGACAAGCGGGGCCGGCGGCCACTGGCCGCGAGGATTAGGTCGTGCGGCTGAGGTGCCTTGGCGCAGTACCAACGGCGGCTTCGGATCGCGAGGCGTCGCCGGCCGCCTCGTCAACGGCTGCTCCCCGGCAAGTGGAGATGTGAGGGCGAGCGTGTGGAACTGGCCGAACTGAGACACTCGGCCGGCAGATTTGCGCGCCTTCGTGTTCGGGGCGCCCTCAGCGATCGTCGGGCACGAGCAGCGCCAGCGGAAAGACGTCGAGCGCCGCAGCGACGCTCAGTAGACCGTTCTGGACGGCGGTTGCGTCAACGCGCGTTCCGGTGAGTGCGTTGCGCAGCGCCGGCTGCGGCAACGCCGAAATGTCGACGCTCGTGTCCTCCCACACATCGGCGCCCAGGGGCAATCGCGATTCGCCTCCCATCAGCGTGCACGCCAGGCGCGGCGCGATGACGATGGCGCAGTCTTCGCCGATAACTCGCGCATACGCGCAGACATGATCGGCCTTGGCGCCCAGCGTCGGCAACGGCGTGTAGCCGCCGTCGCGGAAGAGCCCCTCGCGCTCGCGCCGCAGTCCAAGCACACGCCAGATCACGAACTGCTTGATGCGGCCGTCGTCGATGTGCTGCAAGAGATCGCGAGCGAGCGATCCGAGCGTTTCTCCGCCGCCGCCCGCGGCCGCGCGCATCGCGTCCAGCGCCTGCCGGCGCGGCGCGTAGTCGACGCCGCGCCGGTTGTCCGGATCGACCAGGGCCAGTTGCCACAGCTCGCAACCCTGGTAGATGTCCGGCACACCGGGCGCGGTAAGCTTGAGCAACGTCTGCGCCAAGCTGTTCAGCATGCCGAACCACGCCACGCGGCGTTGGAACGGGATGAAGTCGGCCAGGAACCGCTCGTTGCCCGGTGACGTCAGGAGTGCGCGCGCGAAATCGACATAGGCCGCTTCGTAGGCTTCGTTCGGATTGATCCACGAGCTGACCGCCTTGGCCTCGCGCACGACCTTGATCTGGTAGCGTTCGATGCGTTCGCGGAACTCGGTACTGATTTCTGGTTCTTGCACGTGGTCGGGCCACGCGCCCACCAGCGTCTGGTAGAGCAGATATTCGTCGTTGCGCGTCGGCACCTCGAGCTCGTCGAGCTCTCGCTTGCGCGAGCGGTTGAGCCGGCGCCAGCGAGCGACGTGCAAGCGCCACTCCGCGGGCATTTCCGAAAGCACGTCGATCCGTGCGCGGACGTCCTCGGAGCGTTTGCTGTCGTGCGTCGACGTGGCGAGCATCGCATGCGGCCAATGCGTGGCGCGATGCGCGTTGGCGTGATGAAACGCCGAAACGGACACGCCGAATCGTCGCGGATCGCCGCCGACCTCGTTCAGCGACAGCAGCGGGTTGTACAGGTAGAACGCGGTGTCTTCGACGCCCTTGGCCATCACCGGGCCCGTGAACTGCTGGACCTTCATCGCAAAGCGCAGGATGTGCGCGCGTTCCGCTTCGGGCCGCTGCTGCGCGAGGTCGCCGGACAACACGGCACGCACGAAGTCGAAGACGGTCGCCTCCGATGCTGCGGCCTTCTTCTTTGCCACGCGCACCGCCCAGTCGATGAAACGTCTGTCTTCCGGCGACACCTGCGTCGCCGTCACGTAGGTGCGATACACGGGAAAGCATGCCACGACCTCGGTCAGCGCCGCACGCAAGCTGTACTGCGTGAAGTCGCAGGTGGCGCGATTGGCTTGCGCCATCCGCGCCAGGAGACTCGCCAGCGCATTGAGCTCGGCCGCGACGACGACGTGCATGATTCGTTTCTTGGAGCGATAGACGATCTCGTCGAAATCCAGTCGCTCTTGCACGAAGGCGAAATAGCCACGCGTGAGCTTCGCCTCGGCGCTGGCGTCGACGAAGAGTCCGTTGACCAGATTGGCGAAGTCGTATCCGGTGGTGCCGGCGACCGGCCACGCCGCCGGCAGTTGCTCGAAGGCGGCGATAATCTTTTCGACGACCATGTACAGCGGCGAGGCGCGCTCGGGCGGCGCAGCGTCGCCGATCGCCGCGGTAAAAGCGGGCAACCGCTCGGCAGCACCGTGCTGCAGACGCGAGAAATACTCCGCGGGATCGTAAAGCCCATCGGGATGATCGACGCGCACGCCGTTCACCTGGCCGCTCGCCACGAGCTCGAAGAGCAGGCGATGGGTCGCCTCGAAGACCGCCGGCTCTTCCACGCGCAGCGCCGCCAGCTCATTGATGTCGAAGAAGCGGCGATAGTTGATGTCGTCGGCCGCCATCCGCCACGACGCGAGGCGAAAGACCTGCGCCGAGAGGAGCTTGTCCAGCGAATCGAAGCTCGCCGGCTCGCCCGGGCGACCGTTGAGCTGCTGCACCTGCTCTTCGATGCAACGTACGACTTCGGCCGAACGGGCACAAAGGCGGGCGAGACGCTGCGTGTGCAGCGGCACGCTGCGCTGCCGCTCCGCGATGCGCGCCGGAGCAGTCTCGGTAACCTTCGGCAATACTCCGAAGGCCAGGGCGAGGCTGTCGAACGCGTCGGCCAGTGCTTCGTCTTCGGCCAGGCGCGGCCGCAGGCGCTCCGCGGCGGGCGCGAGGATGCGCGGATAGGTCTGGGGATCGAGCGGAAAGCGATGACTTCCGTAGCGGATGCTGAGCTCGCCTTGTACGGCGTCGAAGGCCAGCACGAGCTCGCCGCGCTCGAGCACCACGCCGTACGGCTCGCCCAGGACGGGCACCAACAGCCTGCCGTGCAGCTCGTCGCGCAGGCGTTCCCAGTCGATGTCGAAGAAGCTCGCGTGCGCCGCGGCACGGCCGTTCTGCAGCACGTCCTGCCACCACGGGTTGTCGGCGCCGAGCACGCCGACGTGATTCGGGACGATGTCGAGCACCTGCCCCATGCCGTGCTCGCGCAGCGCGGCGCAGAGGCGGTCGAGCTCGGCACGGCTGCCGATCTCGGGATTGAGTGCATTGTGATCGACGATGTCGTAGCCGTGGAGGCTTCCCGGGGACGCTTTGAAATAGGGTGAGAGATAGACGTGGCTCACACCGAGTTCCGCGAGATACGGCACGAGCGCGGTGGCCTGCGCGAACGTGAACCCGCGATTGAGCTGCAGGCGATACGTGGCGCGCGGCACGTCGGAGCGAACCATGCTCTCGACTTACCGTGCGACAGCTCGGGGCGCGGTCAGTGGCCGTTCTGCGCGCAGCGCGTCGATCAGCGCGCGCACGGCGGGATCCTGGGCCCAGTCTTCCAGATCACGGACGAGCTTGCGGCGCCAGTTGGGGAGCTCGTCGACTGTCCCAGGGAGATTGACCTGTTCGAGCTGCCCGAACACGTCCTCCATCGCGACCAGCAGGATCTTCGCGGGTGAGCGCGCGAGGTAGCGCTGCAGCGCAAGTCCGATCTCGGGCGACCACTCGCCGCGCGCGGCGTGATAGGGATCGATTCCGGCTGGCAACAGCTCTTCGCGCTGCAGCGCATGCAGGAGGCGCCTGCGCTGTCCGGTGCGCTCGACGTTCTGCGCGTATCGATGCTCGGGCTGCGGGAACGGCGAAAGTGCCTCGCGTGCGTCGAGGTCCGCGCCAACCCAGAAGCCCTTGAGTGTGGCGAGATCGTGCGTCCCAACGGAGACGACGGCATCGCGCGGATACGCCGCGGGCGCGATGAACTCGCCGTCCGCATCGTACGCAAAATACAGCGGCCGCGAGGAGAGCACACCGACGCGCTGGAGGCCCGCGCGGACTTCGTCCGGCACCGTGCCCAGGTCCTCGCCGATCACCATGCAGCGGTTGCGCTGGCTCTCGAGCGCCAGGATCCCGAGGAGATCGTCGAACGGGTAGCGCACATACGCGCCTGCGTCCGCCTGCGCCCCTGCGGGCACCCAGTACAGGCGCAGCAGCCCCATCACGTGGTCGATGCGCAATGCCCCCGCTGCGCGCATGTTCCGCCGCAGTGTCGCGATGAAGGGTGCATAGGCGGCATCGCGCAACCGCTCCGGAATCTGCGGCGGCAATCCCCAATTCTGTCCGGCCGCGTTGTACGGGTCGGGCGGCGCGCCGACGCTGGCTCCCGCGGCATACAGCGACGGATCGGACCAGCTCTCCGAGCCTCCGGGGTTGATGCCGACGGCGAGGTCCTGCAACAGCCCCACGCCAAGGCCAAGTGCGGCTGAGACCTCGCCCGTGGCGTCGAGCTGCGTGTCGAACTGCCATTGCAGGTAAGCGTGGAACTCGACACGCTCAACGTGTGCCGCGGCGAAGGCCGCCACCGCCGCTCCGTTGACATCCCGCAACTCAGCGGGCCATCCGCGCCAATCGCCCGCCGCCGCGATGCCGTCGTCGTGCAATTTTCCCGCGATCGCCTCGAACAACGCGTGCCGACGCAACGCCTCCCCGCCGCTTGCGAGATACGCCGCGAATGCGCGCTCGCGCGCGTCCTCGCGTCCCCGGTGCGATTCGCGAAAGCAGCGATAGAGCAGCTCCATGATTTCCCGTTTTGCGGCGAAGCTGACGCGGTACCCGACCAGTTCGCCCTCGCGCAGCCAGCGAAGCTTTGCCTGGAAGCCCGCGTTCGCTACCGCACGGCGCGCGGCCTCGCAGTGCGCGAATTCGGGCACGGCCTCGACATCGATATAGATCGGATTGCCGAACAAGCGGGTCGACGGGTTGTACGGGCTCGCGTGCTGCGGCGCGACCGAAGAGAGGGCGTGCAAGGGGTTGAGGCCGATGATGCCGGCGCCGGCCGCGGCCGCGAATTCGGTGACGCGCTTGAGATCGGTGAGATCGCCGACGCCCCAGTTGCGCCGAGAGCGCATCGAATAGAGCTGTACGCTCGGACCCCAGACGCGACCGCCCTCGGCGAGCGCCGGCGGCTCGTAACAGCGCGACGGCGCGACGATGAGCGTTGTCGCCGCGCTTGCGGTATCGTCAGCCGCCTGCAGCTCGAAGCGGTGATACCCCTCACCCAGCGTCGCTGCGGCAATGGGAAGCGTGAACCGATAACGCGCGAAGCTCGCGCCGGCGATCGCTCGCGCCTCGATCTGCTGCAGAGACGTCGGCACCACGCTGCCGCTCCAGATCTCGCCGCGCTCCGCCCTGAGCAGCCAGGCGAGCGGCCGCTCGGCGAGCGAAGTTGGGACGGCGAGCTCGACCGACAGCGGCATATCGTCGGCACGGAATACCGCGACCGGCGGGAGCCGGCGCTGCCAGGTTCGCGCCTCGTGCGTGGCCAGCGCGGCGATCGCATCGGCGTCGGTCGCAACGGGAATGCCCATCGCGGCGAGCAGAGCCCGCTGCGTTTCCCTGGACGTCACATGGCGCTCGTGACGAACGTCGACATACTCCGGAAGAATCCCGGCGTATGCAGCCAGTCGGCCGAATGCGCCCTGTGCGCCGGCGGCAGCGTCGTTCATGCCGCGTCCCGCAGATACCACCGTGCCGACCAGGGCTCGAGCCCGCCATTTGCTGGCGCCATTTCCTCGTCTGGCACCGCATGGAGCAGACGGCCGCAGGCCGAAGGCGGTGCCGCCACTGTGCCCTCGCCCAGATTCGCGACCAGCGTCAGCCGCGCGCCGTTGTCGCAGGACCACGCCACCGCGAATGCGGTGTCCGCGAATAGATCGGCTTGTGCGGCGCCGCCCGGAAGCCGCGGCAACAGCGGCATAACCTCCCGGCGCCGGATCGCCAGCAGCTCGCGGTGATAATCGAGCCAGGCGGCGTGGCCGGCCTCATCGATCTCGGTCCAGTCGAGCCGCGAGCGCTCGAAGGTGGCCACATCGGTCGGATCGGGAATCTTCTGCCGCTCGGCTGGGCTTGCAAAGCGTGCGAAGCGAGCGAATTCCGCCCGGCGCCCGCGCACGACCGCCGCACCAAGCTCCGGCTCGAAATCGCAGAAGAACTGAAACGGCGAGCCGGCGGCGAACTCCTGCCCCATGAACAGCAGCGGCGGCTGCGGCGCGAGGAGCAGTATGGCAGTAAGGCAGCGCACCACCCGCTCGGGTGCGAACGCCGTCACCCGTTCACCGAAAGCTCGATTGCCGACCTGATCGTGGTTCTGCAGAAAGCTCACGAACGCGGTCGGCGGCAAAGAAGCGCTCGGTTCGCCGCGGCGGCGGCCGTCGCGGAATTGCGACGCCTCGCCCTGATAATCGAAACCGTCGGTGAGACAGCGGGCGAGATGCGCCACGGGGCGCGGCACGTAGTCGGCGTAATAGCCGTCGGACTCGCCTGTCGCAACGACGTGCAGCGCGTGATGGATGTCGTCGTTCCATTGCGCTCTAAACCCCGACGCCTCCCGGGGACGCAGGTAGCGAACCGCGTTGTCGTCATTCTCGAGCACCAGATGCACCGGGCGCTCGCGACCCGGTCCGGCGTGTGCTGCCGCGGCGATCTCCTCCAGGATGTGCGGCCGCGAGTCGTCGCGGATCGCATTCACCGCGTCGTAGCGCAGGCCGTCGAAGCGGTATTCCTCGAGCCAGTAGAGCGTATTGTGGATGAAGAAGTCGCGCACCTGCCGGCTGCCCTCGCCGTCGAAGTTGATCGCCTGGCCCCACAAGGTCTGGTAGCGGTCACTGAAAAAGGTGGGCGCATACGCGTGCAGAAAGTTGCCCTCGGGTCCGAAATGGTTGTACACGACGTCGAGGAAAATCATCAGGCCGTGCCGGTGCGCTGCCTGCACGAGATGCTTCAGATCGTCGGGTGTGCCATAGCTCGCGTCGGGCGCGAACGGCAGTACGCCATCGTAGCCCCAATTGCGAGCCCCCGGAAAATCCGCAATCGGCATCAGCTCGACCGCCGTCACGCCAAGCGCCGCCAGATACGGTACGCGCTCGACGGCGGACAGAAAGCGCCCCGCCGGCGTAAACGTGCCGACATGCAGCTCATAGATCACGGCGTCGTGCCACGGCCGGCCCGGCCATCCGGCGTCGTCCCACGCGAACGCGCGCGGGTCGATCACCTCACTCGCGCCCCGCACGTCGTCGGGATTGGCGCGTGACGCGGGATCGGCCACTTCGATGCGATCCTCGATGCGAAACCGGTAGCGGCTTCCGGGGTGTGCCCATTCGGTGATGAGCTCGTGGAAGCCGTCTTCGCAGCGTTGCATCGGCAGCGGCTCGCGCGCCGCGCGATCGTGCGGCGCGCAGAGAACGAGCTCCACCTGCGCTGCGGCGGGGGCCCACAGTCGAAAGCGGACGCGGCCGTCGGCGCGGACTTCGGCGCCAAACGGCATCGCATGCGCATAGCTCACGCGGGTCTCCGGAACTGCATCAGCAGCGCAACCGATCGTCCTTGCAAAGGGTAGACCTCGCCGCCGCCGAGGCCCTCCGGAGCGAGCACCGAATCCTGATACGTGTCCAGCAATGGGTGCCACTGCGCGCTGTCGAAGGCGGGCAGCGTGAACGGGATCGCCTCGTGATGCGCGTTCATGAGGATCAGCAGATCGTCGTCGATGAGCGGCCGGCCGCGCTCGTCCTGCTCGTCGATCGCGCGTCCCGCCAGATAGACGCCGAGGCAGCGGACGAACGACTGGCCCCATTCCGCGTCCGACATCTCATGGCCGTCCGGATTGAGCCAGACGATATCCTTGATCTCCGGACCGATGATCCGCCGACCCTGGAAAAAGCTGCGCCGGTGCAGCAGCGGGTGCCGCCGGCGGAGTTGCGCCAGGCGCTGCACGAAAGTGATCAAGGCCTCGTTCTTGTTGCGCAGGCTCCAATCGATCCAGCTCAACTCGTTGTCCTGGCAGTACGCGTTGTTGTTGCCGCGCTGCGTGCGCCCCAGCTCGTCGCCGGCGAGGAGCATCGGCACGCCTTGTGACAGGAACAGCGTCGCGAGCAGATTGCGCTTTTGCCGCGCGCGCAACGCGAGCACATCGGGATCGTCCGTCGGCCCCTCGACGCCGCAGTTCCAGCTGCGGTTGTGCGGTTCGCCGTCCTCATTGTTTTCGCCGTTCGCCTCGTTGTGCTTTTCGTTGTAGCTCACGAGGTCCTCGAGCGTGAACCCGTCGTGCGCGGTGACGAAGTTGATGCTCGCGTAGGGACGGCGGCCATTACGCGCGTATAGATCGCTCGACCCGGTGATCCGGTAAGCGAGCTCGCCGATCAGCCCGCCCTCGCCTTTCCAGACCGAGCGCACGACGTCGCGGTACTTGCCGTTCCACTCGGTCCAGCGCACGGGGAAGTTGCCGACCTGATAGCCGCCCTCGCCCAGATCCCAGGGCTCCGCGATCAGCTTCACCTGCGACAGTATCGGGTCCTGGTGCATCACGTCGAAGAACGCTCCGAGCCTGTTCACCTCGTGGAGCTCGCGCGCCAGTGCCGCCGCGAGGTCGAAGCGAAAACCGTCGACGTGCATGTCCAGCACCCAGTAACGCAGGCTGTCCATGATGAGCTGCAGCACGCGAGGGTGCATCATGTTGAGCGTGTTGCCGGTGCCCGTGAAATCCATGTACTCGCGCGGGTTGTCGGGCACGAGGCGATAATATGCCGCGTTGTCGATGCCCCGGAACGAGAGCGTCGGGCCCAGGCGCCCGCCCTCGGCAGTGTGGTTGTAAACGACATCGAGGATCACTTCGATGCCCGCCGAATGCAGCGTTTTCACCATCGTCTTGAATTCGGCCAGCGTGCTGTTGGCGGAATAGCGCGCGTCGGGGGCGAAGAAGCCGATCGTGTTGTATCCCCAGTAGTTGGACAGCCCCTTCTGTACGAGATGATGATCGTCGACGAACGCGTGGATCGGCATCAGCTCGACTGCCGTGACGCCGAGCCGCCGCAGGTGCTCGAGCACGGCAGGGGTGGCGAGCGCGGCATACTTGCCGCGCAACTGCTGCGGTACGTCGGAGTGGTTGATGGTGAGGCCCTTGACGTGCAGCTCGTAGATGACGGTCTCGTTCCAGGGCGTGTTGGGCCGCCGGTCGTCGCCCCAGGTGAATGCCGGATCGACGACCTGGCACTTGGGCATGCCGAACGCGCTGTCGCGATCGTCGGCCGCGAGATCCTCACGCCTGCTGCCGACGCGATAACCGAAATGCGCATCGCTCCAGCGCAGCGTGCCCGTGATCGAACGGGCGTACGGATCGAGAAGCAGCTTTTTCGGATTGAAGCGCATACCGGATTGCGGATCGTATGGCCCGTGAACGCGATAGCCGTAGAGCAGCCCCGGTCGCGCGTCCGGCAGGTAACAATGCCAGACCTGATCGGTCTGCTCACGCAGTGCAATGCGCTCGATCTGGCGGCGGCCTTTCGGGTCGAACAGACACAGCTCGACACCTTCGGCGTGCTCGGAAAACAGGCCGAAGTTCACGCCTTCCCCGTCCCAAGTCGCGCCCAGCGGGTAAGGCCGGCCCGGCCAGACCGCCATGAACGGCTTCATCGAACCAGGGCTGGTCGCACCGCTCACGTTTCACCGCCTCGTTGGTCGCGGGTCGCTACGTACGGTGTACCAGGAGGTCGTCCGTCACAGCACCGATTTCGTCTGACCGCGCGCCGCCGACTTCTCCTCGACGCTATGGCGTGACCAACGCTCGATGAGCTCGGCGGCGCGCTTCTGACCGCCCAGGCCGAAGGCCAGCGCGAGGCCGAGCGCGATCGCCGCGACGAGGATGAGGAACGCGTGGCGGATGATGTCGCCCAGGCCCATCTGGTCGAGCGCGATCATGATCACGAAGACAACGATCGCGTACAACGCGAGCCGGCCGACCAGGCCCGCTTCGCCGACGCCGATGTTGCGCAGATATGTCGTCAGAGCCGCGCCGACGAAGCGCGCGAAATATACGCCAAAGACCAGGATCACGACGGCGACCATCACCTTGGGCACGAACAGTACGATGCGGCCGATGAGGTCGGTAACGTACGCGAGATCGAGGCTGTTGGAGGCAATCATCAGCGCGGCCAGGATCACCAGCCAATAGGACAGGCTGCCGAGCACGCGGACCGTGTCGATATCGGCACCGCCTTGTTTCAGGAAGTGGTCGATCCCCGCTTTCTCGGTGACCACGTTGAAGTTGATCGTGCGCAAGGCTTTCACGATCGCAAAGCGCACCGCCTTCGCGACGAGCCAGCCGATGATGAGAATGACGATCGCGAGCAGTAACCTGGGCAGAAACGCCCCAATCTGGCGCAGCGACTCCCGGATCGACTCGAGCAGCATGTTGACGTCCATTACGTTCTCCTCTTGAAGACGGCGCGAACTTGTGAGCCGCTTTCGCCTGCGCGCGGTTACGGTCGCACGGGTTCAGCGGCTGCGCTGGAGGGTATCCAGCAGGCCGATGAGCGGAATCCGCACCCAATCCGGACGATTGTCGATCTCGTACTTGAGCTCATACACCGCCTTTTCAAGCACGAAGAGCTCCAGCAACCCTTTCATTTCTGCACGCGCGGAAGTCACTCCACTGGCGCGCGCGACCTCGTCGTAACCTTCGAGGAAGGCCCCTGCCGCTTGCGCCTGCCACTGCCGACCGGCGGGCTCGACCGCTTCGCGCGCGTCCGGGCGTTCGGAGACGAATTTGAATAACGCGGCGTGCATCGCATAGTCGAACGAGCGCAGCATGCCCGCAACGTCCTTGAGCGGCGAGTGCTTCTGCGCCCTCTCCTCCATCGTGCGCGATGGCTCGCCCTCGAAGTCGATAATGACGAAATCGTTCTGCACGAGCAGCACCTGCCCCAGATGATAATCCCCGTGCAGACGGGTCTTGATGCCTTTACCGTCGTCGTTCGCATGGGCCGCGATCCGCGCGAGCAGCCGGTCGCGCTGCGCCAGCAGGCGATCGGCGTCGGGGCGGACGGACTCCGGAAGCGCATCGCGCCGCCGCTCCAAGCGGTCGAGCACTCGTGTTGCCTCGTCGCGCACGCGTTCGGTCCAAGCGGCGACCTCGGGCGCCGCCAGCGGTACCGGGTCGAACGCCGGATCCCCGGTGCTTTGTGCGAACGCCGCGTGCAGCTCGGCCGTCCGCATGCCAAGGGTGCGCGCAAGCGCGGTGTAGCCGCCATGAACATCCGCTCCGGTCACCGTAGTCGCCTCGCGCGAAATGTCCTCGAAGAACCGGTCCAGGTAGTTGAGCGTGTAGTCCCAACCGCTGCCCTGGTTGTACACATACTTCTGAACCAGCGCGAGCGTCGCGGTGCGGCCGTCCTCCGCGACGTACTCGACGCTGCCTGCCACCGGCACGCAGTGGGCGAACTGAACGACGTCGGTGAGATAGCGGCCGATCTCGACCTCGGGATTCACCCCTGCCTGCAGCCGCCGGTAGCCCTTGAGGAACACCCGGTCGCCCAGCGAGACGATCGTGTTGCTGCTTTGCGCGCTCGGCATCGTTACCGGCAACGCGGCGAGGTCCGTTCCGACCAGTCGTGCGAACGCGCTCGTCGGCTTGAAGTGCAGGCTGCCCCGTGCCGACTTGATCTGCACCCCCTCGCCGACCGCGGTGACCAACGCACGCACGAAGGTCTCGTCGCCGAACGCATCGGCGAGCACGCCGACCTGTGCTTGCTGGCGCGCTTTGGCGATCGTGAAACTGCCCAGAGCGTTCACCAAGCCCTCGTCGACGTCTTCCCAGGCGAGAGTGAGCGGCAGGAAATAGGTCTGCGTTTCGTCACTCGTGCCTTGCACGCGCGCCAGTGCGACCAGCCAGCTTCGGTCTCCCGGCTTCCACTCGACATGATCGGCGATCTCGACGCGCCGCACCGTCTCGCTTTTCGCGGCATACCAGCGCCGCCCGGCGATGAACTCAGGCAGCACCTCGCCTTCGAGCTGCTCGCGCACCTTTTCCGACAAGCTGATGCGCCACGGCACGACGCGGTCGCGGAACAGGCTCGCCCAACCGTCGAACAGAACCAGCACGGGAAGCTCCTCGCGCGGCAATAGTTCCTCGCGCCAGGCCGGCGCATTCTCGGCGGCCGCCAGGCGAAACCACAGGAACCCGTGTCCGGAGAGCGTCAGGAGATAGGGCAGCTCTCCGACCGGCGGGAATGCCGTCCGGCCGATCAGCTCGATCGGAACACGTCCCTTGTATTTGGCGAGATCGAGCTCGACCGGTTGTGCCGAGCGCGCGAGGTTGGCGACGCACAGGACAATGTCGTCGCCGTATTCGCGCAGATAGGCGAGGATCTTGCGATTGGCGGGACGCAGAAACCTGAGCGTGCCCCGCCCGAACGCCTGAAAGCCCTTGCGCACCGCGAGGATGCGTCGCGTCCAGTTGAGCAGCGACCAAGGCGCGCGCGCCTGCGCCTCGACGTTCACCACTTCGTAGCCGTAGATCGCATCCATGATCGGCTGGAGATAGAGCCGCTGCGGATCCGCGCGGGAGAAGCCCGCGTTGCGCTCGGGGCGCCACTGCATCGGTGTGCGGACGCCGTCGCGGTCGCCGAGGTAGATGTTGTCGCCCATGCCGATCTCGTCGCCATAGTAGAGAATCGGGGACCCCGGCATGGACAACAGCAGGCTGGTCATGAGCTTGATGCGGCCCACGTCGTTCTCGAGCAGCGGAGCGAGCCGGCGCCGGATACCGAGATTGATGCGCGCGCGCTTGTCGGCCGCGTACATGTTGTACATGTAGTCGCGTTCCTTGCTAGTCACCATCTCGAGCGTCAGTTCGTCGTGGTTGCGCAGGAAGATCGCCCACTGGCAGCGTTCCGGGATGTCCGGCGTCTGGTTCATGATCTCCGTGATCGGGTGCCGCTCCTCCAGTGCGATGGCCATGTACATGCGTGGCATCAGCGGGAAGTGATACGCCATGTGGCACTCGTCGCCCTCGCCGAAATACTCGCGTACATCCTCGGGCCACTGGTTCGCCTCGGCCAGCAGCAGCACGTGGGGGTACTGCGCATCGAGGAGCGCGCGCAGCTTCTTGAGCACCGCGTGCGTCTCCGGCAGGTTTTCGTTATTGGTGCCCTCGCGCTCGCACAGATACGGGATCGCGTCGAGGCGGAACCCGTCGACGCCGATATCGAGCCAGTAGCGCATGACGCGGTAGATCGCCTTCAGCACCTGCGGGTTGTCGAAGTTCAGGTCCGGTTGGTGGCTGAAGAAGCGGTGCCAGTAGTAGGCGTTCGCGACCTCGTCCCACGCCCAATTCGATTTCTCCGTGTCGGTGAAAATGATCCGCGTGCCTTTGTATTTGTCGGGAGTGTCGCTCCACACGTAGTAGTCACGCTTTTTCGAGCCCTTCGGCGCGCGTCGCGCCGCCTGGAACCAGGGGTGCTGGTCCGAGGTGTGGTTGACGATCAACTCGGTGATGACCCGCAAACCGCGCCGGTGCGCCTCGCCCACGAAACGCTGGAAGTCGCTGCGGGTTCCATACATCGGGTTGACGTTGTGGTAATCGGCGACGTCGTAACCGTCGTCGCGCAGCGGCGACGGGTAGAACGGCAGCAGCCAGATCGTGTTGACCCCGAGGTCCTTGATATAGTCCAGCTTCTCGGTCAGGCCGTGGAAGTCACCGATCCCGTCGTCGTTGGAATCGAAGAACGCCTTGATGTGCAGCTGATAGACGACCGCGTCCTTGTACCAGAGCGGATCCTGCGGCCGCTCGGTCTCACTGCTAGTCGACACTAGCTTGGCAAGCTGGTCCATGCCGCAATATGCTCAGGCGAAATAGTCGAAATCCCGCTCGGTGTGCGCGTGCCGGCGCAGGCGCAACACGTGGGCGGGACAGATCTGCGGATTGAGCTCGACGTAGTTGCGCG
>Ga0075435_100001719_pt1 | contig 14224 bp, 13 predicted proteins | sample RhiMethybrSRZTD4_FD_75302 | JGI IMG/M metagenome (GOLD analysis project Ga0075435, IMG submission 75302) | Populus rhizosphere microbial communities from Tennessee, USA - Rhizosphere MetaG P. TD hybrid SRZTD4 | ecosystem: Host-associated > Plants > Roots > Rhizosphere > Soil | place: USA...
ACCAACGACCAATGACCACAATCTGGCGTATGGCTTGCACTATCTCAACGCGTGAGAACCCCCCGTGTCGGCGCATGTCTCGCCTGCCCGCTCGCAACCGGCACGGCGCACGCGATTCGCGGTCGGGCCCGACTTCGCGATCCGCGCGGCGCCGGACGCGCACGTCCATGGAAGCAAGGGATCGGCATTCTCTGGCGCTTCGGACACGGCCACACCGGCTGGGGTTGGCATTGGGGACTCGGGCCTCGCGCACGCTGTTTTTTAGGAACGATCCCGCGCGGAATTCGAGTACCGTGAAACGGATGCGGTTGCGGGAACTGTCTTTGCACCGCTCGCGGTGTTGCCGTCATCACGCGTCATCCTCGTCGCGCTCCTCGTAACGCTCGCCGCCGCCGTACGCCTGGATCGTCTCGGCGCCGTCGGATTCAGCGAAGACGAAATCAACAAGATCCGGGCGGTTCGCGCGTATCAGCAGCACGATTTCAGCGCAAACGCCGAGCATCCGATGCTGATGAAGCTGGCCGACTGGGCCTCGGTTGGGTTCGCGCCGCCGGACGTGTCGCCCGAAGCCGCGCTGCGGCTGCCGAATGCGATTGTTGGCAGCGCGACGACGGCCGTCCTGTTTTTGCTCGCTCAGGTGCTGTTCGACACGACGGTCGGGCTGTGGACGGCGGCGATCTGGGCGCTCGACATCAATGCCGCAGCGATCAATCGAATCGGCAAGGAAGACACATTCATGCTGTTCTTTCTGCTGCTTGCTGCGTATTGCTACGAGCGCGCGAAGGCCATGGCTGCGGATCCGCACCGGCGCGATCGCTGGTTCAACTGGAGCGGAGCGTCCTTCGGATTGATGCTGGCATCCAAATACATGCCGCACTATTTCGGCCTGCATGTCTTGTTCAACATCGCGGCGGATCGCAACCCGCCGGACGACATTCCCGACAAACGGCCGGCCTTCTTCGCGGCAATGGCTGCGGCATTCGCGGCTGCGAATTTCGCGATCCTCGTGCCGGCGGCATGGCGGTACGTGCTCGCGTACCTCCACGGCAACACGCTGCGGCACAGCGGCTACCTCTTCGCGCATCAGCTCTATGTGAACTCCATCGAAGCCACGCCGTGGGGCGTGCCGCCGTGGTTCTACGTCACGTTCTTTGCGACGAAGGTGCCGCTGACGATTCTCGCAGCCGCCATCGTCGGACTCGTATGGGTGACGCGGCATCCGGCAGATCGCGGTGCGACGTTCGTCCGGGTGTTCCTCGTGTTCACGCTGCTGCCGTACTCGCTCGTCGCGAGCAAGTTCGTCCGCTACGTCCTGCCGATGCTCGCCGTCATCGACATCGCCGCCGCGCTCGGCGTCGTGTGGGCGATCCGCTGCATCCGTAAGGAACGCGCGAGTGCGACGGCTCGTTTCGCGGCCGCGGCTGTCGCCGCATTCGTGCTCTCAGCGCTGGCGATACAAGCGGTCGCATGGACGCCGTACTACGGACTCGCGCAGAACATCGTCGGCGCGAGAATCGCTGCGCACGGGCTGCTCTTTCCGGACGACGAGTTTTACGACGCCGGCGTTCGGGAGGCTGTCGCGGAAATCGCGGGCGTCGCAGGACCGGACGCCGTCGTGTGCAGCGACGCGACCGCCGTCGTCGAGGAGTACCTCCACCGGAGCGGCCGCTTCGACATGAAAGCCTGTTCGATTGCGCGCGACGGGCTTCCGATGGACCGCGTCGAGACGTGGGTCATCGCGCAGGACGGGCACACGTACTTCGAGAACGAGGCGGTCTTCGATCAGCTGAAGCGCGAGTTCCGGCCGTGGCGGACGGTGCACGTCGATGGCTCGGTCGCCGTCAGCATCTTTCACGTGCGCGGCGTCGAGGGAGAGGGCGATCACCAGTGAGCTCCATGCGCGCCTCGTCTGCTCGAGTGCTCGTCGTGAACGGCGACGACTTCGGCCTGACGGACGGCGTCAACCGCGGCATCGTGGACGCACACACGAAGGGCATCCTGACGAGCGCCAGCGTGTTTCCCAACGCGGCGGCGACCGAGGACGCGTTCGCGCTCGCCGCGCGCGTGCCGACGCTCGGCATCGGTGTTCATCTGACGCTCGTCGACGGGACGCCAGTGCTGCAGGCAGGCCGGCTTCCGACGCTCGCGCCGGGCGGCCGCTTCCGTACGACGTGGGTTGAATTCGTCGCCGCGCTGTTCGCACGGCGAATCGCATTCGACGAGATCGAGCGGGAGCTGACCGCGCAGGTCGATCGGGTGCGGAGCGCCGGCATTCAGCCGACTCATCTCGACGGACACAAGCACGTGCACACATATCCGCCGGTGTTCGCGATCGTCGCGGCCATCGCGCGTCGATTCGCGATTCGTACGGTTCGCATTCCACGCGAGCGGCCCGGATTGCGGCTGTTCATGTCGTCCATGGTGGACTCGCGCGCACGACGCCAGGCAATCGAGAACGCGGCGCTGGCGACGTGGGCTGATCACGACCGTCGCATTCTCGCGCGCGAAGGACTTCCACCCGCGCCGGTATTTTCGGGCCGCGTGCTCACGGGACTGTTCACCGAACATTCACTCTGCCGCGCGATCGGCAACTGCGGCCCCGGTATCACCGAGCTGATGACGCATCCGGGATACGTCGATGCGGCGCTCGACGATGTGCGCACGCGCCTCCGCCGAGAGCGCGCGACTGAAGTGGCATTGCTGACCAGCGCCGCGGTCCTCGACGCCGTTCGCCGCGCCGGCATCACGCTTCGATCTCACGGCACGGCAACACACGCTCTGGAGTCTCACGCTCATGTCTCGTAGACGCGTCTCCGTCACTCGACCGCCGCAACTCTCGATCGTCGTTCCCCTCTTCAACGAGGAGGCGACGATCGATCCGCTTCATCGACGCCTGTCCGCCGTGCTTGCCCGCATCGGCCGCACGGCGGAAATCATCTACGTCGACGACGGGAGCACCGACGGCACCTACTTCGCATTGTGCGCAATCGGCGCCGGCGATCCGGCGGTGGTCCTGGTGAAGCTCGCGCGCAATTACGGCCAGACGGCGGCGCTCGCCGCCGGATTCGATCGCGCGCGCGGCAACGTGATCGTGGCGATGGACGGGGATCTGCAGCATGCGCCCGAGGATCTCCCGCGGCTGCTCGACAAGCTCGACGAGGGCTACGACATCGTCAGCGGCTGGCGCGAACGCCGCGTCGACAACTACTGGACGCGCCGCGTGCCGTCGCGCGTCGCGAACTGGCTGATCGCGAAGCTGTCGGGCGTCCGGCTGCACGATTTCGGCACGACATTCAAGGCTTATCGTGCGTCGGCGATCAAGGGCATCAGCCTGTACGGCGATCTCCACCGATTCATTCCGGCGCTCGCGAGCGCGCGCGGCGCGCGGATCGCTGAAGTGCCAATCGCCAACGTGCAGCGTCCGCAGCACAAGTCGCATTACGGACTGTCGCGGACGTGGCGCGTCGCGGCCGATCTCATCACGGTGAGATTTCTGCTGCGCTACTCGACGCGGCCGCTGCACATCTTCGGGCCGCTCGGATTCACGAGCCTCGCCGCGGGCGTGACCGGCGGCGGTTACGTCGCGTTGAAGAAAATTCTCACGGGCGAACCCGTGTTCCTCGCGCACGGACCGCTGCTGCTGCTGAGCGCGCTGTTGATCCAGTCCGGCGTGCTGCTCGTCGGCCTCGGCGTGCTCGCCGAAATTCTCACGCGCATCTACTTCGACGGCCGCCGCCGCCGCATCTACACGATCGATCGCGTCGTCGCGCACCCGTTCGGTGCGCCCGTCGATCGGTTGATCGGCCACTGACCGATGCGGAAGCTGTTGCCGGTGATAGCAGCGATTGCCGGCGTGGCGCTGCTCGTGTGGTCGCTGCGCTCGGCCGGCGTTGGCTCGGTCATCGAAGGCGTACGCCGCGTCGGCCTTGGATTCATCCTCGTCTTCCTGCTCGGCGCGGTTCGTCATCTCGCGCGTGCAGTGGTCTGGACGCTCTGCTTCGACGATCGGCGCAGCCTGACGATCGGTCAGGCCTTTCGCGCGTACGTCGCCGGCGACGCCGTCGGCAACGTGACGCCGTTCGGCGTCCTCGCCAGCGAACCGTCGAAGGTCGTCTTCGTCCGCGGGCGCACCGACACCCGGCACGCGATTGCGGCGCTCGCGCTCGAAAACCTGTTCTACGCCGCGACGGTGCTGCTCGTGTTCGTCACCGGCACGGCGGCGCTTCTCGCGATCGTGCCGGCGACCCGGTCGCTGCGCGCGGTGAGCCTCGCGACGCTCGCGGGCGCCATCGCCTGCGGCGTTGCCGGCGTGTGGCTCATGCTCGCGCGCGTACGCATCGCGACCGCGGCAATGCGCGCGCTCGGACGGGACCCGGCGCGCGCGCGCGACATCGAGGATCGCGTGTTCGGCTTCTCCGCCGCGCATCCATGGCGTCTTCCCCCAATCGTGTTCCTCGAGCTTGCGTATCACGCGGCGGCGGTCCTGGAAATCTGGCTCGTCGTGCGTTTGATCACCGGAACGGCGCCGTCGCTGATGAGCGCGTTCGTGCTCGAATACGTCAACCGTACGATCACCGTCGTGTTCCAGTTCGTGCCGTTGTGGATCGGCGTCGACGAAGCAGGCACGGCGCTCGTCACGTCGACGCTCGGCATCGGGCGCGCAACGGGCGTCAGCCTCGCGCTCGTGCGAAAAGCGCGGATCCTCACGTGGACGGCGATCGGGATCGTCATGGCTGCGCCATACGTGTCGTCGCTCGCGCGAGGACGGCCGGAGCAGGGGAATATCGGCGTCACCCGCGGTGTTTGATGGACAAGCGTCGGCGCTGAACTGGAGGGAGTCATGCGCATCGTCATTGCCGGCGGCTCGGGCTTTCTCGGAACGCCGCTCGCGGACGCCTGCGCCGCCGAAGGTCACACTGTCGTCGTCCTCACGCGCGGCCGGCGTTCGCAGGGCCTGGCCGGACGTGATCGGGCCGACTGGACGCCGAACGGCGAGAGCGGACCGTGGGCCGCGCGGATTGACGGGGCCGACGCCGTCGTGAATCTCGCCGGAGAATCGATTGCCGGCCGCCGCTGGTCGGCCGCGCAGAAGCAGAAAATTCTCGAGAGCCGCGTTCTCGCCACTCGCAGCCTCGCCAAAGCGACCGCGCAAGCCGCCGCGCCGCCGCGCGTGTTCGTCAGCGGCTCCGCGGTGGGATATTACGGTCCCCGCGACGACGAGGCTGTCACCGAGATCACGCCGGCGGGATCGGATTTTCTCGCGCGTGTGTGCGTGGAGTGGGAAGCCGAAGCGCAGCGCGCAGCGAGCGCCCGGACGCGAGTCGTCTGCATCCGAACGGGTCTCGTGTTGTCGCTCGGGGGCGGCGCGCTGCCGCAGATGCTGCCGCCGTTCAGATTCGGCGCCGGCGGCCCGGTCGGATCCGGCCGGCAGTTCTGGCCCTGGATTCACGTCGACGACTGGGTCGCGATGGTGAAATGGGCCATCACGAACGCCGCCGTGTCCGACGCACTCAACGTCACCGCGCCGGAACCGGTGACGAACGCCGAGTTCGCGCGCGCGCTCGGGCGCGCGATGCACCGTCCGTCGTTCATGCCCGCGCCGTCGTTCGCGCTGCGGCTGATGCTCGGCGAGATGGCCGACGGACTGCTGCTCTCCGGCCAGCGCGCGATTCCCGCGAAGGCGGCTCGCCTCGGGTTCACGTTCAGGTACGCGCGCGTCGACGATGCGCTGCGCGCGGTTTTCGGTTCGCAGACCCGATGAACGTCAGTACGCGACGAGACGCCGCAACGCGTCAGCGATCTTGTCTGCGTTCGGCAAAGTCGCCGACTCGAGAATCTGCGAGAACGGCGGATGCGTGTCGGGGTAGGTGACGCGCAGCACCGGCGCATCGAGCCAGTCGAAGTGTTCTTCCGTGATGACCGCCGACAGTTCGGCGGCGATGCCCAGCGTTTTCACGTCCTCGTGGACGATCAGCACGCGGCTCGTTTTCTCCACTGACTTGAAAATCGCCTCCTTGTCGTACGGCAACAGGGTTCGCAGGTCGATCACCTCGACCTCGACGCCTTCTTCCTTCGACAATCGTTCCGCGGCTTCGAGCGACGGCGTCACCATCGCGCCGTACGCGAGCAGCGTCGCCGCGTCGCCCTCACGCCGCGTCGCCGCGACACCGATCGGTACGATCTCGTCGCCCTCCGGGACCGGGCCCTTCACGCGGCGGTACAGATACTTGTGTTCGAAATAGACGACTGGATTGGGATCGCGGATCGCGGCTTTGAGGAGCCCCTTGGCGTCGTATGCCGTTGATGGCGCCACCACTTTCAGCCCGGGCCGGTGGACGAACCACGCTTCGGGATTCTGCGAGTGATACAGTCCGCCGCCCACGTTGCCGCCGCTCGGCGCGCGGATCACGATTGGCACCGAGGCGCGTCCTCCGTACCGGAACCGCAGCGTCGCCGCCTGATTGACGATCTGATCGAACGCGCAGGAGATGAAATCGGCGAACTGCATTTCGGCGACCGGGCGGTAGCCGCGCAGCGACGCGCCGATGCTGATCCCGACGATCGCCGATTCGGAGATCGGCGTGTCGACGACGCGCGCTTCGCCGAACTCTTCGTAGAGTCCCTGCGTGACGCCGAACGCGCCGCCGTACGCGCCGACGTCTTCGCCGAGGACGAAGACCTTCGGATCGCGGCGCATCTCTTCGGCGAGCGCCTCGCGGATCGCTTCGAGGTACGAGAGATCCTTGCTCATTTGACGATTAGTGCAACCACGAAGACACGAAGGCACGAAGACGCACGAAGAAGAACGAGTTGTACAGATCTATTCTTCTTCGTGTTTCTTCGTGTCTTCGCGACTTCGTGGTCACCGCGATGTCACTCATACAGGTCGCTCACCGCGTCCTCAGGCGACGGGTCGGGGGCGTTCATCGCGAAGTCCACGGCGTCGTCTATCGTCGCGTTCACGCGCGATTCGATGTCCTTCAGTTTGTCGTCGTCGAGCACGTGGCGCGCGCGCAGATAGGTCGTAAACGTCGGAATCGGGTCGCGGCTCTTCCACATCGCGAGCTCTTCGTCGGTGCGGTAAAACGCCTTGTCGTGCTCGGAGTGTCCGTGCCACCGGTACGTCTTGCACTCGATCAGCGTCGGCCCGTCGCCGCTGCGCGCGCGCGCGAGCGCACCCTGGGTCGCCTGATACACGGCGAGCACGTCGTTGCCGTTGATCGCGACGCCGTCGAAGCCGTAGCTGTGCGCGCGATCGGCCACGTCGTCTATCGCCATGCTCTTCTCGAGCGGGACGGAGTAGGCGTACTGATTGTTCTCGCAGATGAAGAGCACGGGCAGCTGCTGCACGCCCGCGAAGTTCAGCCCCTCGTGAAAATCGCCGACGTTGCTCGCGCCCTCGCCGAAGTACGCGACGACGACGTTGTCGGTCTTCTCCATCTTGTAGGTGAGCGCGAGCCCGGCCGCGACCGGCAGGTTCGCGCCGAGCATGCTCGTGTTGCCGAAGATGCCGAGCTCGTTGACGCCGCTGTGCAGCGCGGAGTCGCGGCCTTTCGACAGGCCGGTTGCTTTCCCGAACATCTGCGACATCATCACGCGTGGTTCGACGCCCTTCATCAGGAACGCGCCGAGATCGCGATGCAGCGGGCAGATGAAATCTTCCTTGCGCAGCCCGTAGCAGGTGCCGACGATGATCGCTTCCTGACCGATGCCGGTATAGACGCCGCTGCGGACCTGACCCTGCCGAACGAGCTTGCTGAGACGTTCGTCGAACGCGCGAATCAGCTTCAGCCAGTGGAACATCTCGAGGAGCTGCTCGGGCGTGAGCTTGAACTTCGTGCGTTTGATCGGCGGCATCGGGAGAGTCTACAAGACACCAAGGACACAGATCCTTTGTGTCCTTGGTAGCCTTTGCGTCCTTTGTGGTCAGACGAACGTGAGATTTGTCTGACGGAAGTTGCCGTTCAGCAGCCGCGTCGAATCGGCGCCGAGCCAGTTGTCGATGACGCGCGCGTACACCGAGCGGAAGTCGATTTGATAATGCACGTCGGCGGCGGAATTCTCGAGCGTGGGGTTTGCCGGATCGGGCGTGAGGTTTGGCGCCGTGCCGTAGAACCCGCCGTTCACGCGGCCGCCGAGCACGAGCATGGTCGACGCCGCGCCGTGATCGGTGCCCTGGCTGCCGTTCTCGTTGATGCGGCGCGCGAACTCCGAGAAGGTGACGACCAGCGTGTCCTGCAGCAGCGCCTGGTTCTGCAGATCCGAATAGAACGCGAACACGGCGTCGTTGAGCGTCGCCATGAGGTTGAAGTACGTCCCGTTCGCGGCGTTCGTGTTCTGCCCGGAGTGTGTGTCGAAGCCGCCGGTCGTGACGTAGAAGATCTTCGTGCCGATGTCTCGTGTCATCGCGCCTGCGACGGCGCGAAGCGCCTGCCCGAGACCGGTGTTCGGATACGTGACCGACGGCGCGTATTGCGCGACCGACGCCACGCGGCCGAGCGTCGCCATGGCCGCCGCCGTGCTGCCGTAGACGAACGCCAGCTCGGGACGGCTTGCAGGCAGATGCGAGGAGACGCGCTGTGCGGCGAGGCGCTCGGCGTTCGCCTCGGCGCCGCTGTTCGGGCTCGAGAACGCGTACGTCGCGGGATTCGAAATCGACGGGACTGCGGTCCGCGCCGACTGCAGCACGTGCGGGACGGCGCCCGTCGTGTTCCAGCCGATCAGCGGATCCACGGGCGACGGCAACGTGTCGAGATACCGTCCGAGCCAGCCGAGGCCCTGCGAGTTGTTCGGATCGGCCGTGGACCAGATGTCGGTCCCGAGAAAATGCGATCGGCTCTGTCCTTCGTACCCGGTGCGCTGAATGAGCGCGAGGCGCCCCTGTTCGAAGATCTGGCGCAGGCCGGTCAGCCGCGGATGCAGGCCGAGCGCCACGCGCGACGAGTCGGTGCCGATCTGCAGCACCTGTCCGGCCGGAATGGCCAGCGTCGGCCGGCGGCTGTAATAGAACGGATCGTTGTAGGGCACGAGCATGCTGAGCGCGTCGTTCCCGCCGCTCAAGTACAGCACGACGAGATTGCGGACGTGCGCACCCTGCGCGCGCGCGAGGTCGCTCAGAAATTCCGGCGCGGCGAACGTGACCGTGAACGCCGCGACGCCGCCCTTCACGAATTGCCGGCGCGTCACGTTCATTGGAATTGATACTCCGGCGAGCCGGCAATCAGATGCACGAGTCCCGGCGCCTTCGACTGCAGCTGAGTGTCGTTGCCCGTCCACGCGCCTGTGGCCGTCAGATACGTCAGCCACTCGTTCGACACCTCGCTGTCGATCGGCGCCGACGCCAGCTCACTCATGAAATGCGCCAGAAATCCTCTCGCCGTCTGCGCCACGCTCTTCGACGCGCCCGCGAGCAGGAACTTCTGGTTCGCGGCGAGCGTCGACGCGAAATTCATTCGCGCGAGCATCGCGCCGCTCGAGAACCACGTCTGGCCGGCGTTCCATCCGCTGACGTCGGGCGGGTCGTACAGCGTCAGCCCCATGTTCGACATCGGCGTCAGCGTCGTATCGGCCGAGAAGCCCGACCAGCCGACGTCTTTGAGCGCGCGCACGATGAACTCGACCGGCCATGAGTACCGGCTCCAGATCGACGCCGGATCCCAGAACTCGGACGACATCAATACTTCGCGCATCACGGCGCGCATGTCGTTTCGGCTGCTCAGATACACGCCGGCGATGCGTTCAACGAACGCGGGATCGGGGTCGCGGAACTCGCTGACGAAGAACCTGAAGATCTTCTTCGCCAGATAACGGCCGGTGTTTGGATTCGCGGCCAGCGCGTTGATGAAGTCGAGGCCGTCCTGCATCCCGTCGGACGCGGAGCGGCGCGGAATCGTGTTGTTGCCGTCGGCGTAAATCGGAAAGCTGAACGTCTTCGGCTCGGTGTCGTGCTGCGAGGCGTTGTAGAAGAACTCCTGATGCTGCGCGCCGCCCACCGCGCCGCCGGTCGTCGTCAGATTCCAGCCGGTGAACACGCGCGCGCCGGCGTACACGTCGGGCTCGGTGTAGTTGCCGACGCCCATCGTGAACAGCTCCATGATCTCGCGCGCGAAATTCTCCTGCGGCTTCGCTTTCGTGTTCGTGCGGCCGTCGAGCCAGACGAGCATCGCGGTGTCCTTCGCGATGTTCACCAGAATGTCGCGGAAGTTCCCGAGCGCGTTGTCGCGCAGCATCTCGATCTGGCCGCGCACGCGTCCCGGATCCTCGGACGCCTTCGCCGCCATGTACCGCGTCGCTTCGGCCGCGCCAATCGTTCCGGCGATTTTCGTGTAGCCCGTTGCGAAGTGGTTGTGCCAGAAGAGCGTCATCTTCTCCTGGAGCGGCCGATCGCTGTGCACCATCCGGAACACCCACCGCTGACGCGCGTCGACGATGTTGGTTCGCGGTGAGAAGGCGCCGCGCGTGGTGATGCCGAGGAATCCCGCCTTTCCGATATTCGCGTCGACGTCGTCGGGAATCGACTCGTACTCCACGAGCGCCGTGATGGCTTCGTTGAGCGACGCGTCGTGGAAGACGTCGACTTCGTCGCGGCGCGCGCCGAATCCTGCGCGCCGCAGAAGGTGCTCGACTCGTCGGATGGGCGTCCGTTGCATGTGGATACGGCTCAGATCCTAGACACGCCGGTCGCGCGCGGCAACGGATTTTTTCGGCCGAGGCTGGCCACGCGCTCCCACAGCAGATGCGCCGCCATCACCGGCGCGCGGGCGAAAATTCGGCGACGCACGTCGCGATACGGGCGTCTGCCGATTGCGAGATCAAGGATGAGGCGGGTGATCGTCGTCTCGCGGCGCGTGCCGGCGATGACGCGCGCGATCCGACGGCGATCGGCGAACAGAAATCGTTGGATCACCACGGAATCCCGCAGTTCGGTGCCGATCTCCTCCTCGCACGCGCGGCGGTAGCGCGCGGCGATGGTCGACGCCGACGGCGAGCCGACGATGGCCTTCGCCGCAAGATCGCCCGAAACCATGGCGTAGTAGATGCCTTCCGCGGTGAATCCGTTCACGAACCCCGCGGCGTCGCCCGCCAGCAGCACGCGCCCGCGACCCGGCCGTCGCAGCGGGCCGCCGACCGGGATCAGGAACGGCGTGAAATTGCGCCGCACCGATTCGCCCGCCACGACGCCGCGATCGCGCAACTCGTCGACGAACGCGCGCTGCAACTCATACGGCGATTCGTCGACCGAGCGGCGGTAGTAGTCGAGCACGTAGCCAATCCCGATGTTCACGTGATCCCGCTTCGGAAAAATGTACGCGTAGCCCTCAGGCGCGCCGGTTCCTTTGACCGGCGATCGGCCTCGCGGGTTGAATCCGTAGGCGACCCACAGCGTCGACGGATCGACATCCCGCAACGCGTCACGCGGCGTTTCCTCCATCATGTCCAGCGCGACCGATGTCGCAGGCCAGCCGGCGTGCAGGCCGGCGCGCCTCGCGATGACGCTGTTCACGCCGTCGGCGGCCACGATGATCGGGGCGTCGAATCGACGGCCGTCGCGCGTGGTGAGCCGCACGCCGGACGCGCCTTCGCGGATCTGAACGACGTCGGCGCCCGTCACCACCGTGACACCGGCGTTACATGCGAGCGAGAGCAGCAGCGCGTCGAACTCGACGCGCCGGATCATCAACGCGGCGGGAACATCGGATTCGATGGTCGTCGAATGGCCGTCGGGACCTTCCAGATGCAGTCTGCTGAGCGTGTGCGTCGCGATTCGCGGGAGCTCGCCGGCGAGATAAGGAAATCGCCGGGCGACGCGCATGCTGATTCCGCCGCCGCAGGGCTTGTTGCGCGGAAACGTCGCGCGATCGAGGACGATTACGCGCCTTCCTGACGTCGCAAGACTCCGTGCCGCGGTCGCGCCGGCGGGCCCGCCGCCGACGACCAGAACGTCAGCGTCCACGGGTCTCCGAACCGGGTCTGACACGGGTCTGATACCACCCTGACACAGGTCTGACGCCCTCGGGCGAAAGTCCGGCGATCATCGATAAATGTCCATAAAAAACCGGCGTCTCCGGGCGAGTCGGTCATTATAGAGTCCGAACGGTTAGACCGATAGTGTGGTTGCGTCTCACTTCACGCTTGTGGGATAGTGAAGCCGCTCCCGCGCCCCCTGTAATCGATTCATGCGCTTAGTCTTCGCCGCTCGCGTGCTGCTGATGAAGGCTGCCAGCGTCGCCGTGTTGTGGCTGCTGTCGGTTTCCATTGGTGTTGCCGCGCCGGCGCCGGATGTCCCGCGTGCCGGGCACGCGTGCGACGCATACGCCTCGACGGTTCGAAGGCTGGCCCACCATCCCAAATCGTTCGGCGGTCCGATCGCGCCCGTCTCGAAGCGCGTGCTCGCCGGACTCAGCGACTACACCACGCTGCTCAAGCGCAACTGCGCTGCCAGTATCGACGACGACGACGAAGCGATTCAGAACGATGTGCCGGCCGCCCGCATCGACGCGGACGAGCGCCAGGTTCCGATCTTCCAACCTCTCGGCCTTCTTCATCGATCGGGCGATCGCGCGCTCTGCGCCGGCGCCTACTCTCCACGCGCTCCCCGAGGACCTCCCGCCCTCATCTGACGCGCCGATCCCAGCTGTTTTCGTCCGTCAGCATAGAGGTGACCGATGCGGGTTGTTCTCGCAGACTTGAAGTCCACGCGGGGATTCGTCAGCAAGGACACGGTCGTCGGCGGATACGGATCGCGGCTCGATCCGTTTTCACGTGTGACGACCGTGATTTCATACGTCAAGAAGCAGTTCCACGATGTGCCAAGCGTGCACATGGCCTACATCGCGGCAATCCTGGCGCGCTCCGGCCACGAGGTGAGGTGGACGCGCGGCGACCACGTGGACGGCGACGTGGCGCTGGTGCTCTCGTCGCTCGTCGACTACAAGAACGAGACCGCGTGGGCGGATACGATGCGCGCGCGCGGCACGAAGGTCGGCTTCGTCGGCATCACGGCGTCGAAGATGCCGCAGCTGTTCGCCGGCCACTGCGATTTCATTCTGAACGGCGAGCCCGAAGCCGCCGCCATGCGGCTCGCGCGAGGCGAAGTCCCGTCGGGCATCGTTGTCAGCGAGCAGATCGACGATCTCGACTCGCTGCCGTTTCCGCGGTGGGACCTGGTCACGGAGGATCGTGGCAAGAAGCTCGGGATCCGGTGGTCGTCACGGCCGGTGGGCGGCGGCTTTCCGCTGCTCGCGAGCCGCGGATGTCCGGAGCATTGCACGTACTGCCCGCACCGGATCCTCGCCGGGTACCGCGCGCGATCGATCGCGAACATCGCCGACGAGCTCGAGCGGCTGTGCGATCACACGCCGGAGCCGTATGTCATCTTCCGCGATCCGCTGTTCAGCGAGCAGCGCGATCGGTGCGTCGCGCTGTGCAATGAAATTCAGGCTCGCGGCCTCAGGCTGACGTTCGAGGCGGAAACGCGGCTCGATCGGCTCGATCTCGATCTGCTCGATCGGCTGTACGACGCCGGCTTCCGCGCGATGAGCTTCGGCGTCGAGTCGCTCGATCCGGCGACGCTGAAAAAATCCGGGCGGCGGCCGATTCCGCAGGCGCATCAGCGCGAGATCATCAATCACTGCCGGAGAAAGGGCATCGTCACGGCGGCGTTCTACGTCCTCGGATTCCTGCAAGATGACTGGAATTCGATTGCGGCGACGATCGATTACGCGACGGATCTCGGGTCGACGTTCGCGCAGTTCAAGATTCTGACGCCGTATCCGGGCACGCCGATGTTCAAGCAGCTCGAGCCGCTGCTCAGCGAGACCGACTGGGAGAAGTACGACGGCTACACGCCGACGTTCAGGCATCCGAACCTCACCGATCGCGAGCTCCGATATCTGCTCGGCGCGGCGTACAAGCGGTTCTACATGCGTCCGTCGTATCTCGCGAACTTCCTGAAGATCCAGAACAGCGCCGTGCGCGACTGGGTGGCGCGGCTCGATCGACGCGTGAACGATCGTCACTCGCGCGAGGAGATCGGCGATATCTCACGTTCGGTGGCGTGCTGATCACGCAGAGCACGCAGAGAAGGCAGAGTCCGCAGAGGACGCGGAGGAGGCAAAGGACGCCGAGATCTGGTAATAGATCTTTGTGTCCTTTGCTACCTCTGTGTCCTTTGTGTCTTTCATGTTGACCGCGATCTCGCGCTACGGTGCGCGAGTCCTCCCGA
>Ga0075435_100001722_pt1 | contig 14218 bp, 11 predicted proteins | sample RhiMethybrSRZTD4_FD_75302 | JGI IMG/M metagenome (GOLD analysis project Ga0075435, IMG submission 75302) | Populus rhizosphere microbial communities from Tennessee, USA - Rhizosphere MetaG P. TD hybrid SRZTD4 | ecosystem: Host-associated > Plants > Roots > Rhizosphere > Soil | place: USA...
TGATACGGATCGTCACGGGCGGTGAAGTCGGCGGTCAGGCCGTTGATGCGTGCCTGCAGCGCGTCGCGGAACATCTCGTTGCGGCGGATTTCCTCGCGCGCCGCGGTGACGCGGCCGCGCCAGTAGGCCTCGTCCTTCGCCGGCTCGGCCGGCTTGGTCGTGTCTTTCGCCTCTTCGCCCGCCTTGGCCCCCTCGGCAGCCGTCGCGTCCTTCGCGCCGGCCTTGGCCGCGTCCTTCTGGTCGCCGAGCTTCACCGCGGGATCGGTCGTCGATCCCGGCGCGGGCGGCAGCTTCTTCAGATCGTCGTTCGTATAGGTCTTGGCCGCCGGAGGCGTCGCTTTGCGGCGCTCCTGCTCCTTTTTCGCCACGTCACCCAGGCTCTGGGCCGACGCCGGCCACGCGAGAGTCAGCAGGACGCCGGCGAGCAGACCGCTGAAGAACTTCATTGGGGGCTTTCTCCTTCTGTATCCATAGTTTAGCACGTTTACGGATCAGGCCGTACCACCAGGACTTTGAGCCCCGCCCCGGCGTCGGAATCCTCGGCTGCCGCAAGCGACAGCTCGGTCAGCGCCCGCGATTCCCCCGGCCCGAAAGCCGCCGCCCGGACCAGCACGATTCCATCGTCCTCCGTCACCCAGACGGCGAGATAGGCGGGGACGCCGGCGTCGGGTACGAGATCCGCGAGGGTGCCGTAGACGAACAGCCGCCAGACTGGATGGCTGGCGGCGGCCCCGGCGGCCGCGTCGGCCTCGGCCTGGATCCGCGACGTGAGCGCGCGCAGGTCCAGTGCGCCGCCACCCCACGGCCCCCGCGGCGCCAGCGTGGCATCGACGAACGTTCCCGGCGTCGCCGAGACCTCCGCCATCGGGCCCGCCCGTCCGGCGTCGCGCACGGACGGGAGGCGGCGAAGCTCGCTGACGGCCAGCGACGCGGCCGCGCGCGATGCGTAGCGGAGCGCTCGCGTGTCGCGATCGTGGCCGGCCAGCGACGTTTCCGCGGTACCGAGCAGCGCCAGCGACATGCCGAGCCCGATCGACACCATGGCGGCGAACAGCGCGGTCAGGACAGCCACAGGTTCGGCACCATGACGTCGAACGACACGCCCAGCTCGCGGAGGCCGCGCGACCCGCCGGGCGCCAGCTGCAGCGAGATCCGCACCCGCCGCGCGCCGTCGAGCACCGCCACCTGCATCCGTGACACGCCGTCGAGCATCGGGAGCGTCGATCCCGTCGACTCGTCGCGCCGCTGCAGCTGGCGCGCGACCGGATCGACACGATAGGTCCGTGCTTCAGCCTCGGCGATGGAGGCTCCCGCCGCGTATGCGCACGTGCGCGGCGCGCCGCCGACGACGAGCAGTGTTTCGGTCACATCGGTCACGCGGACCAGATCGCGGCAACCCGTACGGTCGAACACGAGCGCGGACGAGCCGGCGGCGAACCCGCCGCCCGCATCCACTGCCACCGCCGTCTCCCCTCTCGGCAATCCGGCCGTCAGGGTCGCCTGCGCACTGCGGCGCGACAGGTACCGGACGGTGACGCTGCCGTCAGGGGCAACTTCGAGTGCCGGCAGGTAGCGCGCCAGCGGCCCGGCATTCGCGCCGCGGTCGAGGCCGGCGCCGGCCCGCGCCACGTCGGCGGCGAGCGCCTGGACCGCCATGCGCGCGCGCTGCTGCTGGTCGGAAGCCTCGGGCTGCGTGCGCGCGATCGACTGCGCGCTGAGGATCAGCGACACGAACGCGCCGCCCACGGTCGTCATGATCGCGGTGGCGATCAGCAGTTCGATGAGCGTGAAGCCGTTTGAGGATCGATTCATCGCGGGGCCTCGCAGACAGTAGCGATCTGGACGACGTCAGGTCCAGCCGCGGCGCGGCTGCCGGACGGCTGCACGCGGACCACGATCGCGAGCAGATCGACACGCCCGGGAACGCCCGCAACCGTCCATCGCCGCGCGTACCGCGCGCCGGCGTCGTCAACGATGTCGGCAAATCCGTCGACGCTTCGGTCGAGCGCGCCGCCCGTGGCTCCACGCAGCGCGCCGCTCGCCGCGGCGATCGTGAGGTCGTCGGCCTTGCGCGCGGCGAGGAGACTCATCGCAAGCTGCCGCCGCGCCTCCATGTTCTGGTGCAGCGCCAGGACGAAGAGCTGCGCGGTTCCCAGCGCGATCACGACGAGGAGGCTCGTCGCGATCGTCACCTCGATCAGCGTGAATCCGTGCGCGCCGCGCGAAGGCATGCGCGAAACACAACTGCAACCGGCGCGCCGTCGAAGTTTTGGAGGAAATCCGCGAAGTGCCGATCATCGAGCCGCCGAAGTACGCACTGCGTGCAGCAGCGAGATCGAACGAAGCCGGCGGAAACGACAACAGGTCTTCCGCCTAAAGGCGGAAGCCACGGGACGGTCTCGTTCAGGCGGACGCGTGCGGCTCGTCGGCCACCATCGGCAGCGACACCACGAAGCGCGTGCCGCCGCCCGGCTCGGGCTGCACCGTCACGCGGCCGTTGTGCATGACGATGATCTTCTGCACGACGGCCAGCCCCAGCCCCGTGCCGCGCGCGCGGGTGGTCACGAACGGCATGAAGATGCGCGAGGCCATCGCCGGCGGGACCCCGGGGCCGTTGTCGATCACCGCGATGCGGACGATACGCTGCGCGCGATCGGGGACGCTCTCGATGACGATGTGCGGCGTGATTCCCGCTTCGGTGCACGCTTCGAGGGCGTTGCGGAGCAGGTTCCCGAACGCCTGCCGCAGCAGCACGTCGTCTCCCTGCACCGGCAGGTACTCGCCGCGCACCTCCACCGCGCCGCCGCGCGACGTCGCCTCGGCGCGGATGTCTTCGGCCGCGCGCTCGACGACGGCACGGGTGTCGACGCGGCCCGGCATCAGCTCGGTGGGCTTGGCGAAGTTCAGGAAGTTGCGGACCACGGCGCCGAGCGTGTCGGTCTCTTCGCGGATGCCGAGCACGTAGGGACGGCTGTCGGCGGGCAGTCGATCGAGGTCGAGCAGGCGCGCGTAGCCGTGGATCGTCGCCAGCCCGTTCCGGAACTCGTGGGCGATGCCGGCGGTCAGCTCGCCGACCTGCGCCAGGCTGTCCTTGAGCCGGAGCTGCTCCTCGAGCTCCGCGATGTCGGTGAGGTCGCTGAACAGGCAGATGGCGCCGTTCGGCGAATCGCCGCCGGTGCCGATGGGCGACACGGTGACCCCGAGATGCGTCGTGCCTCCGTCGCGCGTGTCGAACTTCACCGTGCGGCGGCGCACCGACTGCCCGGTGTTCAGGCATTCATCGATCAACCCGGCCAGCGGCGGCGCCCCGGCCAGCACGTCCTTGACGTTTCCCGTCCAGTCGGCGTCGGGCATCCCGAGCATGCGCCGGCCGGCCGGGTTCAGCGAGCGCACGTGGCGATCGGCGCCGACGACGAGCAGCCCGGAAGTGAGGCTGGCGATGATCTCGTCGCTCAACCGCTCCGACGCTTCGGCGCGGGCGGCCAGCGCCTGCTCGCGCTTGCGCAGCTTGCCGAGCGCCTCCTCCATGGCCGCCGCCATGAACGCGGTCTCGGCGCCGGTGCCTTCGAGGCCGCGGTTCATCTGCCGCGCCGCGGCGAACAGGCGCAGCACGATGAAGGCGAGCCCGGCGACGAGCACGGCAATCACCGCGGTGAGCGACAGGAGGACGAAGGCTGGACGATTCATACCTGCATCAGGCCGAGATACCAGGCGAGGAGCCGGTCGCCGTAGAGGCTGGCGACCAGCGCCGCCGCCGCCAGCATGGTCCCATACGGCACGCGCGTCGCCATGCCGCCGCGGCGCGACGCGATCAGGATCGCGCCGATCACCCCGCCCACGAGCGACGACAGGACGAACGTGAGGATCACCATCTTCACCCCGAGGAAGGCGCCGATCATCGCCAGCATCTTCACGTCGCCGAAGCCCATCGCGTCGACCTTGCGCAGGCGAAACCAGATCTCGGCGATCGCCCAGAGCAGGCCGCCGCCGACGACGATGCCGAGCAGCGACTGGATCGGCCCGGGCGGCAGGAACAGGCTGCAGACGAAGCCGATGACGATGCCCGGGAAGTTGATGACGTCGGGCAGGATCTGGTGCTCGAGATCGATCATGAAGTGCACGATCAGCGCGCAGGCGAACGCGGTCCGCACGAGCAGCAGCGGCGTCGGGCCGAACACCTGCCAGTGGAGGAAAAACACCAGCCCGGTGACGATCTCGATGATCGGGTAGCGCAGCGAGATCGGGTTGGCGCACGAGCGGCAGCGGCCGCGCAACAGCGCGTAGCTGAGCACCGGGACGTTGTCCTTCCACGACAACTGGTAGCCGCATTGCGGACAGCGCGAGCGCGGGGAGGCCACCGACTGCCGCAGCGGGACGCGATGGATGCAGACGTTCAGGAAGCTGCCGATGCACAGCCCCCACAGCACGAACGTTGCCTCGAGGAACGCCTCGGTGATTGGCATCAGCGTGGCGGCTCGAGCTGGCCGGGCAGCGGGTACAGCTTCGACTGCGGCGAGACGATGATGCCGCCGGTCGCCGGGTTGAGCACGAAGGGCGTGCCGGACGGATCGTTCGGGATCGGAAGGTTCAGCCCCTGGTCCTTCGCACGCTTCCAGGCCTCCATGGTGTCCATCGCGTCGAGCTGCGCCAGGCGCAGCACCGCCGAGTCGCGCAGCCACGGCTCCTCGGATTTGGCCAGCTCCGTCCACAGCGCGCGCGACGCGTTGCGGTGGCCGCCTTCGGCAAGCGTCACCGCGGCGAGAGGGCGCATCCAGTTGGGCGCCCCGGGCATCTCCGAGGCGCGCTGGAACGCCTCGGCGGCGGCGTGGTAGTCGTGCAGGTGCCAGTAGTAGACGAAGCCGAGATCCTGCATGTACTGCCACTTCGCCGGCTGCGCCGCGAGCCCCTTCTTCAGCAATGCGATCGCCAGATCGGGGCGCCCCGGGCCGCCGGGGTACGGCTCGCCGAGGAAGATCGAGCCGAAGCGGTAGGCGATGCTGAAGTAGGGATCGAGCGTGGTCGCCAGGTCGAGCAGCGGATACAGCAGCGAGTAGTCCTTCACGTGCCCCGGCCCGGCCAGGCGCTCGCTGCCGAAGTGCTGCAGCGCGCGGATCCAGTAGACGTCGGCGGCGATGCCGCGGTACGACAGCGCGGCGCGCCGCGCCGCCTCGGGCGATCGCACGTAGAGCAGGCCCGGCGTGTCGACCGCGGGCGCCGGCCAGCGATCGATCGCCGCGTGCAGCGCCACCGCTGCCGCCAGGCAGAGGGCGGCGGCGGCCGCCGGGCCCCTCATTTGAAGTCCCTCCGCGCGAAGATCACCATGGCGCCGAAGAGGAGCGCGGCGACGTAGGCCGCGGCGTACGCCGCGCTCGCCGCCATGAACGCTCCCGGCACCGGGACGCCGTGCACCACCGCGAGCTTGACGTCGAAGCGGGAGAAATCGGGCAGCACGTAGTAGCACGCCTTGGCCACGGCGATCGCCGCCGGCGAGTCGACGATCGCGTCGAAGCGCTTCAGCTCGGCGTTGAACTGCCCGACCACGTAGACGCCGAGCGTGAAGATCGCCGACAGCATCGGGCTCGAGTAGGTCGAGAAGAACAGCGCCACCGCCGTCACCACCGACAGCTCGAGGAAGATCATCGCGACCGCCTTGAGCAGCGCCGGATCCAGCGCCGGCGCGTCCCAGGCGCCCTGGATCGGCGCCGGGATGCCGCGGGCGAGGAAGTACAGCACCGTGTAGAGCGCGACGGTCATCACCGCCAGGTTGACGAGAAGCGTCAGCAGCAGGCCCGCATATTTGCCGGCGATGAACTGCGGCCGCGTGATCGGCTTGGCGAGGAGCGGGTAGACGCTGCGCCGCTCGACTTCCTTCGACACCAGGTTGATGCCGATGAAGATCGCGATGAACAGGCCGAAGAGCGACGTGGCGGCCAGGCCCAGGTCCTTGATGATCTTGACGTCCTGCCCGGCCGTCAGCTGGCCGATGACGATCGACGCGCCGACCAGCAGCACCCCGAACAGCACCAGGTTGTAGAACACCTTGTCGCGCACCGACTCGCGGAAGACCGCGGCCGCGACGGGCCCGATCGCGCTCATGACCGCGCCCCCTCGCCCATCTCGGCAACGCGGCGGACGAACACGTCCTCGAGCGTCTCGCGCACCGGGTTCAGCGACACCGGCGTCGCGCCGGCGGCGGTCAGCTCGCGCAGCAGCTCCTCGGGACGGCCGTCGGGCGGCAGATCGATCGCGTAGCGATCGCCGCCGATGGTGACGACGCGACGCGCCCGCGCCCGCACGCGCTCGAGCGCCTCGGGCGGTACCCCGGCCATCACCAGCTCCCAGCCCTGGATCGCGAACTCCTTCAGGTCGGTGAGCGTTCCCGAGGCCGCCAGCCGCCCCTTGGCGACGATCGCCACGCGCGTGCAGAGCGCCTCGGCGTCCGACAGGATGTGCGAGCTGAAGAAGATCGTCCGCCCCTGGTCGCGGAGCTCGAGGATGAGCGCGCGGACATCGCGGCGGCCGAGCGGATCCAGGCCCGACATCGGCTCGTCCAGGAACACCACCTCGGGATCGTTCAGCAGCGCCTGGGCCAGCCCCACGCGCTGCAGCATTCCCTTCGAGAACTTGCGCAGCGGCAGGCGCCGCTCGGCGCCGATGCCGAGGCGATCCAGCGTCTTGCCGACGCGCTGCCGGCGGTCGGCGGCGGACTGGCCGAACAGCCGCCCGTAGTAGTCGAGCAGCTCCTCGGCGGTGAGGTGGTCGTAGAAGTACGGGTTCTCGGGAAGGTAGCCGATGCGGCGCCGGATCGAGACGTCGCCGAGCGGGCGGCCGAGGATCTCGGCCTCGCCGCTGGTCGGAAACACCAGCTGCATGAGCAGCTTGAGCGTCGTCGTCTTGCCGGCGCCGTTCGGGCCGAGGAAGCCGAAGACGTCGCCGGGGGCGACGTCGATGGACAGGCGATCGAGCGCGCGATAGGGGCGCGGGCGCCAGAAGCCGACCAGGTAGTCCTTGCTCAGCTCGCGCGTGCGGATCGCCGCGGTCACTTGGCTTTTTTCAGCTCCAGCTCGATCGCTTCCTTGAAATACTGCGGCGGCAGCCCGCCGCCCGGAATGCGCTTGCCGTTGATGAAGAAACTCGGCGTCGAGGTCACCTGCAGCGACGATCCGATCGAGATGTCGGTCTTCACTTCCTGCAGCGCCTTGTCCTTCTGCGCCTCGAAGTCCTTGACGCCGGTGATGTCGGACAGCGCCGTCCTGATCGTCGCCGGGCTCAGCTGATCCTGGTGCATGAACATCCAGTCCTGCATCTTGTCGAACTGCCCCTTCGACTTCGCGATGATCGCGGCCGCCGCGGCATCGCACGCCGCGTTGTGCATGCGCGTCGGCACGTAGGCGTTGCAGTCGGAGTTCAGCGGGTACTGCTTCATCAGGACCTTGACGTCCTTGTTCTGGGCGTACTCGTCGAACACCGGTTTGAGCGACATGTACTGCACGCGGCACTGCGGACACTGGAAGTCGGCGAACTCGACGATCAGCACCTTCGCCCCTTCGTTGTCGTAGGGAAAGCTCGACGACTTCGGCTGCACTTCCCACCAGCGCTCGAACTCGGTCTTCTGCGTCGCGTCGAGCGGCTTGGGCGGCGCCGTCGAAGGACGGTCCTGCGCCTGCGGGAAGGCGGTGAAGCCCCACGCCGCGCCGGCGACGAAGAGCAGCGCGATGACGAGGGCCAGCGGCGTGGCCACGAGCACGCGCAGGTCGCGCAGCGCCCGGCCGGGCAATGAAGACATGGGCACGGAACTCGCTCCTCCGGAGATGACGAAGATGCCGATGACGCCGACATACGTGGCGACGCACAGCGGGCAGACTTCCTTGAGTACGAAGAACGACGCGTAAGCCAGGTAGAGCACGACGGCCAGCGCCAGCGTGGACGCCGCGAAGATGTAGGCCGGCGCGCTGTCGGTGATGCGGCTCTTGCCGCGGGAACCCCACAGCATCAGCAGCACCCACGCGAAGAACAGCAGGCCGCCGACCGCCACCGGCACGCCGGCCACCGATCCGTACCGGCTCAGATATGCGGCCTTGCACGACACCGTCGCGTTGACGTCGCAGAAGCTCGAATAGTCCGGGTTCTGGATCAGGTTGTAATGGACGTAGGTTGCCGCGCTCGACGCGGCAAGCCCGAGGATCGCGAAGGCAACCAGCAACTTCCGTGCAAGGGCTGACATGGGGACCCTCTATTTTACCTACTTCTTGACCTCGGCGCCGTGGTTGGGCGCCCCGGTCTCCGGCAGCGACCCGGTAAAGGTCTTCTCTTCATCAATATAGAGGATCCGGTCGGCATTGACGCCATAGAAGACGGTCCCCGAGACGCCCGGCTTCGCCGGATCGGCCGTCACGGCATAGCCCGCCGACACCGGCACCCCGTTGCAGGCCGGCTTGACGTCGTCGAGCGGCTTGGCCGTCATCTCGAAGATGTAGCCCGATTTCTCGAGTTTCTCGGCTGACGTCATGTCCGGGCTCAGGAAGCCCTGCCCCGTCGTGGGCACCGGCGTGGCCAGGTCGGGAAGCTTCGTCGCGTAGTGCAGGTTGCCGCAGGTCAGGGCGAACTGCCACTGCGCGGCGGCAATCGAGCGCAGCGAGGCGAGGGCCGACGTCTCGTTGCCGCGCGCCTGCATGCCGCGGTACTCGTTGAACGCGATCGCGAGCAGGATGGCGATGATCGCCAGCACGATCATCAGCTCGATCAGCGTGAAGCCGCGCTGGCGCGAGGGCCTCCGCAGGCGTGTGACGCGGCCGGCGAGGAGGATCAAGGCAGTAGCACCTGAAATAATCAGACCGGTGACGAGGTCGCGCGGCCGGTAGGCAAACCGTATCACGTGGCGGCCGGGCGGCAGCGAAACGGCGCGGTAGAGGCCGTTCGCCCTGGCCAGCGCCGCCGGCACGCCGTCGACCTGCGCCGCCCACGAGTCGTCGTACGAGTCGCGCAGCACCACGATGCCGGATCGATCGAGCGTAGCCTCGACGACGACGCGGGTCGTGCCGTCCTCCGCGATGTGCACCGACGGCGGCTGGGGCGATGACGCGGTACCGGCCGCCGGCGGGAGGCGATCGAGGCGGACGAGATCGTCGGCGGCGGCGGGATCGAACAGAACGGCGCGTTGCCAGTCGAGATCCGCGGCATCGGGCGCCACCTGCGCCGACCCGGCGATGAAGACGCGTGCCGCTCCGGGATTGCACTCGACAGCGCGCATCCGCCAGTCCGGCGCCTCGCCGACGACGGGGGCGCCGCCGGCCTGCGATTCGCGCACCACGCAGGTGCGCACCCCGGCACGGCGCAGGAAGGCGCGCCGCGCGTCGGTGTCGGCACGCTCGAACTGTTTCACGGTCGCCTCGTAGGCCGCCGGCCAGAGATTCGGCAGGTCGTAGGACAGCGCCTCGCGCACGCGCCATCCCGAGGGCGCCATCGGCAGTTCCGCGTCGAGCTCCATCCGCCGTTCGACGGCGGTGAACTCCATCGGAATGTCCGACGACGGCGGCGCGTCGGGGTCGGCGGTGTTCATGAACCCGCGGACGCGGCCGGCGACGTAGACGCGCGGCTCACCCGCGGCCGCGGTGTACCAGTCGGGCGGCGAGAGCCTCGCCACCTCCAGCGTGGGATTCAGCCCGCCGTTGGCGACGAGCAGATCCGCGCAGACCGCTGCGAAGAGCACCCGCAGGATCTGCGCCCGGCGCGCCGAAGCGGCGATCAGCAGGCACCCGGCGAGCAGGAGCGCGGCGCCGCGCAGCGCCAGCGGCGGCGCGGCGCGCGCGAGGAAATCGGCGCCCGCGCCGGGATCCTTCAGGTGCGTGCTGACCGCGAGCCAGTGTGCGAGGCGCAGCGACAGGTCGTGCCGCACCAGCATCACGACCGAGGCCAGCAGCGCGAGGCCGCCGACGATGGCCGCGCCGCGGAGCACCGGCCAGGCGGCGCGATCCCGCGTGGCGATGGCCGCCCATCCGCGGGCGGCGAGCACGGCGCCGGCGAACATCGCGAACACGATGTACTTGACCGGGAAGCGGAAGTACATCAGGGCGGGCACGGCGCGGCGCGCCAGCGGATAGAGCGGCGAATAGCCGCCCAGCGCCGCGACGATCGCCACGAGCACCACGGCGATCCAGAACAGCGCCCGCCGCCCGGCGGTCGCGCCGATCGCCGCCAGCAGCAGCACGAGCGGCCCGAGATACAGCGAATAGAAGAACGGATCGCGGCCGAAGTTGAGCGCCCCCATCCACGGCAGATCGGCGAGGAACGAGTCGTGATAGTTGCCGAACAGGTGCGGCGCGAGCACCTCCCACAGCGACAGCGGATGCAGCGACCAGAAGTCGGGCGCCGCCAGCGCACCGCGTTGCGCGCGGACCGCCGCGAGCGCCGTCGGCGCCAGCTGCATCGCGGCGAGGCCGGCGCCGGCAATCAGGCCGATGACGGCGGGAATCGTCCGGCTGATCTTCCGCCTGAAGGTGGAAGCCCCGCGGTCCGCGTCGGGCTGCACCACGGCGTATGCGAAGGCGAGCACACCCGTCGCGGCCCACGTCACCGGCTCGCCGCTGAGCCCCTGCAGCGCGAACGTGACGGCGAGGCATACCGAGGATCGAGAGTCGAGGATCGAATCTCGTTCGCCGGTGGTCGCGGCCGATTCCTCGAATGACCCACGGACGAACCTCGACCCTCGAACCTCCAACCCCGGTACGGACCAGATCACCCACGGCAGCAGCGCGACCGACCACGCCAGGTTCGGCGTGTTGACCATCGACACGACGGGCCCGCAGAGGCCGAACACGCACGCGCCGAGCGCGGCGGCGCCGCACGGCAGCGCGCGCCGCAGGAACAAAAACATCCCCGCCGCCGCGATCGGGATCGGCAGCGCCACCCAGAGGTTGAACGACACGACATCAGATGGCAGCAGGCGCACCGCGACCGTCAGCGGCATCAGCAGCTGGTTCAGCGCGTCGGCGATCGCCGACTGCCCCGACGCGACGTAGGGATCCCACCAGGGCGCCTGCCCGCCGAGCAGCGTGTGCCGCAGCCACAGGTGCCGCGACCAGAAGAACAACGACAGATCGCGGACGAAGAAGATGCGGTGCGTGGTGAACAGGCCGAAGACCGGAATCGAGCTGACGAAGGCGACGAGCAGCGTGGCCAGGAGGCGGTGACGTGCCTCCCCGGTTTCAGGCGCCGGCTGCACGCTCCGCGCCTTCCTTCGCCCGCCGCAGCCCCACGGCGCACCACAGCGCCAGCGCCGCGGCGGTCGCGGCGGTGATGCGCGCGCCCAGGTAGAACATCGACGGATGGTAGGTGAACGTGACGACGTGCGTGCCGGCCACGAGATGGACCGCGCGGAAGAGGCCGTTGGCGCGCATCAGCGGCGCCGGCGTGCCGTCGACGTCGACCTGCCAGTCCGGCGTGTACGAATCCATCAGCGCGAGATAGCCGTCAGCCGGCAGCCTGGCGCGCACGACCACGCGGTTGATGCCGTCTTCGATGAACTCGGCGGATGCGGGGAGTGGCATGCCGGGCGTGCCGGCTGGCGGCGGCGGCGGCTCGCTCACGAGCACGCCGCTGGCCGGGTTGAAGCGCGCCTGGAACATCCCCTCGATCTGCCACATGACGTTGGGCCCCAGGAGCGCGTCCGGAACGATGTACACCCGGCGCGCCGCCGGATTGAAATCGTAGAGATGCAACTGCTCGGCGGCCACGCCAGCCGCCAGGGGACGGGCGCCAGCGGACGGCGGCGTGGGCAGGAGGACGAACCGCGTCCCGACCCGGGTCAGGAACCGGAGGCGATCCTCGCGCGAGGCGAACTTGAACAATCCGACCATGCGCGCGTAGTCGAGCGGCCAGATCAGCGGCAGATCGTACGACAGCGCTTCGCGCATGCGCGGGCCGGACGGCTCGAACACCAGCTCGCCGGCCAGGACGTAGCGTTGATCCATCGCCGAGTAGCCTTCGAGCGGCGCCGCGTACTTCGGCGCGTCGATGTCGAAGACGTTGACGTAGCCCTCGATCCGGCCGCCGACGTAGACGCGCTCGTGCATGTCGCGCGGGACCTGCTGCAGCCAGGCCGGCTCCGCGAGCATCGACGGATCGGCGGTGGGATTGACGCTCGAGTTCGACGACAGCAGATCGACGACCGCGAAGAGGCCGAGAACGGTCAGCGCCAGGCGCGCCTCGCGCCGCACCGAGGCGGCAATCCCCAGCAGGAACGTGCCGGCAATCAGCTTCAGCAGGAGCGCGGTCAGCAGGGGCCGCGCCCGGATCAGGAGGTATTCCGCTCCCTGCGTCGGCGACGGCACGCTTGCCCACAGCGCCAGGTGGAAGAACGCGCGGGCCGGCAGCCCCGGCGCGACCAGGACCCAGGCGATGAGGACGTAGGTCACCACGGCGCCGAGGCCGGCGGCGATCACGACGATCCGGACGGCGCGGCGCGGCGCCTGTCCGTCGATCAGCCACTGCAGGGTCATCGCGGCGAGCGTCGCCAGGCCGAGCGCGGCCAGCGACAGATATTTCACCGGGAACCGGAACATCCGCAGCGGCGGAATCAGCGCCTGGAGGATCGGATAGACCGGCGTGTGCGAGCCGAGCGAGACGATCACGAACGCGACGATGGCGATCGTCCAGAACCGCGTGTGCCGCCGGCCGGAGGCGATCGCGACCGCCGCGAGCAGGACAATCGGCACGCCGAGATACATCGTGTAGTAGAAGGGATCGCGATCGCTGTTGAGCGCGACCATCCACGCCAGTTCCTGCAGGTTGGAGTTGAAATAGTCCCCGAAGAAGTGCGGGACGAGCAGCTCCAGCACCAGCAGCGGATGAAACAGCCAGAAATCCGCCGTCGTCATGGTCGAGCGCATCGAGTTGCGGCCGGCGGCCACCAGCGGCACGTACTGGATGGCCGAGAGCAGCAGCCCCGCGGCGATGCCGGCGGCGCTGATCGCGACGCCGCGCAGGTCGCGCCACCGGCCGTCGATGCACACGGCCCACGCCGCCGCCAGCGCGATGGTCGCCACGAGCGAGACCGGCTCGCCGGCCAGCGCCTGGCAGGCCACGACGACCGCCAGCAGCGTCGCGGCGGCAGCCGTCTTCCGCTCGAACGCGCGATCCAGCGCCCAGAAGACGTACGGCACCGTCGCGATCGACCAGGACAGGTTCGGGAAATTCGCCGTCGAGACGATCGGGCCCGACACCGCGAAGGCGACCCCGCCAAACGCCGACGGCAAGGGCGACAGCCGGCGCCGGAGGAACAGGTACATCCCGAGCGCCGACAGCGGAATCGGCAGCGCGACCCACAGGTTGTAGGCGACGATCTCCGGCCCGAGCAGCCGCACCAGCAGCGACGGCAGGTGGAACAGCTGGAACAGCGCGTCGTTCACCGCCGCCTGGCCTGCGGCCGCGTAGGGATCCCAGAACGGAAACGCGCCGGAAAAAATACTGTGGCGAACGAACAGGAAGCGGGAGTGGAAGGTAAGCGCGAGGTCGCGGATGAAGAACAGTCTGGAGAGGGTGAAAACGCCGCCGACGGGCACGATCGCGACGACGACGGCGAGCAGCGGCCAGAAGCCGCGGGGGGGCTTACGCATTCACATCGACAGCGAAAAAAACGAACGACGGAAGGGATGTCCTTCCGTCGTTCGCCCTCTGATTCTCCAGACTACTCGTCAGTCAGCTTACTGGATAGCCGCGGCCGGCGACGCCGGCGTCGAGCTGTCGTCCATGCCACTCAGCGTGCCGGTGCTCTGCCAGATGGTGCCGGTCGTGTTGGTGCCGAAGTAGCGCGTGCCGGTCGAGGTCGAGACGGGGTCCGCCCAGGCGTGGTAGCCGGTCGCCAGGGTGCCGCTGCCGTTGCACGGCGCGGGCGCGGACGCCGCGGTGGTGCCGGTCATGCCGACCGTGTAGCCGCTCTTGGTCGCCGAAGCGCCGCCGCCGAGGTCCGGGCTGATGAACGCCGAACCGCCGGAGGGACCGCTGCCGAGCGTCTGCAGCGACGCGGCATACATGCCGTTGGCGCAGCTGGCCGCGAACGTCGACTGGGCGCTGCTGACGGCGCGCAGCGAACCGATCGCCGAGGCCTCGTTACCCGAGATACGGGCGCGGAGAAGACCAGGAACCGCGATCGCCGCGATGATGCCGATGATCGCGACGACGATCAGCAGCTCGATGAGCGTGAAACCCTTCTGATTGCGCA
>Ga0075435_100001724_pt1 | contig 14215 bp, 11 predicted proteins | sample RhiMethybrSRZTD4_FD_75302 | JGI IMG/M metagenome (GOLD analysis project Ga0075435, IMG submission 75302) | Populus rhizosphere microbial communities from Tennessee, USA - Rhizosphere MetaG P. TD hybrid SRZTD4 | ecosystem: Host-associated > Plants > Roots > Rhizosphere > Soil | place: USA...
CCCGTCTGGTCGGGCGGGATGTCGCTCACGAGATCGGCCTGGCCGGAGACGAGGGCGGCCACCCGCGTGGTCAGCTCCGGCACGGGGCGGAAGATGAGCCGGTCGATGGCGGGGGCGCCGCGGTGATAGTCCTTGTTGGCGTCCAGCACGAGCCTGTCGTCCTTCACCCACTCCACGAACTTGTACGGTCCCGTCCCCACCGGCTTCACCGCGAAGCCCGCGTCGCCCACCTGGGCCAGGTACTTCGGGGGCACGATGCCCACCGTGCCGCAGTGCCCCGGGCTCATCCGGACGGGGAGGAGGGGGAAGGGCGCCTTGGTCACCACGTTGACGGTGTAGGCGTCGACCACGTCCGCGTGGTCGATGGTGGCGATGCTCGTCCGCCCCGGCGCGCCCTGCTTGGGGTTGAGCATCCGCTCGATGCTGAACTTGACCGCCGCCGCGTCGAAGGGCTCCCCGTTGTGGAACTTCACGTTGTGCTTGAGCTTGAATTGCCACGTGGTGTCGTTGAGGGTGCGCCACGACTCCGCGAGGTTGCCCTCGAGCTGGAGCGTCTTGAGGTTGCGGCGCAGCAGGGTGTCGAAGATCTGGCGATCCGGCTCGTGCGCGTTCTTGTCGCAGTGCATGTGCCAGTCGAGGGTGGCCGCCTCGCCCGACTGCACGATCACCACCGGTTTCGGCTGCGCGTGGGCCGGGAGCGCCGCCGCCAGGAGCAGGGCGGTCATGGCAGCGACGCGCAGGGTGAGCTGTCGGATCATCGTGGTCCTCCTTGTGGTCCTCCTTCGCGGGGATGTTCTCTCCGTCACTAGAGTTGGTCCAGGCTCCGTCGCACGTGGAGATAAGGATCGAAGGCGTCGCGGAGGGTGTCGCCGACGAGGTTGATGGCCATGACCGTCATGAAGAGCGCCGCCCCGGGGAAGAGGGCGAGCCAGTAGCGCGTGTCGACGTATTGCCGCCCCTCGGCGAGCATGCCGCCCCAGGAGGGAATGGCCACGGGCACCCCGAGCCCGAGGAAGGAGAGCCCGGCCTCGGTGAGGATGGCCCCGGCGATGCCGAAGGTGGCCACCACCATGAGGGACGCGCTCACGTTGGGCAGGATGTGGCGCACCACGAGGTGGGGCAGGGTCAATCCGAGGGAGCGCGCGGCCTCCACGAAAGGCCGCTCGCGCACGGCCAGCGTCTCCGCGCGCACCACGCGCGCGTAGGCCGCCCAGTTGGCAAAGCCGACGACGAGGATGAGGTTGCGGATGCTCGGGCCCAGGATGCCGATCACCGTGATGGCGAGGAGGATGAAGGGAAAGGCCAGCTGCATGTCGGCGAGCCGCATGACCGCGTGATCGGACACGCCGCCGCGCACGCCGGCGAGGAGGCCGAGGGCGGTGCCCGTGAGGCCGGCGATGAGCACGGCCGCGAACCCGATGAGGCTCGAGGTGCGCGCGCCGTAGATGAGCCGGCTCAGGATGTCGCGGCCGAGCTGGTCAGTGCCGAGGACGGCGAAGGTGCCGTCGGCCGATCGGGACAGCGGCGGAGTGAAGCGGGCGAGGAGCCGCTGCTCGGTGGGATCGATGGGTGCCAGGAGCTGAGGCACGGCGGCGCAGAGCGCGACCACCACGAGGATCGCCGCGCCCACCCGCGCGCCCCCGGAGGCGCGGAGGATGCCGAGGGAGCGACCGGAACGATCAGGCAAGGCGGACCCGCGGGTCGAGGGCGACGTAGATCACGTCGATCAGGATGTTGAGCAGGAGCACCGCCGCGCCCACGGTGAGCACCACCGCCTCGATCAGGGGCACGTCCTTGTTGATGACCGCCTCGACGGCGAGCCGGCCGATGCCGGGGTAGGCGAAGACCGCTTCCGTGATGACGGCGCCCCCGAGGAGGTTGCCGAGCTCGAGGCCCAGCGCCGTCACGATGGGGATCGCGCAGTTGCGGAGCGCGTGCCGGAGCACCACCGCCCACTCGCCGAGCCCCTTCGCGCGCGCCGTGCGCAGGAAGTCCTGGGGCAGGACGTCGAGCATGCTCGAGCGGGTAATGCGGGCGGTGCGGGCCATGGCCCACACTCCGAGGGTGACTGCGGGCAGCACGATGGCCGAGGGACCATCGCCCCCGTACACGGGGAACCATCGCAGCTGGACGGCGAAGATCAGGATGAGGAGGATACCGAGCCAGAAGGTCGGCATGCACTGGCCGGCCAGCGCGAACACCATGCCGCCCGCGTCCAGGACGGACTTGCGGCGGAGCGCGGAGAGGAGGCCGAGAGGCAGGGCGAGGAGCAGGGCCAGCAGCATGGCCGCCGCGGTGAGGGTGAGCGTCGCGGGGAAACGGGCGAGCACGAGGGGAAGCGTGGGCTGCTGATGGCGGAGCGAACGGCCGAAGTCGCCCCGGGCCGCGCGCCAGAGGAAGAGCCCGTACTGCTCGGGCAGGGGCCGATCGAACCCGAGCGCGGAGCGGAGGAGCTGATAGTCTTCCTTGGTCCCTTCCGGGCCCATGTACAGCGCGGCGGGATCACCCGAGAGGTGCACGACCACGAAGACGATCCCCGAGATGCCGAGGAGAACCAGCAGTGTCCATGCGAGGCGCTGGCAGAGATACGCGATCACGTCCGGCTCCTGACTCTGATGCGGGACCCTTCCACATGCCCGATCAGCGGGCGGCGCATCGGCCGTGAGCGGGCCGACGTGGCTTCAGATCGAGCAAGAGCGATGCGGCATTATACGGGATCTGGGCTGGCGGTTTCCGGCCGCCTCCATCCCCGGCGTCTCACGAGCTGCTCGACCGGTGGCCCGATCGAGCGCGCCGACGGGTGGGGCGCGCGTCCGACGGCCAGTCGGCGAGCATCGCCATGAGCGAGCGCGTCGCCCCCGACTGGTAGGCGCGCCGGCGATGAATGAGCACGACGGGCACGGTGACCCGCATGGCGGAGAGGGGGAGCGCGTGCAGCGTGCCCGCCCGAAGCTCTTCCTCGACGCTGCTCTCCTGGAGGAGGGCGAGCCCGAACCCGGCCTCGACCATCCGCTTCTGGGCGGTGAGGCTGTCGATGGGCACGATCTCCGCGCCGCTGACCCCGATGAGGGCGAGGCCGCGCTCGAGAGCGGAGGCATACGGCTCTCGCGCGGGACCGGGACGGACGGGAAAGGTGATCCAGCGCTCGCCGGCCAGGGCGCGCGCGTCCACGCGGCGAGCACGCGCGAGCCGATGATGCGCCGAGCAGACCGGCACCATGGGCTCGTCGTGGATGCGCGTGGACACCAGCTCGGGATGCGGATCCACGTCGTACCTGAGGCCGAGGGTGGCGTCGCCCCGGCGGACCAGCTCGCTCACTTCTCGGCTGAGGGCCGTGCGGAGGCGCAGGTCGACGCGCGGATGGAGCTCGCGAAATCGCCGGAGCCGCGCGGTGAGCGAGGTGCTGGCGAGCGTGCCGACCACGGCCACGGTGATGGCGCCGTGATCCGTGCCCCTGAGGGCGCCCACCGCATCGATCCCGTCCCGGATCGAGGCGAGAAGGGTCTCGGCGTGAGGGAGGAAGGCACACCCCGCCTCGGTGAGGACGGCGCCGCTCCGGATGCGCTCGAACAGCGGGGCGCCCAGCTCGTCCTCCAGGAGATGGAGGCGGCGGCTGATGGCGGGCTGCGACAGGTGCAGGGTGGCGGAGGCGCGCGTGAAGCCCCCGCCGCGCACGATGGCCACGAAGGCTTCGATCTGGCTGAGCTCCATGGTCGAGGCTGATCAGCATAGCTGATGAGGGTCGCCAGATCCATGCATTGGACACATGTAGACCGAGCCGCTACCGTGTGGGCAAAGGAGACCTGCCATGAGAGCCAATGACGTCCGGTCGAGCGAGTTCCTGCGGCATGGAGCGTACGTGTGCCTTCGCCTGTCGGCCGGCGCGCGCCAGGCCGGCGCAGCGGCGGCCGTGCCTGCCCTCGCGGAGCGCCTGGCGCTGCGGAACGAGTTCGAGCCCGGCGCCGGCCCACCGGAGAACAGCATCGCCTTCCTGCGGCGGGTGGGGGCGACACCGGGGGACATGGCGGACGAGGGACTCGAGCGCGCCGACGCCATCGTGCACGTGGCCTCCGCGTCGAGCGATGTGGTGGCGACGTTCTGCAAGGAGGTGGAGCGGCTCCTCGCCCCCGCGGGCAGCCTCCTCGTGCTCCGCGGCGGGGTGCGGCCGATGGTCTACACGGGCAACGCCATGCACAACTTCGCCTATGCCCACCGGGTCCTCCCGCAGCCCGGCACCGTGATGCCCAACGCCTTTCTCCTGCCCATGAGCAAGACCGCCGCGTGGTGGGCGAAGGACTGGATGGAGCGCCACACCTACTTCCTGCCGCGCTACGACGACGAGGGGAAGATGGTGAACGAGGGCCATGCCCTCGCCGCTGCGGCGGGGATCGCCTGCCTCATGCGGCGGACCTACAAGCACGAGAGCGAGCCAGCCCCTGCCGGGAGCTACGACTTCCTCACGTACTTCGAGTGCGCGGATGCCGACGTCCCCGTCTTCCACGAGGTCTGCGCCGCCCTGCGCGACGTGAGCCGGAACCCCGAGTGGAAGTTCGTGCGGGAGGGCCCGACCTGGCAGGGCCGCCGCGTCGCGACTTGGCGCGAGCTCTTCGCGTGATGTCCGGGCGGCCTACTCGCGGCAGGCGGGAAACGGCGGGAGGGAGCTGAAGAACGCGAGGTCGTGGTTGGGCCAGAGCTCCGCGTCCATCTCGCGGGCGATGGCCTTGAGCCTCCGGATGCTTTGGAGGGCCAGCTCCTCATCGTCCTGCCAGCAATAGCCGGGCGCGATCTCCTCCGTCAGGTTCTCCACGAGATCGGCAGCGTCGCCACACAGGACGACGGGTCGGCCCTTCGTCAGCTCGACCAGGAGGGACATGTGGCCAGCGGTGTGGCCCGGCGTGCACACCGCGCGCACACCGGGCGCCACCTCGTAGTCTCCCGATTGGAGATGCCACGCCTCCTGTCCGGCGAGCTCGTCGGCGAACACCCCGTGGTAGAGACCCGTGGCGAAGGCGGCGAGCTCGGCCCGATGCACGTGGACGTCGCGACCCGGGAGCTCGCCGAGCCCTCCCGCGTGGTCGAAGTGCAGGTGGCCGAGGAACACCACGTCGATATCGTGCGGCCCGAGGCCGAGACGGGCGAGATAGCTCGGGATCCTCTGCCCCTCCGTCATGCGTGGCGGCTCGAGGCGCGGCCGCATGGGGTCGAAGTATTGTGCCCGGAGCTCCGGAGTGGCGACCTTCCGGTAGTCGCAGCCGACATCGTAGAGGATGCGGCCGTCGGCCGTCTCGATGAGGTAGGCGAGGATGGGCGCGTCGATGTACTGACCGTGGCCGCGGTGGCGCGTCGACACGACCTTCTCGTAGCGCATGGTGCCGGTCAGCAATGGCCAGAGGCGAACGGCGCGGCCCATGAGCGGCTCCGGTCGTCGAGGGTTCGCCCGCGGGGGTGGGCGTGGATCGGCGATGGCGATCCGGCGACGTCGAGGCGAGATACTACGCGATCACTACCGGCCACACAATTTCAGGTCGGCGCGCGTTCGTGCGGCACGCCGTGGCGTCGCCCGTCGGGACCCGTTCCCCCGCGGGGAGTCCGTGTCGCCCATCGTCCATCAAAGAACCTCAATGAATCTCTAAGGATCTGTCCAGCAAGATGTTGAAACTGCAGGCACCAGAGAGGTTTTCATCAGGCGGCAAGGGGAAGCCGGACGCGGAAGACGGCGCCCCCATCCGGCCCGCTCGAAACGGTGACGCCGCCGCCCTGGGCCTCGGCGAGGATGCGGCAAATCGCGAGACCGAGCCCGGTGCCAGGCACCTCCGATCGGCGGGCCGCGCTGCCGCGATAGAAGCGTTCGAAGAGACGCGGGATCTCCTCCTCCGTCACCCCCGGACCGGAGTCGGAGATCGCTACCACCGCGGTGCCGTCCTCCGCCACCGCAGCGACGCGGACCCTGCCGCCGCGCGGCGAGTACTTCACGGCATTGTCGAGCACGTTGGCGACCACGAGCGCGGCGGTGGCGGCCGCCACGTTGACGGTGAGGCCGGCAGGGGCGTCCACTACGATCTCCACCCCGCGCTGCTGCGCATCGGGCGTCATCCGCGTCACCACCTCGGCGAGGATGGGAGCCAGGGGCACCGGCGCCGAGGGCAGCTCTTGAGCCTCGCCGGCGTCGAGACGGGCGAGGGTGAGGAGCTCCTCCGTCAGGCGCGAGAGCCGCTCGACCTCGTCGAGGCAGGAGCGGAGGGTGTCCTCGTACTCGGTGCGCTGGCGGGGACGCCGGAGCGTCACCTCGAGCTCGGCCCGGAGGCGGGAGAGCGGCGAGCGCAGCTCGTGGGAGGCGTCGGCGGTGAAGCGGCGCTGCGCCTCGAAGGCATGCTCGATGCGCCCCAGCATCTCGTTGAGCGTCTCCACCAGCCGGGCGATCTCGTCGTGCCCACCCGGATGTGGGAGGCGCTCGGCGAGGGCAAGCGCTCCGATCCCCCGGGCCCGGCGCACGATCCGATCGATGGGCCGGAGGATCGCTCGCGCGAGGAAGGCGCCAGCCAGCCCGATGGCGACGAGGATGCCGGTGGAGGAGGCGAGGAAGAGCCACCGCGCGGAACGCATGGCGGCGCGCGCGTCGTCGAGAGAGCCCGCGACCTGGATCGCGTAGATCTGGCCTCTCACCGCGATGGGAGCGGAGAGCACGCGCACGGGCTCGTCGCCGAAGTCGCGGAGCGTCTCGAAGACTTCCTCGCCCTCGCGGAGGCGGGCCAGGACGCCGGGCAAGGCGGGCAGGCGGGCGGAGCCCAGGTTCGCGCTCCGGCTGACCACGTGGCCGTCGAGGTCGACGATCTGCACGAACTTGTCGAGGCGAGGAAAGGAGGGCGGGCCGGAGCGCGCGGGCATCTCGTGCACGTGGAGGGACTGCGTCGGGTCGGAGAGGATGGCCGAGGCTTCCGTTTTGAAGAGCTCGAGGAGGGACTGGTCGAACTGCCCCAGCACCATGCGCGAGAAGAACCAGTTCGCCCCCAGGGAGGCCAAGCCCAGGATGAGGCCTGCCGCCACCACGTGGAAGAGGACGGCGCGGGCCTTGAGGTTGAGATGGAGCTTCACGGCGCCGGCCCCAGGAGAAAGCCTCGCCCGCGGATGGTGTGGATCAGGGGCAGGGCGCCGGGCAGGTCGATCTTCCGCCGGAGATGGCTGATGTGGACGTCCACGAGGTTGGAGAAGGAGTCCTGGTCCGTCTCCCACACGCGCTGGGCGAGATCGGCCCGGCTCACCGCCTGTCCCGACGAGCGCATGAGGACCTCGAGGATGGCGTACTCCTTCGGCGTCACGTCGATGGCCTGCCCGCTTCGGACCACCCGATGGCTCAGCGGATCGAGGGTGAGATCGGCGACCTCGAGGACGACGGGCCGGGTCAGTCCGGAGCGCCGGAGGAGTGCGTGGATGCGGGCGAGCAGCTCGGCGAAGCCGAAGGGCTTGACCAAGTAGTCGTCAGCGCCGGAGTTGAGCCCGGTGACCCGATCCTCCAACGAGTCCCGGGCGGTGAGCACGAGGATCGGCGTGGAGATGTTGCGACTGCGGAGGCCCCGGCACACCGCGATGCCGTCTCCGTCGGGGAGGAGGCGGTCGAGGATGATGACGTCGTAGTCGTTGATGCTCGCGAGCTCGTCGCCCGCGCCCGCGGAATGGGCGAGGTCCACCGCGAAGCGCTCCTCGCGAAGTCCCTTGGCCAGGAGCTGGGCGGCCTTGCGATCGTCCTCGATGATCAGGGCTCGCATGGTGGAGCTAAGGTACCGTTCACTTTGGCTCCGCGGCAAGCACCACGACCTTCACGAATTCTTAATGCTTCACTCCTTATGATCCGAGCATGCGAATCGCGTGGATGTGTCTCACCGCCATGCTCGCGGGGCTCCTGGGAGGATGCGGGCGATCCGAGGCCCCCGCGGCCACCTCCTCGCCCGTTCCCCGCGCGGACGGGCCGAGCGTGGTGACGCTGCCCGCCGACTCTCCGCAGCTCAAGCAGATCCGCGTGGAGACGGTGCAGCTCGCGGATATGCCCACGGGCGAGCTGGTCGCGCCCGCGCGGGTGATCCCCAATCCGAACCGCATCTCGCGGCTGCTTCCGCAGGTGCAGGGTCGCGTCACTCGCGTGATGGCGCAGCTCGGAGACCACGTGGAGCAGGGACAGCCGCTCGTGGAACTGGACAGCCCCGACTCGGACGCGGCCATCGCGGGCTTTCTCCAGGCGCAGGCGGTGGAGCGCCAAGCCGAGGCGACCCTGACCAAGGCCCAGACGGATCTGGCCCGCGCCACCGCTCTGTACGAGCTCAGGGCGATCGCCGAGAAAGAGGTGGTCGGGGCGCGCAACGACCTCGCCCAGGCCACGGAGGGCCTGGAGGCGGCCCGCGCCTTGCGAGAGCAGGCCAGACGCAAGCTCGAGCTCCTCGGCCTCACGGCGCGGAGCGCCCGCCAGCTCGTCCTCGTGCGCGCGCCCATCTCTGGCAAAGTCATCGAGGTCAATGTGGCCCCCGGCGAGTATCGGGGCGCCGTCTCCTCTCACAGCGACACCACCACCGCGCCCCTGATGACCATCGCCGATCTCCAGAACGTCTGGGTGTCGGCGGACATCCCCGAGCCCGCCCTCCGCCTCGTGCGCGTGGGCGAGCGCGTGTCCATCACCTTCATCTCGCTGCCGGACGAGACCTTCACGGGCATGGTCAGCCGCATCGGCGACGTCCTGGATCCGCAGACGCGAACCTTCAAGGTGCAGGTCGAGCTGCCCAACCCGCAGGGACGGCTCCGTCCCGAGATGTTCGCCAGCCTCCAGCTCCTCGGCCCGCGGCATCCAACCCCGGTGGTGCCCTCGACGGCCATCGTTCAGGAATACGGGCACGCGCTCGTCTTCCTGGAGCGAGGGCCCGGCAAGTTCGAGCGCCGCCAGGTCTCGACCGGAGTGCAGGTGGGGCCGATGGTGGCGGTGGCGAGCGGCGTGGAGGCAGGCGAGCGCGTCGTTACCGACGGCGCCGTCCTCCTCAAGGGGCTCTAGCCCGACGGTCCACGCGGCGACATGCGATCCCGCGCTCACCCCTCCTAGCGCTCCATGGTTACCGGGCTCGTTCGCTTCGCTCTCGCGCGGCCGCTCGTCATCGTGGTGGCCGCCCTCGTCCTCGCCGTGGCCGGCGGGTGGGCCTACACCGAGCTCAAGGTCGAGGCCTATCCGGACCTGACCGATCCGACGGTGGTCGTGGTCACGTTGTATCCGGGCTTCGCGGCGGAGGAGGTCGAGCAGCAGGTCACGGTGCCCCTCGAGCGGGCGCTGAACAACACGCCCTACGTGATCGGGCGCCGCTCCCGGACCATCTTCGGGCTCTCGGTGGTCGAGCTCACCTTCGAGGACGGGACGAACGACTACCTGGCGCGGCAGCTCGTCCTGGAGCGCATACAGTCCGCCCAGCTTCCCGATGGCGTCACGCCGACCCTGGGCCCACTCTCGGGCGGCGTGAGCGAGTTCTACCGCTACGTGCTCACCGGGGCGGGCCACGACGCGAGAAGCCTGCGTGAGCTGCAGGACTGGGTGGTCACTCCCCAGCTCCTGCAGGTGCCGGGCGTGGCGGACGTGGCCACCTTCGGCGGGCAGGTACGTCAGTACGAGGTCCAGGTCGATCCCAAGGCCCTCGGGAAATACCGGCTGAGCATGCGCCAGCTGGCCGACGCGGTGAAGAGCAACAACCGCAACGCGGGCGGCGCCCTCCTGACCATGGGCCAGCAGTCGCTGCCCATTCGGGGCGCGGGGCTGATCCGATCCGCCACCGACCTCGAGAACATCGTGCTCGACGCGGCCAAGGGCGTGCCCGTCTACGTGCGCGACATCGGTCGGGTGGTCATGGCCGAGCTGCCCCAGACGGGGATCTTCGCCATGGACGATCAGCCGCTCGGCGCGGGCTCGGTGGAGGGGATCGTCCTCATGCGGCGGGGCGAGAACCCGAGCGAGGTGCTTCCGCGCGTACGCGCCGCGGTGGCGGAGCTCAACCGGACGCGCCTCCCCCAGGGCGTGCGCATCGTGACCATCCACGACCGCTCCCACCTCGTGGACAGCACGCTCCACACCGTGTCCCACGTCCTCCTGACAGGCTTCGTGATCGTGGTGACCGTGCTCCTCGTCTTCCTCCTGAGCGTGCGCGCCGCGCTCCTCACCGCCCTCATCATCCCCCTCTCCCTCCTGTTCGCCCTCGTGTGCATGTACTTCACCGGCGTCTCCCTGAGTCTCCTGAGCATCGGCGCCCTCGATTTCGGCATCATCGTCGATGCCACCATCGTCATGGTGGAGCGCATCATCCACGCCCTTGCGGAGCGGCGGCGGACCGGTGCGACCGGCGACACGCGAGAGACCATCGCGGCCGCCGCCGTGGAGGCGCACCGGCCCATTCTCTTCTCGCTGCTCGTCATCATCGCCGCCTACATCCCGCTCCTCACCCTGCAGCGGGTGGAGCGCCGGCTCTTCACGCCCATGGCCCTCACCGTGTGCTACGCGCTCCTCGGGTCCCTCCTCCTGAGCCTGACCCTGGTGCCCGCGCTGGCCACGTACCTCTGGCACGCGGACGTGCGGATTCGTCGTCACGCGCCCCTCGAGCGCCTGACGGCGTGGTACGGCCGGGTCGGCGACGTCGCGTGGCGACGCTCGGGCCTGGTGGTGGCCGCGGCGTCCGTCCTTGTCCTGGCCGCCGTCGTCCTCGGGGCTTCGCTCGGCACGGAGTTCCTGCCCCAGCTCGACGAGGGCGTCATCTGGATCCGCGCGAACCTGCCCGCGGGCATCTCCCTCGAGAAGTCCGCCGAGGTCGCGCGCCAGATTCGCCGGCTCGTGCGCGAGTCGCCCGAGGTCAAGGCCGTCGCCTCCCAGACCGGGCGCAACGATTCCGGCACGGATCCCTTCGGCGCCAACCGCAACGAGTTCCTCGTTGATCTGCACAGCTACGACGCCTGGCGGCCGGGGCGCACCAAGGCCGGCCTCGTCGACGAGCTGTCCCACCGGCTCACGGGGGCGATCCCCGGCGCCACCTTCAACTTTACCCAGCCCATCATCGACACCGCCACGGAGATCGTGACGGGCTCGTCGGCGGACCTGGCCGTGATCATCAGCGGGCCCGACCTCAAGGGGCTCCGATCGCTCGCCCAGCAGACGCGAGCCCTGCTGGGCGAGATCAAGGGCGCCGCCGACACCTCGATCGAGCAGGAGTCGGATCAGGCGCAGCTCCGCATCACCATCGACCGGAACCAGGTCGCCCGGTACGGCCTCAACGTGGCCGACGTGCAGGACGTCATCGATCTCGCTCTGGGCGGCGCCCCCATCGGCGGCGTCTTCGAGGGGGAGCGCCGTTTCGACGTGGTCGCGCGGTTCGTGCCGGAGGCGCGGGGAAGCCCGGCGGCCATCGCGGAGATCCTCATTCCCACTCGGGACGGGGCCCGCATCCCCCTGGCCCAGCTCGCCGAGATCCGCACCTCGGACGGGGCGACCATCATCGCCCGCCGCGAGAATCGCCGCGCCATGACCGTGCGCACGAACATTCGCGGGCGCGACCAGGGAAGCTTCGTCGCGGAGGCCCAGCGTCGCTTCGCGGAGACCATCAAGCTGCCCTCCGGCTACACCGTGGACTGGGGCGGTCAGTTCGAGAACTTCGCCCGGGCGCGCGGGCGGCTGGCCGTGATCATGCCCATCACCCTCGGCGTGATCTTCGTCCTGCTCTTCGCCGCCTTCGGCACGGCCTCCGACGCCGCCCTCGTCCTGGTGACGGTGCCGTTCTCCCTGGCCGGCGGCCTGGTCGCCCTGTACCTCCGCGGGATGAATCTGAACGTCTCGGCCGCGGTGGGCTTCATCTCGCTGTTCGGAGTGGCCGTCATGAGCGGTCTGCTCTACATCTCCGAGATCAAGCGGCGCCACGGCCGCCCCGGGGTGACGCTGGAGGCGGCGGTGCTCCAAGGCTCGCAGGCGCAGCTCCGGCCGGTGCTCATGGTCATCGTGGTGGCCGCGCTCGGCATGCTGCCCGCAATGCTCGCCCAGGGGATCGGATCGGACATCCAGCGTCCGCTGGCTACCGTCGTGGTGGGCGGTCTCACCTCCACGCTCGTCCTCACCCCCATTGCCCTGCCTGCCGTGTACCTGCTTGCCGCCCGCCTGAGGAGATCGCGCGCTGGCTGAGAGCGGGACCGGCGCCGATCGTGGGCTCACATCGGGGGCGGTCTGATCGCCACGGCGCTCGGCCTGTCGACCCGAGTCCTGGTCGGCGTCGGACTGGTGGCGGTCCTGCTCGCCGTGACGGTCCTGGGAGTGGGCATCGTCAAGGCGAGCATCCGCCTGCATCAGCGCACGCGGGCGCGCCGACCAACGCGACGGCCCCGACGTTGACGCCTGGCGCGATCCCCCGGCGAGGGTGGGCGGCTACCGCCCGAGCTGCTGGAGGGCGTTGACCATGGGGGCGCGGGAGGCCTTGATCATCCCCTCGAGCGGGCGAATGAACTCCGTCATCAGGGCCTGGCAGCGCGGATCGTCGAGAACTTCCACCTTCACGCCACGGCTCCGCAGGAGATCCTCCTCGCCGAGGAACGTGCGGTTCTCGCCCACGATCACCCGGGAGATGCCGTAGAGGAGGATGCTGCCGCTGCACATCGCGTACGGCGACAAGGTGGTCGGCGAGGCCTCGCTCCGCCTCCTCGATCGCCGCGCGCAGGAACTCGTCCGCTAGCGTCCGCTCCGTGCGGCGCCGGTGACGGCCACCGGAGCGGGGCGGCGACCCAGGGCGAGGTACAAAGCGCCCGCGGCGACGATGCCGACGAGCCAGCTCAGGTCCGCGCCGCCGAGCAGCTTGGTCGAGATGGGGCCCTGGAGGGCGGGCACGAGACCGTCCTCGACCGACCAGCCCGCCACCAGCCCCACGAGGAACGCCACGATAGCGCCCCAGTTGATGTCGCCGTAGGCGCTCCGGGCCGGGTCCTTGTAGAGCTCGTCGACGTCGATCCGGCTCCGGCGGACGAGGAAGAAGTCGGCGAGGATCACGCCCGCCCACGGGCTCATCCACAGGAGCAGGCTGATCATCCAGTTGTCGAAGGCCTTGGCGAAGGAGGGCTGGAAGACGAAGTAGATGGTGACCAGGTACCCGACGACACCCGCCACCAGGGCCATGGCCGTCCGCGAGACGTGCAGACCCATGCTGAGTGCGGCCAGCGCCGCGGAGTAGACGTTCAGGATGTTGGTGGCGATGGGACCGTGCAGCACGAGGAGGAGCACGAGGATGCTGGTGATCCCGCCGAAGACCGCGCTGACCATCTTGGCCGGATCGGTGTCCATGGTGGTGCTGGCCACGGTGGCGCCGAGGATGGCCAGCCACACGGTGGGGACGAACATGCCGACGTAGCTGTACCAGAACACCGAGGACGAGGGCACGCGACGCGGGACGAAGCGCGAGTAGTCCGAGGCCCACGTCACCCACGAGATGCCCCAGCCCACTCCGATCGCCGTCATGAGGAGGGTCAGCATCGCGAAGTGGGCGCCAGGGGGGAGGGAGGTGACGTGCCCCCAGTTGACCACCCCAGGGCGGGTCCAGGCGAGGACGCTCATGAGGAGCATGATGGCGGCGGTCACGGGCACCGTGTACTTCTCGAAGGTGCGGATGGCGTAGAAGCCGTAGATGCCGATCAGGACCTGGATCACCATGACCACCGTCACCACCACGAAGTTGGTGAGCCACGTGTCTCCGATCCCGAACTGCCCGAGGATGGCCACCGCGATCTTCACGGGGAAGTAGGTGTTGACCCCGATCCACCCCAGCGTCATGAGGAACATGAGCAGGCTGGGCAGGTAGGCGCCGCGCCGGCCGAAGGCGGAGCGGCTCAGAACCATCTGGTTCACGCCGGTCTTGTGACCCATCACCGTGAAGGCGCCGAAGATCGCGCAACCCACGAGGTTGCCGAGCACGACGACGGCGATGGTCTCCCACAGGCCGAGCTTGAGCACGATACCGAGGGCCCCCAGAGCCCAGTTGATGGGGGCGATGTTGGCCCCCGCCCAGATCCACATCTGCTGGAGGCCGGTGGAGTCCTTGTCGGCTTCGGGGATGGGCTCGATGCTGTGGAGGTCGGATCGGAGCTCGCCGGTGGATTCGGTCGCCATGATTGCCCCCCTGGGCCCGCGGTGTGGGTGCGGTTCAGTTGTGGGCGCGGACGACGCCGTCGTGGCCGG
>Ga0075435_100001728_pt1 | contig 14196 bp, 7 predicted proteins | sample RhiMethybrSRZTD4_FD_75302 | JGI IMG/M metagenome (GOLD analysis project Ga0075435, IMG submission 75302) | Populus rhizosphere microbial communities from Tennessee, USA - Rhizosphere MetaG P. TD hybrid SRZTD4 | ecosystem: Host-associated > Plants > Roots > Rhizosphere > Soil | place: USA...
GTCGCTTCGTTGCCGATGAGCAGCATCGGCGTGTGGCCGTCCTGGGTCAGCGCCGGATCGGTCCAGAGGCCAAGTTTCTTGCTCAGCATGTCGATGTCGGTCTGTTGGCCGGTCAGGAAAATCCAGCCGGGCCCGGCGTTGTACTTCTGCGCGTACGCCTTGAGCGCCGCCGGGGTGTCGCGCTCCGGATCGATCGAGATCGAGATGAAGAAGATGTCCTTCCCCATGCGATCGCCGAGCAGTTGCTGCATCCGCGCGAGCCGGGCGGATTCGAGCGGGCACGCGTACTGACACGTCGTGTAGATCAAATCGATCGCGACAACCCGGCCTTTCACGAGGTCGTAGAAATTGACCTGCTCGTTGTCCTGCGTTGTCAGCGTGACGTCCGGGATCAACCGACGCGAATCGGCGGCTACGACCGACGGCTGCAGCAGTGCCGCCAGAGACAACACCGCTCCCGTGAGCGCCGCGACGAGCGCGGCGCGCCCTGTCTTGCGTTTCATCGTGCTCTCCGAAAATCCGAAAATGAGTGATCCGGCGGACGGCCACATACGGGCCGCCCGCCGGGCGAACGTCGGCTAACGGTTCGTCAGGCGCCGGGTTCGATCTCGTCGGGATCGATGAGCGTGACGCCCTGCGGCGTCGGAACCGGCGACGGCAGTGGCTGCAGGTCGCCGTTGATGTCCCACCGCACCAGCATGGCGTTGTCTTCGTGCACCGTGTTGTGGCAGTGCTCCATGTAGGTCCCGGCGAAGTCGCGGAACTGCATCGTGATCGTCAGCGAGCCCGCTGCCCGCAGACGATACACGTCCTTGCGGCCGCGTTCCCACAGCGGCACGTTGCTGTAGAGGCCGTCGCGGTCGAGGATCTGTCCCTCTTCGAAGTGGATATGAATCGGGTGATCCCAGCCGCCGCCGCCGTTGTTCAGGTGCCAGATCTCGCGAGTGCCCGGTTTCGGCGCCGCCGAAATGCGCCCGTAATTGGCCGCCAGCGTACCCATGCCGTTGACCGAGATGCCCCACGGACCGGTGAACGACGTGTCCTTGTTCAACGACGTCTGGTTGGCGCCGCGGTTGAACTCGAAGGTGCGCTCGTTGCTCACCGGAAGCTGCGAGAGATCCGGATTCGGGATCAGCATCGGCGACGTCGGCGGGACGACGCCCGTCGGGTAGGTCTCGCTGAAGCCCGGGACGACGCTCTTGTCCGGATAGTACGGATTCGAGACGATGCGGAACTCCATGAACCGGCCGACGCAGGGATCGGGCGACGCGCCCGACAACGCCTGCGCCACCGACAGGTCCTTCGCCGGCAGCTTGCCGTCCTGGTGCTCGCAGCAATTGACGAAGTAGAGCTTCGTGCCGAGCGAGTACTTCGAGAAGTCGATCACGATGTCGTAGCGCTCGGCGATACCCTGCTCGTCGAGCTCGGTCAGCTTGATGGCGCGCGGCAGCAGGTTGCCGTCGTTGGCGATCTGATAGATCGGCTGCGCGGCGCCCGACGCGTTGGCGAGCGCAAGCTTGAAGAAGCGCGACACGCTCGCGTTGAGGATGCGGAAGCGGTACTTCCGCCGCTCCACGTTCATGAACGGCTTGTACGCCAGGTTCACCGTCATCACGTCGCCGATGAAGCCATCGAACTGGAGGATGTCCATCGCCAGCTGGCCGTTCGCGTCGAACGCCTTCTCGGCGAGCATCAGGTTGACGTCGTAATCGAGGTTGCCCCAGCTCTTGCCGGTCTTGCTCGCCTGGCCGCTCGGCAGTCGAAGGTTGACGCCGTCGTTGATGTCTTCCGCGCCGCGATCGAGCCCGCTGTAGATGTTGAACATCCCGGCGTTGCCCTTGTAGACGTTCTGCGAGGTGAAGCTGAACATGTGGTCGTGGAACCAGTGCGTGCTCATCGTCTCGTGCCAGTCACCGGGCACGAGCTTGAGACCGCCCGCGTCGGTCGGCGACGACGCGAATCGATCGGTGGCGCCGGTGTTCATCGAGGTGAAGCCGGCGAGCAGGATCGGGTAGTGGTAGTCGTAGAACTGGCCCGGGAAGAAGAACGCGCCGGTGAAGCCGTCGTTCTCCGCGCCGTGGTGGCCGTTGTGCTCGTGCGTCGAGATTGTGTGACGGCCGAACCCGTTGTTCTTCGTCACGTCGGCCGGCAGGCCGTTGTGATGGCGCATCAGGATCGGTTCGCCGTAGCGGCCGATCAGGAGCTTCGGCGGAATCGAGCCGTTGAAGGTCCACACCGAGTTTTCGTCCTGCACCGGCAGGCCGGGGTGGAAGCGCAGATCGAGCGCCTGCGAGGGCGCGATGCCCATCAGGTTGATCTGCGACTGCGAGATCTGCGGGTTGTAGGTCGTGTTCGGACCCTTGTTGCCCTGCTGTGTGACTTCGACGGCGACCTGCGGCGGGAACCGGTCCCACATCTGATGCGCCCACATCGGGCCGCCGGGGCGCCCTTCGACCGGGCCGGTGCCGCCGCCAAGCAGCGGATCGCAGTTGTAGCGATCGATCTCGTTCGCTTCTTTCGTCGGCACATAGCTGAACGGCATCATCGGCGAGCCGAGCGGTGCGTTGCAGTCGATCGGCTTGCGCGGCAGCACGTCGAACCGCGGCATCGGCTGGCTGAACGCGGTTGCGCCGAACAGCGGCGACGGCGGCAGGCCGGTCGGGATGCCGGGGCCACCTGGCGTCTGCGCCAGCAGGTTCCGCTGCAGCGGGTGGAGACCCTTGATCGCCGCCAGCGTGCCGGCGCCGGTGAACAGGCCCATCTTGATCAGGTCGCGACGCGACACCTTGCCGTGCGACAAGGCCTTGATGATGCCGCGCCGTTCGTCCTGCGCCTGGCGTGCCGCTTTCAGTGCGAGCCTGGACGCATTCTTCGGGAGAAACAGACCCATGACAAACAACTCCTTCTCAGTTACTCGGAACAGACAACACGGGTTACGGGCGAATGGTCACCGGCACGGTGACGGTCGCGCCCAGGCTCGAACGCACGGTGATTTCCGATGGCGGCGGGTTGACGCCGACTTGCGTATACGACCGGTCTCCCGCCGGAGCAGGCACACCGGTGGCGATGGGCAGCGCTGGACCCATCTCGCCAAATCCGGCGACGGTGAGCACCGCCGACGGGTCGCTGGTGGTGGCGTTGACGTCGAGGCGCGAACGCTTCGCGCGCCAGATCGCGGTCGCGGCAGTGAGCGTGTCGGTTGGTGCCGCATCCTTCGAAATCGTGACCGTCGTCGTCGCCGACGATGAGGCGCAGGTGCCTTCAAAGGAGAACTCGTTGCAGTTCGACACGTCGACGCGGAACGTCAGCACGGTGTTGTCCGGAATGTGCTGGCCGTTCGCGAACCTGTCGACGCTGAACGTCATCCGCGGAGTGTCGACCGTGGTCCCGAACGCTGGAACTCCGGCCGGCAGCAGGATGCGTTGACCTGCGGTTGCCGGCGAGACGGCGAGCGGCTTTCCGTCGGTCCCGAGCTGTCGCCACGTGAAGGTGAGCGGCATCGGCGACGGCACCGTCGTGTCGCGGCTGCCCGACGCGTCGAGCGTGATCGTCGTGCCGCGCGTCACCGACTGCGCGGGACCGGCGTCGGCGACCGGCGTGAACACCGCCGGGGCCGATGGGTCGGTCGCCGAACACGCCGGCGCCGCCGGCGCCACGGCGCCGGGCCACGGATCGAGTTGGCCGAGACGCCCCAGCGGCAGCTCGCCGGGGATTGCGCCGTAGTAGGCGCCCGACCCGTTCGCGAGGAACGGGAATTCCTGGAAGTTGCTCGGCACCGGGGGATTGCCGATCCCGAGGTTCTCGGCGAACAGGAACTCGAAGTTCGGCGCTGCATAGATGCCCGCCTCGAGTCCGGCTGGCGTGCGCGAGTCGCCCGTGTTCCAGTCGAAGTACTGCCCGTTGATGCTCGTCGCCTTCAACATGCGCGTCGGCGGCAGGAACGCGCCTTCAGAGTTCGGCCTCCACCGCCAGCGCCCGGCGACCGCACCGACGCCACGCCCGGGCGCGGCAGCGGCGCCGACCGGCGCCGGACCCGGATCGACGGCGACCATGTCGTAGAACCGCTCGGTGATTTGGCCGTTGCAGGGATCGACGTCGAGCGCGCTGAGCATGACGAAGCTCGACGGGTCGGTCGTGAACCCTTCGATGCGCGTCCGCACCGTCGCTTCCTGCGGCAGGAACGGCACCGGCGCGCCGGCGACGCCGAGCAGCATCACGTCGATGGCGACGTAGGTCGGCTGCGTGCCGGGCTGCGTGAAGATCCCAACGTTGGCGATCACGCCATGTGCGAGGACGAAGTCGCCTTTCGCGTCGGTCGACAGATGGCCGTTGTAGCTGACGTAGTCGCCGACTTCGAACGGCGCCATGACGAGCGCGTTCGAGCCGTTCGGCGCATAGTCCGGCGGCGTCATGAACTCCCAACCCGCCGGGATGTCGGTCGTGAACGTCGACAGGAAGGTGCCGCCGGCGCCCTTTGGCCGGTTCGACTGCGGGCAGTTGTCATCGCCGTCGGGTGAGCCATTGCGCGGTATGCACATCGGATAGCCGGTCTCCGAGCGCACCGTCGGGTTGTCCTCGTCGATCGTGAAGCGCGTGTCGTTCGCCGGGTTTGCCGGAACCGGCGCGAACTTGCCCGTCGGGTCGTTGATGACGACGCGCGCGCCGCTCGCCGGGTCGCCGATCTTGCCGCCGACGCGCATCTCGCCGGTCGCGTAGTCGATGTAGTTGATGAACCCGGCGCCGTTGTTCAGCGACTGCTGCGCGATGAACACCAGGCCGGCGATGTACTGCTCCTGGCCGCCCGAGACGATGCGGTTGCCCTGGACGTGGATCTCGTAAGTGGTCGCAGGCGCCGGGACATCGGCCTTTGCGAGACCGCTCTGGTCCTCGCCGTCCGGACCCGAGCCGAGCCCGTACGGCGTCGGCGCCATCGCGAACAGCTCCTGCCAGGTCAGCGCGAACGCCGGCATCTGCAGCAGCGTGTGTTTCGGCACGATGATGGTCGTGCCGTTGACCGTGACCGTGCCGCCGCCCGAGAAGCCGTCGGCTTCCGGCGTGACCGTCGCGGCGTCGATGAACCCGATGATGTCGAACGGCGCCGCGCCCTTCGGCGCCGGCGTCTGGGCCTGCGGCCGCAGCGTCACGCTCGCGAGGAGCGCGACGACGACGGCGATGGTCCGGCCATATCTCGATCGCATTGCTCTGTTCTCCTTCACCCTTGTCGACATGGTCGTCACCTACTGCAGGAACGGTTTGATCGGCGTCGTGACCCCGGCTGCGCCGACAGCCGGCAGCGTCATGTACTCGTCGAGCGCCTTGACGCCGTCGGTCGACTGAACCGCGTTGTTGTCGCCCTTGTGACCGTGCGGGATCTTCAGCGACGGGTGATCGAACGGCGCCTTCTCATAGCGCACGCGATCGTCGGTGAGCGTCTTGAGGAACGCGACCAGTGCCGCCTTCTCCGCCGCCGACAGGCCGATTGGCATGATGTCGGCGCTCATATTCGTGGCGTTCTTGTCGAAGCCGCTGCTGTCGCCGCTATCGGTACGGCGTGTGTTGCCGCCGCGGCTGTAGAAGTCGATCACCTGCTCGAGCGTCGCGTAGCCGCCGTTGTGGAAATACGGCCCGGTCAGCTCGACGTTGCGCAAGGTCGGCGTCTTGAACGAGCCGTCGATCGCATCCCGTGTGTTCGGATCGCGGACTACGAGGCAGCCGCCGACGACCGTATAGGTGCACGGGTCGAGGCTGTGCGTGTACGAGTCCGGGGCGAAGCGGCCGCCGAGCAGTCCCTTGAAGGAGCGCGAGAACGACAGCGGATTCCCCCAGGGGTCGGTGCCGCCGGCGCCGATGTCGCGCTTGGTCGGCGAGACGCCGATGTTGTAGAAGCCGTTGTCGTAGATCGCCGTCTGCTGGTCGCCCATCAGCATGTTCTCGATGGGACCGTCGCCGGCGAAGCCGTCGGACTGGCTGCCGAGCACCATCCGCGTCGACGCGCCGGTGAACTCCGCGCCCTTGTGGCACTCGACGCACTTGCCCTTGTCGCTGGTGAAGATCGACAGCCCGAGCTGCTCTTGTGCCGTGAGCTGGGTCCTGTCGCCGGCGGCGTAGCGGTCGAAGCGCGAGTCGTCGGAAATGAGCGTCGACTCGTACAGCTGAATCGCGATGCCCCAGAACAGCGAGAAGTTCGCCTCGATCTGCCGGTACGGCAGACCCGACGCGGCCTTGAACGTCGCATCGGGAACGTTCCAGAATTCCGGCTGGAACGCCGCCTTGATCATCGTTTCGTAGTTGGCGATGCTGAGCCCGAGGCCGAGCACGTTGCGGTATTTGCCGAGCACGCTGTCGGTCGAGGAGACCGTCTGGTTGAGCAGCGGCCGCGTCGACAGCAGCTTGTGACCGAGATCCGAGAAGTTGCGGCTGGCGCCCGACATCTCGAATGCGCTCAGGGCTGGACCGACCGCCTGGGACGCCAGGCTCGCGAACGGGATCCGGACGACCGCCTTCACTGCGCGCTCGACCTGCGCGCCACTGGCGTCGGTGTACCAATCGTCCACCCAGATGCGCGCATCGGCGTCGCGCGGACCGAACGGCGTCACGCCGTTGAACACGAAGTTGGCGCGGCCGTCCCAGAAGTTGCGGAAATTCAGCGCCGCGTTGATCACCGTCGGCGCGTTGCGTCCGGTCACGCGGCGCGTCTGGATGTTGCCGACCTGGAACACGCCGTCCGGGTAGTAGGTCTGCTTTTCGATCGGCCCGAGATTCTTGGTAAAGTCGGAATTGAACACGCCGGACGAACCGTACACGTCGTCGGTGTCGTAGAGCGCGACCGACTCGCGGTCATCGGGATTCGACAGCCGATGAAACGCGTAGTCGCCGGCGGTCATCGTGTAGTTCGGTCCGCCTTTGTTGCCCGAGCCCACGGCATTGAACGCGTTGCTGCCGCCGGGATTCATCTGGTTCTTGACCCGGCTATCAGCGCCGGCATGGAAATGACAGCTGGCGCAGGCCAGGCTGTTATCGCTCGACGCCTGCTGCTCCCAGAACAGCGCTTTGCCGAGCCGGATCGCTGCGGCCTTGTCGGCGACGAAGTCGCCGAGGTTCGGCGGATCCTGGACGACGACCGACTTGAGCGACGTCGGCGTCACGACCGGTTTCGAGGTTTGCTGCGCGTGGACGCCCGACATCGTCGCGAAGACGGCGACGTAAGCGGCGGTCGCGCCGGCAACCAGCGCGGTTGCCTTTGAACGGATGCCCATGGAACTTCTCTCCTTGTGCTTCAGATCTGCGGACATGACGGGCCTACCTCACGAGCGACTTGGTCGTTGCCGCGCTCGTTGTCTGGTTGACGTTGTCGCTCGCGACAGCCGTAAACGTGTAGCTCGTGGCCACACTGGGCACGAACGATCCGGTCCATTGGTTTGCCGTCGCCGTCCTGGTGCCGATGACGGTGCCGGTTTGCTTCACGCCGTTCGAGGTGTAGCTGTAGAGGAACGTGACGCTCGCGACGCCGACGTTGTCGGTTGCGATGGCCGTCATCGTGACCGTCTTCGGCGTTGTCGTCGTTACCTGAGTCACGGCTGGCGCCGTGACGCTCGGCGGGGTCATATCCGGGTTCGTGTCGGTGGCCGTTACGGTGCGGCTGTCAACGGTGCCGGCCGGACCTGTCACCGCCAGCTTGAACGTAAGCACTGCGGTCGAGCCGACGGGAACGGCCGGCGCACCCGGCGCGGTGAACGTCGCCGTCGCCGTGTTCGCGTTGGCGAGCGTGACGGCGGGGCCGCTGATCTGCGACCACGCATATTTGACCGCGCCCGTCGGGACATTCGCCGCGATGCTTGGGCTGCCATCGAGCGTGACAGTCTGGCCGGGCTGCACGCTCAGGTCCGAACCGACGATGGCGCACGCGTTCCGCACTGGCTTCGTCGCGCCCGGCCACGGATCGAGTTGACCGGTGAAGGCGGCGCCTCGTGGGCCCGAGCCCTGCGTCAGAAACGCCATCGTCTCGAAGTTGCCGGGAACGATCGGTGACCCGATGCCGCGGTTTTCCGGGAGGATGAACTCCATGACCGGAGCGGTGTACTCGCCTGCGCTGAGGCCGTTCATGGTCGTCACCGTGCCGCTGAAGCTGACGACGTGGATTTCACGCGTCGGCGGCAGGAACGGGAACCCCTTCAGGTCGAACAACGGCGCGCCGGGACGGAATCGCCAGCGGCCGGCGACGGCGCCGTTCGGCGGCCCCGGATCGATAGCTTCGGCGTTCCACAGGCGATCGACGCCTTCGCCGGTGCAGGCGTTGACGTCAACGGCTGAAATGACTACGGGCGCGGTGAAGTCGGTGGAGAAGCCTTCGGCGACCGTCCGCTTGGCGCCTTCCTGCGCGAGCGTCGGATCGTCGAGCGGGCCGGTGCCCATGAGGATGACGTCGACGCTCACATAGACCGGCTGCGTGCCCGGCGCGGTGAAGATGCCCACGTTCGCGTCGACTGCGTACGCCGAGATGTACTGACCGGCGGCGTCCTTCACAATCGGTCCCTTCACGGTCACGTAGTCGCCGACCTGGAACGGCGCCGCGCGCCACGGATCGAGGGCCACGGTCCGCAGCGCGGGATTCTGGCGTTCGGCCGCCGTCGGAGCGGGGAGCGTCGCCATCGTGAAAATCGACTGGCCCGACGGGCGGTTGCTCTGCGGACAGAGCGGGTCGTCGGCAGCGGCCGGATCGGTGCGCGGAATGCACATCGGGTAGCCGGTCTCGCTCTTCACCGTCGGGTTGTCCTCGTCGATGGTGAAGCGCTTGTCGTGGGTCATTGCGCGACCGAAGCGGCCGATCGGGTCGTTGAGGCGCACGCGCGAACCGCCGACGACCAACTCGCCATTCGCATAGTCGATGGCGCTGATGAATCCCTGGTGCATCTGGAGCGAGTTGTTCGAGATGAACAACAGGCCGGCGATGTAGGTGTCGCCGACGCGGTTGCCCTGCACCGTCACTTCGAAGGTGTAGTCAGGCCTCGGCGTATCGTTCAGCGCGAGGCCCGTCTGCTTCGGGCCCCACGGCGCCGGCGCCTGCGTGAACAGCTCGCTCCACGTCAGGTTCGTCGCCGGCATCTGGAAGATCGTGTATTTCGGGATCACGACGACGTGGTTGTTCATCGTCAGCGTGCCGCCGGAAAACGCGTCGCTGCTGTCGAGCGTCGCGCTCTGAATGAAGCCGGTCATCTCGAAGATCGTCGACGTCGGCATCGGCAGCTGCGCGCGCACCTGCGCGGCCGGCCACAGCGCGGCGACTGCGAGCGCGAGGATCGCCGTCGTCACTACTCCGCGGATTCCTTTCGTCACCATTTGCTCTTGTTCTCCCTCTGAGTGCGTCGCGACACAGACCGGCTACCGGGTGCGACGCTCAGTCGCGTCGCATCTGAAAACTGCTGACCTGTGTTGTTGCGGTGAACCAGGCACGCGCGCCTGGACGAGCTCATGTGAGCTGTTGCGCTCGTGTCCGTCTAAAGAACAGAGGGGCAAGAGAAGTGCCGCGACCAGCAGACACGGCGGTGCGGGAAATTCACCGAAATTTGCAAGGGCTCACGAACGGCGACAGGGAAGTTCTCGAAATTCGTGGACTAACAAATCCTCTCTTCCCGTGACTAATGCGAACGGCCGCCCTCGCGAGTAATCGCGCCGCGCGCACTTTCACGAACAAACGATGCGCACGCGGCGATCGCGCGCGTGGCACTTCGGTTGCTCTTTACGAGCCGCGCTGAAAAATTCGCTGCGCTCGAGAACCATTTGCGCCGTGCGTTCGCCGCACGGCGTTCAGTCCAATAACTGAAGGGTGTCATCGTGAAGAAATCAGGAATTGCTATCGGTGTCGTCGCTGGTGTGCTGCTCGCCGCGCAAGGAGCGGTGCGAGCGCAGAGCGCGACAGTGATCGGCTCGCTCGGCAACTTCGACGTCGCCAACAACCAGCAGCAGGAAACGCACGGCTTCGAGATCGAGTTCGAGGGCCTGCATCCCGAAGACGTCTCGTCGACCTTCGAGACGGAGCGCTACGGTGCGCCGTCGATCGTCCCGACTGACACCGGCCTGGTCGTGCGCTGGGCGAGCGCCTACAACCCGGCCACCGGATTTACGGCGACGACGGCTCCTCACGATCCTGGGGCGCCGCTCGCCGGTGCGTGCTATCAGTGGGCCGGTCCGGCGTACGACGTGTCGGGCTGCGAGCACTTCGGCGTGACCCTGCTCGCCACGGCGACGAAGGCGACATACCGCTGGCTCGTCGCCGACCCGCGGGCCGCCGGTTCGTTGGTCCCGGGCGTGCTCCCGATCACCGTCGCCACCCCCGCGTACTGGGTGACGCCGCCGACGATAGGCGCGCCGGTCCTGAACGCGGACGTCGATGCGCCGCGGGCGACCTACCCGACAAGTTACGGCGACGCGTTCTGGCTGAAGATCTATCGACGTCCGATGGGCCGTTCGGTCGCGCTCGGCGAGCTCACCAACGACAACCCGACCGTCGTTCCGGAGGATGCGTCGTCCGCTGAAGTCGTGTGGTCGCTCATCCAGGCTGACCCGCAGATTCAGTTCACCAACGGCGGCGGCACCCAGAGGCAGTCGCGCGGCCGCCAGCACAATGCCGGCACGTTGAGCGCCGATACCGGTGCGGTGGTGCGACGCTACGAGGTGTACGAGTACACCGGCGTCTACGATCCGTTCTTTCATCAGGCCGTCTGCGCCGATCTGACGTGCACGTCGCCCGCTGAGGGCGAAGTCGGACAGCTAATGAGTGCGCAGATGACCGCCGCGAACGTGGTGGTTCCGTCGGTGACAGTATCAAGAGTCGGCAGCGGAACGGTGACGTCCAAAGACGGCCGCATCAATTGCGGCAACAATTGCTCGGCACTCTATCCGACCGGCGCAACGACCACGCTGACTGCATCGAACGGTGGCGGAGTCAAATTCACCGGCTGGACCGGCGCGTGCTCGGGTACGTCGAACAACTGCACGGTCCTGGTCGACGCGCACCTGAACGTCGGCGCGACGTTCTCGAACTCGACAACCATCGCACCTCCTCCGCCAACCCCAACCACGCCGCCGCCGCCGCCGACGAAGACGTCGCTCGTCACGCTGTCGATCGGCCTCAGCAACAAGGGCACGGTGGTCAGCGACATCGGCGGCATCAATTGTCCGAACAACACCTGTTCGGCGAAGGTGCCGGTCGGATCGACGGTCACGCTGACGGCGGTGCCCACGGTCGGCGGGTTCGCCGGTTGGTCGGACGCGTGCATCGGTACGAGCCCGACCTGCACCGTGACCGTGACGAAGGATTCGAAGGTTCAGGCCACGTTCAACAAGTAACCCGCGCGGTCTCGATGACGCGCTTCCACAACCCGCGCGCCTGGTCGCGCGGGGGATGACCGTGCGGTGAATTCATGGCAGACGATCCAACGACGGCCTCTTTTTCCGAGCAGGACAACACCGGCAGCCGGCGCCTCGCGCCGCTGCCGGTCGTGTCCGAACAGATCGGGCAGGTCGCCGACACGCTCGCAGCGCTGGCCAAGAGCCTTCACGGCGTTGCCGCTTCATTGAAGGTGTCGCCCGTGGCCGCCACGCAGGCGAAGTCGCGCACGGAGTTCCAGGCGAACGACCTGCTCTCGATCGTCAGCCACGATCTGTTGGCGCCGCTCACCGCGATGAGTGGCAGCGCAGCGCTGATCCGCCAGCACGCGCCCGACACCGGCGACTGCGAGTTGTACGGCTGGGCCGACGACATCCTGCACTCCGCCGGCGTGATGGAGCGCCTGATCCGCGACCTCGAGGTGGCGAAGTTCGAGGCGCCGCGTCCGATCGGGGACGCGCACGACGTCGCCACGCTGATCGACCACGCCGTCGAGATCTTCCGCCCGATTGCGGCCGATGGGTCGGTCTCACTGACGAGCGACGTGGCCGGGCCGCTGCTGGCAAATTTCGATTCGCCGAAGGCCTTCGAGGTGATCGCCCACCTGATCGAGAACGCGATCAAGTTCACGCCCGCGGGCGGCTCGATTCGCGTCGTCGCGGCGCGGCACGATGCCGAGTGTGTGGTGTCGGTCGCCGACACCGGCGTCGGCATCGCGGAAGCGAAGCTGGCGACGATCTTCGAGCCGTTCCAGGACTCGAGCGACGATCGCAGCGCGAGCGGCATCGGCCTGTATATCGCGCGCTGGATCGTCGAGGCGCACGGCGGCCGGATCTGGGCCACCAGCGAAGTGGGTCTCGGCAGCGTCTTCTACTTCACGCTGCCGCTCGCCAATCAAGAATTCGAAATTAAGAATTAAAGAATTCGTACGCGGTTCGATACGCGGTTCGAAACAGTCGCGCGACCCGCCTCGTTCGACCGTGAGCACGAATTCTTACTTCTTAATTCGGTAATTCTTAATTGTGTCAGCGGGCGGCGTGGTGGCCGAACGAGTGGGGAACGACGTTGGTCGGGCCGCCGCCCGCGTTCTTGGTCCGGAAAGGACGGAAGTCGACGGCGCAACCGTGGCGGACGAGGAAGTTGAGCAGCCGCTTATAGTCGCTGCCCGGCAGCCGGAACACCTTCAGCAGGTCGCGGTAGCTCCCCTCGGCAACGGTGAGCCCGCGCGAGATCAAGTGGCGCAACTCGGCGCGCGTCATGTCGCGGTCCATGAACGTTTCGTAGACGTCGCGCCAGAACGTCGCGTTGCCGGCAGTCAGTCGATCGAAGAGCTCGTCCATGCGATCGCGGCGTCGCTCGCCGGCGCGCGGCCGCAACATCACTGGCCCTCGCATGTAGGCCGGCATGTCCGACGGCCCGAGCTCGCGTTCGTGTCCGGCGGCACTCAACTGCTCGACGACGTTCTGCAGCTCGCGGATGTTGCCGGGCCAGTGGTACGACTCGAGAACGCGCCAGGCATCGTCTGCCAGCGTAATCGTCGGGTCGATGCGCTTCAGGAAGTGCGTCAGCAACGGCCGGATGTCCTCGGTGCGATCGCGCAGTGGCGGCACGTGCAGGTGCACGACGCGAATGCGATACAGCAGATCCTCGCGGAAGGTTCCAGCGGCGGTCATCTTTTCCAGGTCGCGGTTTGTGGCGGCGATCACGCGCGCGTCGACCCGCCGGTGAACGGATTCGCCGCCAACCGGCTGGACTTCGCCGCTCTCGAGAAACCGCAGCAGCAACGCCTGCATGCGCGGCGTCATTTCGCCGACCTCGTCGAGGAAGATCGTGCCGCGGTCGGCGAGCTCGAGCTTGCCCAGCTTGTCGCGATAGGCGCCGGTGAAACTGCCCTTCATGTGGCCGAACAGCTCCGATTCGAGGAGCGTTTCGGCCAGGCCGGCGCAGTTCACGGCGATGAACGGCCGCATCGCACGCGTCGACTGCGCATGAATGAACCGCGCGAGCACGTCTTTGCCGACGCCGCTCTCGCCGGTGATGAGAACTTTCGTATTCCGGACCGCCGCGCGCGTCGCCGTTTCGCTCAGCGTTTGCATGGCAGCGCTTCGCCCGATCATCTCGGGCGTCGCGTTCGGGTAGGGAAGGAGGTCGTTTTTCACAGGGAACCGCCGCCGTTGTGCAGTCGTCGCAACCGGATGCGCGCAGCCCCGCAGCGCTCCACGCTACGACGTGTCAATGCGTCCACGTCTCAGCCGCTGCGGTGACGACGCGAGACGCTCGAAACCGCTGGAAAGGCACCTGGCACTGATGCTTCCGCAGGAAATTGAGAAACCGTTTGTAGTCGCTCAGCGGCATATTGAACAGCTGCACCAGCACCTTGTAGCTGCCGCCGGCCTGCTCGAGCCCTTTCTTCAGCAGCGCCCGGAGGTCGGCGCGGGTCATGTCGCGCGCGATGAACAACGGGTGGACGACATTCCAGAATGACTCGCGGCCGTTGACGAGTCGGTCGAAGAGTTCATCGACGAGCGGCGCGACGCCGGACTTGGCGGGCGTCAACGGTCGCGTTGGCCCCGGCTGCTGAATCTCCGCTGGCAGCTCGTCCGGCGTGATCATGCCGGCGTGTGTTCGCACGATTAACCGCTCGACAACGTTGCGCAATTCGCGCACGTTGCCGGGCCAGTCGTAGGCGGTCAGGCGGTCCATCACCGCGGGCGCCATCGCCGGCGGCTGCATCCCGTGGCGGTCGGCGTAAAGCCGCAGAAAGTGCTCGATGAACACCGGAATGTCTTCCCGGCGCGCGCGTAGCGGCG
>Ga0075435_100001731_pt1 | contig 14188 bp, 13 predicted proteins | sample RhiMethybrSRZTD4_FD_75302 | JGI IMG/M metagenome (GOLD analysis project Ga0075435, IMG submission 75302) | Populus rhizosphere microbial communities from Tennessee, USA - Rhizosphere MetaG P. TD hybrid SRZTD4 | ecosystem: Host-associated > Plants > Roots > Rhizosphere > Soil | place: USA...
TCGGCGCTCCGATCGATCGAAAGCTTCGATCGCGATCTGGTCGTCATCATCGGCGGAAAGTTCAAGGGCGGCGACCTGACGCTGCTGCGCGAGCCGCTGCGCGCGCGTGCCAAAGCCGTCGTGGCGATCGGCGAAGCGAGACCGCTGGTCGTCGAGGCGTTGTCCGGCGCGGTTGACGTGTATCCAATCGCGTCGTTCGGGGAGGCGGTGGAGCGCGCGTACGCGCTGGCGCGACCGTCGGGTGTCGTGCTGCTCGCGCCCGCGTGCGCGAGCTTCGACATGTTCCGCGATTACGCGGAACGCGGGCGGCGGTTCAAGGAAGAAGTGAGCCGGCTCAGCCGTCAGTGAGCGGTGAGCAGTCGTCAGTCGGTATCTGCGGTGAAGGGTTGGCTGCTGGGAACGCAGGCTGCCCCGGCCTGCGAAGCTGGTGCCTTTGCCCGGCCGACTGATGACTGCTGACCGCTCACGGCAATCGTAGTTCCGAACCGTGATGATGTTTCGGGCGAATTTGCACAGGGCTTTATAGGCATGGCCAGAAAGCTGAAGTCGGACAAAGTGCTGTTCCTCGCTACGCTGCTGCTGGTGGCGCTGTCGATCGTCATGGTCTACAGCGCCTCCGCAGTGGTCGGGCTGGAGCGGTACGGCCGTCCGTCGATGTTCCTGATGAAACAGGCGATGTGGACGGTGCTCGGCATGTCGATGCTCGCGGTCGTCATGCGCATCGATTACCGGACGTATCGCGAGCCGGTGTTCATCTGGACGTCCGTCGTCATCGTCGGGGTGGCGCTCGTGGCGGTGCTGTTCATGCCGCCGGTGAACAACGCGCGCCGGTGGTTCGGCGTCGCGGGCATCGGCGTGCAGCCGTCGGAGCTCGCGAAGCTCGCCGCGATCTTCTTCATTGCCGCGCTGCTCGAACGGCGCATGCACCGGATCAACGAGGTCGGATACGCGCTCGCACCGATCGGACTGCTCGTCGCGCTGCTGTTCGGTCTCATCATGCTCGAGCCGGATTTCGGCACGTCGATGTCTCTCGCGCTGATCGCGTTCGTCATGGTTTTTGCCGCGGGCCTCGACTACCGCTACATCGCCGGCGCGGCGCTCGCGGCAGTGCCGGCGATCTACCTGCTCGTGATGGGGACGGGATACCGGCGGCGGCGGATGCTCACGTTCCTGAATCCGTGGGAAGACCCGCTCGGCGACGGCTTTCAGATCATCCAATCGCTCATCGCCGTCGGCACCGGCGGCATCTCCGGAAAAGGATTGATGAACGGCGTGCAGAAGCTGTTCTACCTGCCTGAGCCGCACACCGATTTCATTTACGCAGTCATCTCCGAAGAGCTCGGGCTGATTGGCGCGACCGCCGTGCTGATCTGCTTCTGCGTTGTCACCTGGCGCGGACTGCGAGTCGCCCTTCGTGCGCCCGATTCGTTCGGCGCGTTCCTCGCGCTCGGCCTGACGACGATGGTTGCGGTGCAGGCGTTCATCAACATCAGCGTCGTGCTCGGGCTGATGCCGACCAAAGGCATCCCGCTGCCGTTCGTCAGTGCCGGCGGATCGTCGCTGCTGATCAATCTGGTCGGGATGGGGATTCTGTTGAACGTGTCGCAGCACGCATCGCCGGGCGAGGTATGAGTGGCGCTTCGCGTAGTCATTGCAGGTGGCGGAACGGGGGGCCACCTGTATCCGGGTATCGCAGTCGCGCGCGAGCTGCTCGCGCGGCAGCCGGACGCGCAGGTGTCTTTCGCGGGCACGGCGAAAGGGATCGAATCGCGCGTCGTGCCGCGGGAAGGATTCGCGCTGGATCTGATTCGCAGCGGCGGCTTGAAGGGCAAATCGGTGATGGATCGCGCGCGCGGCGCATGGCTCGTTCCGGTCGGACTGACCGATGCGTGGCGGATCGTCTCGGCGCGGCGTCCCGATCTCGTCATCGGCGTCGGCGGCTACAGCTCGGGGCCGGTCGTGCTCGTCGCGGCGTTGCGGAGCATACCGACGATGCTGCTCGAGCAGAACGCGGTCCCGGGTCTGACCAATCGGATGCTCGCGCGCTTCGTGCGCGCGGCTGGTGTGACGTTCGACTCGACGCGATCGTTCTTCGGATCGAAGGCGTTCGTCAGCGGCAACCCGGTCCGGCCGGAGTTTCTCGCGACGGCTGGATCTTCACAGGAGTCGGCGCTCGATGACACGACGTCCGTCGTTCGGGTTCTAGTCTTTGGCGGTTCTCAGGGCGCGCACGCAATCAACATGGCCATGGTGGAGGCAGCGCCGCAGTTGGCGGCCGGCAATCCGAATCTTCGTGTCCTGCACCAGACGGGAGAACGAGATGTGGAGCTGGTGCGCACCGCCTACCGGGAGGCGCGGATTCAGGCCGACGTCGAGCCGTTCGTCTACGACATGGGACGGCAACTCGGACAGGCGGACGTAGTCGTCTGCCGCGCGGGCGCGACGACGCTCGCGGAACTGACGGCAGCGGGCAAGGCGTCGATTCTGATCCCGCTGCCGACGGCGACCGACGATCACCAGCGGAAGAACGCGGAGGCGCTCGGATCGGCGGGCGCCGCGGACGTGCTGCTGCAGAAGGATGTGAACGGTCGCCTGCTCGCCGATCGGATTCTCGCGCTCGCGGGCGATCGCGATCGGCGACGACGAATGGAAGCCGCGGCGCGATCGCTCGCGCGGCCTGACGCGGCGAAGGTGATCGTCGATCGAGCGCTGGCGTTGGCCGATCGTGCTCGGTAAAACGCGCCGGGTGCACTTCATCGGCATCGGCGGCATCGGGATGAGCGGCATCGCCGAGCTGCTGGCGAATCTCGGGTACGCGGTGAGCGGGTCGGACGAGAAGCGATCGGCGACGACCGATCGGCTCGCGACGCTCGGCATCCGGGTCGAGATCGGACATCAGGCGGCGAACGTCGGCGACGCGGACGTCGTGGTCGTGTCGTCGGCCGTGCGGCCCACGAATCCGGAGGTGATCGAGGCCGCGCGCCGGCAGGTGCCGGTGATTCCGCGCGCGGAGATGCTCGCCGAATTGATGCGGCTGCGGTTCGCGATCGCGGTGGCCGGCGCGCACGGGAAGACGACGACCACGTCGATGATCGCGATCGTGCTCGAGCGGGCCGGCCTCGATCCGACCGCCGTGATCGGCGGGCGCCTGAGCGCGTTCGGCAGCAACGCGCGGCTTGGACGCGGCGAGCTGATGGTCGCCGAGGCCGACGAAAGCGATCGATCGTTTCTGAAATTGTTTCCGACGATTGCAGTGATCACGAACATCGACTACGAGCATCTCGAAAACTACGGTGGCTTCGAAGACCTGCAGCAGGCCTTCGTCGAGTTCGCCAACAAGGTGCCGTTCTACGGCGGCGTGATTGTGTGCGCCGACAGCCCGGCGCTCGCGGCCGTCGTGCCACGAATGAGCCGCCGCGTCGTCACCTACGGCCTCGACGCGCCGGCCGACGTGTCGGCCACGAACATCGCGATGGGACCGTTCACCGTCAGCGCGACGGTCATGCGCCGCGACCGCAGGCGCACGCGACGACATTCGGGCACCGCAGGCCGGCAGCCGGTCGAGACGACGGCGGCAGCGACGACCCCCGCGAGCTCCGCGGCGGCCGCACCGCCGTCAACACCAGCGACGTCTGCGGCTACGGACGGCGGCTCGGTTGCCGTCGGCCACCTGTCGCTCGCGGTTCCCGGGCGCCACAACCTGCAGAACGCGCTGGCCGCCGTCGCCGTCGGGATGGACCTGGGAATCAGATTCGACCAGATCGCCGACGCGCTGCGTGAATTTCGCGGCGCGGAGCGCCGATTCGAGGTGCGCGGCGAGCCGAACGGCGTGCTGGTGGTCGACGACTACGGCCACCATCCGACGGAAATCGCCGCAGTGCTGGCCGCCGCGCGAACGCTGAACCGCCGCGTCATCGTCGCATTCCAGCCGCACCGGTTCACGCGCACGGCGGCGCTGCTCAACGACTTCGGCCCGGCGCTCGCGGACGCCGATCACATCGTGCTCACGGATATCTATCCGGCGGGCGAGGACGCGATTCCGGGCGTGACGCTCGATCGACTCGCCGAGGCCGTGCGCGCGAGCACGACGCGGACCCTGGACGTCGCGCCGACGCTCGACGCGGTCGTCGACGCAATCGTTCGCGCGGCAAGGCCGGGCGACGTCGTCATCACGCTCGGCGCGGGATCGATTGGGACCGTACCCGAACGGCTGGTAGAGGCATTGGCGAAATGAGCCCCGTTGCCGCGGTCAACGCCGACAAGCGCTTCCGGCGCGCGCAGGTCAAGCCCTCGCGCAAACGCCGGGCGTGGCGCGCCGTGGTCAGGCCGATCCTCGTGTACGCCGTCGCGACGTGCGCGCTTGCGTACGCCCTGTTCCGGACGACGGTCATCGTCGCGCACGCGCACGTGCTGCAGGTCGACCGCATCGTCGTGCACGGCAACGAGCGGCTGTCGAAAGGCGACGTGCTGGCGGTGATGAGCGGGCTGCGAGGGGAAAGTCTGCTGTGGACGGATCTCGATCGATGGCGCAAGCGGCTGCTCGCGTCGGCCTGGGTGCAGGACGCTGCGCTGCGGCGATCGCTGCCGTCGACGATCGACATCGTCATCTTGGAGCGGCGGCCGGTCGCCATCGGCCGGATCAACGGCGATACGTTTCTCATCGACGAGCGCGGCGTCATCATCGATCAGTACGGACCGCAATATGCCGATCTCGATCTGCCGATTGTCGACGGACTGTCGGCCGCGCCGAGCGAGAGCGGCACGCTGACCGATGCCGCACGAGCCGATCTCGCGGCGCGCGTGATCGCCGCGCTCAAGTCGAAGCCCGCGATCGCGAAACGCCTGTCACAGATCGACGTCACCGACGTGCACAACGCGACGGTCATTCTGAGCGGCGATAACGCGGCGATTCAACTCGGCGAAGACCAGTTCCTGCCGCGGCTCGATTCGTATCTGCAGATGGCGTCGGCGCTGAGAGATCAGGTGCCGGACATCGATTCAGTCGACCTGCGGTTCGACGATCGCATTTACGTCCGTCCCACGCCGAAGAGCAAACGAAGGAAATAGAGGGACATCCGAGTGGCGCGAAAAGAACGGTATCTGGTCGGTCTCGACGTCGGCACGTCGAAGGTGACGGCGGTCGTCGGCGAAGCGCTCGACGGCGACGGCATCGACATCGTGGGGCTGGGCGTCGCCGAATCGCACGGCATCCGACGCGGCGTGGTCGTCAATCTCGAAGCCGCCGTCGAATCGATCAAGAAAGCGATGGAGGAAGCGGAGCTGATGGCCGGCGTCGAGATCGACACGGTCCATCTCGCGCTCTCCGGCCCGCACATCAAGGGGTTCAACAGCCGCGGCGTCATCGCGGTCGCCGGGAAGAACCGCGAGATCACCCGCGACGACGTGCGCCGCGCCATCGACGCCGCCAAGGCCGTGTCGCTGCCGACCGGACGGGAGATCCTCCACGTGCTGCCGCAGGACTTCGTCGTCGACGAGCAGGACGGCATCGGCGCGCCGGTCGGCATGACGGGTACGCGGCTCGAGGTGAACGTCCACATCATCACCGGCAGCCAGAGCTCGACGCAGAACATCGTCGCGTGCGTGAACCGCGCCGGCGTCAACGTGACGGAGACCGTCGTCGACCAGCTCGCCTCCAGCGATTCCGTGCTGACCGACGACGAAAAGGAGCTCGGCGTCGCACTGGTCGACATCGGCGGCGGAACGACCGACATCGCGATCTACGAGCGCGGCAGCCTGTGGCACACCGCCGTCATCGGCGTCGGCGGCGATCACTTCACCAACGACATCGCCGTCGGACTGCGGACGCCGGTGCCCGACGCGGAAAAAATCAAACGCAAGTGCGGCTGCGCGCTCGCCGGCATGGTCGACGAAGACGAAACGATGGAAGTGGCGAGCGTCGGCGGACGCAAGCCGCGTGTGATGGCGCGCCGCATCCTGTCCGAGATCCTCCAGCCGCGCGCCGAAGAAATTTTTCATCTCGTGTGGGACGAGATCCGGCGCGCGGGATACGAGAAGAGCCTCAACTCCGGCATCGTGCTGACCGGCGGCGGATCGATCCTCGACGGCATGCCCGAAATCGCGGAACAGATCTTCGACCTGCCGATTCGCCGCGGCTGCCCGGGCGGCGTCGGCGGGCTGGCGGATCACGTCAACAGCCCGACGTTCGCGACGGCCGTCGGGCTGGTGCTCTACGGCTATCGCAATTCGATCGGAGAGGCGGCCCGCGCGCCGGTGGGCGCCGGTGCATTCGTGCGCGTCGCCGGGCGGCTGCGCGGGTTATTCAAGGAATTCTTTTGATCGGCGGCGACCATGGGGCCCGCCGAAAGGAGTGTCGATGGCTGACTACCTGACGCCTGACGAGGAAGCGAGAGAGGCCAAGCGGCTGCGGCTTCGACTCGACGAAGACGGAAGCGCTGGAGCCCGCATCAAAGTCATTGGCGTCGGCGGCGGCGGCAGCAACGCGGTGAACCGGATGGTGCAGGTCGGGCTCGACGGCGTCGAGTTCATGATCGCGAACACCGATCTGCAGGCCATCCGGACCAGCACCGCGCCGGTGAAACTGCAGATCGGCACCAAGCTGACCAAAGGGCTCGGGGCCGGCGCGGATCCGAACGTCGGCCGGCAGGCGGCGCTCGAGGACACCGACAAGCTGATTCAGGCGCTCGACGGCGCGGACATGGTGTTCGTCACGACCGGTCTCGGCGGCGGCACGGGTACCGGCGCCGCGCCGGTGATCGCCAGTCTCGCGAGCGAGCTCGGCGCGCTGACCGTCGCCGTCGTGACGAAGCCGTTCAAGTTCGAAGGCCGCAAGCGCCAGATTCAGGCCGAGCGCGGGTTCGAGGCGCTGCGCGACTGCGTCGACACGATCATCACAATCCCGAACGAGCGGCTGCTGGCGATCATCGATCGCGCCACCCCGGTGATCGATGCGTTCACGTCGGCCGACGATGTGCTGCGGCAGGCGATTCAGGGGATCTCGGATCTCATCCTCGTCCCCGGGCTGATCAACCTCGATTTCGCCGACGTCAAGACGATCATCTCCGGCATGGGCATGGCGATGATGGGCACCGGCGTGGCCGAAGGCCAGGACCGCGCGGTCGAGGCTGCGCGCCGCGCCATCTCGAGTCCACTCCTCGAGGGCGCATCGGTAACCGGCGCGCGTGGCGTCATCATCAACGTGACCGGCGGTCCCGATCTCTCGCTCGTCGAGGTGAGCGAGGGCTCGTCCATCGTGCAGGAAGCGGCCGACGAAGAAGCGAACATCATCTTCGGCGCCGTGGTTGACCCGGCGCTGAAGGGGAAAGTGAAAATCACCGTCATCGCAACCGGGTTCGGACCGCTGCCGGCCGGCCGCCACGCGCCGTCGACCGCGCAAACGCCAACCGATATGACACCGTACACGGAGCACACACGTGTGCGAGTCGACGTGACATCAGGCGCAACGGCGGCCGCAAACGCCGGCGACCGCACGCCCGGCCGCCTGTCGATTGCGCGCAGACCGCTGATGGACCTGCCTCTTGCGGCGTCCGGCAATGGCGCGTCGCCGACCTTCAGCTCACCGAGCGCGCACGCAACGCACGGCGCAGGCGCTCTGCCGCGCGGCGGCATCCCGGCATCGACCCTCATGCGACGCGAAGGCGACGCCGACGCATCGACGGTGACCGAGGATCTCAGGGTGCTCGACGAGCCGGATCCTGAGGCCGACGCCGCGTTCGACGTGCCCGCGTTCCTGCGCCGCCAGGACGGTTAGATTCTTCGACTCGGCGCGTTCGCGCCCTTCGACTCGGCGCGTCACGCCTCGCTCAGGGCTCTACGGGTCGCGCGTTCGCGTTCGGTCAGGTAACCTCGCGGTGGTAAAGTAAGTAGATCCACGGCACGCGAGAACGCCGCCGTCTGAGCTGCAACGGCCGCACCGAGGGTGCGGTTTCGGGCAACCATTGTGAAATCCTGGGCACAACGCGAGCGCGCACGTCACATCCTTTCTAAAGAAGTCGGCTTCGTCACCAAGCCGCACGGGGATCGTCTGCGCATCGCCCTCGCCTTTCCCAACACGTATTGGGTTGGCATGTCGAACCTCGGCTTCCAGACGATGTACCGGCTGTTCAATGCCGAAGAGGACATCGTCTGCGAGCGGTTCTTCCTGCCGCCCAAGCAGGAGCTCGCGGAGCTCGTCAACGCGAAGGCGCCGCTCCTGACGCTCGAGTCGCAGACACCCGTCGGCGAGTTCGACGTGATCGCGTTTTCCGTGTCCTTCGAATGGGACTACGTCAACGTCCTCACGCTGCTGCGGCTTGCCGGCGTGCCGCGGTACGCCGCCGAGCGCTCGCACCGACATCCGCTGGTCGTCGTCGGAGGCGCGGTGACCTTCGTGAACCCCGAACCGCTCGCGCCGTTCGCCGACGTCATCGCCGCCGGCGAGGGCGAGGCGCTCGTGCCCGGCTTGCGCCGCGCGTTCGCCGCCGCCACGAGTCGCGACGATCTCCTGCATCAGCTGTCGCGCGAGCGAGGCTTCTACGTGCCGACGTTCTACGAGCCGCGCTACGCCGACGATGGCACGCTGGCCGGTTATTCGGTGAGGGCCGACCTGGCGGGCGACACGTCTGACGTGCCGCTGCCGGTCAGGAAGGCCGCGCTGAAAACGACCGAGGCGGTCGATCCGCCTGCGACCGGCATCTTCACGCCCGATACGGAGTTCGGCGCGCGGTTCCTCGTCGAAGTCGTCCGCGGCTGCGCGAACCTGTGCCGCTTCTGCTGGGCCGGCTACAACTACCTGCCGGTCCGCGCGTTTCCCACCGAACGCATTCTGCAGCTGGCCCAAGACGCGCGCGCATACGCGAACCGCGTCGGGCTCGTGTCGATTGCACTCTGCGATCACCCGGATATCGAGCGGATCCTGGCGCGCCTGCACGAGATGGGCTACGCCATCAGCCCGGCATCGTTGCGCCTCGACGACCTCACCGAACCGATCGTCCGCGTTCTGCACGAGAGCGGCGAGCGCACGATTACCATTGCGCCCGAGACCGGATCGGACCGGCTGCGCCGCGTGATCAACAAGACCGTGACGAACGACGAGATTCTGGACCGCGCCGATCTGATTTTCGCGAGCGGCATCGAGAACCTGAAGCTCTATTACATGATCGGCCTCCCTACCGAAACCGACGACGATCTCGTCGCGATCCGCGATCTCACGCTGCAGCTGCGCGACCGCATGCTGAAGTACGCCCGCTCACGTGGACAGATCGGCCGCATCGTCGGCAGCGTGAACCCGCTGATCCCGAAACCGGGAACGGCTTACCAGTGGCTGCCGATGGAAGATCCCGCCGTCGTGGATCGCAAGATAAAGCGGCTCCGCGCGTTGACGAGCGACATCGACAACGTCTACTTCAACATCAAGAGCGAGCGGCATTCGTACTATCAGGCGCTCCTCTCCCTCGGCGATCGCCGTGTGGCGCCGGCCATCGAGGCGGCCGAGCGCAACGGTCAGAACTGGCGTGCGGCGGTGGCCGAGGCCGGCGTCGACGGTGACTCTTACATCTTCCGCGACCGCACGCGCGACGCGATGCTCCCCTGGGACATCATCGACGGCGGCATGAAGCGCGCGTTCTTCGAAGCGGAATACGCAAAGTCGCTCCGCGAAGAGTGGACGCTGCCGCCGAAACGCGCGCAGGAGAACGCAAAGCTCCTCCCGGTGATTCAATAGCCCGACGTGATCGCGCGCGGCGGTCAGCTCGCGATTGCCGAGCGCTCTTCGTGATCCTGATACGCCTCGAGAATGAGCTCACGAATTTTGTTCTGTGCGGTCGAATCGACGATCGGCCGCAGCAGCGCGAAATTCCGGCGCTCGCCGTTGATGGCGTAATTCCGCGCCGGAAACGTGACGTTCCGTGTGCCGTTGGCCGATCGAGGCTCCCAGATCGTGAATCCAATCAACTTCAGTCCTTCGAGCGGGCCGTCGGTGAAATGGAGCTCCGCCTCGGCCAGCTTGCCCGGCGGGTTCCCCTTGTCGTTCGGCATGATCTTGATCGTCATATACACTCCTCGTTCCTCGCGCACTTCGCTTTTGCGCCGGCGCTCCGCGGTGCAACGTTCGGCCGATTGCCGGGCGGCTGGCAGGCGCAAACGGAATGATCAAGAGCAATGCCCGCGCGTGCCGGCAACGACCGTCGGCGCAAGCGTCAGCGAACGCTAGGGTTGGACGAGGCGATCGGATGATGTGAGGAACGCGCGGGTCGGGGGCGGGCGAAAACGTTAACTGGCGTTGCTCATTCGCCGAGGATCATCACCTCGGCGAGCGCGAGCTCGTCGGAGTGCGTGATGGTCACGAGCGACGTTCGGCCGCCGATCGCCGCGAACTGACGCGCGGCGCCGCCGTGCAACCGGAGTTGCGGCGGACCGCCGCGACGGACCACTTCCACGTCGCGCCACAGCACGCCGCGCGAGTGACCCGTGCCGAGCGCCTTCATCCCTGCTTCCTTGGCGGCGAACCGCCCGGCAAAGTGGATCGCGGGATCGCGCCGCCGCATCGCGTACGCGATTTCCTCCTCGGTGAACACGCGGCGAAGGAAGCGGTCACCGTACCGCTCGATGGTTCCGGCGATTCGATCGATGTCGGTCGCGTCGAGCCCAAGACCAATAATATTCGGCATGGTGATCACACGTAATGGCGCTTCCTCAGCCTAACGACCGCTTCCGATGGACGCAAACGCCAGCAGGTCCGTCGCTCGTTTGCACGGCGCTCGAACCGTACGCACATCATTTTTTCACGACGTCCCAGTGGACGCTTGGGTCACCGTCGGCTGACCGCAACGCGGGTTGGAACGAGGTCGCGACGGCAGCGGACGTCGACGAAGGGCACCTGACGCGCGTGCATCAAGTGCATGGTGCCGCTGCGATTCTGTTGCGCCGCGGACAACGACGGCCCGGCGGCGATCTGCCCGACGCCGACATCCTGCTGACGGACGATCCGTCGACGGCGCTCGCCATCCAGACGGCCGACTGCGTTCCGATCCTGATCGCCGACCGCCGCGGCGGAAATGTGGCGGCCGCGCATGCCGGCTGGCGCGGCCTTGCGGCGCGCGTGCCCGAGGTGGCTGTCGCCGCGATGGTCCGCGAGCTCGGCAGCCGCGCCGATGATCTCGTCGCCGCAATCGGACCGTCCATCTGTGCCGATCGCTACGAAGTGGGCGCCGACGTGTATCAGCGATTCGAAGCCGCAGGATTCCGCGCCGAGCTCTCCAGGTGGTTCAGCGACGGTGTGCGTCCGAGTCACTGGCAATTCGACGGGGCGTACGCCGCGCGCGATCAGCTGGCGGCCGCAGGCGTGCCGCCCCCGCACATCTTCGCGGCAGACCTGTGCACGGCGACGCACGACAACCTGTTGTGTTCGTACCGTCGCGACGGTCGAGGTGCCGGACGGATGGCGGCCGTCATTCGAAAACTCGGTTCAACGCCGCTTGCAATCACCTAGAATCTGGCGCATGCCGCGAGGCCGCCGCATCGGTGCCGCGATCCTCATCGTCGTTGCGATCGCCGCGGCGATGCACGCGCAGGACATCGCCGGCCCCGTCGACACGGAACTCGAAAAAGGGCGACAGCTGCTCCAGCGCCACGAATATTTCGACGCACTGAAGGCGTTTCAGCGCGCGAACCAGCTCGCGGGCGGCAAGTCGGCCGAATCGTTCCTCGGCATCGCGCAAGCGACGAACGGCATGAAGGTGTACAAGAACGCGCTCGACGCCTGCCAGTCGGCGATCGACCTCGCGGGCGGCGACACGCGGCTGCTCGCGCGTGCGCACAAACTGAAGGGACAGGTGTTCACGAATCTCGGCCAGCCGCGCGACGCCGAGGCGGAATTTCGGGCGGCTTTGACGGCCGATCCGGAGTCGAGACTGCCGGATCTTCATTACCTGCTCGGCACGACGCTCCTGGCCCAGCATCGCGACGAGGACGGCATCGCGGAGCTGAAAAGGGAGATCGAGATCCGTCCGAACGGGACGACGGCAGACGAAGCGCGCGCGCTCATCGCGAACCCGCGCCGCGCGCGCGAGCATTACGCGCCAGGCTTCTCGTTCGCATCGACGTCCGGCACGATCTCACTCGAGTCGGTGCGCGGCAAGGTCGTGCTCCTCGATTTCTGGGCGAGCTGGTGCGCGCCGTGCGTGCGCGCGCTTCCATCAGTGAAAAAGGTCCAGAAGGATCATGCGAACGATCCGTTCGTCCTGGTGAGCATCAGCGGCGACAACGAGGAACGCCCGTGGCGCACGTTCGTCGACAGGAACGGGATGGGCTGGCCCCAGTACTGGGACCACGACCATCAGCTGCGCACGCAGTTCGACGTGAAAGTCATCCCGACCTACGTGTTGATCGATCACGAGGGCATCGAACGTTTGCGCGTGAACGGATCGGGATTCCACGAGGCGCGCGCGCTCGCCGCCGAAATCGACAAACAGATCAACCTCGCACGGCAGCCGCAGCCGTAGGACGCGGCCGTCGGTTGGTTACGTCTATCGCACGCGCCAGAAATCGCCGGTGAGGCCGACGCCGGACAGTAGCCCCTCCGTCTCCTCCGGCGTGCGCGGCGACCACGCGTAGTCAACGCGATTGCCGTACCACGGCGCGGACAGTTTCCAGATCGTTTCGATCGACACCGTGGCGCCGCGCGGCAGCTGACGCTCGCCGCACCATCGATCCACGTGCTCTTCTCCCCGGAAGAGCAGGATCGTCGATCAGGTGAAGGCGATGTTCTCCCAGAATCGCCGTGCGGGAACCACGAAGTGCACGATGCCGTCGCCGGAAACGCGCCCGCGCTCGACGGCGAAGCCGACCTCCTGCCCGCAGTCGCCGCAGCGCGTGTGTGATTCGCCGTCGCCTGCCAGCGACAGCACACCGGCGGCATCCCACGCGCAATTCGCCCAGTACGTGCGTCCTGCAATCGTCACGGGGTACGGCGTCGGCACGGCCGAGAAAGGGTGCGCCATCCAGATGTCGATCGACGCCGGCGCGAGCACGATGGCGTGGAGATCGGCGAGCCGCCGCAGCGCCGACGAGACGATGGCGCCGGTGGCATTGACGGAAGCGGCGATGGTCGACGCCGACGGCGCGTGCGCCGTTTCGAGAAAATGACGATAGATGAACAGGCGTACGTCGCGTTCGGTCGACGTGAACGGATCGTCGACAGGGGCGGCCGCAGGCTTCGGTTCGATCTTTTCGGCAGTCGTGATCGGCGCGCGCGGGCTGCGCGCGTGGGCCTTGCCCTCGGCGCCGTCCATCGCCTCGTTCGCGAGGCGGTCCGCATCCGCATTCTGCGCGCGGGGCACGTACTCGAACGTGACGTGTCCGATCTCGCGCTGCAGCCGGCGCGCTTCGGCGTGAAGCGGGAGGAGACCGGGATTTTTCACGCGGTAGGCGCCGAGCATCTGCTGCACCAGCAGCTGCGAATCCGACCGCACGTGGACCGCGTGGCAGTCGTGACGCCGCGCCCACTCGAGCGCCGCGATGAGCGCGCGATATTCCGCGACGTTGTTCGTAGCGACGCCAATCGACTCGCAAAACTCTTCGACGAGCGTTCCATCGGGACGCTCGATGTGCACGCCGAAGCCGGCAGAACCCGGATTGCCTCGCGCGCCGCCGTCGATGTAGGCAACGATGGCCGCGCCGCGCGGCGGAGAGGGAGCGGTCACCGAGCCGGCTGTGTCGTGATGCTGTCGGCGGTCGACGTCGCTGCGCCGGGCACGAAGTACAGAATGCGCTGACAGCTGTCGCACTGCGTGATGGCCTCGTTGCGGCGGACGGTGTTGAACACCTGCGGGCGCAGCCGGACGTGGCAGATCGTGCAGATGCCGTCGCGCGCTTCGGCGACCGCGACGCCGTTGCGGCGCTTGGACACGAGCTCGAACACCGCAAGGACCTGCGGATCCATCGCCGCCACGAGCGCCGCGCGCTCGGCGGCAATCCGATCGAGCGAGACTGTCAGATCGCTCACCTCGGCCGCCATCGCCTTGCGGTCCGCGTCGATCGCCTTCTGCTCGTCGGCCAGATCCTTCTCGGCGCGCTTGATCGCCGCGTTCAGCTCGTCGGCTTCGAGCATGCGCTCGAGCACCTTGTCTTCGAGCGTCTTGATCTCGGTCTCCGCGAAGCCGATCTCCTTCTGCACGGCGTGGTATTCCTG
>Ga0075435_100001732_pt1 | contig 14180 bp, 9 predicted proteins | sample RhiMethybrSRZTD4_FD_75302 | JGI IMG/M metagenome (GOLD analysis project Ga0075435, IMG submission 75302) | Populus rhizosphere microbial communities from Tennessee, USA - Rhizosphere MetaG P. TD hybrid SRZTD4 | ecosystem: Host-associated > Plants > Roots > Rhizosphere > Soil | place: USA...
GAGCGCGGTGTAGAAGGAGCGCCGGTCCGCGGGTGTCCCGCCGGTGACGGCGATCGCTCCGAGCGCGTTGTTCCACGCCTGCCGCGTCGCGCCTCGGACCACGTCGAACGGGAACGAGTTCGCGCCCGGCAGCTCGGAGTCGAGGTTCTGTAGCGCGTTCGCGCGGCTGACGAACGAGATCCCAACCTTGATCAGCACGGTTCGGTTCGTGAGCGTATTGAACGACACCACCGCGCCGGCGCCGGTACCTTGCGCGGTCTTCCGCGTGTAGTCGGGGGTCCCCGCAGCCGTATCCCACACGCCGCTCTTGGTGAACGGCCGCGAGAACCGCGCGGCGAAATGCACCGAGTAATGGTCGGAGTTGTTCTGCTCGGTGCCGACGACGGTGTTCGCGTCGACGATCTCGACGGATGCGGGCTGCGTTCCGACGACGACCCCGGATGTGCCCTCGTCGCTTCCGGCGACGGTGTGCCCGACATCGAGGATGACGTTCGACTGCGGCGCCGGTGGGAAGGTGTAGCGGTGCATCCCGACGCGCAGTCCCGTTGTCAGCTCCGCGAAGATCCCGTTGGCGAGGTGGACGCCGTAGTAGCCGGGCGACGCAGACTCGGCTGCGTGCAAGAACGGCGTTTTGAACACCGACGGATCGGTGGAAAGAACCGGTCCGACGGTGGGCATGAACGGGATGTCGCCGCCCGCGTGCACGCCCATCGACTCGATGTGAACGTGGCTGAATCCGCGGATCGAGTCGTTCGCCCACTGGTACCCGGTGTACGCGAACGGCCCGTCGGTGTCGGGCGAGAGCTGCACCATCCCGAACGGCGCAGCGGCACCGGGGAAGGTGAACCCGCCGCCGAGGGTGCCGACGAACGGATCAACCTGCGAGGCGAGATCCGTACCGAGCACGCCGGGCGCCGCCGGCGCCGTGGCCGGGATCAGGTAAAAGGCCGATGCGAAAAGCAGCAGCGCCGCTACGGTCCGACGTCGACGATGCAATCCCGCTCCCTCCGGTAACGCTTGTCCCGCACATTTCGCCCGGTTCGTGGCGAAGTCCTGCCCGGGATCCGCGCTCGCCGGGAGGGAGGGGGCGGCCTTCGTCGAAATCCAAAAGACGTGCCACGAGCTCATCTCCCTGCTCCCAAACGGAGGAAGTCCATGCCCACGAAGCGATCCCTCGCCGTGTTGCTCGCGTCCGCTCTCACCATTCCGGTCGCGGCGCTCACCTCGACGCCGGCCGCCACCGCGCCGGCGGTCACATTCGGCAGTCCCGTGATCGTCGATCCGATCCACACCTTCGGCGAGCCGGACGTTCGTATCCACGGCGACGATGTCTACGTGAGCGGGCCATGGGGGACGGGCACGCAGCGAAGCATCTGGGACTGGTCGCACGACGGGGGTCAGACCTTCCGCGCCCTGCACTCGGAGCCGATCTCGACGCCGGACCAATCCGCGACCACGGTGATGGGCCCCGGCGGCGGCGACACCGAGATCTCGATCGACCACACGGGCAAGGTCTACTACGCGGACCTCGCCGCGCTGACGACGCTGAAGGTTGCGACGTGGGATCCCAACACGCACACGATGGAGACGAACACGCTGCACAACATCACGGACATGACGAGCCAGTACGACCGGCAGTGGTTCGCGCTGTGGGATCCGAAGGACGTCGCGGCAACACGGAAGGCGAGCGGCTACTCGGGGCAGTTCCCGGTCAACTACCTGACCTGGAACGGCAGCGGGTCGTCGACGTCGTACTCGCTCGACGGCGTCAACTACGGGCCGTCAACGCTCAACGTTGCGCAAGACGACGATGGTCCGCTCGTCATCGATCAGCTGACCGGGACCGTGATCCAGGCGGTCGCGCCGACCGGTAGCCGGGCACGCTCGGTCGGTGTCGCGTTGCGCACTCGCGACCAAGCAGGTCCGTCTTCCGATCCCGCCCTGCGGAAGTCGAAGGTGATCAAGGCAGCCGATCTTCCGAAGAACACCGTGGAGGGGGCGCTGTTCACCGTGATCGCGATGGACGAAGCCCGCAACGTTTACCTCGTGTGGTGTACGCAGAGCGACGATCTCCCGACGAAGAACCCGAACGCGTGGCAGATCTGGTACTCCTACGCGCCGGCCGCCGGCGGATGGACGAAGTGGTCGAAGCCCGTCCGTCTGAGCGCGCCGCCTTCGCGGTTGAGCGTCATGCCGTGGGCGGTCGCCGGATCGAAAGGGCGCCTCGCCGCCGTTTGGTACGGCACCGATGACGACAAGGACAACCCGAGCAACGGCGACGCGCACCAAGCGTGGGACGTGTGGATGGCGATGGTCTCCGACGCCGACACCGCACATCCGAACGTCCAGCAGGTGAAGGTAACGCGCCACCCGATGCACTATGGGACGATCTGCTTCTCCGGCACCGGCTGCATCACCGAGCGCGGGAACCGCAACATGGCGGACTTCTTCGAAGTCACGACGGATCCCAAGACCGGCGCAGTCGTCATCGTCTACAACGACACCTCGAACGAGCTGATCCAGACCATCCCCGGCACCGACGTTCCGATCCCCGCCCCGGTCGACGGCATCGCCGACCACCGCGGAGCGTCGGTCGTGACCATCGCACGGCAGAACGGCGGCATCGGGTTGTTCGGCAAACCCATCGTTTCCGCGTCGTCGTTCGGCGCCGGGCGGCTCGCCGGCCCGGCAGGCAACGCTTCGTTCGACCCTGTCTACGGCGGAGCCCAGCAGCCGGCCCTCGACGCGCGCGGCGTCAGCATGGCGGCCGACGGGACCGACCTCGTCTTCCGCGTCGCCGTGAAGTCGCTGGCCGACACCGCCGGGACGCTGTCATCGCTGAACGCGGGAGCGCTCGACTGGGTCGTGCGCTGGATCGGGGACCCGATCGACTCGCCGACCGGTGTCCGCAACCCGATCTACTACGCCGCCGCGGAAGTGGACCTGACGGGAACGCAGACGTTCTTCGCCGGGACCGCGCGATCGACCGACCTGTGCTCGGTCTCGGCGTGCACGCCGCACATCATCGAGTACCCGGCGCCGCCGCTCGGCGGTACCGCAGTTACGGGCAAACTGGTGCACGGCACCTCCGGCTCGCCCGACTACTGGGAGATCCGCGTCCCGCGCGACGCCGTCGGCTCACCGAAGGAGACCTCTCTCTTCGAAAGCCTTGCCGCATACACGATCGTGCGGAACAAGCCGGCGAGCCTCCCGACGACCAACCTCGAAGCCGAAGCCGGTCTCGCGCCGGTGGTCGTCGACGGGCTTTGCTGCGTCGACACGACGATCGCCGCGTCGCGTCCGATCGTGCTCGGCACGAAGACGACCCGCAGGACGACGAAGAACCCGAAGCCCGCGAGCAAGCTCGCCGTCAAGGGCGGCAGACTCGCCGCGACCGGCGTGCCGGGCGCGCCGGTGCTCCTATCGCTCGGGCTGATCGTCGGGGCGTTGGTGACGCGCAGGTTCTTGCGGCGGGTGTAGCTCGACCGCAACCGCCTGGGTGCTGCTGGCCGTCGCCGCGGTCGCGGCGTCGACGGACTGGATCGCCGTATCGCCGCGCGTGCACGCGCGCGCCGTCGAGTACCTCTGCAAGCCGGCGACGCTCGCGCTCCTGATCGGCGTGGCGGCGTCGCTGCATCCGTCCCATCCGTCGCAGCGGGCCGCGTTCCTCGTGGGGCTCGCGCTGTCGCTCGCCGGCGACGTCTTCTTGATGCTGCCGTCCGACGCGTTCGTCGCCGGGCTGGCGTCGTTCCTGCTCGCGCATGTCGCCTACATCGTCGGATTCGCGCTCGCCGGCGCGTCGGGTTCCTGGATGGGGCTCGGCCTCGTGCTCGTCGCGATCGGCGGCTCGACGCTCGGGCGGTTCATCGTTGCGACCGTTCGCGCCAGTGAGCATCGGAAACTCGCGGGGGCGGTGGCCGCCTACATGACGGTGATAAGCGCGATGGTCGTGCTCGCGTTCGGGTCGAAAGGGGGTTTCGCAATCGCCGGGGCGCTCCTCTTCTATTGCTCCGATGCGCTGATCGCGTGGGATCGGTTCGTCGCGCCCAAGACCTGGGCCCGGCCGGCGATCATGATCACCTACCACCTCGCGCAAGCGGGATTGGTTCTGAGCCTCGCGCGCTGAGCCGCCGGGCCATGCGCGACGAACGCGCCTCGCGACGGGTTACGGGACGCTGACGATGTTGCCGCCGCCACCGTTGTTATTGCCGTAAGGATTCTGCGGCCCCGGCAGCTGCACGGCCGGCGGCGCGATGCGGTTCGGGTTGGTCGAGTCCGGGTTCTTCTGCAACCACTTCGCGCCGAAGAACACGCCGCCGGCGATCGCGGCGAGCACGAGGATCGTCTTGAAGAAGCCCATCGCTCGTCAGGGTACGCCGCCCTCCCGCACGCGGGAAGACGTCGTTCCGGTTCGTCCCTATCCGAGGTCCAGCAACGCGGCGGAACGCGACGGATGCCGGAGTTTCGCCAGCGCCTTGCCTTCGAGCTGGCGGATCCGCTCGCGGGTCAGGCCGAACCGCTGGCCGACCTCTTCGAGTGTCATCGGCTGCTCGCCGGACATGCCGAACCGCAGCAGCAGGATCACCCGCTCGCGCTCGCTCAGGGTCTGGAGGACGCGCATCATGTCCGAGCGCTGGAGGTCGCGGAAGACGTCTTCGAAGTGCTCGTCGGCGCTCGGGTCGCGGACCAGCTCGCCGAGGTTGGTGGTGCCTTCGCCCATGGGTGTCTCGAGCGAAAGAGGAGCCGCGTTCAAGCGCTGCAGATCCTGCACCCGCTTGGCCGTGATCTTCGAGCCGTGTGCGAGCTCGTCGACGCTCGCTTCGCGACCGAGCGAGCCCTCCAGCTCACCCCGTGCCTTGCGCATGCGCAGCAACATGTCGTGCACATGCACGGGCAACCTGATCACCCTGCCCCGATCCGCGATCCCCCGCTGGACCGCCTGCCGTATCCACCACGTCGCGTAGGTCGAGAACTTGAAGCCGCGCTTCCAGTCGAACTTCTCGACGGCGCGGATCAGCCCGAGGTTTCCTTCCTGGATGAGGTCGAGGAAGGGCATGCCGGTGGCGCGGTAGCGGCGCGCGATCGACACGACCAAGCGCAGGTTCTGGCGGATCATGCGCTCGCGCGCGTCTTCGCCCATCCGGCGGATGCGCTCGAGCTCCGCGCGCGAACGCTCGGAACGGACCTTTCCCGACGCGAGCCGGCGGGATGCGTGCTCACCGTCCTCGATCGCGCGCGCCAGCTCGATCTCTTCCTCGGGTTTCAGCAGCGGGAAGCGGCCGATCTCACGCAGGTAGGCACCGACGGCATCGGGCTGGCGGACTTCTTCGACCTCGACCTCTGGCTCCTCCTCCGGCTCCTCGAGCGATTCGGGATCGAGGAGGAAAAGGTCGTCGAGCTCGGGCTCTTCAGCGGACGCGACCCGTTCGGTCGCTCCGGTGGGGACGGTCTTCGTGCGCGACATGAGGACGGCCGAAACGTAACGGCGCGTACGTTCAACGCTGGTAAAGCGGCGGTGAAAGCTGCCGAGCGCTCCGCGGCCGGCGGTTCTAGCGCGCTGGCGCGGTCAGTCGTTCGACGTGCGGCCGTTCACCGGCCAGCGCATACGCGCCACCGTGCCGCCGCTCGGGCGAGCGTCGAGCGCGAGCGACGCGCCCGACACCTCGCACAGCCGGGCGGAGATCGCCAAGCCGAGGCCGTGGCCCGGCTTCGTCCGGGTCGCTCGATAGAAGGGGTCGAGCACGCGAACGAGGTCGTCCGGCGGGATGCCGGGCCCGCGGTCGGCCACGTCGACCAGGAGCGATCCGTTGTCGACGGCGGCGTGAACGTCGACGCCCGACCCGGCTCGGGAGAACTTCACCGCGTTGTCGAGCAGGTTGAACAGCGCTTCCTCGAACGCGCCGACCGGCGCGTTGATGACAGCGTCTTCGTCGTCGATGTCCACGTGGACCTGGAGCGAGTTGTGCTGCGCAAGCGGCGCCACGCGATCGACGGCGTCGCGGATCGCGCGGCTGGCGACGAGCGGCCGCGACTCGGGCGCGTTCTCCGCCGAGGACAGATCGAGCAACCGCGTCGTCAGCGCGGTCAGGCGGTCGACCTCGTCGGACATCTCCTTCAGGTATTCGATCGCGGTGCGGTCGTACGAGTCGCTGACGGCGAGCAGCTCGTCGATCCGGATCTTGATCGCGGCGAGCGGCGTACGGATCTGGTGCGACGCGGCGGCGACGAACGACTTCTCGCGCTGCACGAGCCGGTCGATCTGCCCGGCCATGTCGTTCAGTCGAACCGCGAGCGTGGCGATCTCGTCCGAGCCGGCGACGAGGATGTGCTCATCGAGGTGTCCCTCGCCGAACCGCAGCGCGCCGGTGGTCACCACGTCGAGCCGCCTGGTGAGTCGCCGCGACATCGTCATGCCCATGAACACGGCGCCCGCCATCGCGGCCGCGCCGATCGCGCCGAGCAGCTCCCACCGCTCCCGGTTGAGCCGGTTGACCGGCGCAAGCGATGCCGAGGTCCAGAGCACGCCCGTGACCTGTCCGTGGGAAAGGATCGGCACCGCTGCCAGTACCCGCCTACCGGACGGCGCTTCGCTCACGACCGCCGACGCGGTGCCGCGCCGCGCGCGCTCGACCTCGGGTCCTGCGGTGACCGGCGCGGGGAACGCCGACCGGTCGGTCGGCACACCCATCGGCGAACCGGACGGGTCGAGGAGCCACGCGGCGACCGCACGGCCGACGTAGCGCTCGGCGACGACATTCGGAGACGGAACGCGACCGAGGCCCGCAGCCACCCGCTGTGCGTCGTCCACCTGCTCGCTGACGAATGACTTGCGATGTGCGTGTGCCGAAAGCACCCCGAACGGGATCAGAACAGCCACGACGATCGCCAGCGCGTAGACGGCGAAAGAGATGACGAGCTGTTTGCGGAGTCCCACGACGGCCTCCGCTAGCCCGCGGCCAGCCGGAAGCCCACGCCGCGCACCGTCTCGATGTACCGCGGGTGCCTGGCCTCGTCGCCCAGCTTCTTGCGGAGAACGCTCATGTGCACGTCGAGCGTCTTGCCGCTTTCGGCCACGAGGAGGTTCCACACCGCTCGGACGAGCTCTTCCCGTCGGACGATCGCGCCGGGTCGCAACATCAACACGCGTAGCAGCTCGAACTCTTTGTGCGTCAGGTCGAGCTCCTGCTCCGTCTGGTACGCGCGATACGTGTCGAGATCGAGCCGGAGATCTTTGAACGTCAGGACCTCGCCGGTGCGCGCCGCGACCGTCGAGCGGCGTGTGACGGCACGCATGCGAGCGATCAGCTCGGTGACGCTGAACGGTTTGGTGACGTAGTCGTCGGCGCCGATCTCGAGTCCGACGACACGGTCGTTCTCCTCCGCACGCGCGGTGACCATGATGATCGGGATCTGGGAACTCGTTCGCAGCTCGCGCGCGACGTCACGACCGTCCATATCGGGAAGCAGCAGGTCGAGGAGCACGAGGTCGGGCACCCACGTGCGTGCGAGCTTCAACGCACCGTGTCCCGTCTCGCAGACCGACACGTCGTAGCCTTCGCGCTCGAGCGCGCGGCGGAGCGGCCGCGCGATCGTCGTTTCGTCCTCGACGACCAGCACTCTCATCGGGCCGCCTCGTGGTGTCGTGGCAGGCTCGTTCATGATGCCACAGGCGTCAGTACGGAGAGTCGGAGTGGGCGATGGGCGGCACGACAACGAGCGCGCCGAGGGGAGAGGTGCTCGGGGCGGTCCGGCCTACGGCCGTCCCTCCGGGTCTTTCCGAGCACGCAATTGCCGCAACGGTGAGCGGTTCCGCCGCAGCTGTCGAGAGCCGCCGATGAGAGCTCTCGATCTGGCGCTCCCGTGCGCCTCCGCCCATCACCCAACCTCCGCGGAGATGACGAACCACGAGGGCGAACGTACCGGCCGGCAGGTAAAGCGAGAGTATGGGCGACCCAAATTTGTCGAGCTTGCTCCGAAAGGACATTCCGGCAAAACGGCGTAGCCGGTAGGCAGCGGAGAGTAGCGGAGCGGACGCACCGCCGGCACCCGGCCGGCTACCCGGAAGGGGTGGGGGTTTCCATGCGCCGCATCGCAGTAGTAGTGGTTGTCGTCGTTGGCCTCTTCGCGATCGCGCCGAGCGCGTTCGCGTCAAGTGTTCACTTCAAGGGCGGCTCGAACGCCGGACCGACGTTCCGCGACTACGGCCTGACACTTTCAGCGCTGGGTGCGCTCGCGGGACTGGGAAATGAGGATATCGTCATCGGACTGTCTGCAACCGGTAACCCGACGGGCACCTGTGGGAACCCGGGAACGAATACGTTCCAGGCCCCAGGACAGAATCCTGCGCCCGTGACGCTGACCGGCACGCAGTCGATCCCCGCATCGGAGATCAAGAACGGGAACGTGTCGTTCAACGTGACGACGCAGGGGCCGGTCTCTCCGGTTCCCGGCGCACCCGACTGTCCCAACCGTCATTGGACGGAACTCATCACCGACGTCGCGTTCACGAGCGCGACGATCACCGTCGAGCAGCCGGTTGGAACCGTCGTCCTTCAGGTCACGTGCACGTTCAGCTCTCCTACCACGAACGGAACCGTGTCGAGCCGCAACGTGAGCTGCTAACTGCAGCAGTCGCTGGGAGCGGGGCCGCCTCTCGAGGGGGCCCCGCTTCACGTTCTGACGCCCGTCCCGGGGCTAGGCTCCGGATCGTGGATCTCTCGAGCGAGCGCCCGCAGACCCAAGCTTGTGACCTGTCTACGGTCTGCTGGAACTGCGGCGCCGAGATGCATCCCGAGCACGCCCACTACCGCTGCACCGAGTGCGGCTGGCGCGACTCCTGCTGTGAGGGTCCGTACTGATTCGATCGCATAATCCCTGGTCGTGATGCTTGCTTTGGTCCAAGTTGGGCACGATGCATCACATATAACTAGGTCAGGAGTCCCTTGACCGATTAGGACCGGTACCTTAACTTGCCCACACTTTGTGATGGAAGGCGACTAAGAGTCGCCAGGGGCAACGGGGGAACGCCGCTGCACCGTGGGGCGTGACGCGGGCAACTCTTCCTCGAGCTGCTTGGAGATCTTGGCGCCTCTGACGGGGGTCGGAGGTTTCGATGATGCCGCACGCGGATGGATATCCTTCTGGGTTTTTCCGGTGGCGGAGAGTGATCGCGCTTTCACTCGTCGTCGTTTCGACGCTGTTCATCACCGCCAACGCGTTCGCGCAAGACGCAACACCCGACGTCAGTCCGGCGCCGACGGCGAACTCATCTGATCCCACTCCGGCGCCCGACGCGAGTGCATCCCCCGATGCGACCGCGTCGCAGTCGCCGAGCGCGTCCCCCTCTTCCACTCCGACCGTCGAGCAGTCGGCGACCCCCGCTCCGACGCCGACATCCGATCCGTCACCGAGCTCCGCTCCTACCTTGACATCCGACGCTGCCGATTACGCGCCGGGCGCGACGGTGGCGCTCACCGGCTCCGGTTGGCCGTTCGGTGAATCCGTTTCGATCTTCGTCAACGACAACGTCGGCAGCACGTGGAGCGACACGATCGTCACGACGGCCGATGGCAACGGAGTATTCGTCGTTCGGTTCAACCTGCCGAACACGGTCATCGCCGAATACAAGGCGACGGCTACGGGCTCGGGCGGAGAAACCGCCTCGGTCACATTTACCGATTCACCGGTCCCCTCGAACTCTCAGTTGGAGCAGTGGGACGGCAGCGCGTGGATCACCGGCGAGATCGGCTCCGGCTACACAGAAGGCGACACGGTCCCGTTCCGACTGGATGTCGGAGGCGTCACGGGGACGGCAGGCGACCCTGCGACGTTCCCGATCTGTCGCGACTACCAGAACGGATCCGATTTTGGTTACTTCAAATTGAATCCGTACGACACCACCCAGGCTGCCACCCCCGGCGGAACGATCACGTCGAGCTTCGGACCCGTGAGCGGAGTCAACGTCACCATCACGAGTGTCGTTGAGACTGGGACTTCAGGCGTCTGCGTCGCCGGAGCACGGGAGACGGACGTCACTTTCACAGCGACCGGCGGATCGACCCAGTATGTGCTGTGGGGCGGGGAGCTGGCGTCGCCGCTGGACCCCGGAGTCGGCGCAGGACATGGCGCCGGCGAGTATCCGGGCTCGAGCCTCGCGATGCGAACCGGAAATCAGAACCGTTCGATCAAAGTGGCCGGGATCATTCAGCTCGCGCAGATCACCGTTCAGAAGATCGTCGACGCCGGATCGGCAACTCCGGACCAGTGGTGCTTCAACATGAGTCCGAACCCGAACAACGTCGCGCTTCCCTTGTGTCCAGCCTCGGGTACCGACTCGGTTGTGTTCTTCGGTCTGTCGACCGGGAACTACACCGTCACCGAGACCTCAATTTCTGGGTACGCGTTCGCCTCCGGCACCGGAACGAACTGCACCTTCTCAGGGAGCACGGCGACTGCATCGGTTGCAACAGCCACCACCCCGACGGACGCGACCTGTGTGTTCCATAACACGATCCAGACGGGCTCGATCCTGGTCACCAAGTACCAGGACACCAACGGCGACGGTTCCCAAGCCGCGACCGGTGAGCCCGGCCTCCAGAATTGGTCGATCTTCATCGACACCGACAACAGCCACACGCTCAACGGCACCGAGTCGGCGCAAACCACCAACGCCAGCGGGCAGACAACCTTCACCGGCTTGACGCCGGGCAATTACTCGATCTGCGAGGTCCTGGCGACCGGGTGGCACAACTCCGATCCCGGTTCGGACTCAGCCCCATGCAAGACCGTCAGCGTCACGGCCAACTCTCAGGCGACGGCCAAGCTGGGCAACTATCAGAACGGTTCGATCACCGGACACAAGTACAACGACCCGAATTCAGACGGCGATCTTTCCGACGGTGTCGCACTGCCCGATTGGACGATCCGGCTCTACAACGGCGACGGAAGCTCGCTCCTCACGAGCGCGACGACGAACAGCAGCGGCGTCTACACGTTCCCGGACCTGGCGCCCGGCTCATACCTCGTCTGCGAGGTGCTTCCGAACGGCACCTGGCATCAGTCGGCGCCGGGCGGGACGGATTGCGATTCCATCAGCGGCGTCGCCTCGGGTGGATTCCCGGTCACGATCACGTCCAATCTCGACGTCACCGGCAAGGACTTCGGCAACTACCAAAGCAACACCACCACGACGACCCAGCTCTACGGCTCGGCCAGCCCCAACGATCCGGTGAACGACGACGCGTCAGTTCCGATCGGGAGCAGCGTTTACGACACCGCGAGCCTTTCGGGAACGCTCGGAACGGCGGGGGGTTCAGTCTCCTTCTTCTATAGGCAGGTCTCTACCGACCCGAACTCGATCCCGTCGGTCACGGGAACCACGTGCACAAGTGGGACGCAGATCGGTTCGAACGTGACGGTCACCAATGGCGTTCCGGTTTCCGGATCGGATGATCAAGCGCTGAATGCGGCCGGTGTTTATGAGTTCTGGGCCGTGTATTCCGGTGACTTGAACAACCTCGGGTCAGCATCGACATGCGGCTCCGAGACAGTCGTGGTGCCACTCAAGCAGCCGGCTATTTCGACGCAGGTGAAGAACGGTTCGTCGAACGTGTCGGATGGTGGGTCGGTTGCGATCGGCTCGTCGTTGGGTGACGCGGCGTCGTTTACGACGAATCCGGCGTCGGGTGGGTCGCCGGCGGCGACGGTGTCTTACTACTGGGCGGGTCCGTTGACGGCGGCGCAGGATGCGGCGTTGACGTGCACGGCGGTGGAGGGCACGCAGCTTGGCTCGAACGTGACGGTGTCGGGGACGACGATCCCGGCGTCGACGACGACGGTGCCGTTGACCGACGCGGGGACGTATGAGTTCTGGGCGATCTATTCGGGGGATTCGAACAATCTTCCGGCGACGAGCACCTGCCGCTCCGAAACCGTCGTCGTCGACAAGAACACGACGACCAGCTCGACGCAGGTCAAGAACACCAACGGCACGTTGGCGACGGGGGACGACACCAACGTAGCGGATGGCGGTCAGGTGCCGAACCCGACGACGGTGTACGACACGGTGACACTCGGCGGCGCCACGAGCGGCGCAACCGGGATGGTGTCGTACTACTACAAGAAGACGTCCTCGGACCCGAGCACGATCCCGACTCCGGACTGCACAACAGGTGGGACGCTCATCGGCTCGGCCGTTAGCGTTACCGGAGGCTCAGCCCCCGCCTCGTCCACCGTCCCGCTCAACGCGGCCGGCGTGTACGAGTTCTGGGCCGTGTACACGGGCGACGGAAACAACCTCGGCTCGACGTCGACCTGTGGTGCCGAGACGGTCGTGGTGCCGAAGAACACGACATCGACCGCGACGCAGGTGAAGCGGACGACGGGCAACACCAACGTAGTCGACAACAGCACCGTGCCCAACGGGACGTCGGTGTACGACACCGCGACGTTGACCGGCAAGACATCCAACGCCGGCGGGACCGTGACGTACTTCTACAAGAAGACGTCGTCGGACCCGAGCACGATCCCGACGCCCGATTGCACGACCGGCGGGACGCAGATCGGAAATACCCCGGTGACCGTCGCCAGTGGCGTCGTGCCGAACTCGTCGTCTGTGGTGCTTAGCGCGGCCGGTGTGTACGAGTTCTGGGCCGTGTACTCGGGCGACGGGAACAACCTCGGCTCGACGTCGACCTGTGGCTCGGAGACCGTGGTCGTTCCTCTGAACACCACATCGATCGCGACGCAGGTCAAGCTCGCGTCGGGCAACTCGAACGTGGCCGACGGCGGCACGCTCGTGCAGGGCACGACCGTTTACGACACGGCCACGCTCACGGGGAAGACGGCGAACGCAGGTGGGACGGTCACGTATTACGTGCAGAAGCAGACGACCTCGACACCGACGTGCAACGCCGGGACGTCCCTCGGAGCGAAGACCGTCCTCAATGGGGTCGTCCCGAAGTCGGATAACTACACGTTCCCGACGAGCGGCGTGTACGAGTTCTGGGCCGTCTACTCCGGCGACCCGAACAACCTGGGGTCGACGTCCGCGTGCGGTTCCGAGACCGTGCAGGTGCTGCTCAACACCGGCGCCCACACGATCGGGTTCTGGCGGAACAAGAACGGCCAGGACATCATCACCAAGCGCTGCGCGGGGACGAGCGGCACCTCGCTGTACACGTTCCTGACCCAGTTCAACCCATTCAAGGACCTGACCAGTTCCACGTGCTCGACCATCGCCAAGTACGTGACCAACGTCATCGACGCGGCGAGCTCGAGCGGGTCGTCCATGAACCCGATGCTCAAGGCGCAGATGCTGGCAACCGCCTTGAGCGTGTACTTCAGCGATCCGGCGCTTGGCGGTAACCAGATCGGTGCCGCCCAGCCGCTCGGCGGGGTAGTCATCGACCTGACGAAGATCTGCGCCGACGCGTCGGCGGAGAACGGCACCTGCAAGGGCGGCTTCGAGGACGTCGGCTCTGCGTTCGGCGGCGCGACCTCGCTGACCGTGATGCAGACGCTCCTCTATGAGAACAACGTGTCCAACTCCGGCGGCTCCACGTGGTACGCCAACGTGAAGTCGACGCAGGAGCTGGCCAAGGACACGTTCGACGCGATCAACAACAACGTGGTGTTCGGGCCGTAAGGTCCGGCACGACTCGCGAGGCCCCGGCGACCCCGGGGCCTCGCGCTACTCTCACGTGGAATGACCGAAGACGAGTGGATGCAGGTCTGCATCGTTGAGGCCCGGCGCGCCCTCGAGCACGACGACGTCCCGATCGGTTGCGTCGTCGTGGACGCCGACGGCATCGAGCTCGCACGCGCGCACAACGCTCGCGAGCATGACCAGGATCCGACCGCCCACGCCGAGCTCGTCGCGCTGAAAGGAGCCGCCATGAAACGCGGCTCGTGGCGCCTCGATCGCGCGACGATGTACGTCACACTCGAGCCTTGTGCGATGTGCGCGGGCGCATTGGTGCTCGCGCGTGTCGCTCGCCTCGTTTACGGCGCGACGGATCCGAAAGCCGGCGCGGTCGGATCGCTCTACAACATCGCGCAGGACGCGCGGCTCAACCACCGTCTCGACGTCACCGCGGGCGTGCTCGCTGACGAATGCGGCGCGCTGCTCACGGAGTTTTTCGCGGGAAAGAGGCCCGGCGGCCCTTCGCTATAATCCGCGC
>Ga0075435_100001734_pt1 | contig 14179 bp, 11 predicted proteins | sample RhiMethybrSRZTD4_FD_75302 | JGI IMG/M metagenome (GOLD analysis project Ga0075435, IMG submission 75302) | Populus rhizosphere microbial communities from Tennessee, USA - Rhizosphere MetaG P. TD hybrid SRZTD4 | ecosystem: Host-associated > Plants > Roots > Rhizosphere > Soil | place: USA...
CCTCCTCGACGAGCGAGCGCCCACGTGCGACCTCCTCGAGCTGCGTATTCCGCACGTCTAGCGAGCCGGCGCGACGTGCTCGAGCGGCGCCTCACGAAGCGCGACCGGTACGTCGTCAGCCGTCTGCGCGCCGTCGGCATGTCGCGCGGCCGAAACGAGCACCGGCTCGGGCGTACGGAAGAGCACGCCGACGCCGAAGACGACGAGCGCGCCGATCATCGCCCACCAGGTGAAGGAAACCTCGGGGATAGCGGCGGGATGCTCGAATGTCGCGGCGAATCCGAGCAGGGGCGCGACGCCGTTCACGATCATGACGTCGAGCTTGCCGACGAAGACCGTCGCGAGGAGCCCGGCGGTGATCGCGATCAGATTGCCGCCGTCGGAGCCACGCCGCTCGGTGAACATACCGATCAGGAACACGCCCAGCATCGGTCCGAGAATGAACCCGGCGATGCCGAGCACGACCGGAATGATGCGCAGATCCGGATGCGTCACCTTGGCGTACGCGAACGCGCCGGCGATCACGATCATGAGTGCCGCGAAGAGCACCGTGAACCAGCGCGCGGCCTTGACGTAGTGGGCCTCGGACCGCCCGCGGACCCAGCGCAGATACCAGTCGTTGGTGGCGCCGGTCGCCAGCGCGTTGAGCGCGGCCGAAAACGACCCCATCGCGGTGGCGAAGATGCCGGCCAGCACGAGACCGCGGATGCCGACGGGCATCACGTTCAGGATGTACGAGCCGAACACGTCGGCGGTCGCCGCCGGACGGTAGGTCGAATCTTGTTGATAGTAGACGAAGAGCAGGATGCCGATGAAGACGAACGCCGAGGCGATCGGCAGGTCCATGAACGCGGCGGTGATCAGGCTGCGGCGCGCCTTCTTGTGGGTCTCGGCGGTGAGCATCCGCTGGACCATGTCCTGATCGGTGCCGAAGGCGGCCATGTTGCCGAGAGTCGCGCCGATGAGCGCGGAGAAGAGCGTGTAGTCGCTGGCCAGGATCAGCTTGACGTACTCCCACGCGGTCATCGCCGACAGGTGATGACGCGCCTGCCACTCAGCGATCACGCTCGCCTCAAAGCCGTGCAGGAAATAGCCCTCGTGCGTCGTCAGCTGCGGCACCGCGCGAACCACCTCGCCCAATCCGCCGACGTGGTTGAGCAGCGTGCCGACGGCGACGAGCGCGCCGCCGAACATGAGGCACGCCTGGATGACGTCCGTCCAGATGACGGCCTTGATGCCGCCGATCGCGGTGTAGAGACACGTGACGATCGTGAGCAGCACGATCGCCACGATGTACGGCCAGACCGAGGTGACGGGCTGCTGATCGAAGTGCACCTGGCCGCCGGCCACGAACATGCGATAGGCGAGCACCATCACCAGCGAGGGGATGAAGAGCCGTGTCCCCGACGCCAGGGTGCGCATGAACAGGAACAGCGCCGACACGTAGCCCTTGGTCCGCGGCCCGAACCGGATGCCGAGATAGTCGTAGACCGTGTAGACCTTGTAGGTGAAGTAGGGCTTGAGGAAGACGTGGCCGACGATGACCCGCCCGATGATGAGGCCCAGTACCAGCTGCACGTAGGCGAGGCTCTTTTTCGTGTAGCCCTCGCCGGGGGCTCCCAGGAACGTCGCCGCGCTGGTCTCGGCGGCGATGATCGAGGCCATCACGGCCCACCACGGAACGCGTCGGCCGCCGAGCGCGAAGTCGTTCAGGCTGTCCTCGCGCCGCCCCATGTAGAGCCCGATGGCGGTGATCAGGACGAAGTAGAAGAGGATGATGATTCCGTCGACAACGAGCCCGTCGAGGCCCATGATTCTAAGGTATCCCAGAGGGGGCGAGCCGACCTAGCTGCGCGCGAAGTCGATGAAACCGCGCTCGACGTCGACGTGGGCGAGCTCGACCTGCACGTGGTCGCCGACGTCGAGGCCCTGGGAGCCCCGCACGAGGCGCCCCTCGACGGCCGGCCGGAGGATGCGCACCCACGTGCCCTTCTCGGCGGCGCCCGTCACCAGCCCGTCGAAGCGCTCGCCGATCCTGGATGACAGGAGCATCGCGGCGGCGGACTTCCTGACCTGGCGCTCCACCTTCGCCGCGTTGTCTTCCTGCTCGGTGCAGTGTCGCGCCAGCGCGTCGAGCTCGGCGTCGCTGTACGCCGCCGGCCGGCCGGCGAGCGCCGACTTGATCAGCCGCTGCGTGATGAGATCGGGGAAGCGCCGGTTTGGCGCGGTGGAGTGGGTGTAGTCGCGCACCGCGAGCCCGAAATGGCCGTTGGGCGTCAGCCCCGGCCGCTGCACCGCGTATTCTCCAGAGCCCAGGAGCTTCACGATGGACAGCGCGAGATCCGGGAATCGCAGCGCGTCGGCATGCTGGCGCTTGACGAGGAACGCCTCGAGCGCGCCCGCGTCCGCCTTATCGGGGAGCCGATCGCCGAGCGTCGCCGCGAGCGCGACGATACGGTCCCAGCGCTCGGGCGTGCGAAGAATGCGGCGGAGCGACGCGACGCCTTTGCCCTCGAGATACTTCGCCGTGACGCCGTTGGCCGCGATCATGAAATCCTCGATGAGCTGCCTGGCGCGGTTGTCCTCGTCGGGTAGGAGATCGGCCAGCACGTCGCCGTTGAAGAGCGCGCGCGTCTGGATCGTCTCGAGGCTCAGCGCGCCCTGATGATGCCGCCGACTCTTCATCGCCTGCGCGACGCGATCTTGTAGGCGCAACCGCTCGTCGAGCCCGCGGACCGCGGCGACCTTCGGCGGCGCCGGGGCCGTGCCATCGAGCCAGGCGGCGACGCTGTTGTAGGCGAGCTTGGCGCGGTTCAGCACGACGGCGCGGTAGACGGCGGACTCACCGACCGCGCCGTCGGCGCCGACCATCATCTCGATGACGATGGCCAGGCGCGTCTGGCCTTCGCCGAGCGAGGTCAGGTCGGTCGAGAGCTTCTCGGGCAGCATCGGAAAGATCTGGGCCGCCGTGTACACCGACGTCGTGTTGCTCCGGGCGTGCTCGTCGATCGCCGACCCTTTCTTCACGATCGCGTCGACGTCGGCCACAGCGACCCAGACCTTCACGGCGCCGCCGGCGACCGGCTCGGCCACCGAGAGTTGATCGAGATCGCGCGAATCGTCGTTGTCGATCGACGCCCAGAGCAGGCCGGTCAGATCCTTGATCGAGGCGCTCGAGTCGGCGGCCGGCTTCGTGATCGCGTCGACTTCGTCCCTGGCCGCCGCGGGGAAGTCCGACTCGAGCCCGCGCTCGGTCATCGCGCGGCGCGCGATGGCTTGAAGCTGCTTGCGATTCTGGGCCGAGGGCCGGCTCATCCGCGGCCAGAATACGATGCTCGAGGGGTTTGACCCAAGACTCGCGACGACGACTTCGACACGGTGCCCGAGCGGCCGACGCCCTGCTTGACCTGACGCCGCCGCGCGTGGTCAGTGGCCGCCCCGGATGCACGACGGCGAGGGCCGCCTGGCTGCAGAGGACGTCCTGTTTGGGCGTCACACAGCGGAATGTGCCGAGTGGTTTCCGGGCTTAGTGCCCGCAAGCGCCAGCCTCGAAAATTCGCTGAGGACCAAGTGCGCGGTTGCCTTGACCGGGCGCCGCATCAAGTGCGGACGCCCCGTCCTCCGGCGCGGCCAGCTCGAAAGCCGCGGCCAAGAGCGCTCGCGTGTACGGCTGCTCGGGCTGCTCGAAGATGCGCTGCGTCGGCCCCTGCTCGACCACACGGGCCGTCGCGCATGCAACTCGCCCAAGCCTTCCGACGAGTGCGAGACCGCGCGGCCGAGATCTTCGTTCCACTCGCATGCATAACCCAGACGGCGTGGGTCTGATCAGACCAATCCACTCCGAGGTAATAGCGCACTCGGTCTCCTCCTTCGGGCACCCGCCTGAGCGGCCCTGCAGCAGGAACGGCGAGGTTGGCCTTATACCGGCCCTCCGGAGGGGCCACTTTCTCTTGAACCTCAGGCGCCGTTCTCTTGCCGACCGGGACACTCTCCCACTGAGCCTCCGAAGGCTAGGCGTTGAACGGTCGTCTGGTGGGCAAGCCCCTCCCTCTAGGGGGCAGCTCTCGATCTCTTTTACAGTCTATTGTTCCCATGCCTATGATTGGTGCCCGGAGAGTGTATAAGGCGTTGGACCGCGCATACTGCTCATAGTTCTGGTCTGCTAGACTTCCACACTTAGCGTGTGCATTTTCCATAAAGCGGAAGGAGTGTCTTGATGACCACCGCGAGAACCATCGCCACGACGACCGCTGCCACAACGCCCGACTATGACGAGATCATCCGTGTCGTTCAGCTGTACCTCGACGGCTGGAGAGGTGCCATCTCCAAATTGAAGGAGGCCTTCCACGAGGACGCGTGGATTTTTTTCACCGACGCCGATGGGAAGCTCCACAAAGATCTTCTGACCGACCGCTTCGAGAGGTGGGCCGCCTCGGGGAGACACATCGAGGGCCGCTTCCTTTCTGTGACACAAGCGGGAGATGTGGCCAGCGTGCTTCTCGGGTTCGACGATCGTGTGGACCCGTCGGGCTCGTGGGTGGACCTACTCGCGTTGTTGCGGATCAACGGTGTCTGGAAAATTACGAACAAGACCGCCACGCACCCCAGTCGAGCCGCATGGGCTAAGCGCAGTTAGTCCCAGTGAAATAGGCAGCCGCACCGAGGCATCGAGACGCTTCGCGCGCACGAGCGCGACGGGCACCGGATGGGAACGCACGCCCTGGCACGCGACGCTGCCTAGCGGCGCGGGCGGCGGATCATGATGGCGCTGGCGAAGGGGATCGTACGGCGACGTGGCCTCCTCGAGGCCACGCACCACTTTGAGCGCCGCATCGTGACTACTTACCGAGATCTGCGCTATCGGATTCTCGGCGCCCCCGACGGCCTTCCGATCCCGCCCCGGCGCCTCTATGCACTCATCGTCGGTACAGACCGCCTTGGAATCCACGACTACTTTTGGATCGGGAAAGAATGCGCGGGTGGGCTTAACGGGCTGCTCCGAGTGCAGGCTCCGCGCCTCCGAACGCTCGAGCCGATTCTCGACTTCGGGTGCGGCTGCGGGCGGGTGGTGCGCCATCTTTGGGCGGCCGATCCCAGGCTAAACGTCTGGGGCACGGATATCAATGCGGAACAGGTCGCCTGGTGCCGAGCCAACTTACCATTCGCGCGCGTCGATGTGAACGGCCCAAGGCCGCCGCTTGCCGCACCGGAAAGCACGTTCGGCCTCGCCTATGCGTTTTCAGTCTTCACACACCTCTCAGCCGAGCTTCAAGGTTCTTGGCTGCGGGAGTTGGTCCGGGTCCTGCGGCCCGGGGGGTACCTCCTCATCTCGCTCCACGGCGCAGCGGCGGCCGCCCGCCTAGCCCCTGCCGATCGAGAGCGGTTCGCATCCGGCGATCTCGTCGTCCTTAATCCCGAGCTCGCTAACGACGCCGAGCGGTACGGGCAGTGTGCTGCTTATCACCCACCCGCCTACGTCAATGGCGAGCTCGCCTCGGATCTAGAATTACTCGCCCACATCCCGGGTGTCGCCGATGCCAGACGCCAGATCATTTGGCAGGACCTCTATTTGTTTCGGAAACCAGCGTCGGCAGACTCTCCGCCCCGATTGTAAGTCCTGAAACCGGCGTAGGAATCACGTCGTGACTTGGTGACAGGCGTCCAGGAGCACGAACACTGTGGTGAGTTGAAGAGTAGACTCGACGGATGATTGACGGCTGAGGCTCGCAGCCGCCAAAGATTCTGCTAAACTCCCCACCAGCCATCCCACCGAGGTGCCCCATGCGGCGGATTGGGCTCGCGGTCGTTCGCGCTCTCCGGCTCACGCTTGAGGCGCCCGTCGGCGCAGCGCAGCAGATGGGGAAGGTGCCGAGGATCGGCGTATTGTTCACGAACTCTCCAGCGTCCGAGGCGATCCGCGTCGAGGCCTTCCAGCAGGGGACTCCATGAACGCGGTTACGCTGAGGGCCAGAACATCATCGTTGAATCTCAGTGGACCTTCACGCGTCGCGACCTCGCACGCCTGCTCGCCAAGCTTCCCAGATCGATCGCATCATGTGGCCGCCTAGCTCGTGTTTGAAGGTACGTCACCGTAATTGAGAAATGAGGTACTAAGGTTCGGGCGATGGACTACGCCTTCCTCGTCGAGACCTATGCGAGCGAGCGGCTCAAGACGCTCTCGGTCTGGGCGATGTTCGACGACGCGGACCTCGACGTCCGGCCGCACCCGAACCTCGCACGTGACCGCACGTTCCGCGAGCACATGGTGCACCAGTGCCTTAGCGAGGACAAATGGTTCACGACGATGTTCGGGATCGACGTCGGAGCGCCGCCTCTGCCGGCGGAGGAAACGCGCCTGGCCTTCATCCGGCGGTACGCCGAGGACTCCGGGCGGCGCCTCGACCGGCTCGAGACGCGGGATGCCGACTGGTGGCGGCAGGACGTAGCGTTCTTCGACACGACGCACAGCCGCGCGTGGATCATGGTGAGGCGCGTCGCGCACACCGCCCACCATCGCGCCGAGCAGTCGACGCTCCTGCGGCTCCTCGGCCGTCGGGTGTGGAGTATCTACGGCCCATCGGTGGACACCGGCGGGCTGCCGGCGAACGGGGCGCCCACGATCTACGCCTATCCCGACGTCGCGGCGCTCCTCGCGGGAGAATCGCGCGGAGGCGCCAAGGCGTCGCTGCCAGGCCCGGGCCCGCAGCCGAGCACCGAGCGCCCGCGGCAGTCCTGATCGGCGAAGGGGAAGCCATCACGACGGACTGGTTCGACGCGGTGAAGGACGAGCTGCTCGCCCACAATCCGTCTCGCGAATCGACGGTAAAGAGAGCCAAGGGTTTCAGGGCGTGTCTTATGAAGGATGCCTTTTCTTGCGGGGTCCCAATCCGGAACGTGGAGGCTGCATTCCGCACGGCGACCCGCAAGCGCGTCGAGGCAATGTTGATCGAACCGGGGCCCATGCAGAACCTTCACGGCAAGCGCGTCGGGGCTTCAGCCGGAAAGAGTCGGCTCCCAGCGATGTACGGATCGAGTGAGTTTGTCGAGCTTGGCGGACTCAGCGTGCGGCCATCTACGTGGATAAGATCCTCAAAGGCGCCAAGCCCGCCGATCACCCCGTCGAGCAGCCGACGAAGTTCGAGCTCATCGTCAACCTCAAGACCGCCAAAGCGCCCGGGTTGACGATTCCGCAGTCTATCCTGCTGCAAGCGGATCAGGTTATCCAGTGATCGTGCTCGACCAACGGGCTTGGGTGCTAGTTACCGAGCACTTGTCTGGCCGGGCATTCGCGATGGCTACACTTCTCCTAGTGTTTCTTCTTGCGCCTTCATCGGTCTGCGGGCAGGAGACCGCGTTTGGCCCACTGCGAGGCTCGAGCCTCTGGGATGATTTCCACTATTTGGGGCGCACCGTTTGGGAAGATGCCAAGGAGATAGCGCTCGCACCACTCGAAATCGCCAAGGTTCGAGAGGTCACGACTGAGCAACTCCTCATTGCCGCCCTCGCCGTTGGGAGCGTCGGCGGCATGATCGGCCTCGATGGAAAGATTCGCGACGCGGCCAAGGGCATCAATGATAGTTCGGCGCTGACGCTTCAGCGGGCTGGCTTCGGACTGGTGGGGGGTGGTCTCGTCGCTCTGTACGGGACCGGATGGTGGACGGACGACGAGCAGAAGCGACACGCGGCCTTGACCGGACTTGAAAGTACGGTCGTGGCGTACGGCGTCGCCTATCTGATGAAGTTCACCTTTGGGCGGGAGCGACCGGACTCGGGCAAGGGGCCGTTAGCGTGGTTTCAGGGCGGGCAATCCTTCATTTCCGCCGATACGACCCCGGCCTTCGCACTCGCCGAGGCCGTCGCGGCCGGACTCGAGCATCGGTGGGAGGTGACCGTTCCCGCCTATCTCGCTGCCACAGCGGTTGGAGTAGGCCGCATGGGACGGGACAAACATTGGGCCTCGGACATTCTGGCGTCCGGATTCGTGGGGAGCGGGACGACGATGCTCTTTAACTACATGCACCGACACCGTGAGCAAGCGACTCCGCAGCTCAGTGTTTCGCCCGTGTTGGCGCCGCGTGAGTTCGGCCTTTGCGTCAATGTCGTCTACTAGGAGCACCGCTCGGTCTCTTAAAGCGACGGTCAAGAACATCGCCCGGCGGCCGACGGCAGGCCGGGCGCCGCTTCAAGAGCGGACGCCGCCCTCCTCCAGCGCGGCCAGCTCGAAAGCCGCGGCCAAGAGCGCGCGCGTGTACGGCTGCTCGGGCTGCTCGAAGATGCGCTGCGTCGGCCCCTGCTCGACCACACGGCCGTCGCGCATGACGAGGATCTCGTCGCTGACCGCGCGCACAACCTTGAGGTCGTGGCTGATGAACAGATAAGCGAGCCGGTGCCGCGCCTGCAGCTCGCGCAGCAGGTCCACCACCTGCGCCTGCACCGACATGTCGAGTGCCGAGGTCGGCTCATCGAGGACGACCAAGCGGGGCTTGAGCACGAGCGCGCGGGCGATGGCGATGCGCTGGCGCTGGCCACCGGAGAACTCGTGCGGGTAACGGTCGCGCAGCGTCGGGTCCAGGCCGACCTCGCGCAGCGCGGCGTCGATCAGGTGGCGCCGCTCGGCTGGGGTGGTGCCGATGCCGTGCACGGCCAGGCCCTCGCCGACGATCTGCGCGATCGACATCCGCGGCGAAAGTGCGCCGAACGGGTCCTGGAACACGATCTGCATCTCGCGGCGCAGTGGACGCAGCGCGCCGGCCGACAGGCCGTGGATGTCGCGGGCCGCGAAGCGGACGCCGCCGCGGCAGGCCTGCAGCCGCAGCAGCGCCAGCCCGAGCGTGGTCTTGCCCGACCCGCTCTCGCCGACCACGCCGACCGTCTGCCCCTCGCGCACGCGAACGCTCACGCCATCGACCGCTTTGACGTGGCGAACCGTGCGCCGCAGCACGCCGCGCCGGATCGGAAACCAGACGTGGACGTTCTCCGCCTCGAGCACAATTGGCGCGTCGGCGCGCGGCGTGCGCGGCATTGGCCGCGGCTCGGCGGCCACCAGCCGCTGCGTGTAGGGATGGCGAGGCGCATCGAACACCTCGGCGGTGGCACCGGCCTCGACGATCTCTCCGGCGCTCATGACGTTGACGCGCTCGGCCATCTTGCGCACCACGCCGAGGTCGTGGGTGATGAGCAGCAATGCCATGCCGAACGTCGCCTGCAGCTCGCGCAGCCGCGTGAGGATCTGGGCCTGGATCGTCACGTCGAGCGCGGTGGTCGGCTCGTCGGCGATGAGCAGGTCCGGCTCGTTCGCCAGCGCCATGGCGATCATCACCCGCTGGCGCTGGCCGCCCGAGAGCTGGTGGGGATAGGCGTCGAGCCGGCGCTCGGCCTCCGGCAGACCGACCAGCCGCAGCAGCTCCAGCGTGCGCGCGCGCGCCGCCGACCGCGCCAGGCCCTTGTGCACGCGCAGCACCTCGTTCACCTGCTTCTCGATCGTGTGCAACGGGTTGAGCGACGTCATCGGCTCCTGGAAGATCATAGCGATGCGGTCGCCGCGCACGCGCTGCATGGCCGGCTCGGGGGCGCCGATCAGCTCCTGGCCCTGGAGCTGGATGCTGCCGGAGGGATGGCGCGCCAGCGGATAGGGCAACAGTTGCATGATCGACAGCGCGGTGACGGACTTGCCGGAGCCGCTCTCGCCCACCAGCGCCACCGACTCGCCCCGCGCGATGTCGAACGACACGTGCCGCACGGCGTCGACGGCGCCGCCCTCGACGCCGAAGGAGACCGAGAGGTCGCGGACGGCCAGCAGCGGGGCGACCATCATCGCACCTTGCGAGGGTCGAAGGCGTCGCGCACTGCCTCGCCGATGAAGATCAGCAGCGATAGCATCACGGCCAGTACGAAGAAGCCGGTGAGGCCGAGCCAGGGCGCCTGCACGTTGGCTTTGCCCTGGGCCAGGACCTCGCCGAGCGAAGCGGAGCCCGGCGGCAGGCCGAAGCCCAGGAAGTCGAGCGACGTCAGCGTGGTGATGGCCCCGTTGAGGATGAACGGCAAGAACGTCAGCGTCGCCACCATCGCGTTGGGCAGCAGGTGGCGGGCCATGATTACCGGGCTGCGCACGCCGAGCGCCCGGGCGGCGCGGACGTAGTCCAGGTTGCGGGCACGCAGGAACTCGGCCCGCACGACGCCAACCAGTGACATCCACGAGAAGAGGAGCATGAGACCCAGCAGCCACCAGAAGCTCGGCTGCACGATGCTGGCCAGGATGATGAGCAGGTAGAGAATCGGGAGCCCTGACCAGATCTCGATGAAGCGCTGGAACAGCAGATCAGTCCAGCCACCGAAGTAGCCCTGCACAGCGCCGGCGGCGACGCCGATCAGCGAGCTCGCCAGCGTGAGCACGAGACCGAACAACACCGAGATGCGGAAGCCGTAGATCAGCCGGGCGAGCAGGTCGCGCCCCTGGTCGTCGGTGCCCAGCCAGTGGCGCGCCGACGGCGGCGCCGGCGCGGGGCCCGGCAGCGCCCAGTCGATCGTGTCGTAGCGGAACGGGATCGGCGGCCACGCCATCCAGCCGCGCGCCTCGACGAGCCGCTGTACCGCAGGATCACGATAGTCGGCCTCGGTCGGCAGCACGCCACCGAAGGCGGTCTCCGGGTACGCGCGCACGACCGGCACGTACAGGCGGCCGTCGTAGCGCAGGAGCAGCGGCCGGTCGTTGGCCAGCCCCTCGGCGATCAGCGACAAGCCGAACAGGGCCGAGAAGATCCACAGCGACCAGTAGCCCCGGCGACTGGCGCGGAAGCCGGCCAACCGCCGGCGCGTGAGCGGCGACAGCGTCATGTGGCGCGTCGCTCGAAGTCGATGCGTGGGTCGATGATGGTGTACGTCAGGTCGGTCACGATGTTCAGCAGCAGGCCGATGAGCGTGTAGATGTACAGCGTGCCGAACATCACGGGGTAATCGCGGTTCACGGCGGCCTCGAAACCCAGCAGGCCGAGTCCATCGAGGGAGAAGATCACCTCGATCAGCAGCTCGCCGGCGAAGAAGATGCTGATGAACGCACTCGGGAAGCCGGCCACGACGATCAGCATGGCGTTGCGGAAGACGTGGCCGTACAGCACGCGCCGGCGCGACAGCCCCTTGGCCCGCGCGGTCGCGACGTACTGCTTGTGGATCTCGTCCAGGAACGAGTTCTTGGTCAGCATGGCGAGGGTCGCGAACCCGCCAACGACCAGCGCGGTGACCGGCAGCGCGATGTGCCAAAGATAGTCCACGAGGCGATGGGGCCAGGACATGTGCGTCCACGTGTCGGACGTGAGCCCGCGCAACGGGAACCACTGCACGAAGGAGCCGCCGGCGAACAGTACGATCAGGAGGATCGCAAACAGGAAGCCGGGGATCGCGTACCCGACGATCACCGCCGCGCTCGTCCATACGTCGAACGGCGTGCCGTCGCGCACGGCCTTGGCGACGCCGAGCGGGATCGAGACCAGGTAGACCAGCAGCGTCGTCCACAGCCCGAGGGTGATGGATACCGGCAGCTTCTCCAGCATGAGGCCCAGCACCGGGCGGTCGCGGTAGAAGCTGCTGCCGAGGTCGAACACGAGGTAGCTGCGCATCATGTGCAGGAAGCGCTGCCAGGCCGGCTTGTCGAAGCCGAACTGCTTCTCCAGCATGCGGACGAGCTCGGGGTCCACGCCCTGCGCGGCGCGCGACACACCCTCCTCGGCGGAGCCGGTGCGCGGCGTGCGACCGCCGGCCGTCTCGGCGCCGCCGGTGCCGGCCACCCGTGCCGTCGCCTGGACGGAGTGCCCGCGCAGGCGCGCCAGCATGAGGTCCACCGGGCCGCCCGGCGCAGCCTGCACGATGAGAAAGTTCGCCAGCATGATTCCGAGCAGCGTCGGGATGACGAGCAGCAGCCGGCGCAGCAGGTAGGCGAGCACTACGTCACCTGCCCGCCTTGCGAGCGTCGACCCACCAGGTATCGAAGCCGAGGTCGTACTTGGGCGAGACGGCCGGGCGCCCGAAGCGATCCCAGTAGGCGACGCGGAAGGCCGTGAGGTGCCAGTGCGGGATGACGTAGTGCCTCCACAGCAGCACGCGGTCGAGTGCGCGGGTGCGCGCGACCAGCGTCGGGCGATCGGGGGCGGCGATCAGCGCCGCGATCAGCCGGTCCACCACGGGGTCGCGCACGCCGGCCAGGTTGCGGCTGCCCGGCGTCTCGGCTGCCGCTGACGACCAGAAGTCGAGCTGCTCGTTGCCGGGCGACAGCGACTGCAAGAACAGCGCGATCGTCATGTCGAAGTCGAACTGCTTGAGCCGGTACTCGTACTGCGCGGAGTCCACGGTGCGCACGCGCGCGGCCACGCCCAGGCGCTCGAGGTTCTTGACGAACGGCAGCGTGATGCGCTCCCACGTCGGGTCGTCGAGGAGGATCTCGAAGCTCATCGGGGTCCCGGTCTCCGCCTTGACCAGCTTCATGTCGCGCACGACCCAGCCCGCGTGCTTCAGCAGATCCAGCGCGTGCACGAGGTTGGGGCGCAGGCCGTCGGGTACGGTCGAGGGCGGCCGGTACTCGCGGGTGAACACGGCGTCCGGGACGCGCCCGCGGAATGGGGCCAGTACGGCCAGCTCCGCCTCACCCGGCAGCCCCCGCGAGGCCAGCTCGGAATTGGAGAAGTAGCTGTGCGTGCGCGTGTAGGCGCCATAGAAGAGGTGCGCGTTGCTCCACTCGAAGTCGAACGCGGCGGCCAGCGCCTCGCGCACGCGATCATCGGCGAACACAGCCCGCCGCGTGTTGTAGACGAAGCCTTGCATACCGGTGGGGATCTCGTTGGGGATGAGCTCATTCTTGATACGGCCGTCGCGCACGGCCGGGATGTCGTAGGCTCGTGCCCAGTTCTTCGCGGAGTCCTCGGCGCGGAGATCGTAGGCGCCGCCCTTGAAGGCCTCGAGCGCAACGGTGCCGTCGCGGTAGTAATCGTAGCGGATCGTGTCGAAGTTGAAGCGGCCGACGTTGACCGGCAACGCGGCGCCCCAGTAGTCGGTGACGCGACGATACGTGATGGACCGCCCGGGCTCGAGCGACTCTACGCGGAAGGGGCCGCTGCCGAGCACCGGCGTCAGCGTGGTGCGCGCGAAATCGCGCCCCGCCCACCACGCCTTGGAGAGCACCGGCAGCTGGCCCACGATGACCGCCAGCTCACGGTTCTCGCCACTCTTGAAGGAGAAGCGCACGGTGCGCGGCCCCGTCTGCTGCACGCGGTCGACCTGCGCATAGTACGAGCGGTAGAGCGGATGGCCCTTCGTGCGCAGTGTCTCGAACGTCCAGATGACGTCGGCCGCCGTCATCGGGCTGCCGTCGTGGAACCGCGCGCCGGCGCGCAGCGTGAACGCGACCCACGCGCGGTCCGGCGGCGTCTCCACCGTCTCGGCCACCAGCCCGTACTCCGACGACGGCTCGTCGCTGGACGGCGCCAGCAGCGTGTCGAACGTCTGCCCGATGCCGACGGCCGCCACGCCCTTGAGGATGAACGGGTTGAGGTTGTCGAACGTCCCGATCGCGCTCAGCGTCACGCTCCCGCCCTTGGGCGCCTGCGGATTCACGTAGGCGAAGTGGCGGAAGTCGGGCGGGTACTTGAGATCGCCGTGGATCGATAGCCCGTGCACGGGGCCGGTCGCGGCGAGGTGCGGCATCGCCGCTCCGACGGAGCCGGCGGCGACCAGCAGCAACAGGACCACGGCGAGCGCTCTCATGCGAGACGACCGGCTTATATTACCTGCATCATCCGAAGCTGCGCCTCGCGCACACGGCGTGGTACCGGAAGAAGGATCGAGCTGAAACCGAGGGGTACCGCGACGACCGGCGGATTTGCCGTCGTCTCGGGCGGCGGAGGTGGCTTCTCGTCGGGGGGGCGGTTTCTCCGGCGGCGGCGGCAGTTCCGGCGGTGGCGGCGCCTCGGGCAGCTGGTGAGTCCGATAATGCCGCGAGTGACGCCTCTAGCGGCTCCAGCGCTCCTCGGCGCTCAGCTGGTCGGCCAGCTTGAGCTCGGTGATTCGGTTCATGCGCTCGACGATCCCCCGAATCGCGTCCACGGCGCCGAGTACCGCGGCGGTCCGTTGACGTGTCACCGGATCGGACACCTCCTCGAGGAGCGAGTGGATGTTTCCCGTGATCGCACTGAGA
>Ga0075435_100001737_pt1 | contig 14173 bp, 11 predicted proteins | sample RhiMethybrSRZTD4_FD_75302 | JGI IMG/M metagenome (GOLD analysis project Ga0075435, IMG submission 75302) | Populus rhizosphere microbial communities from Tennessee, USA - Rhizosphere MetaG P. TD hybrid SRZTD4 | ecosystem: Host-associated > Plants > Roots > Rhizosphere > Soil | place: USA...
ACGGATTCGTAAAGATAAAGAAATTAGAATTTGATTTGGATAGAGCAATTAGGCAAATAGAGAAATTAAAAAGAGAGAAATTATTGTTAAGTTAACAGAGTCGATAGAAGGGCCCTGTTAAATTAACTCCTTTCCACGGAGGTGGCAAAAATACGTGCCCATGTATAATACATCGAAGAAAATAGTTTGCGACGTTAATCTCGGGAGACTAAATCGTGTTTATGAAGAGTTTATTCTTTCATGTTCTATTAGGTTACTGTCATATTTTATATCATACAAATATTTCCGTTTAATATTTAGCTGGGTTGAACGCTATCATCTGTTAATGAAAACTAGATTATTATTGATGAACTAACGCAATTGCGGTACCTAGTAACTTTGAATTACAGTATTATATACCAGTATCAACATAATTTTCTAGGTATCGTATATTGAAGAATCAAATAGCGACAACTCCAGAGCTAGTTTGCGACGTTTATAAAAAATTAGAAAATAATATTTCACAATTTAGAAGAGTTGTTAATAGACCCCTTACATTAAGTGAAAAAATATTAATAGGCCATCTTACTGGTATAGACAAAAGTGATCAACAGCCGGGTAAAAGTTATGTCTTTTTACAACCAGACAGAATAGCATTACAAGATGTTACTGGACAGATGACTCTTCTTCAATTTATGCAAGCAGGTCTAAAACGAGCAGTTCTTCCAACTACAGTTCATTGTGATCATCTAATACAAGCACGAGTTGAAGGTGGATCTGATACAAGAGCTGCCATTTATGAAAACAATGAAGTTTACAAGTTCTTAGAATCTGCATCAAGAAAATACGGTCTTGGATTTTGGAAACCAGGTGCTGGAATCATACATCAGGTTGTACTTGAAAACTACGCGTTTCCAGGAGGTCTAATGATAGGGACGGATTCACATACACCAAACGCAGGAGGACTCGGAATGGTTGCAATAGGTGTTGGAGGCTTGGATGCTGCTGAAACAATGGCTGGCATGGCATGGGAGCTTTTATATCCAAAACGCATTGGTGTATACCTGACAGGAAAACTCAACAGTTGGACTGCTCCAAAAGATATCATACTGTATGTTGCTTCAAAGCTTACTGTATCTGGTGGTACAAATGCGGTAATAGAATATTTTGGACCCGGTTCAAAATCGATTAGCTGTACTGGAAAGGCTACTATATCGAATATGGGAGCTGAGCTTGGTGCTACATGCTCCATCTTCCAATATGATCAGAGAATGGAGACATATCTTAGAGCAACTGGCCGAAGTAGTATAGCTGACCTTGCAAATGAACATATTCAACTATTGACTTGCGACGCTGAAATAGAAAAAGAAGTAGAACATGATTCAATAAAATATTTTGATAAACTAATTAAGATTAATCTTTCTGAATTGGAGCCTCATGTAGTAGGCCCTCACACGCCAGATCATGCACGGTCGATATCCCAGATGGCAGAAGATGTGAAAAAGAACGGTTACATTGATAAAATTTCGGTTGCACTCATTGGATCATGTACAAATTCTTCCTACGAAGATATGTCGCGTGCAGCAAGCATTGCAGAACAAGCTAAATCAAAAGGAGTAAAGATAAAAGTACCGCTTCTTGTAACACCTGGTTCTGAAATGGTAAGAGCGACTATCGAACGAGACGGACAGATGGAGTCCATGAAGTCAATTGGTGCCACTGTGCTTGCAAACGCATGCGGTCCATGTATTGGCCAATGGAGCAGACCGGAGCTAAAAAAAGGAGACGCAAATACAATCGTCACATCATATAACAGAAACTTTCCTGGACGAAATGATGGGAGAAGAGAGACAATGAATTTTATTGGGAGCCCTGAAATCGTTATAGCTTTAGCACTTGGCGGAAGGCTCTCCTTTAATCCTTTTACTGACGAGTTAATTGCGAAGGATGGAACGAAATTTAAGTTGGATCCACCCAAGATAGCACCGGAGGTTCCTGAAGATGGTTTCGAAAGTGTCAAGGATGTGTATGTTCCACCGTCCGACGATCCTGAAAGTATTGATGTAATAATAGACAAGAAAAGTAATAGATTGCAGAAGCTCGAAGCATTTACTCGATGGGATGGAAAGGATTTTCAAAATCTGCCAATACTTTCAAAGGTGAAAGGAAAGTGTACCACAGATCATATTTCTCCCGCAGGCGCATGGTTGATGTACAGAGGTCATCTTGACAAGATCAGTGACAACCTGCTCCTTGGTGCGGTTAATGCCTATACAGGAGGAGTAGGAACCGGGAAAAACATTCTCACCGGAGAAATCGAAACTTTTCCTCACATAGCAAGAGAGTATAAACAAAAAGGTTTGGAATGGATTATCGTGGGGGATCAAAACTATGGCGAAGGAAGTAGCAGGGAACATGCAGCAATGACTCCCAGATATCTTGGATGCGCTGCCGTTATTGCCAAAAGTTTTGCGAGAATACATGAAACTAATCTTAAAAAACAAGGTGTGCTTGCCTTGACTTTTGGGAATGCACACGATTATAACAAAATATTTGAAGAAGACAGAATAAGCATATTAGAGCTTCAAGACCTCCGACCTGGAAAGCCTGTAATCTGTTGCTTGCACCACATCGACGGGACAAGAGAAGAAATAAGCCTGCAGCATTCTTACAACAAATCTCAAATAGAATGGTTTCATGCTGGTTCAGCCCTCAATGTTTTGCAGGCAAAAGAAAATTGTTAATCACAACTACTTCCAGATGTAGTTGAAATTAGCTATTTATAAGATAGGGACGACTACGAAAAGTAAAATAAAATAAAATAAAAATATGATAAAGCGTTCTAAGTTTTCTTTACGCGAGGAATCGTGTTATTGCCAATATCATATCCTCTTTGCCTAAGATACTTTAAAGTTAATTTGTAGACTAGTTCGTCATGGTCTGCTACTTCTAATACTCTTTTCCATGAAGCCTCCGCAGTCTTTGAAATTTCTTCTGATAGTAAGTCTGCAGTTTTTCTTGCCTCTTGTCTACACTCCTCCATTGTTTTGCCATTCTTGTAAGCATGAATACGTGAGTCGCAACTACCAGTCCGATTTTCCAATAAGATAAAGATAGTAGCTCAACAATTTAAACAATTTTTAACAAATGCAACAATTACAAGAAATTAGCTAGTATGAATACGTCCTCCCATTTTGGTTCAGGGTTATATCTTCACATTGTGTCCCTTCTCACCATGTTCTCCAGCTTTTGACATAATTTCGTCTTCTGTATCTCCCCTGACTACAACACAACAACACGAGCAAATTAGGGTATTTCCAGGCAATTTTCCAGCGAGACAAAGAGCCATGGTCCATCCGACTCACACCATGACATGCAGGGATAGTAGGGACCGTTTGATAATACTATCCATATTTGGACTATTCTATGGATTCTCATTTGGAGGCCAATTTGCGAGAGCGGCAACTTGGCTTATAGAAAGCGCTGGAAAATAAAGCGCAGAGGCTATGGTGGAAGATGGATTGGACAGACGGTGCATATGGGCCTATGGCATAGGCATAATCCGCACAACCAGCCTTCTTTGCGAAGCACCTTCCCATATACAGATTTTCTGTTGTCAACAACTCTTACTATCTATCCCAGGTATACGGCGGCCTTGCGCCTATTCTCGCCACCTACATTATCATATAGCCCATTGTGAGTCTTCGGCGCGATAGGCTTAATACTAGTGCCTACGCTCAGGGTAACCAAAGATGTTGTTTTGGTTCAAGCTGGATAACCAGCTACTCTCATAGTCACACAGATAGGTTCAAAGTTGATAATAAAATGAAAGCATCTGATCTTTTTATAAAATGCTTGGAAGCTGAAGGTGTAGAATACATCTTTGGTTTGCCGGGTGAAGAGAATGCGGACCTTATTATGTCATTAGCAGATTCAAAGAAGTCAATCAAATTCGTTTTGGTGAGACATGAACAGGCAGCTGCTTTCATGGCAGATATGTACGGAAGATTAACACAAAAAGTAGGAGTATGTCTATCTACTTTAGGACCCGGAGCAACAAATCTTACAACAGGAGTAGCAAATGCAAATATGGATAGATCTCCAATAGTGGCAATAACAGGCCAAACCAATACACATTCTCTACATAAAGAATCCCATCAGAATATGGATGCAGTGACTATGTTCAAACCCATAACCAAATGGAGATGGTCAATAGGCAATTCCGATAGTATCCCAGAAATTATTAGAAGAGCATTTAAGATCGCTGCAGAAGAAAAAGAGGGAGCAGTACATCTTGAATTACCGCAAGATATAGCAAAAAAAGAATCCAAGATAAGACCAATAGGCAAACAGCAAGTTTTAAGATCTAGACCTAACATAGATTTGATAGAAAAAGCTGCTAAAATAATAATTGGGGCAAAAAGGCCTTTATTACTTGTAGGAAATGGCTGCATAAGAGGAAACGCATCCTATTGTTTAAGAAAATTTGTAGAAAAAACAGGAATATATTGTATGAACACATTTATGGCAAAAGGAGTCATATCTGATAAATCAGAGAGACATTTACAAACAATTGGAATCAAAGAAGCTGATCACGCTTTATTAGCGATGAAAGAATCTGATCTGATTATCGCAGTAGGCTATGATCTTGTGGAATACAATCCTAAAAATTGGAATGGCTATTTAAATAAAAAGATTATTCATATTGACTTTACTCCTGCTGAAGTTGATACATACTATCCTCCAACTGTTGAGATAGCTGCAGATATTGAATACGCAATAGAAGCTATTATGGAAGAATTAGAGAAAGAAAAAACAAGTGAAGTTGAGGATCACCATCATGATCAAAACGTACAAAAAGGATTAATTATTTCTGGCAACAGTAGCAGTCATAGATATTATACTCGCGAAATACCAGACCTTTTTAAAAGAATTAAAAAAGAGCTTGTCTGGAGGAATACTGACAAATTCAAGCATGATTTTTCATACCCAATAAAACCTGAAAAACTAGTGCTTGACGTAAGGAATGCTCTTGACGAAAATGATATAGTTATTTCTGATGTTGGTGTGCACAAATTGTGGATAGCAAAACTTTATGAAACATATGTTCCAAATACATGTATAATTCCCAACGGCTTTTGCTCAATGGGATTTGCACTTCCAGCAGCAATTGCAGCTCAACTTGTGAAACCCACACAAAAAGTTGTTGCGATGTGTGGTGATGGCGGTTTTTTGATGAATGTACAGGAATTAGAAACTGCTGTACGCTTACGATTACCTATTATAATCATCATATGGTGCGATTCTGACTTTGGTCTAATATCTTTAAAACAAATTGACGAATTTGGCAAGAAGGCCTTCACCGAGTTTAACAATCCAGATTTTGTAAAGTTGGCAAGCAGCTTCGGTGCTACCGGTTATGCGATAAAATCTACAAAGGAATTTCCAGAAATCTTGGAACAAGCCAAGATGTCAAAGGATATCCCTGTAATCATTTCTGTGGACGTTGATTATTCCAGAAATCGAATATTGCTTGACGACAATTTTGCGGGGTAATTGGCTTAGAACGTATCAAATCATCACACAGTTAGCTGGATTTGGACATACTATTTTTCTTTTTATAAGGACTCATTTGTATTATCTAACAAGCCTAAACAATAATCCCAAACAAGATTATCGATTGCCTTCCTAGTATCCAGTTTTACACCTCGTATGGTGGTTTTAACTTAGCAAGTTAATCACCTATTTTTCTCGCACAAAGTTCAAGAATTTGCACCTTAAGTTAACAGCACTATTATTTGTCTATTTACCTTTTTTTATAGTGGCGTGTACGTCGAATTCTCATTAGTAGATACTTTGTAATATGCTGTCAACCTCTTTGTCTGGAACATCAAAATAATCAAACGTAGATTTCAATGATTCACTATTTGACTTGTCATATTTATTTTGGTTAAGTCTTGTCTTCACAAGCATCTCTGAAATTTGTGTTAACAATATTTGTGCAAAGTAATTCCACTTTTTTAAGTCTTTATCAGATCTTGAATGCAATATTGGAATTAACTTTGCGAATGATGCAATTATGGCTATTCTAGACTTCTGCAACTCTTTTTTATAAGGATTGGTATCAGGAATGGATCGAATTTCAGAGCAAAAAATGTATTGGTATTCGTCTAAATTCTTCACAATGCCTGAGGCGATGCCAATACCTGGTAATAGACTTCTCTGGGACTTTGTATTCACCCATATACCTTCAAAAAGCCCCTCAACTTTGTCTATGATGAGATCTTGTGTTGTTATTCCATCCTTGGATAATAGTTTATGGCACTTTATGTCATTAATAATATACTTATTAATAATTATCTGGTAGAGATTCACCATTCGTACGATATGAAATATCCTGTTTAAAAATATAGCTTATTCTTTAATCTCTACTGTCGATTTACAGTTACTTGTGAAGGCAAGGATGGAAGAAGTTAGTGTAATATTTTCTGTGATACATGAAAGTGGAGGCTGTCTACTGTTACAGCCTCTCATTTCTCTATTGTGCTATGATTTCCGTAATCCCTAGGATAATAGTGAGGACCTTTTTCATCTATGGCTTTAGTCTCCTTAGGATTGTTAGAGTAGTAGTTACAAGCATGGATACTCATGTACTGTCCTTATGTGCACTATTGATATGATCTTGTAGTTCTTCCTTGTTACGAGCTGTTAATCCACATACTTTGCAGGTAGTTGACTGTCCTACTGTATATATCATTGAGCTAAAAAAATCAAGAATGTCATTATTATCCTTTACTTGTCAATAGAATATTTTGGCAATATTAGAAGTGTCTAATTCATTCTTCATATTCTACGGTTTTTTGCTACTCTGTTTATGTAAGGAAGATTTTATTATGATGTTTAAGTAAATGTTGTTTTCGGACTTCAGTGAGCCGTTCAAAAATCAGTTTTATTATAACTACACAGTACTTTCACTTTCATGTCATATATCGACGAAGATAACCCTATTTCATATTTAATCAAATCCTCTATTCTATTAAGATGGAAGAACAAACCCATATCAGATATTACAGTTACACCCGTCTTCCTAGTTTGTTCGCACGTCGAAGTAACATTTTCTTCATAATCATTTTACCCCAATAAACTCATCTGTCAAACTATAGTATCCTTTTTTTGATTCTATGATTATAATTGAGCCTTCTCTTTTGCATTTCTCCACATCAATACTGTTACTTGTCAGGTTGTTAATGACATCTGCTACTAAATGATAGTGTGGTAAGATATGAACTATTTCATTTAATGATTCTAATGAGCCTTTGCTATAATTTGAATAGATATAAGGCAGAGTAGTAATATCTGAGTATAAAATGAAATCATGGTCTCCAAATTTGCTCTACATAATCTTTGCTAATGTATGATTTTTGTTTTCTTTGAAGCTATCGTTTTCCATTATTACTATCATGTGTTTAATTGTCAGAACAATTTAAATTCCATCAAAACGTCACTACTCAAAAGTCAGACGTATATAGTCGTGCTGTCTTGAAAGAGATAAGAGTCTGGAAATATCAGGGCTTGACACTACCGTTTGACAGTAATAGCTTGATACTACCGGTTGCAGAAAAATGATTTATGGACCTGTAATGTCAACCTGCCCCCGGGATAGGTTGATGACAACGGTAAGAAACGAGGAGAAAGTGAAGGATCTTCAGTTAGCGTTAACTTCTACTCGATTCTCTACCATATCTATTGTTGCGATTATCACTTCGCTGTTCTCTATAGCTGCGTGTGTTTCTAATACGACCACCATATCCACCATGACCTCTACTTCTATTATCACCATATCTACTATGACTTCTGTGGCCTCCGCTACTTTTGTTGTCCCAGTAACTGTGTCCTTTTTGATACCTATTATATGGACTCTGTTGGACAGTAGGAACTGCTATCCCCAACTCTTCATTGAGTCTCTGTATTGGTTGTTCTGTCTTTTTCAAAATTCTAGCAAAGTCGTCAACCCTATCATGTGATACTAATGATATGGCTTTACCTGTGGCGCCAGCTCGAGCAGTTCTTCCGATTCTATGAAAGTACATCAACGGTTCAGCCGGAACATCATAATTGATTACATGACCTACTGCCGGAACATCAATTCCCCTTGCTGCAATATCAGTTGCCACCAGTATGTCATCAGTGCCTTTCTTGAATCGATACATTGCATTGTCTCTTTCCCTTTGCGAAAGGTCGCCATGAATCGAGATTGCTTTAAAACCTTCTTGTTTTAGTTCGTCTACAAGTCTTCGCGTCCTTTGTTTGGTAGCAGCAAAAACAATTGTTTGTTTCTTATCTCTTTTTTTAATGAAATTACAAAGGTGTTTGAATTTTTCTCTTTCCGGGACAACAAGATATGATTGTTCTATGGTATCAAGACTTAATTCTTCTTCATTTAATCTTACTTCTTTAGCATCATACATATATTCCTGAGCAAGTCTCATAATCTCTGGTGGCATAGTTGCAGAGAAAAGACATGTCTGTCTGTCCTCATTTACATAAAACAGTATGAACTTTATATCATCAATAAAGCCCATATCTAGCATCCTATCTGCTTCGTCAAGTACCACATACTTTACATTCTCAAGCTGAATTGAACCCTGTTTTACATGATCAATCAATCTTCCGGGCGTCGCAACTACTATTTGTATGCCTCTTCTTAGCTGATTATGTTGAAGTCCAATACTTTGTCCACCATATATGGCAACAGTTCTAATTCCAGTATATCTTGAAAATTTATTAATTTCATTTGTAACTTGTACTGCAAGTTCTCTTGTCGGAACAAGTATCAGTGCTTGTATCGGACCGTTACGCCTAATCTTAATCTCAGACAATATTGGCAGGGCAAAGGCTGCTGTCTTACCGGTTCCTGTGTGCGCTTGACCTATTACGTCTACACCTTTTAAAATCAATGGTATAGCTGCCTCTTGAATAGGAAAAGGTTCTTCGAATCCATTTTCTTTTAGTGCTTTAAGGATTTCAGCACCAAGTCCTAACTGTTGAAACGTTCTTGTTATTTTAGTGGTAGTTGTCATTTCTAGGCACTTCTCATTTTAGTATAACAAAATATAATATATAATAGTAGTTGCGCTTTGATTATTTTATCTGAATGATCCAAGGTTGCTTGAACAATTGCTCTTTTGGTTGTTATTAACCAGTATATAAAAATAAATAGATGATAAGATAGCCTCTAACCTCGAGTTGAAAATATAATAAAAATATAATATTTAGTCGCCATATGTCAAGTAAGACTCCAAATATCCATATAATATCAAGCTTTAAAATTTGGAATGATACAGCGTCATTGAGTCAGCTCTGTTTATTATTGTCATTTAACAGTTCTAGTGTATCTTCTGCAATATCTATTGCGGTATGTGAATCAACGTTAGGCTCCAAGGTTATAAGGAGTATATTTTTATTCATGTAACAGGTCAAGAGTGAAATATTTTCACGTTCTACATACGCAAACCTTGCTTTTCCCATTGTATCATCAAATCTCTGTCTCATTGATTTTCGAAGAACTGTTTGAGCTAAATATAATTCCTCGTTAGTCTGATCTACTATTGAATCAATCCCTTCACGCGTACCTCCAGCAATCAGTAATCCTGTGTCATCTATGACACCAGCATAACGTATATCATCATGCAATGCAAAGACTGCTTGACACAATTTTTCGTAATCCATATTATGATTAGTACAATAAATCTATTTATTGAATGTTGGCCATAAGCAAAATATGACTACTAATATCTTTTCATCGAAGAAAATATGGCATTTGCTAATTTGACTCTTGAAGCTTGTTAGGATCTAACTGATGAAGAGACTTTTTTATTGTGAAACACATATTCCTACTGTTATAGTTATGATCATTTCAAAATTTAGTAGATTCGAACAAGGTTACATCATATTGGGATTTGATTTTATGCACATTATGAAGCGAGACAGATAGAGTAAGACAGTACTAACACTATACTAACACTACAATCATTATTATTATTTGAAACAGATAATAATAATTCTTGTTTTATTATTCATGTTATTTGAATGAATTTGGCACTTATTTCAGATACGACTATGAATTGTCATGTCACAATTTAGTAAGTCCACCCTGATCCTGAAGTGTGAACTGTTCGACCTCTCATAAAAACACATTGTGCTAAAAGTTAACCATGTTGCGATACGTTTGATATCTGTTCTGTACATCTTCTTTAGTAACTGCAAGCAATTTTTGGACTCCAAAATCTTCAACAGCAAATGCCCCCATAACATTTCCATAAATTACTGCTTCTTTCATTGTATTGATATCTGTACTGTTCTGCTTAGCTATGTGTCCCATAAATCCTCCAGCAAATGAATCTCCGGCTCCAGTTGGATCCACAATTTCCTCCATAGGATATGCTGGCGCAGGAAAAACTATATCATCCTTAATGAATAATGAACCATGTTCACCTTTTTTAACAATTGTAAAGCGTGGTCCCCAAGACATTATCAATTTAGCACATTTGATCAAATTGGTAGTTTTGCATAAAAGTCTGGCCTCTTCATCATTAATTACCACGCCATCAACCTTACTCATCATCTTTACGATATCTTCCCGTTTGTTCAAGATCCAATACTCTATGGTATCGCATACTGTCAGTTTTGGATTTGAAAAGTATTCTAGTATCTTCATATTTTGAACTGGATCGTTATTGGCAAGATATATATACTCAGACTCAATGTATTCATCAGGTATTATAGGTTCGAAATCTGCTATTACGTTTAGTTCTGTCTTGTTAGATATTCTATGCGCAAAGTCATAATCAAATGAAGAATCATAATGGAATGTCTTACCGTCTTGCTTGGTAATGATTCCTTTGGTGTCAACCCTATTATCAAGAATATTCCTATATTTGGGTGGAAAATCTGAACCCACAATCGCAACTAATGAAGTAGGAGCAAATATGCTAGAAGAAAGCGATGCATACGTAGCTGCCCCTCCCATCATCCTTGTTCCTGTCTTAAAAGGAGTGCGTGTTGTGTCCAGAGCAATAGTTCCAAATACCGTTATCATGTTCTGAAATAAGATTTTCTTTATAATAAATTAAGGCTTGCCAAGATTGTTCATATTACTGACGGCATGTTAAATAACTACCAAAGGAAATTGCTCTTTAACTAATGCGATTAATAGTAGCAATAACTGGAGGTTCAGGCGTTATATATGGGATTAAAATGCTCGAAATTCTTAAGAATCTAGAACTAGAATCTCATCTAGTTATTAGCAAATGGGGTGATAGAAACATCAAGATTGAAACCGATAAAACAATTGAATATGTCAAGTCACTCGCTACAAAATGCTATGACAACGATAACATGGCTGCTGCAATATCGAGTGGTTCGTTTAAAACTGACGGCATGGCAATAGTTCCATGTAGTATGAAAACATTGTCAAGTATTGCAAGTGGATATGACGATAACCTAATTTCAAGGTCAGCAGGAGTATGCATTAAGGAATCACGAAGACTCGTAATTGTTCCAAGGGAGACTCCTCTTTCAAAAATACATCTTGAGAATATGATAAAGCTAGTAGAAATAGGAGTTATCATATTGCCCGCGATGCCTGGATTTTACCACAGACCAAAGTCTATTGACGATTTAATAACTCATATTGTGGGAAAGATTTTAGATCAATTCGGAATCAAACATAACATTTTCAGAAGATGGGGAGAAGCAGATAATAGTAGTGATGCAAAGTATTAGATATGTAGTCGTGCTGAATCACATTCCTCCGTAAATAATTCATCTTTGGTCTTATCTGATTCGTTACTGGTAGGTTGAATGTGAAGAGATCCTTTGTTGATGCCAAACAGATATGAATATTCAGATATATAGAAAGTTACAATAATAGGAGCATAATCCAAAACACACTCACCCCTTGTCGAATGTTATGTAAACATCTTTAGAGTTCAGTTAGTTTTACCGGATTTGATACTATTATACATCTGCCATGCTAATATTGGTAGTAGCAGTATTCTCACCCTATATTCTGTTATTTTAATAAGTGGGAAGCAAGCGACGATATGAGTATATCGGATTTTAAGTATCGAAACGATAAAAATTTAAAGGACTTAATTAGAGCGGCTGAAAACCGCTGTCTTCCCACAGCCTCATCTTATCTAATTTGGCCTTTCTTCTTGCCTCTTGTAACATATTGTAAACGTTTTTGTGTGATCTTCCTTTTGAGAGCAAAGTCACTGCATCTGTAGCAAGTTTGATTTCTTCGAATTTTCCTATCAATCCAACAGTATGACCATATACTGAAACGTATGCTCCGCTTAGATCTTCAATAGTTTTTCTAGATTTGCCTTCTTCCCCGATTATACGCCCTTTAATTCTCTCCATCGAATTAGATGATTTGCCTGCGTAGTCTCTTAGATCTATTAATTGAAAAGTCTCTTCTTCTTCTAGTAATCTATATGCCCGACGAGGTGAAAACCCTTTCGAAATAGCCGTGACTATCTCCACTGCCTTGAATGGTTCCGTTTCTATAGATGGTTCTATGGATTCTGAAGAAACTACAGCATCACCGGATTCACTATCTATCTCAATCATCACTTTGCACTTTTCTTGAATTTCCACTTTTATCTTACCATTTTTGCCAATTATTACACCTATTCGATCCCTAGGAATCCTTACAATCTGTTGGAAGCTCATTTTAATTTCCTTCTGTAATTTTCTCAACGGCTAATTCCATATCCAAAACTTCAATTCCTCGCTTTTCGAAGAATCTATTAACATTAATTATATCACGTGTCAAAAATTGTTTTGAATTCGGATGTTTGGTATTTACTGAAGAGCCAAAGTCAAACAATATGATCCTGCTGTCGACAGACTTGAATATATTATATTCCGATAAATCGGCATGGACTAATTCTGCTTTTTGATATAGTTTTGATGTCTGTTGCATAATTTCCCCATAGTCTTCAGATGTAACTGAGTCAGAATTTACAAGACTTGCACAGGGATTGCCGTCTTCATCACCTATAAACTCCATTACCAGAACGTTTTGGCGTACATAATATGGAGTAGGAACACTGACACCATTTTTGTGAGCAGTTTGTAAGTTTTTGAATTCTTTCTTAGCCCAAATTGATATCAAATTGCGAGAGCCTTTCTTAATATCTGAGAAACGTGGATCACCTGCTATATATTGAAGACGCTTCTTAAATTCTGCGCTTATAGTGAGGTATATTTTTACTGCTCGAAACTCGCTATTCTTGCCTACACCTAAATATACTTTAGATTCTTTGCCTGCGGCTAAGGCACCTTTGAGATGTTTGAGTATATTATTCTCAATTAAACTGTTAACCACCATAAGAGTAGGTATATTAAATACATCATCGAAAACACTATAATCTTCAGATCTTTTCACGAGGAACCTATTTTCGCGTTCGTGTCTATAGAATCTGCGATCTGCTTTATCCTCCACTTTTTGCTGATCTTGGTTAACTGATGCTTCTTGTTCTTCAAATTCCTCAAACATGATTATATAGCATAAAAATACAGCTTTTGCTATTTAACTTTTGATTATTAGTATCTGTGCTGAAATTTGAAAATCATCAAAAATGGTACACCTGAAATTCTCTTTATACTCATTTCTTTTGCAAACCTCAAATCTATTGCCAGTTTTACAATTCTTTCTCCAACTAAATTGGCAATAGAGCATAATCGTAATAACCTTTCAGCTTGGAATTCTTCTATTATCTCTTGCTGAAAATATTCCTTTGAAATATCGATAACAAGGTCTCCTTGTTCGAGCTTCATTCCAATCAATTCAACATCGCACATATTGATCATAGTTGAATCCTGATATTTTATTATCCTTAGTGCGTATCTCTTACTATCATTTTCATTGTCAGACAAACTGTGTAATGGCTTTATGATTGTGGTCTATAGATAAATAATCCTATTGAAAACAGCTGGAAATTAGATCGTCAAAGTAAAGACAAGGACAGAAGCAGAAGAAATCTACAAAATTTAAGGACGATAATAAAAGGTCAGATATCTGAGACTGGGGCATAATTTGGCTTTGCCATTCTTTACATTATTTTGACAACGGTTAGCTGCCTAACATGTGTTTGATTGCTTTTGGATGTTCTTTGTGTGTCTT
>Ga0075435_100001748_pt1 | contig 14137 bp, 13 predicted proteins | sample RhiMethybrSRZTD4_FD_75302 | JGI IMG/M metagenome (GOLD analysis project Ga0075435, IMG submission 75302) | Populus rhizosphere microbial communities from Tennessee, USA - Rhizosphere MetaG P. TD hybrid SRZTD4 | ecosystem: Host-associated > Plants > Roots > Rhizosphere > Soil | place: USA...
TCCCCAGAGGATGCGCTCGGGATTGGCGGCAATCAGCGCCTGCGCCAGCGGTTTCACGTCTGCATGATCCGGCGGCCGCGACGACGCCCGGTACGCGCCGGAGATCTTCACGTAGGCCTTGCCGTTCCGCACGAGATCGATCAACGCGTTGAAGCCGGGCTGCGCGATGCCGAGCGCTGCCTGAGCGCCGCCGAAATGATCGAACACGACCGGAATCGGCGCCGCCATCACCTGATCGTGAATGCCCTCGATGACCGACAGCCTCGTGAACATTTGAATGTGCCAGTGCCGCGCGCGCATCCGTTCGACCGCGTTCTGGAAACGGCGCCGCGCGCCGGCGGGATCGGTCTGACCCGCCGTCTCGAGGTTGAGCCTGATGCCGCGGAAGCCGTCGCGATGCATGGCGTCGAGCTGGGCGTCCGTCGTCTGGTCGCCGATGACGGCGACACCGCGCGCGCGGCCGCCGAACTGCCGGACTGCATCGATCGTGCACGTGTTGTCGGTGCCGTAGACGCTCGGCTGCACGATGACGACGCGATCCATATGCAGCGCGCGATGCAGCGTCCGCATCTCTGCCTCGGACGCGGGCTCCGGTGTATAGACGCGGCCGGACCAGAACTGATACTTCGCCGGATCGCCAAAGATATGCGTGTGGCAATCGCATGCGCCAGCGGGGACGGCGAAGTTCACTGGCGTCGCCGGCTGAGACGCCTTTGCGATCGCCCGGCCGCGCCCCGCGACGAGCCCGGCTCCGCCTGCGGCCAGATGAATGAGTGCCGCGCGTCGCGATATGATTTTTTGCACCTGCGAAAGGTATCAGAACGTGAAGATCCTCGGCATCGAAACCTCATGCGATGAAACGGCCGCGGCCGTCGTCGCCGAGACCGGCGAGGCGAACAAGCCGTGGGCGATCGCGTCGAACGTCATTGCCTCGCAGGTGCCGATTCACCGCGAGTGGGGCGGCGTCGTGCCCGAGCTCGCCTCACGCCAGCACATTCGCGACATCTCTGGCGTCGTCGAACGCGCCCTCGACGAAGCGCAGACCAGATGGGACGATCTGGGCGCCATCGCGGTGACGCAAGGACCTGGACTGGTGGGCTCGCTGCTCGTGGGGGTCGCGTTCGCCAAGGCGGCCGCCGCGGCCGCGGGGCTGCCGCTCGTTGCTGTGCATCATCTCGCTGGTCACATCGAATCGCTGGTCCTGCAGAACGGCGAGATGCCGCTGCCGGCCGTCGTGCTCGTCGTCTCGGGCGGCCACACGAGCCTCTATCTCGTCGAGCGGCCCGGCGCGTACCAGTTGCTCAGCCGGACGCGCGACGATGCGGCGGGAGAAGCCTACGACAAGGTCGCGAAGTTACTTGGACTCGGATATCCAGGCGGGCCCGTCATCGATCGTCTCGCCGCGACCGGCAACGATCGCGCGATTCAACTGCCGACCACGCGGCTCACGCACGCCGACCGCAACGCCCCCGACCGCAAAGGCGATCTCGACTTCAGCTTCAGCGGACTGAAGACCGCCGTGCTCAGGCACGTGCGCGGGCGCGAGACCGCCGCGGCAGCGCAAGCCTTGACGCCGGCCTTGAGCGATCAGGAGATCGCCGACATCTGCGCGACCTTTCAGCGTGTCGTCGTCACGGCGCTCGTCGAGCGCCTGTTCGACGCCGCACGCCGGTATCAGGCGAAGAGCGTCGGCATCGCCGGCGGCGTCTCGGCAAACAGCCGCCTGCGCGCCGAACTGCAGGACCGCGGCCTGCGCCGCGAAATCCCGACCTTCGTACCGAGCCTGAAGCTGTCGACGGACAACGCGGCGATGATCGCCGCCGCCGGCCTGCGAAAGTTCCGCGCCGGTGAACTCGCGACGCTCGATCTGAATGCAGACCCCTCGCTGACGCTCGTCATTGCGGATTGAGGATTGCGGACTGCGGATTTATTGACGATTGAATCCGCAATCAATCCGCATTGCGCAATTGACGATTCATTGCGGATTCAATCGTCAATAAATCCGCAATCCGCAATCCTCAATCCGCAATTAAAGTGATGGGATGAAAGGTCGAGAGTTTCCCGACCGACCCGTGGTCGGCGTCGGCGCCGTGATCGTCGATGACGGCCGCGTGCTGCTCGTGCGGCGCGGCAACGAGCCGTTGAAGGGCGCGTGGAGCATCCCGGGCGGCGCCGTTGAAATCGGCGAGCGGCTCGAAGCTGCGGTGGCGCGCGAGGTGCTGGAAGAGACAGGCCTTCAGGTCGACGTCGGACCCATCGTCGAAGTCCTCGACCGCATTCGCCTCGATCCGGATGGCCGCGCGCGCTACCACTACGTTCTCGTCGACTTCGTCTGCAAGCCGCACGGCGGCACGCTCGCCTGCGCCTCGGACGCCGACGACGCGAAGTGGGTCCCGCTCGTCGAGCTGAAGGACTACAGCGTCGCCGACGTCACGATCCGCGTGATTCAGAAAGGCTTCGATGTCGTCCGATCAGGCGCGTGGGCGCCACGCGAAGTACACCGGCACGCCGAGTAGGACGATGATCAGTCCCGGCCACGTCGTCGCGGTCCGATAGACGAACAGCACGATGAGAATCGTCGCCGCGCCGACGATGTAGAGCGCGGGAATCGCCGGATAGCCGAACGCGCGGTAGGGACGATCGGCGTCCGGCCGCGTCTGGCGCAGGCGGAAGAGGCCGGCGATCGTCAGGATGTAGAAGATGAGCGCGGCCGAGATGATGTAGTCGAGCAGGTTGTTGTAGAGATTGCCGTAGGTGCGGGCAATCGGATCATAGGTCCGCGGCAGGACCAGAAAGGCCGCCCACAACCCCTCCAGCACGAGAGCCCACGCGGGAACCTTCGCCCGATTGAGCTGCGCCGCGGCGCGGAAGAACAGTCCGTCGCGCGCCATCGCGTACGACGCGCGCGCGCCGGCGAGAATCAGCCCGTTCGCGCAGCCGAACGTCGAGATCATGATCCCGATCGCCATCACGGTGACGCCGAGGCCTGGAAAGATCGCGTTCACCGTCGCCGTCGCCACGCGGTCGCTCGGTGCGTGCTGAATCTGGTCGAACGGCAGCGTCACCAGGTAGGCGACGTTCGCGAGCAGGTACAGCGCGATGACGATGAACGTGCCGAGCGCGAGGGAGAGCGGGATGTTGCGCCGCGGTTCCTTCACTTCACCCGCCGTGAAGGTGATGTTGTTCCATGCGTCGGCGGAGAAGAGCGATCCGGTCTGCGCCACGCACACCGCCACGAACAGACCGAAGGCGGTGACGGCCGACAGCCCGGGCACGATGTCGGACGTGCCGCGAGGCGTCCAGAGGTTGCCGAAATTATCCGCCGTCGCCGTGTGATTCCACCCGAGCAGCACGCCGACGAGGATCAGACCGAGCAGGGCGCCGGTCTTCGCCGTCGTGAAGACGTTCTGAATGATTTTTCCCCACTGCAGTCCGCGTGTGTTCGTCCACGTCAGAAACGAGATGATCGCGATCGCCACGAGCTGCGTCGTCGACAGCGAGAGCGCGTAGCCGGTCGAGAGGTGAATCGGCGCGACGAGGTAGCGCTCGTCGGAAATCCACGGCACGAGCGCGCCGAAATAGCGCGCGAAGCCGACGGAGACCGCCGCGATCGTGCCGGTCTGAATGACCAGGAACAGCGTCCAGCCGTAGAGGAACCCCCACAGCGGCGAAAACGCTTCGCGCAGATAGACGTACTGGCCGCCGGCGCGCGGCATCATCGCGGCCAGCTCGCCGTACGACAGCGCGCCGACGACCGTGAGCAATCCGGTCAGGATCCACGCGCCGAGCAGCCACCCGGGACTGCCCACCGTCCGCGCCATGTCGGCGGACACGATGAAGATGCCCGATCCGATCATCGAACCGACGACGACCATGGTCGAGTCGTAGAGACCGAGGCCGCGATGAAACTCGGTGTCGAGCGTCGTCGCGCCGGAGCCGGCGGAAACGGCGGGTTGGGCGGCGCGCGCGGTCGAATTGGCCATCAGCGACTCCTCGATTAACCGGGGCGCTGCCCCGGACTCCGGCTCGGTCGGCTTGGCGCGCCGTGCGCGCCTACCGTTATGCGGGACGAAGCCGATTTCGTGACGCGCCGCATAACGGTCTAAGATGCCGAGCGTCGGAACGTTACATGTTCACGCTCGATCTGATCAACACGGTCGCCTTCGGCGGCGCGGTGCTGTTCCTCGGTCACGGCGTTCGGCGGGTCATCCCGGCGCTCGCGCGCTACAACGTTCCGGCGCCGGTCATCGGCGGGCTGCTGGTCGCGGTCGTCATGCTCCTGGCCCGGTCGCGGAGCGTCGAGATCCTGACCTTCGACACGCGGCTGCAAGTGCCGTTCATGATCGCCTTCTTCACCACCGTCGGTTTCGGCGCCAGCCTGTCGCTGCTCAAGGTCGGTGGACCGCAGGTGCTCCTGTTCTTTCTGTTGTCGACGGTCCTCGCGGTGCTGCAGAACGTGATCGGCATCCTGATCGCGATTCCGATGGGCATGCATCCGCTGTTCGGCGTGTTGAACGGATCGGTGACGCTGACTGGCGGACCGGCGACCGGACTCGCGTTCGCGCCGGCGTTCGAGCAGGCGGGTGTGCCCGGCGCCGCGACCGTCGCGATCGCGGCGGCGATGGTCGGCATCGTCTCGGGCGGGTTGATCGGCGGGCCGGTCGGCACGATTCTGATCGAGCGCTATCAGCTGCGAAAGCGGCAGCGCACGATCACCCACGAGAACCCGCCGCTGGCGACGCAGATTGTCGAAGACAGGCTGCCGGAGCCGCCGCTCACGGCGCCGGCCGATGAAGATAAGGAATCGTACGCGCTGCTCAAGGCGCTGGTCGTGATCCTCATCGCGATGTGGATTGGATCGGGCGTCAGCGGCTGGTTCAGCAAAGCGGGAATCACGCTGCCGGCGTACATCGGTGCGATGCTGATTGCGGCGATCATTCGCAATGCCGACGATGCAACGGGACTGGTCGGCCTGTCTCAGCGTACGATCGACGATCTCGGCAGCGTCGCGTTGTCGCTGTTCCTCGTGCTCGCGCTGATGACACTGCGTCTGTGGGAGCTGGCCGGGCTGGCGCTGCCGATGGTCGCGATCCTCGTGGTGCAGGTCGCGCTGATCGCCGGCGTCTGTTTCTGGCCGGTGTTTCGCGTCATGGGCCGCGACTACGATGCCGCCGTCATGGGGGGCGGCTTGTGCGGGTTCATGCTCGGCACGACCGCCAACGCGATGGCGAACATGGAGGCGCTCGTCGAACGGTACGGGCCGGCACCGCGGGCGTTTCTGGTCGTGCCGATGGTCGGCGCCTTCTTCATCGACTTCGTCAACGCGGTCATCATCACGGTGTGTTTGAACATATGGGCTTGAATCGCGAAGACGCCTGGCACCTGCTGAACGAGTACACCAAGAGCGACAGCCTGCTGAAGCATGCGATGGCGGTGGAGGCCGCGGTGCGCGGCTACGCGCGCAAGTTCGGCGAGGACGAGGACGACTGGGGCGTCGTCGCGCTTCTTCATGACTTCGACTACGAGCGCTGGCCGACGCTCGGCGATCATCCGAACAAGGGCAGTGAGATCCTGCGCGCGAAGGGCTATCCCGAGTGGGCGATTCGCGCGATCCGGTCGCACGCCCAGGAAATCACCGGCGTGAGCCGCGACAGCATGCTCGAGAAAACCCTCTTCGCCTGCGATGAGCTGACCGGCTTCATCACGGCGGCATCGCTGGTTCGGCCGAGCAAGAGCGTCCTCGATCTCGAGGCCGGCTCGGTGAAGAAGCGGATGAAGGACAAGGCCTTCGCGCGCGGCGTGAAGCGCGAGGATCTGACGGCCGGCGCCGAGCTGCTCGGGCTGCCGCTCGAGGAGCACATCACCAATGTGATCGGGTTCATGCGCGAACGCGCCGACGCGCTGGGCCTGCGGGGAACGCTGTAAATCGCGCCACCGTATATCAAATCTGGCATGGCTGAGGCCGATTCGGTCGCCACACTCGAAACCGTCACCGTCACGTATGGGCGCAGCGCCGCGCTCCGCGACGTGACCACGAAGTTTGCGGCGGGCGCGGTCGGCCTGCTCGGACCGAACGGCGCCGGCAAGAGCACGATGATCAAGGCGCTGCTCGGGTTTATCGTGCCGACGCACGGCCGGATGCAGGTGCTCGGGCTCGACGTCGCCCAAGCGCCGCTCGCCATCCGCTCGCGTGTCGGCTATATGCCGGAGAGCGACGCGCACATTCCCGGCATGAACGCGGTGTCGTTCGTCGCCTACTGCGGCGAGCTCGCCGGCCTGCCCCGCGTCGACGCGATGCAGCGCGCGCACGAAGTGCTCTTCTACGTCGGCCTGGGCGAAGCGCGCTATCGCAACGTCGAAACCTATTCCACCGGCATGAAGCAGCGGATCAAGCTCGCGCAGGCGCTCGTCCACGATCCCGATCTGCTGTTTCTCGACGAGCCGACCAACGGCATGGATCCGAAGGGCCGCGACGAGATGCTGGAGCTGGTGCGCGATCTCGCGCACAACAAGGGCGTGAACCTGATTCTGTCGTCGCATCTGCTGCCCGACGTCGAGTACACCTGCGACCACGTCGTGGTCATGGACAAGGGGACGATCGCGGCCGCCGGTCCGATCGACGCGTTGAAGCAGCCGCGCGGCCGCGTCTACGAGTTGCGCGTCAAGACGCCGACCGGCGAGCTCGAGCCCTTCCTGGCCTACCTCCGCACCGCGGGACTCGATTGCCACGCGACCGACGAGGACGTGATGCGCGTCTTCGTGCCCGGCGACGGCGGCGCACGCCGTCTTTTCGCGCTCGCCTCATCCGAGCGCGTGCAGGTGCGCCACCTGCGCCCGAGCGTGCCGACGCTCGAGGACGTGTTCGCCCACGCAGTCGGCGAGGAATGACGATCGGATCATGCCCATTCACGATCAAGGCTACCGGCGGTATGGCGGCTCCAAGGCGCCGCTCGGCCAGGGATGGACGGTCATCGCGCGCGCCGGCATCCGCGCGATGTTCGCCAAGCGCGCCTTCCTCGGCCTGCTCCTGATGGCGTGGCTTCCGTTCTTCGTCCGCTCGGTGCAGTTCTACGCCGCCGCGAATCTTCCGCAGGCGGCGGTGCTCGCACCGTCGGCCGACACGTTCCGGCAGTTCCTCGATCAGCAGGCGACGTTCGTGTTCTTCGTGACGGTCTACGTCGGCGCCGGCTTGATCGCCAACGACCGGCGCGCGAACGCGCTTCAGATCTATTTGTCGAAGCCGTTGACGCGACTCGAGTACGTGTTCGGCAAGCTGGCGATCCTCGCGACGTTTCTCCTGCTCGTCACCTGGGTACCGGCGATCGTGCTGCTGATCGTCCAGATATCGTTCGCTGGCAATTTCACGTTTCTCAAGAACAACCTGTTCCTCTTCCCGGCGATCACCGTCTTCACCTTCATCGAGGTCCTGCTGGTGGCGATGACCATGCTGGCGCTGTCGTCGCTGTCGAACAGCAGCCGCTACGTGGGTATCCTCTACGCGGGCGTGATCTTCTTCAGTTCGGCGATCTACGGTGTCCTCTACGCCGTCACCCGCAGCACGATGTTCTCCTGGATTTCGTTTCCGGCCAATCTCGAGCAGATCGGCAACGTCATCTTCCGTCAGCCGCTGCGCTACGACACGCCCTGGCCGCTGTCGCTGTTGATGATCGTCCTCGGCATCGTGATGTCGGGCGTGATCCTCGAGCGCCGCGTTCGCGGCGTCGAGGTCGTGGCATGAGCGCGGTGGAGCAGGGAGCCGCCGCCGCTGTGCCGGACGAGCGGCGCGCCGTGCCGCGGGGATCGAACATCATCGCTGCCGATCATCTCTCGAAGTGGTACGGCCAGGTCATCGGCTTGAACGACGTCACGCTCACGGTCCCGCCGGGCATCACCGGTTTGCTCGGGCCGAACGGCGCCGGCAAATCGACCTTCATGAAGTTGATCACCGGTCAGTTGAAGCCGAGCAAAGGCACCATCACGGTCCTCGGCGAGCCGATCTGGGGAAACCCGTCGCTGTACTTCCGCATCGGGTTCTGTCCCGAGCAGGACGCGTTCTACGAGCGGATGACCGGCCTCGAGTGGGTGACCGCGCTCGTCCGGCTGAATGGGCTGAGCGACACCGAGGCGGCGGCGACGGGGCGCCGCGCGCTCGAGATGGTCGAGCTCCTCGACGCCGCCGACAAGAAAATCGGCGCTTACAGCAAAGGCATGCGTCAGCGCGTGAAGATGGCGCAGGCGCTCGCCCACGAGCCCGAACTGCTGATTCTCGACGAGCCGCTCGCAGGCATGGATCCGATCGCGCGCAGGAAAACCATCCGCATGATCAAGGACTGGGGACGCGCCGGCCGGAGCATCATCGTCTCGAGCCACATCCTGCACGAGATCGAATCGATGACGGCGAACATCCTGTTGATCAACCAGGGACGGATTCTCGCCGAAGGCAATGTCCACCAGATCCGCGACCTCATCGACGAACATCCACACACGGTCTACATCAAGGCCGATCAGACGCGAGCGCTCGCGCGCCAGTTCCTCTCGTTCGACGATGTGCTCAGCCTGAAGTTCGAGGAGGATGCCATCGTCGTGCAGACCGGTCGGCCGGATGCGTTCTACGCGCGGCTCACCGATCTGGCCGCGTCCGGCGAGCTCGGCGCGATCCACGAAGTGACGTCGCCTGACGATAATCTCCAGGCCGTGTTCCAGTATCTGGTGAAGACATGAGCGCGCCGCGAACTTCGCCGACCCTGTTCGGGTCGGCGGCGCGAATCCTCGATCTGTCGCTCGGACAGATGCTGTGGTCGCGACGGTCGGTGTTCCTCGGGCTGCTTCTCGGGATGCCCGTGCTGATCGCCGCCGCGATTCGCACGATCGATCTGATGTACCGCTCGGGTATCGACGTCAATGGCGTCCGTGTGCAGGGCGCGACCATCTTCGGGCTGATGATCTGGGGCCTTTACATCCGCTTCATCGTGCCGGTGCTCGGCGTGTTCTACGGCACGTCGCTCATCGCCGATGAGGTGGACGACAAGACGATTACGTATCTGTTCACGCGGCCGATTCCGCGCAGCGCCGTCCTGCTCGGGAAATACTTGGCCTACCTGGTCTGCACGGTTTTGCTCGTTTTGCCCTCGGTGATGATCGTGTTCTTTCTCATCGTGCCGACGGCGGGCGGGAGCATCGCCGCAGCGTTCCCGTCTCTGCTGAAGGACTTCGGCATGCTCGCCGTTGGCCTGGCGGCGTATGGGGCCGTGTTTGCCCTCGTCGGAACACGGATCAAGCGCCCGCTCATCGTCGGGCTCGTGTTCGCTTTTGGGTGGGAGCCGGCCGTCCTCCTCTTCCCGGGTTACCTCAAGCGGCTGACGGTCGCCTATTACATGCAGGCCCTGGTGACCCACGACATGCCTCAGGATTCGGCCGTCAGCCTGCTCATGCAGGTTTTTCGGGAGGTTCCGTCGGTCGCGACGAGCCTTGTGGCGCTCACGGTCATCGTCGTAGCGGCGGTCTGGGCGGCGGGGCGTGCGGTCGAGCAAAAAGAATACGTGCTCGAGCAGTAGAATAGGAACTGCCTGCAAGTCGCGTTCGTATAGGATCTTGAGGCGCTTTCTATGATGACGCGTACCCGCTATTTCGTGGTGGCATCACTCCTGGTGCTCGGAGTGGGGGTCGGGAGTGGGCTGGTGGCGTACTACGTCGGGTTCCCCGCCGGCGCGTTCACCCGCGGCGACGGCCCCGATGAGCTGCGATTCATCCCACGGGACGCGACCGTCGTGGCTTACGCCGACGTCGCGGACGTCATGGCCTCCGAAGTCCGGCAGAAACTCCACAAAGCCATCCCTTACGAAGAAAACGGCCAGCGCGAATTCCAGGAACAAACCGGCATCAACATCGAAACCGACATCGACCATCTGGTCGCGTGCCTCAATCCCGACACCTCAGGCAGTAAACAGGGAGCCGGGATGATCGTCGCCCGCGGCCGCTTCGACGAGGTCAAGATCGAAGCGCTGATGCGGCAGCACGGCGCGCACGTCGAGGATTACCGGTCGAAGCGTCTCGTCGTCGCCGACTTCAGCGATCATCCGACCGGCTTTGCGGTCTCCTTCATGGAGCCCGGCCTCGTCGCCGTGGGCAGCACCAATCTCGTTCGCACCGCGATCGACCTGCACCAGGGTGGCGACAACCCGCAGGCGGGGCTGGCGAGCGTGACCCGCAACGAAGAGCTGATGAACGTGGTCAAGACGCTCGAGAGCGGGAATGTCTGGGCGGTCGGCCGCTTCGATGCGCTCGCGTCGCACGCCAACCTTCCCCCCGGCTTCGCCGAGCGGCTGCCGGCGATCACGTGGTTCTCGGTCAGCGGGCACATCAACGGCGGGATCCGCGGCGTCATCCGCGCCGAAGCGCGCGACGACGAAGCGGCCAACAACCTTCGCGACGTGATTCGCGGGTTCATGGCGCTCGGCAAGCTGCAGGCAGGCTCGAATCCGCAGGTGCAGTTGATGCTCCAGTCGCTGGAGCTTGGCGGACAGAACAAGACGGTGGCTCTGTCGTTCGTCGTGCCGGCGGAAATCTTCGACGCGATTTCGACGATGGCGCCAAAGAAGCGTTTGCCTGAGAAACCGGAAGCCGAAAAGAAGCCGGGCCTCTAAACAAGTCACCGTTTGTCTCTAACGGCCGCCGACGCATTCGAGCGTTAGCGGCTTGACGTCCTCAGTCCTCCCCCCTACACTCACGCGACGCCTCGGTCCATTCAAGGTCACATCATGAGGATGCACGTTCGTGTGATCGTCACTCTTCTGTTCGCGACCGCCGTAATCAGCGGGACCGTCTCCGCTCAATCGAGCGATCTCGATCCCCGGATCGTGAAGCTGGTTGCGGAGATTTCCGAGGAGCGCCTCGAGAAGATCCTCAAAAGACTCGAAAGCTTCGAGACGCGCAACACGCTGTCTTCGACGACCTCGTCGACGCGCGGCATCGGCGCCGCTCGCGAATGGATCCTTCAGGAGATGCAGAGCTACAGCTCGCGGCTCCAGGTCAGCTTCGACGTCCACCAGGTAGCGAAGCAGGGACGGATCACGCGCGACGTCGAGCTCCGCAACGTGATGGCGATACTCCCGGGCCGGAGTCCGCGCCGGATCTACGTGAGCGGACATTACGATACCGTCGCTCGTCCGGGCGGACAAGGCGCAGCCAACGCGGCCGGAGCGGTGCGCGACCCGGATGCCGCGTCGCCGCCGCCGGCCGATCCGAACGCGCCGCTCGACAACCTGGCGCCCGGCGTCAACGACGATGGCAGCGGTACGGCGCTGACCATCGAGCTCGCGCGCGTCTTCAGTCAGAGCGGTATCGACTTCGACGCGACGCTCGTGTTCATGTGCCATGCCGGCGAAGAGCAGGGCCTCGTCGGCGCGCGCCTGCACGCGCAGCAGGCGGTCGCGGAAAAGATCCCCATTGAAGCGATCCTCAACAACGACATCGTCGGTAACGACAAGGGCGGAAGCGGCATTATCGATGGTGCGACTATTCGTGTGTACTCCGAAGGGCCGGAGGACTCGCCGTCGCGCGAGCTTGCCCGGTTCGTCCAGCGATGGGGCGGACGCTACGTGCCCTCGCACCGCGTGAGGCCGATGGCGCGGCCGGATCGTTTCGGGCGCGGAGGCGATCACTCCGCCTACAACCAGCTCGGCTTCACCGCCGTCGGCTTTCGAGAGTCGCGCGAGAACTTCACTCGCCAGCACGACGTGCGCGACACGTTCGAGGGCATCTCGCTGCCGTATCTGGCGCAGAACGCACGCGTGAACGCCGCCTCGGCCGCGACGCTCGCGCTCGCGCCGCCGCCACCGGGCGTGATGAGCGAGCGCGGCCAGCCGATGATTACGCGCGCGCCGTCCGGCTACGACGCGAATCTGCGCTGGAATGCTTCGCCCGGCGCCGCGGCGTACCGCATTTTCTGGCGCGAAGCCTGGGGGCCGGACTGGGAGCACGAGCTGCTGGTCGGCAACGTGACGAACATCGTGTTGCCCAACACGCAGATCGACGACTACATCTTCGGGGTCGCCGCCATCGACGCTCAGGGTCACGAGAGCTTCGTCACCGCGTACGTGGCGCCGCCGCGAGCGAACACAGCGATCCGTTCGTCGGCGGGACAGTGAGGAATTTGGGATTTGGGATTTGGAATCAGGAATGAGAGTGAGGAATGCAGAATTCCAGATTCCTAACTCCAGATTCTCACAGCGCGCGGCGGCCGTTGACGACGGCGTCGATGAAATCACCGACGACCGCGGCGACCCGATCTGACGGTTCGATGAATTCGATGCCGGAGCGATAGAGCACGCCCTCGTGCTCGACATCGCTGATGCCGCAGTAGCTGACACGTCCCTTCACGACGACCGATCGATCGCCGAGCGTGAGACGGAAGTCGTGAAGGGAATCGAGTTGAAGGGGAAAACTGGTTTCGACCTGCGCGCCGCCGCGACTGATGTCTTTGATGGCCATCGGCTGGAAGACCATCACCTCGCCTTGCAGGTCGCCGAGGATTTGAATGCGCTCTGTATCTCTTTTCTCTGCGCCCACCCGCCGCGACTATAACATCAATTCATCCACGCAATGGGTTGCGGCGCGAACATCGTCGACTCCGCCGGCTCGGGAACCTCCACCTCCGACTCCTGGCCTTCGTACTCGGTCGTGTAGGTGAGCACGGGGATGTCGCGCGTCTCCGCATCCAGCTTCAACATCGTCAGCACCTGGAAGCCGTCCATGTCGTCGATCTTCACGCACAGGAGGACGAGGTTCGGTTGCACGCGCTTGATCTGCGAATACGCATGTGCACTCGATTCGACGAAGACGACGTCGTAGTGACCGGCGTCGAGCACCGTCTCGAGGAGCTCGAGGATCTCCGCGTGGCCATTGACGATGACGACCTTCTGGGCGAGTGTCGCCTCGGTGTGGGTGCGGGTCGTATTGGGTATGGTCGTCACGTTGGTCATCATCCTGGTCCGTCTCCCCGGACAGCCGGCACTATTTCAGAATCCGTGCCATATCGAGTCCGAAGGATTTGGCGTCATTTCTCAACGACGCCGGCTCGTCCTGGAGCCTGTTTCTACTGCTGACCCCGATGGATTCCATCGGCCGTATACGCGTAAACCCCCGTTATTTCGGTTCTTTGCCGCGCCGGTTGCAGGCGACCTCCACAGTACGGCACTCTCAAGCTCATGGCGACTTTTGCCGCGCAGATGACGACCTATCACAACTTTATTGACGGCTCGTGGGTCCCCTCAGTTTCCGGGGACGTCTTCGAGAACCGCAACCCGGCGAACACCGACGATCTCATTGGCGTCTTCCAGAAATCGACGCGGGACGACGCCGTGCGAGCGGTCGAGGCGGCGCGCCGCGCGTACACCCACTGGCGCCTCGTGCCAGCCCCGCGCCGCGCCGAAGTGCTATTCCGTGCAGCGCAGCTGATTGCCGACCGCAAGGAGGCGCTCGCGCGTGACATGACGCGCGAAATGGGGAAAGTGCTGGACGAAACCCGCGGCGACGTCCAGGAAGCGATCGACATGACGTTCTTCATGGCCGGGGAAGGGCGCCGCCAGTACGGACAGACAGTGCCCTCCGAGCTGCGCGACAAGTTCGCCATGTCGATCCGGCAGCCGATCGGCGTCTCGGCGGTCATCACGCCGTGGAACTTCCCAATGGCGATTCCGTCGTGGAAGATCATCCCGGCGCTCGTCTGCGGCAACACCGTCGTCTTCAAACCGGCGACGCTCACCCCGTTGTCCGCGCTCAACTTCGTCAAAATTCTGGAAGAGGCCGGCATCCCGCCGGGCGTCGTCAATCTGGTGACCGGCGGCGGCGGCGAGGTCGGTAACACTCTGCTAGTGAACGATCATGTCGGGATCGTTTCGTTCACCGGATCCACCGACGTCGGCCGCACGGTGTCGGAAAAGGCCGCTCCCACCTTCAAGAAAGTGCACCTCGAGATGGGCGGGAAGAACGTCATCATGGTGATGGACGACGCCAACCTCGACCTTGCCATCGAAGGGTGCGTCTGGGGTGGCTTCGGGACCAGCGGCCAGCGCTGCACCGCCGCAAGCCGCGTCGTCGTCCACGACAAGGTCTACAAGACATTTCTGGATCGGTTCGT
>Ga0075435_100001750_pt1 | contig 14129 bp, 6 predicted proteins | sample RhiMethybrSRZTD4_FD_75302 | JGI IMG/M metagenome (GOLD analysis project Ga0075435, IMG submission 75302) | Populus rhizosphere microbial communities from Tennessee, USA - Rhizosphere MetaG P. TD hybrid SRZTD4 | ecosystem: Host-associated > Plants > Roots > Rhizosphere > Soil | place: USA...
GGGTCGTGGGACTGTTTCGTATTCGAACGCTCGTGGCATGGACATGTCCCACACTCTGGAAGGTCCACCGACGTCACCCGTCTACGCGGAAAGCGCGGGAAGCGTTCCCGTGGAACTCTGGTTCCCCGGATCTGAACTGCGTGTGCGCGGACGCAAAGGGGAAGCGTGGGTGGTCATCGAGGTCTGGGACACAGCGTCGGTGGATCCGAGGCTCACCACCGCAACTCAAGTGCATCGCCGCCGTTATCACCTCTCCCGCATCGCTCGTCTCGATCCACGGGCCTTCGTGGAGCAACTCCCCGGCGAGGGACGCGTGCCGCCGATGCCCAGGCGGGACCAGTTCGAACGGTGACTGACGAGAAGACCGGCACACCAGGAACCTGACAACGACTTGGCTTGACCGAGTTCAAGAGCGTCGAAAGTGCTCGCCGGGAGCGCCTTCGTGGCACAGCGTGTCGCGCGCGCAGGACGTGCGGAATCGTTCCGCGTCGCTTCGGCCACCGAAGAAGCTGTCGCGACCTCCGTTCGGCGCGCTTCGTTGATGCCTGAGCGTCGAAACCACGCGCGATAGACTTCACGCCACAGCCCCCGACTCCCCGCCCCCGTGGTGGAGTCGCCGTGAAGCGCTATTCGCTCGGTCACCTGCCGGAGGCAGTGCTGCACCGTGAGCTGAAGAATCTCGCCGCACAAGAGCGTGGTGTGAGCGCGGATGTGCTCGCGCATATCGCCGAGGTCGACTTCCGGAAGGCGTTCGTGCCGGAAGCCTACGATTCGATGTCCGCATACTGCGTCGGCGAGCTGCGGCTGTCGGAGGACGCCGCCGCGAAGCGGATCCACGTCGCTCGCGTGGGGCGATGCTGTCCCGCGATCTTCCCGGCGCTGGCCGAGGGCCGCGTGCACCTGAGCGGGCTGGTCCTCCTTGCCCCGCACCTGACGCCCGAGAACTCAGTTGAGCTCCTGGCCGCCGCCACGCACAAACGGAAGGCGGAGATCAGGCGCCTGGTCGCAGAACGATTTCCGAAACTCCCAGTCCCGACGCAGCTGGTGCCGAGCATGTCGGGCCCGACCGACGCGGGAGCGGGTGAACATGCCCCGGGGCATGCTGGCAGCCCCAAGATGACAGGGCCTTTCAGCGGTGAACATGCCCCGGGGCATGTTCCGGAGCACGCCAAGGTCACGCCGGTCGCGCCGCAGAAGTTCGCGCTCCAGCTCACGATAGATGGCTCCACCCAGGACAAGCTGCGCTACGCTCAAGAGCTTCTGAGCCACCAGGTGCCCGACGGCGACATCGCAACGGTCCTCGACCGGGCGCTCGAGCTGCTCATCGCGCGGCTCGAGCACACCCGGTTCGGGATCACGGACCGGCCGGGCCGCGCCGGCGGGACGCCAGCGCCGGGAAGCCGCTACGTCCCGGCCCACGTGAAACGCGTCGTCGTGCAGCGGGACCAGTGCCGCTGCACGTACGTTAGCGCCGTTGGTCGCCGCTGTGAGGCGCGAAAGCGCCTCGAGTTCGATCACGAGATCCCGGTCGCCAGGGGCGGTGAATCCACGGTCGAGAACGTGCGACTCCGGTGCCGGGCGCACAACCAGTACGAGGCCGAACGCACGTACGGCGCGGAGTTCATGCGCCGCAAGCGGGAAGCAGGCGCTGAACGGCGGGAGCTGACGAAAGCTCGGGTGGCGAAGGAAAAGGCGAGGGCGTGCGCCACGCACGGAGATGCCGTGAATGCCGGGGACGACGACGTCTTCCGCTGTCTGCTGGCGCTCGGCTACCGCGTCAGCGAGGCGCGCTGGGCGATCGCGCGTTGCGGCGAGATGGAGGGCGCGACCGATGAGCAGCGCGTGAAGCGAGCGCTCGCCCAGTTCCCGCAACGGGTGAGTCGGGTGGATCGCTCCGGCTGGGTGCGAGCGGAGCAGGCGGAGGCGACGAGTCCGGCGCAGGCGCCCTGAGCGCGGCGCCATCCGCGGGTCAGAACCGAGCGGCAGCCCCTTTCCCCAGAAGCCCGGCTCGAAAAATCCTCGAACCGGTGCCGGAGGGCGCGGTGTAGGGTGAGGGCTACCGCGGCACGCGCACGCGCCGCGAGTCCGCCCGACCCCATCGAGGAGGCCCGGTCAGAGCCCTGGCGACTCCGTTTCCCGTCCTGCACGGACGATCCGATCACACCATGGAACCGGAGGCTCCCATGAGGTCACCCCTCGCTCGCACGCTCCTCGCAGCATGCGTCCTTTGCGCGCTGCCGTTCGTCGCCCGCGCCGCCGGGCGGATCGAGCCCGCCGATACCGGGAACCCTGCGCCCGCCACGGGATCGAGCGCCGGCCCAGGCGATACCGGCAAGCCCGCACCTGCCGATGGCCCCGCGGGCATGGTCATCGTCACCGACGAGACCCTCGTCTCGCCGTTCAACCGGCTCGCGGACGCGCACGGCCGCAACGGCCTCGTGACCCGCGTGCGCACGCTGCAGTCGATCCGCGACGCCTACCCGGCCGGCCGCGACGACGCCGAGCGCATCCGGATGTTCCTCGAGGACGCGCGCGCGAACTGGGGCATCGAGTTCGCGCTCATGGGCGGCGACGAGCCGCTGATCCCGATGCGGCGCGCGTTCATCGACCAGCTGGGGATCCCGTTCCCGGACACGGTGATCTCGCTGCCCACGGACCAGTACTACGCCTGCCTCGACGGCAACTGGAACGCCGATGGTGATGGTCGCTGGGGCGAGCTGCCGAACCCGGCGACCGGGGATCCCGGCGACGACGCGGACGCGATCCCCGAGCTGTGTGTCGGCCGCGCGCCGGTGACCGACGTGAAGCAGGCGCAGAACTTCGTCGACAAGACGATCCACGCGCTCGAGCACCCGTCGAAGCGGGACTCGCTCGACGTGCTGCTGATCGCGGGCGGCGGCCTGGTCGATCCGGCGCAGGTCCCGATCTTCGTCCACTTGGCCGAGCACCTCGAGGCCCAGCTCACCCCGCTCACGACGGCAGCGTTCACGCGCGTCTATCGCGCGTTTCCGTACCCGGGAGCCGAGTTCCTCACGCGCGAGAGCGCGCTCGCGGCGCTCGGCAACGGTCCGGATCTCGCGTGCTTCTTCGGCTTCGGTGGGCCGGGCGCGTTCGCGCTCGACTTCGAGCCCTCTCTGGGGACGCTCGACGCCGAGGATCTCCTCGCCCTCAAGAACCAGCGCTCGCAGGGGAGCGCGGTCTTCCTGTCGGCGTTCACCACGGTCCCCGGCCGGCTGTCGGTCGGCGCGGGGTTGCTGCGCGCCGAGCAGGGGGGCTGCGTGAGCGTGCTCGGCCCCACCGACATCCAGCTCATCAGCATTGCGAATGTCTACATGACGTCGTATCTGCAGAAGGGCTTCGCGGACCGCGCCACGATCGGCGAGGCGATGCGCGCGGCGCTCCGCGACCCGGCGCTGCCGCCGACGTCCAACTTCATTCGGCTGACGTCGCTCGGCAACACGCTGCTCGGCGACCCGGCGCTGCCGTTCCCGGCGGGCATGTTACCCGCGGCCGTGCGAGCGGCGGCGGCCGGCGCGGCGGCGGGCGTCGATGGGGCGCCGGGCCGCGCCCTGGTGACGCCGAACCCCGCGCGCACCATGACCGAGATCACGTTCGAGACCTCGACGCCCGGTGCCCCGCTCGACGTCGCCGTGCTCGACCTCGCCGGCCGTCGCGTGCGCACGCTCGAGAGCGCCACGGCGCCCACCGGCAAGCGCATCCTGCCATGGGACCTGCGGGACGATCGCGGCGCGCGCGTGCCGAGCGGCCTCTACTTCGTGAAGGTCTCGCAGGGGAGCCGCACGAAGTTCACGCGCGTCGTCGTGCAGTGAACGTGGGGCGGAAAACGCTTCACCGCCGGGCGGCGCCGACGTAGGCTCGCGCCCGACCGACCGAGGACTCTCGCATGTTCGCCGGCCTGTGGCAGGACCTTCGCTACGGAGCGCGCGTCCTTCGCAAGACGCCCGCGTTCACGCTCGTCGCCGTGCTCACGCTCGGACTCTGCATCGGAGCCAACACGGCGATGTTCAGCATCGTGAACGGCGTGCTGCTGCGCCCGCTGCCGCTCGCCCACCCCGAGCGGCTGGTGACGTTCTGGCTCACGGCGCCGGTCAAGAAGATCAACGAGGTGAACCTGACGCCCGGCCTGTTCGCTTACATCCGCGAGCGGAGCCACGCGTTCGAGGCCATGGCCGCCTACGACACCGGCACGCTCAACCTGACGGGACAGGGGGAACCCGAACAGGTGGATGCCGCGGAGGTGTCGCCCGACTATTTCGACGTGCTCGGCGTGCAGCCCGTGCTCGGCCACGGTTTCACCCGCGAGCAGGAGCAACACGGCAAAGGCCTGAGCGCCGTGCTGAGCCACGAGCTCTGGCTGCGGCGGTTCCACGCCGACCCCGGCATCCTCGGTCGCGCGATCGATCTCGACGGCACGCCCATGGTCGTGGCGGGTGTGATGCCGCCGCATTTCGAGTTCCCCAATCGCGCCGAGGGATCCGGCTTGCCGCCCCGGATCGAGGTCTGGGTGCCGCTCGAGCTCGACCCGCAGAACATCAACTACTGGAACTACCTGGTCGTGGGACGGCTCCGGCCCGGCTTCGAGGCCAGGGGAGCGCAGCGCGAGCTGACCGCGCTCTGGAACGGCTTCGAGCGCGAACACGGCGCCGAGCTGGGCGGCGGAGCGCTGGGCCCCGGCGTCTCGGCCGTGGTGAAGTCACTCCAGGCGCGCGTCGTGGGCGAGGTGCGCACGCCCATGCTCGTCCTGCTCTGCGCGATGGGGCTCGTGCTGCTCATCGCCTGCGCGGACCTCGCGAGCCTGACGCTGATCCGCGGCTCGGCGAGGCGCAGCGAGATCGCACTCCGCTGCTGCCTCGGCGCCAGCGCGCAGCGCATCGCGCGGCAGCAGCTCGCCGAGAGCGTGGTGCTCGCGGCCCTGGGCGGCGCACTCGGCCTGCTGATCGGGTGGTGGGCGATCGAGGCGTTCCGGCAGCAGACGATCGTCGAGGTCCCATTCGCGGCACGGGTCGGGCTCGACGCGGGTGCGGTCCTCGTGTCGCTCGCGCTCACGCTGCTCGCCGTCACCGTGCTGGGCCTCGCCCCGGCGCTCGGGGCCACGCGACTCGATCTCCAGAACGCGCTCAAGCCCAGGATGCGCGGCGCCGGACGGACGCCGGATCGGCGGCTCAACAGCGGGTTCGTCATCGCGCAGTTCGCGCTCTCGCTGCTGCTGCTGGCCGGGGCGGGCCTGCTGATCCAGAGCTTCCGGAACCTGCTCGCGATCGATCCCGGGTTCCATGCGCAGGCCGTGTGGAGCGGTCGCGTGGGCCTGGCCGGCGCCCGCTACGACAGTGAGTCGCAGCAGCGGGCGTTCTTCGGATCACTGCTCGAGCGCGCGCGGAATCTGCCGGGCGTCCGGAGCGCCGCGCTGTGCCAGGTGGTGCCGTTCAGCGGCGGCGGCGGCGGCTACCCGTTCACCATCGAGGGCCACGTGCTCGCACGTGGTGAGCCGACGCGGGACGCGTGGCGGCGCAGCGTGACGCCGGACTACTTCACCACGCTGGGCATCCCGATCGTGCGTGGGCGTGCGTTCAGCCCGACCGACGATGCCTCCGCCCAGGCCGTCGCCATCGTCGACGCGAAGCTGGCGCGGGCGTACTGGCCCGGGGCCGATCCGATCGGCAGGCGGTTGAAGATCGGCGGGCCCGATTCGAATGCGCCGTGGCTCACGGTGGTGGGCGTGGTCGCGAGCGTGAAGAACCGGAGGCTCGACGAGGATGCGAAGTTCACGCTTTACCAGCCGTTCGAGCAGTGGCCGCAGCGCGAGATGTCGCTCGTCCTGCGCTCGGACGCGGACCCGGCCGCCCTGACTCCCGGGGTTCGCCGCGCGCTGGCCGAGCTGGACCCCGCGTTGCCGCTCTACTCGGTGACCACCGTGGCCGACGACGTCCGGCGCTCGCTCACGACCCGGCGGCTCACGAACGCGATCCTCACCGGGCTCGCTCTCAGCGCGCTGCTGCTCTCCGTGCTCGGCATCTACGGCGTCATGTCGCTCAGCGTCGGCTCGCGCACGCACGAGTTCGGCGTGCGCATGGCGCTCGGCGCGACGCCCGCGGCGCTGCTGCGGCTGGTCCTCGGCCAGGGCATGCGCCTGACGCTCGCCGGGATCGCGCTCGGTCTCGCGGGCGCGATCGGGCTCACGGGGCTCATGAAGGGCCTGCTCTATGGCGTCGCGCCCGGAGACCCCGTCGTGCTGGCCGCGGTGGCCGGCGTCCTCGGCACGGCCGCGCTCGCGGCCTGCTACCTGCCGGCCCGCCGGGCGACCACGGTGGATCCCATCGTTGCGCTCCGCGAGGAGTGATCGCGGCGAGCGGTGGGACTTCGGCTTCACGCCGGCGAAATTAGGTACTGGCGAGGGCCGATTTTTATGTAAACAATAGTGTCTTGATTGGTACACTGGAAGCCTCTCCGTCGAGGGGCCCCTCCGTGCCTCGCTCCCGCGCGCTCTCCCGCGCGCTCTCCCCCGCATTGCTCGTGGCCGCCCTGGCCGTGGCTCCGGCTCATGCCGGCCTTCCGACCGTCTCCGTGTCCGACGCTCGAGTGGTCGAAGGCACCGGCGCTCCGGCGAGCCTGCAGTTCGAAGTGACGGCGAACGGACCGCCGCGCCGGCTCGCGATCCCTTACTCCCTCACCGACCTCACGGCCTCCGCGGCCAGCGGCGACTACCTGCCCGCGGGCGGCGTGGTCTCGCTCACGCCCGAGCCCGCACGGCTCATCGCGCACTGGGGCGCCGGCCGGTTCTACATCCCCGGGGGACTCGCCCTCGCACCCGATGGCGTCCTGATCGCCGTGGACAGACCCAGTGGCCGGATCCATCGCTTCTCGAGCGCGGGCGTTCTGCTGCAGACGATCGAGAGTCAGGCCGGGGCACCGCTCGTCGACCCGAGAGGAGTCGCGGTGAACCACCTCGGTGAGTTCTACGTGGTGGACTTCTCCGGTCACATCAACATGTACAGCGCGGCCGGCAAGTGCGTCGATAACTGGACGATGTCGGGGACCGACATGGCCTACGGTGTCGCCGTGGATGCACAGGGAATCGTCTACGTGGGCGACGTCACGGCCAACCGCATCCAGAAGTTCGGGCGCTTGGGCGGGGGAGCCGGGGGGTTCAGCACTCACACCCCCGGGGAGCCCGCCAACGATGCCCCTCTCGGGATCGCCGTGGATGCACAGGGGTTCGTTTACGTCGCCAAGGCGCAGAGCGGCCGCATCCTCAAGTTCGCGCCCGACGGCACCCTGGTTGCGACGTGGACCGATACCCGGGGTTTCTGCCCGGGGGGCGATCTGGACGTGGATGCCGCCGGCAATCTGCTCATCGCCGACCTGCACACGTCACGCGTCGTCGTGCTCGATCCGACCGGCTCGTTCCTCTGCGATTGGACGCTCGACAACGGGCCCGTACAGAACCCGACGGAGTTCAGCACCACCGGCATCGCGTCCGACGCGAGCGGCAACGTCTATGTCGCCAGCCGCCACTCGGCGACCGTCGCGCTCTACCGCTGGGACCGAGCGTCGGGTTCGATCTCGGTGCCGGTCACGGGTGATGCGACTTTCGAACCGGACGAGACGCTGCGGCTCGAGCTGGCGAGGACGCCGAACGCCACCCTGGTGGATTCGATCGCGGTCGGCACCATCGTGAACGATGACCCTCAGGTCGGCCCCAACCTGGTCACGAATGGCCAGTTCGAATCGGGGCTCGGCGGCTGGAGCGCCTATGCCGGCGCGACGCTCCAGGTCGTGGCTTCCGGTGTCAGCGGAACGAATGCCGCGCGTGCCGTCGGCTCGGGCTCGCTCTCGTTTGGCCTCAACGACGGCCCGAACATCGTGACCTCCACGACGGCCGGTGCCCGCTATCGCTACTCCGCGTGGGTGCGTTCCACGGGCACCGGAAGCGCACGCCTGCGCGTGCGCGAATACCTCGCCGGTGTTCAGCAGGCGAACACCGGCTCGCTGCCGGTCACGTTCGACGGCTCATGGCAGCGACTCGACGTCGCCGTCCGCGCGCAGACCACCGGTGGTTTCCTCGACTTCCAGATCATCGGGGACTTTGCGGCCACGGGCGGGGAGTTCTTCACCGATGACGTGGCGGTCCAGGCGCTGGGCCCCGACGTCCCGCCCGTGGTCCAGGTGAACACGGACGTGAACGCGAGCTGGGCGCACGAGGTCGTCGTCGAAGTGTCGGCGTTCGATCCGGAAGGCGATCCGATCGACTCCCTCCAGGCGGACCTCGCCGGACTCCCCGGCGCGACGTTCTCCGTCTCCTCCGATCACACGCACGGCACGCTGCGCTGGCACCCGGGTTTCGAAGACATCCGCGACGATCCCTACGTGGTCCTGTTCAGCGCACGGAACGCGGTGACGGGCACGGCGTCCACGAAGATCCACGTCGGGCCGAACATGGTGTTGAACCCCTCGTTCGCAACCGACCTCGACGGATGGACCGGGCACGCCGGCGCGGCGCTCGCGCGCGTTCCCGGGGGAAGACTCGATGGCTACTCGGCACGGCTGACGCTTCCCGTTGCCGAGTGGGCCGGGCTCGGGGACAGTCCGAACTGGGCGGCCGCCGCCGGCACTGGCCGGGTGGCGGTGTGCGCGGCGTGGGTCCGCTCGATGACGAATGGCGGCGCCATACGGCTGCAAGTCCGCGAGTACCAGGCAGGCCTCCAGATCGCGGAGTCGACGTCCGGGACCGGACCGCTCTACTCGTCCGAGCTCACACCGGATTGGCACCGGATCATGGTCGTACACCGCTGTGTCGCGACCGGTCCGGCTGAGCTCGACCTGGCCATCGACGCCCCTGGGGTGACCGGCGCGACCTTCGACGTGGACGACGTGTCCGTGATCGGCTGCAGTGGCGCGTGGACGCTCGACGCCCCGACGACGACGCCTCCGATCGCCCTCGCGGCGCACGTCTTCCCGAATCCGGCACGGGGGCCGGTGATGCTCGAGCTCTCGCTGCCCGCTGCCGGGCGGCTGCAGATCGAGCTCTACGACCTCGCGGGACGTCGGCGTGCCGTGATCGCAGATGAGGCCCGCGCCGAAGCGGGTATCCGGCGGTTCGCTCTGCGTGCGCCGGATGGCCCGCTCGTCCCGGGCATCTATTGGTACCGGGTGTCCACGGCGTCGGGAAGTCGCAGCGGCCGCTTCGTGGTGGTCGAATAGCCGCGGCGCCTCAGTGGTGCTCCAGCTTCACGCCGTGCGGCAGGTCTTCCGGGTTCAGCACCTTGATCACCACGCGGCGGTTGCGCTGGCGATCTTCATCATTCCTCTCCTTCACCTCGAGCTGCGTCTCGCCGTAGCCCTTGGCGACCAGGTTCTCGTCCCGCAGGCGGAAGTGCTGGAGCAGATAGCTGCGCACCGATTCCGCGCGCGCCTGTGACAGCTTGAGGTTGTAGGCGGCGGCCCCGCGCGAATCGCTGTGTCCCTGCACCTCGAGCTTCAGGTCCGCGAACTTCTCCAGCACCGTGCCCGCCTCGTTGAGCGTGCTCTCCGACTCGGGGAGGAGCTTGGCGCTCGCGGTCTCGAAGTACACGTTCTCGAGTCGGATGCGGCCACCTTCCACCAGCTGTCGCTCGGTCTCGGAGACCGGCGCGGGCGGCGGCGGCGCGGGCGCGGGCGGCGGCGTGGGCGCCGCCTGCTGTGACGGCGGCGAGAGCTGCGACGCCGAGCAGCCGTTCTTGTCCACCTTTTCACCGGGCGGTGTGTCCGGGCAGCGGTCGAGCCCGTCGTAGACGCCGTCGTGATCGCTGTCGATGGGGCAGCCCCATTCGTCCACGACCGCGCCGAGCGGCGTGTTGTCGCAACGGTCGATGCGGTCGGGCACGCCGTCCTTGTCCAGGTCCACCGCGGGCCAGCGGAAGCACGGCGCCTTCTTGTCGACCTTCTCGAGAGTTTCGGGCAGCTGCGCGAACGCGGGCGCGGCAACGGACGCGGCGAGCAGGACGAACAGACCGAGACGCGGGAGCGAGCGGGCGGTCACGGCGCACCTCCGGACGGGGGATCGGGACGGGGTTGGGCGAACGGCGGCGCATAGACTAGCCTCGCTCGTGATGGCTCGCATCTCATCCCCCAAACCCCCGCTTCCCGCCGGCGTGGGCCGCCTTGCCGCGGCCCTGCTCGCCGCGTGGTTCGCGTGGCCGGCCGCGCTGCACGCCACCTGCGCCGCGATTCCCAAGGCCCCGCTCGACGCCGACTCTCCGGCCGGCGTCATCGACCAGCCCGCGCGGGCGTGGACGTTCGACCGCTGGGTGGACACGAAGCCGCTCGCCTTGGACTCGCTCCGCGGCAAGGTCGTGTTGATCCGCTGGTTCAACACCGGCTGCCATTACTGCAGCAACACGCTGCCGGCGCTGGAGACACTGCGCACGCGCTATGAGAACCAGGGACTGGTCGTGATCGGCGTCTTCCATCCCAAGCCCATCCACGAGGTGAGTGACGCGTTCGTGAGGAAGACCGCGCACGAACTGGGCTTCCACGGGCCGCTCGCCGTGGACGAGCGGTGGAGCACGCTCGACCGCTGGTGGCTGGACGGCCATCCCGACCGCAACTGGACCAGCGTCTCGTTCCTCATCGATCGCGACGGCGTTGTCCGCTGGGTCCATGGCGGCGGCGAATACCATCCCTCGACCGACCCGCGCCATGCCTCGTGCGATGTCCGCTACGCCGAGCTCGAGCGCACCATCCGCCGGCTCCTGGACGACCGCGCGGCCGCACGGTAGCAGGGCATGACCACGCGCGACGTCTACCTGAAGGACGTGTTGGCGGAGTCGCTCGCCGAGCTTCCAGGGCGATCGCCCGCCGCGCGCGAGCTGCTGGCGATGCTGCGCGACGGCTGGGGGCGCGCCGATGGGAAGCGACCGCGTGCCGCGGTGCGCGGGCTCACCGGCGCGGCGCGCGCCTACCTCGTGTCGTGGCTCCAGCGCGAGCTGGATCGTCCGCTCCTCTACGTGGTCCGCCACGGCGAGGCGTGGGAGACGGCGCGCGACGACGTCGAGTACTTCCGCGGCCGAGCGGCGACGCTGCCGTTCCCGGAGCCGGACGCGCTGCCCTATGACCCCTCGTCGCCACATCCGAGCGTCACCGCCGAGCGCCTCGACACGCTCGCGCGCCTCGCGAATGGCGACACCGGCGTCGTCGTGTCCACGGTGCGCGGCGTGCTCCAGAAGGTGCCGCGGCCGGCGAAGCTCGCGCGTGCGCTGCTCGCGCTCCGCACCGGCGAGGAGGTCGCCCCCGAGCGACTGCTCGAGCGGCTGGTGTTCCTCGGCTACGAGCGCTTCCCCGAGGTGGAGTCCGTGGGCCACTGCGCGCGGCGCGGCGGCATCCTCGACGTCTGGCCGGTGGGCTGGAACGACCCGCTGCGCGTGGAGTTCGACGGCGACTCGATCGCGTCGCTGCGACGCTTCGACGCCGGCACGCAGCGCTCGCTCGAAAAGCTCCAAGCCGCGCGCGTGCTTCCGCGCTACGAGGTCGTGGTCGAGGCGAAGGACGCGGAGACGATCGCCCAACGCCTGCGCGACGCGGGCGACGAAGCGGCGAAGGGCGGCGCGGCGCTGTTCCACGAGGGCATGGAGCGCTTCGCCGGCTACTACGACGCCGAGCTGGGCGGACTCCTGGACCACATGCCCGCCGACACGCTGCTGGTGCTCGACGACCCGGCGGCGCTCGACGAACGCGCCGAGGAGCTTTGGGACGCGGTCCGCCGTGGCTTCGACGAGACGCGCGCACACTATCCGCTCATCTCGCCGCCCGAGCAGCTCTGGCTGCCGGAGGATGCGTGGACGGAGCTCTGCGCCACGCGCCGCGGCGCGGACCTCATGGGCTCGATCGCCAAGTCGGGCGAAGCCTCGCGCTACGCGGCGAGCGTGGTCATGGACTGCGCGCCGTCGGAGGCGCTCCAGCGCTCGATGGAGCGGCTCAAGAACCACCTCGCCGAGCTGTCCGCGAACGACATCACCACGGCCGTGCTCTGCGACAACCAGGGCCAGCGCGACCGCCTGTTCGAGATGCTGGGCGACACCGGCGCCACGCTCGGCGTCGGGCTCGTCTCCGCCGGCTTCACCTGGAAGGACGCCGGCGTCGCGCTGCTCACCGACCACGAGATCTTTTCCCGGTACCGGCGCCGCAGGCGCCGGTCGAAACGTACCGGCGGCCTCACCGCGGCCGAGCTGTCCGCGCTCAAGCCCGGTGACTTCGTCGTCCACGAGGACCATGGCGTCGGCGTCTATCGCGGCATGAAGCGGCTCACGCTCTCGGGCCAGGAGACCGACTGCCTCGAGCTGTCGTACGCGGGCAAGGACGTGCTCTACGTGCCGGTGTTCCAGCTCTCGCTCGTCTCGCGCTACTCGGCGGGCGACGGCGCCAGGCCCGCGATCCACTCGCTGGGGAGCGCCCAGTGGGCCAAGACCAAGGCGCGCGCGCAGCGCGCGATCCAGGACATGGCGGAGAGCCTGTTGAAGGCCTACGCCGCGCGGCGCGCGCTCCCGGGCCACGCGTTCAAGCCCGACACCGTGTGGCAGAAGGAGCTCGAGGCGTCGTTCCCTTACGACGAGACCCCCGACCAGCTCCAGGCCATCGAGGACGTGCGCATCGACATGGAGACGGCGGCGCCCATGGACCGCCTGATCTGCGGCGACGTGGGCTACGGCAAGACCGAGGTCGCGATCCGCGCCGCGTTCAAGGCGGTGCAGGACGGCCGGCAGGTGGCGGTGCTCGTGCCGACGACGATCCTCGCCCAGCAGCACGGCCACACGTTCCGCGAGCGGCTCGCCGATTTCCCGGTCAAGGTCGAGGTGCTGTCGCGCTTCCGCACGCAGAAGGAGCAGAAGGAGGTCGTGGCACGCGTGGCGAAGCAGGACGTCGACATCGTCATCGGCACCCACCGGCTGCTGTCGAAGGACGTGAAGTTCGCCAACCTCGGCCTGGTGGTGATCGACGAGGAGCATCGGTTCGGCGTGGCACAGAAGGAGAAGATCCGGCAGCTGACGCGCACCGTGGACGTGCTGGCGCTCACCGCCACGCCCATCCCGCGCACCTTGAACCTCTCGCTCGCCGGCGCGCGCGACATGAGCGTCATCGAGACGCCGCCCGCGAACCGGCTGCCGGTGCACACGGACGTCATGGAGTTCGATCCGGAAGTCGTCACCGACGCCATTCTGCGCGAGGTGGACCGCGGCGGGCAGGTGTTCTACGTGCACAACAGAGTCGAGACCATCTACAACACCGCGGCGCAGCTCGCACACCTGGTGCCGCAGGTGAAGATCGCCGTCGGCCACGGCCAGATGGCCGAGCACCAGATGGAACAGGTGATGATCGACTTCACCGAAGGCCGCGTCGACGTGCTCGTGGCGACCATGATCATCGAGTCGGGGATCGACATCCCCACCGTGAACACGCTCATCGTCGACCGCGCCGACACGTTGGGCCTGGCGCAGCTCTACCAGCTCCGCGGCCGCGTCGGGCGGAGCTCGCACCGCGCCTACGCCTACCTGATGGTGCCGAGCCGGCGCGTGCTCACCGAGGACGCGGAGAAGCGGCTGCGCGTGATCGAGGAGTTCGACGAGCTTGGCGTGGGCTTCAAGGTGGCGCTGAAGGACATGGAGATCCGCGGCGCCGGCAACCTGCTGGGCCCCGAGCAGCACGGGCACATCATGGGGCTCGGGTTCGATCTCTACGTGAAGCTATTGGAAGAGGCGGTGGCGGCGCTGCGCGGCGAGGTGGAAGCCCTCGCCCCCGAACCGCGGCTGCTCACGGACTGGAGCGCCTACCTGCCCGACGAGTACGTGCCGGACGAGCACGAGAAGCTGGCGCTCTACCGACGGCTCGCCGAGACCCGGTCACCCGCCGCGATCGACGACTTCACGCTCGAGCTGCGCGACCGCTTCGGCGCGCTGCCGGCGCCGGCGGTGTCGCTCGTGGAGCTGCGCCGGCTGCGCGTGCTGGGGCGCGGCACACCGGGCGGCGGCTCGGCGCCGGTCGAGAGCTTGAAGGTGTTCCAGAACGTCGCCGAGGTGACGCTCCGCCGCCCGCTCCGCCCCGACGAGATCAAGGCGCTCGTCACCGGGCTCGACTTCACC
>Ga0075435_100001751_pt1 | contig 14125 bp, 11 predicted proteins | sample RhiMethybrSRZTD4_FD_75302 | JGI IMG/M metagenome (GOLD analysis project Ga0075435, IMG submission 75302) | Populus rhizosphere microbial communities from Tennessee, USA - Rhizosphere MetaG P. TD hybrid SRZTD4 | ecosystem: Host-associated > Plants > Roots > Rhizosphere > Soil | place: USA...
GTGCTGCTCATCACCTGCAGCATCCACGCGACCGAGATCGGCGCGTCGCAGATGTCGGTCGAGCTCGTGCACCGGCTGGCGACCGAAGACTCGCCCACCGTCAAGAAGATCCTCGACAACGTGATCTTCGTGCTGGTGCCGAGCCTCAATCCCGACGGCCAGATCCTCGTCACCGACTGGTTCAACAAGAACGTCGGCACGCCGTACGAGCCGAGCCCGATCCCGTATCTCTATCACCCGTACGTCGGCCACGACAACAACCGCGACATGTACATGTTCACGCAGAAGGAGAGCCAGCACACGGCGAAGCTGCTGTGGCAGGACTGGTTCCCGACGGTGTGGCTCGACGAGCACCAGATGGGCAGCAACGCGGCGCGCATCTTCGTGATGCCCGCCACCGATCCGATCAACCCCAACGTCCATCCGCTCATCTACCGCTGGAACGGGATCCTCGGCCAGTCGCAGGCGGCGGCGCTCGAGGCGGCCGGCAAGGAAGGGATCATCTACAACTCCACCTACACGAACTTCTGGCAGGGGGCGATGGCGTGGAGCGGATGGTGGCACAACCAGATCGGGCTGCTCACGGAAGTCGCGAGCGCGCGCGTCGCGGCGCCGATCGAGCAGCAGCGCGCCACGCCGGGCGCGGTCCAGGCCGCCCGCGGGGGCGGTGAGGGCGGCGGCGAGGGGCGGGGCGGCGGACGCGGCGGCGGGCGCGGCGAAGGCGGCGGCATGCTCCCGCCCCCGACCGACATCAACCCGCGCACCGAGTATCCGCGCCCGTGGATGGGGGGCCGCTGGACGCTGCGCGACATCGTCGACTACGAGCTGATCGCGACGATGGCGCTGCTCGACACCGTGGCGGATCGCCGCGAGGCGCTGCTGCAGCAGATCTACGAGGTCAACCGCGTCACCATCGAGAACGGGAAGAAGGGCGATCCCGCCGCGATCCTGATCCCGGTGGACACGCAGCACGATCCGCACGAGGCGGTACACCTGGTGGAGAAGCTGCAGATGGCGGGCGTCGAGGTGTACCGCGCCGACGCGGCGTTCGACGCCGACGGCCACAAGTACGCCGCGGGCACGTTCGTCGTCCCGATGACGCAGGTGTTCGCCCGCTACGCGAAGGACATCCTCGAGAAGCAGACCTATCCGGAGGTGCGCCGCTCGCCGACGTCGCCGCCCGAGCCACCCTACGACGTGACCGCGTGGTCGCTCGGCATGCTGCTCGGCGTCGATCACGTCGTCGCGCGCAAGCCGCTCGACCCCGGCGTCAGGCTCGCGAAGCTCGACGCCGCGCCGAAGATCGAAGGGCGCGTCGCCGGCAGCGCGTCGAGCCGGTCGGGCGCAGGCGCCTACGTCTTCGACTATCGCGGCCCCGACGCGGCGAAGGCCATCAACCGCCTGCTCAAAGACGGCGCGCGCGTCTCGCTCAAGGGGGAGCACGCGTGGGTGGTCAACGCGCCGCGAAAATCGCTCGACTCGGTCGCCGCCGACCTCGGCATGGAGCTGAAGCCGGCGGACGCGCCCGTCCCGGCCGGGGCGCTGGCCGTGAAGGCGCCGCGCATCGGCATGTACTCGCCATGGACCGGCGGCAACATGGACGAAGGCTGGACGCGCTGGGTGCTGGAGCAGTACGAGTTCAACCTGACGACGCTGCACAACGCGGAGATGCGGGGCGGCCGCCTGCGCGAGAAGTTCGACGTCATCGTGCTGCCCGATCAGAGCCCGCGCGCGATCGTCGACGGCGCCAGCGGGCAGAACATCCGCCCCGAGTACCGCGGCGGCATCGGCGACGAGGGGCTGGCGGCACTGCGTGAGTTCGTCGGCCAGGGAGGCACGCTGATTACGCTGGGAGCGGCGTCCGATCTGGCGATCGAGCGCTTCGGCGTACCGGTGAAGAACCTCAAGTCCGGCCTCACGCGCGATCAGCACTTCGCGCCCGGCACCATCCTCAACATCGAGGTGGACACCAGCAACCCGATCGGCTACGGCGTCGAGGCGAAGACCTACGGCTTCTACAACAACAGCCCGTTCTTCAGCCTGATGGAGGGGTTCTCCTCGCAGAAGCTGAGCGTGGTCGCGCGCTATCCCAACGCGGACGTGGTGGCGTCGGGATGGCTGAAGGGTGAAGACCTGATGGAAGGGCGCGCCGCGGTCGTCTCGCTGGACATGAACCCCGGACGCATCGTCCTGTTCGGGCTCCGTCCGCAGCATCGCGCGCAGACACACGCGACGTTCCCGCTGCTGTTCAACGCGCTGTACCTGTCGACGACGGATTCCGCAGCGAAGAGCACTTCGAACGAGTAGAACTTCCGCCTAAAGGCGGAAGCTACGGATATGTGGCTTCCGCCTTCAGGCGGAAGTCAGCCGCTCCGTCACGGATATGTGGCTTCCGCCTTCAGGCGGAAGTCAGCCGCTCGGCAAGCGCATCTGCGGTCATGCCGTAGTGCGCCCAGACTTCCTGGAACGTCTCCGACGGCGCGATGCGCGGGTCGGTGATCCCCTGGTGGTCGAGCGTCACGCCGCAGCCCGCGAGACGGCCGGCGAGGAACGCGGCGAAGCCGCGCAGGCCGGCGTCCTTGGTGCCGATCAGGCCGTCCTCGAGCGTCATGATCCGCGTGTACTTGCGCGGCAGACCGTCGAGGAACTCCTCGTCCATCGGGAACCCGTTGACGACGACCACGTCGACGGGGACGCCGCGGGCGGCGGCCTTCTCGCTGGCTTCGACGGCCAGATAGCTCGGCGCGCCGATGGTCAGGATGGCGCTCTTCGCGCCGTCGCGCGTACGCGACGGAGTCACCGAGGTCCAGGCATCGCCCGCGTTCCAGAGCGGCGTCTTGCCGTCCGCGCGGGTAAGCACCGGCAGGTTGTCGCGCGGGATCGCCACGATGTGGCCGCCGAAGCCGGCGGCGGCGTCGCGGACGGCGATGAACGCGCTGCGCACGTCGGCCGGCGCATAGAACCGCCGCAAGAACGGCAGGTAGCCCAGCGCCAGGTTGACCCAGTCGAGGCTCCAGCCCGAGAAATGATCGCGGCCGGTGCAGGCGCCGACGTGCGCGAAGTGCATCAGCACGTTCAGCCCCTCGTTGTAGCCGGTGAGGTTGCGCTGGTAGCGCCACATCTCGAAACCCTCACGCGCGATCCCTTCGAGGAACGCCGCGAAGGTCGAGAACACGTTGAGCTGCGGCTGGTGGCTGCTGAACGACAGCCCGTCGGTGAGCAGCGTCGCCGCCTGCTCCTCGATGCTCATCTCGAAATGGTTGGTCTCGGGAAGGAGCTTGACCGCCTTCTCGAGCCGCGTCGACGGATTGAGGTCGGCCGACACGACGAACATCTGCTTCGGGTATTTCTTCGCGACGGCGAGATAGGCCGCTTCCGATCCGGCGCGCGGCGTCACCGGCTTTTCCGGCCCCGGGAGCGCGACGTCCTTGATGTCGCTGTCGGTGAGCGTCAGGTTGGGCGTGCCCTTCTCCGGGCGCGCCTCGGTGATCACCGTGCGCTTCGGCTGGCGTGACAGCGCGTCGAGGGCGGCGGTCTCGTCGGCGGTGAGCGTCATCAGCGGCGTGCCGAGCACCGCCTGCGGATCGCGCCCTTTCATCCCGCCGTCGTGCTGCCCTTCCCCGCCGGGCAGATCGTTGACGTAGAACAGGCACATCAGCATCCCGACGACGTCGCGGAAGCTCATGAGCGATCCGGGGATCCAGATCTTCCTGTCGAAGGGCACGCCGTGATCCGCGGCGAACTTGCGCGCCGGCTCGACGATGCCGTACTTGCGGCCGAAGTCTTCGATGGTGACCGCCGCGTCGCCGGGGAAGCCCCATCCCGTCGGGTAGATGAGCGTGGGATGGCCGGCCTGCGCGTTCGCGAACGCTTCCCGGTAGGCGCCGAACAGCGCCGGGCGATCGTGCAGCGAGCGGATCTCGAGGATGCGGATGCCGAAGCTCGAGATGATCGCCCGCGGATCCTGGTTCATGATGTGCCGCGTCGTCCCCGACAGCTGGATGCCGTTGCGGTGCATCACGAAGGTGATCGGCGCGCGGTGCACGGCGGCGGCGTTGAACCCGTTCAACGCCTGGCCGGAGATCCAGCCGGCGTCGCCGCAGTGGCAGATCACGTGCGCGGCCGCGCCGTGATGCGCGCGCAGGCCGAGGGCGGTGCCGGTGCCGACCGGAACCATCACGCCGAGCCTGCCGGCGCTGAGTTGGGTGCCGCCAGGCAGCCACGAGACGTGGCCGGCGATGTCGAGGCCGCGGCGGAACGTCCTGACCACGCGATCGCGATCGAGGAACCCGAGCGCGGCCAGCGCCGAGTAATAGCCGATGCTGGTGTGCCCGTGCTCGATCGTGAACTGCGATCGCTCGTAGTCGGTGCAGGCGAGCGTCATCAGCAGCCCGGGGATCAGCTCGAGGCCGCCGCCGAGATGATCGATGTCGTTGGCTTCTTTCGCCAGCACGGCGAGCGACTCGACCGCGATGCGCGCCGCCTGCTTCTCGAGCGCGGCGAGCGCGGTTTCCTGCGCGGCGCCAGGCGCACCGCCGGCGAGGTCGAACACGAGCGGCAGCACCTTCGACTCGATGCGCCGGCCCAGGTGCGACGATCGGGCGAGCAGCGACTGGTTGCGCGCGTCCTGCGCGGTGGTCTGACTGGTCAGGGGATCAATGCAAGTAATCATGGCGTGACCGTGACGATGTGGAGGTTCAGTCTATCACCGGGCCATCCACCGCGGCGGGCCGGTCGACGCGCAGTTCATGGCGCGCCAGCGCGTAGTGCGCGGCACGCGGGCCCTGTCCGTCGAGTTGCGCGGCGCAGGCCTGCAGCGCGCCCGGCACATAGGCGCGAAACTCCGCGGGATCCGGGAAGCCCTTGCGCTTCTCCAGCCGGGACAGACGCGCCAACGCCAGCGCCGCGTCGGCATTTTCCACGAACGGCTTGCGCCGGCTCTTCAGCAGGCCGATGTCGTCGGGCCCGCCGGTACGATCGAAGAACCCGCCCGACGCGCCGTCCCACATGTCGCGGACGCAGAGATGCGCGAGCTCCTCCGCCATCATGCGGTAGGGCTCCCCGCCGCTGACGTCGTGCGCGTCGAGCAGCGCCGCGATGGTCGCGAGGTGATCGCCGAGCAGCCCGCGCACGCGCGCCGTTCCGTCGAAGTAGTGGGCGACGCCGAGCCCGGGCTTGTAGCACAGGAGCAGGACGCGCTCGAACGAGGCGAGCGCCTCGCGCCCCAGCTCGCTGTCCTCGAGCACGGCCGCGGCGCCGAGCAGCGCGCCGGCCGCCACGGCGTTGGCGTCCATGTGGAGGACGCGGTCGCTGTCGCTGCCGTAGTAGCCGCCGCTCTCGGCACGCAGCGGACCGGTGATGAACCGGGCGATCCGCCGGCAGCGATCACGATCGGCGTCGCGGCCGAACAACGATGCCGCTTCTGCGTAGGTGCGCAGCAACGACGCGTTGGTCTCGAGCAGCTTTTCGCGGTGCGGCAGCTGCCAGTCGCGCGTGACCGCGTAGCGGTAGAAGCCGCCCTCCCCCGCGTCCCACAGCCCCTCGTCGAACATCGCGTCGAGCGAGCGCTCGACGATCTGCTGCCATCGCGGCTCGCCGGTCTCGCGGAAGATCGACATCGCCAGCGTCAGCGCGGCGGTGTGGGGGAACTTGGGCTCGACGCCGAATCCGCCGTGCTGCTCGTCGTAGGTGGAGAAGATGGACTCGATCAGTACGGTGAGGTCGAGGTCTGGGGGCCCGCCTTCGCTGGCGCCTTCGGCGCCGGCTTCGGCGAGACTCGCGCCGGCCGCTCCGCCTTCGGCGTTCGCCGGCGCTCGGCCCGACACTGAGGCAGCAGCAGCGGCGACGCGCTCGAGCACGTGGCTCATTCGCTCCACTGGAATGAACGTCCCACCCGTCAGGATGTCGCCGTCGGCCGTGAGGAACGCCGTGGTCGGCCAGCCCCCGAGGTTGTAGCGCTCGTTGATGTCGGGACGGCGATCGGTGTCGACGCGGACGGGGACGAAGCGATCGCGGACGAGCGCGGCGACGGCGGGATCGGCGTAGGTCGTGCGATCCATCTCGTGGCAGGCACGGCACCACGCCGCGGTGATCGCCAGCAGCACCGGCTTGCCTTCGCGCGCGGCGCGCGCGAACGCCTCCGCGCCCCACGGAAGCCAGTCGATCATGCTCAATTATAATGAGTGGGATGCTGGCGCTGCGCTACGTTGCACTGCTGACACTGGTCATCTGGGTCGGCGGGCTGCTGGCGCTGGGCGGAATTGCGGCTCCGGCGACGTTCGACGCGCTCGGCGCTCACCAGATCGCGGACGGGCGCCTGCTCGCCGGCGCGGTCGTCGGCGAGATGCTGCGCCGTTTCGAGCTCGTGAGCTACGGCGCCGGCGGCCTCCTTCTCCTCACCCTCATCACGCGGCGGATCCTCGGTCCTCGCCCGCACCGCTTTGCCTGGCGTTTCGGCATCGCCGTGGTGATGCTGATGGCCAGCGCCTACGCCGGCCGCGTCGTCACCGCCCGGATTCACCAGCTGCAGCGCGAGATCGGCGTGCCGCCGTCGACGCTCCCCGAAGCGGACCCGCGACGGATCGCGTTCGGCCGCCTGCACGGCCTCTCGACCTCGCTGCAGCTCGTGCCTCTTCTCGGCGGGCTCGTGCTGATGTACTGGGAGATCAAAGAGTGACAGACACGGATCGAGAGCAGTTGCTGACGGCGCTTCGCAGCGCGATCGCGGCGGCGCCGAACGCCGACTCGGCGATGACGCAGGCCGTCCGCCTGCTCAAGGACGCGATCCCCTATTACACCTGGGTCGGCATTTACGTCATGGACGGCCGCGAGCTGGTGCTCGGCCCGTTTCTCGGCAAGCCGTCGCCGCACACGCGCATTCCGCTCGGCAGCGGCATCTGCGGCGCGGCCGCCACGGAGCGGGCGACGATCGTGGTCGACGACGTGAACGCGGATCCGCGGTACCTCGCCTGCAGCATCGAGACGCAGTCGGAAATCGTCGTCCCGATCATGCACGGCCGCGACGTGCTCGGCGAGATCGACATCGACAGCGACCGGCGCGCCGCCTTCACCGGGCAGGATCGCGCGCTGCTCGAGCCCGTGGCGGAGCTGCTGGCCGAGCGCATGGCGGAAGACTGAGGAGACATGGCGCACACGATCACGTTGATCCCGGGCGACGGGATCGGGCCGGAAGTCACCGAAGCGGTATTGCGCATCTTCAGCTGCGCCGGGCTGCAGGTCACCTGGGAGCGGCACGACGCCGGCGTCATCGCCTTCAAGCGCTACGGCGCGACGCTGCCGGCCGAACTGCTGGCGTCGGTGAAGCGCAACAAGGTGGCGCTGAAGGGCCCGGTGACCACGCCGATCGGCGAAGGCTTCACCAGCGTCAACGTCGGGCTGCGCAAGGCGCTCGACCTCTACTCGAACCTGCGCCCGGTGCGGAACCTGGCGGGTGTCGAGACGCGCTTCCAGAACGTCGACCTGGTGATCGTCCGCGAGAACACCGAGGACCTCTACGCCGGCCTCGAGCACGAAATCGTCCCCGGCATCGTCGAGAGCCTGAAGATCATCACCGAGAAGGCCTCGACCAGGATCGCGCGGTTCGCCTTCGAGCACGCGCGCACCTACGGCCGCAAGCGCGTGACGGCGATCCACAAGGCCAACATCATGAAGCTGAGCGACGGCCTGTTCCTCGACAGCTGCCGCGCGGTCTCGCGCCAATACACCGACATCACCTACGACGAGCGCATCGTCGACGCCGCGTGCATGCACCTGGTCATGCATCCCGAGAAGCTCGACGTGCTGCTGCTGCCGAATCTCTACGGCGACATCGTCTCGGATCTCTGCGCCGGGCTGGTCGGCGGACTCGGCGTCGTCCCCGGGGCGAACCTCGGGCTCGACGCCGCGGTGTTCGAGGCGGTGCACGGCAGCGCGCCCGACATCGCCGACCAGAACCTGGCCAACCCGACGGCGCTGCTGCTCTCGGGGCTGATGATGCTGGACCATATCGGCGAGCGGCAGCGGGCCGAGCGGATCCGCCAGGCGCTGAACCGCGTGCTCGCCGCCGGACAGGTCCGGACGCGCGATCTGGGCGGCTCGGCCACGACCACCGAGTTCACCGACGCCATCTGCAAAGAGGTCGAAAAGTAGATATAGTGCCGTCCTAGTGCTCCCCGACGACATCACACAGGCGGTACTGGCGCGCAAGGACGTCGTGCGCTACCTGCGCGGCGGGCACGGCCAGAGCGAAGTCCAGGCGCGCGAGCGCATCAACGGCTACCTCGACGAGCTGCGGACGACGCAGCGCTACCCGATCTACCGCGCGCTGAAGCACCCGCTCTATCCGATCCTGCGCAAGGTCGAGCGCGTGCAGGAGAACGTCGCGATCGCGCAGCAGGCGACGCGCGCGGGGCGCGTCATCTACGTCTCGAACCACAAGTCGCATCTCGACTACCTGGTCGAGCCGCTGGTCCTCGACGACAACGGCATCCGTCCGCCGGTCACCGCGGCGGGCATCAATTTGTTCGGCGGCCCGCTCGGCCTGCTCCACCGGCACGTCACCGGCGCGATCCCGATCCGCCGCAACACGAAAGACCCCGCCTACCTGGTCACCCTCAAGGCGTACGTCGCCGAGCTGCTGCAGCGCAGCGATCTCCTCTTCTACATCGAAGGGGGACGCAGCTACACCGGCGAGCTGAAGGCGCCGAAGACGGGGCTGCTGCATGCCGCGCTGCAGGCGGAAGTCGCCGACGCGGTCGTCGTGCCGCTCGCCGTCTCCTACGATCTCGTCCTCGAGGATCACATCCTGCCGCACCAGGCGACGGGCAAGCGGCGCTCGCGCCCGTTCGGGCGCGAAGTCGCCGAGATGGTGCGCTACGCGGTCGGCTACCAATCGCGCGCGTTCGTCACGTTCGGCAAGCCGATTCCGCTCCAGGGCTACGACCCGGAGTCGCGGCGCGAAGTGATGACGCTGGCGCATCACATCCGCGACGCGATCGGCTGCCTCTACAAGGTGCTGCCGACGGCGATCGTCGCGGCGGCGATGCGGCCGTCGGCCACCCGGCGCGATCTCGAGTCGCGCGCCGACGCCCTCATCGACGCGCTGCGCCAGGCCGGGGGAAATCTCGGCGTCCGCAGCGGACGCGAGGCGGTGGACCTGGGAGCGCCGGCGCTCGTCGATCGCGGCGTGATCCACCTCGAACGCGGCGGCCGCTATCGCGTTCGGGAGCGCACCGTGCTGCGCTATTACGCGCGCACGATCCAGCACCTGCTCGCGCCGCGGCGGCCGCTTCGCACGCACTGATGCTCCAGACGGTTTCAAAGACCTTCTTCCACGTTCTCGCCGGAAGCCTGCTGCTGAAAACGTTCGCCTCGCGGTACGGGATGCGCGCGGGCGGCGGGTTCGCGCGCCGCTTCATCGCCGGCGAGTCGGTCGAGGAGGCGCTCGCGGCGGCGCGGCAGATCCAGGCGTCGGGGCTGCGCATCACGCTCGATCTGCTCGGCGAGAGCGTCAGCTCCGCGGCCGAGGCCAGCGCGGCCACGCGCGCCTACATCGGTCTGATGGAAAACATGGCCGCCGCCGGCGTCGAGCGCAACATCTCGCTGAAGCTGACGCAGCTCGGGCTCAACGTCGATCGCGCGACCTCGGTCGACAACCTGCGCCGCATCCTCGACGCCGGCGCGGCGAAGGACTTCTTTGTCCGCATCGACATGGAAAATTCCCCCTACACCGCGGTCACGCTCGACGTGTTCGAGACCATGTGGCAGCAGGGATACCGCAACACCGGCACCGTGCTGCAGTCGTACCTGCGGCGCAGCGAGGCCGACGCGGCGCGGATGAACGAGCTGGGGGCGCGGGTCCGGCTGGTCAAAGGGGCCTACAAGGAGCCCAAAGCGGTAGCGTATCAATCCAAGGCAGAGGTTGACGCCGCATTCGTCCGAATCATGCGGTTACTGCTGGCCGGAGGCACCTTTCCGGCCATCGCCACCCACGATCCGGCCATGCTCGCGGCCACTCGGGCGTTCGCCTCCAGCAGGGACCTTTCGCCCGCAAACTACGAATTCCAGATGCTTTACGGGATCCGACGGGATCTGCAGGCGGATTTGAAGACAGAAGGCTTCCAATTGCGCGTCTATGTACCATTCGGCCGTGAATGGTTCCCCTACTTCATGCGCCGGCTTGGAGAGCGGCCGGCGAACGTCGGTTTCGTGATTCGCGGCATTCTCGGCGAGAGATAAGCCGTTCCAGCCTCGGTCTTCGCCTTCCGATGTGTGTAGGCGGACGGTAACCGCCGTTGACACCCGTACCACGGCGGCTACACAAGCCCGACTGTCTTTTTTTTCGACAAATCCGTCTAAATTGCTGAAGCGGATGAGGTTGATCGATCACCATACAGCCGTGGCACGGGAGTTGATATCCCTGAGGTGTCGAGGGCGGAACCGGACCACCAGAGCCGGCGTCCTACCGGTTTAGGGTGAAAGGGTGATTGTCGACATGGTGACGAACTATCCCCAGCGGCTCACGGCGACGACAAGCATCGACGCGCAGGCAACCGCGAGCGTGATGAAGCGCGCGATGGCGCGCTTCGGGCAGTTCATGTGCGGGCTGCGCGGACACGACGCGGTGCTGCATTTCGAGGGCAAGCGCGTGATGATGCGCTGCACCTCGTGCGGGCACGACACTCCCGGATGGGACGTGAGTGGCCGCGCTCCGCGCCAGCGGTTCGAAGGCGATTCGCGGCGGCATCGGCTGGTGCCGCAGCGGCTGGTGCTGCGCAAGACGGCGTAAGACGGCTACGACCAGGTGCGTGCGAGCGCTGCCAGCACGTCGCGGCAGCGCAGCACGTCCTGGATTTCGACGTATTCTTCAGCGCTGTGCAGCCCCGCTCCCGCGGGGCCGAAGAGTACGGAGGGGATCCCGGCGGCCCCCAGCACCGCCGCGTCGGTCCAGAACGTCATTCCCACGAAACCACCGTCCCTCGTCGTGGCGGGTCCCGTTGACCCCAACGCGCGCCTCAGCGCGATCGGGAGGTCGTGCTCCGGCGCCAGGCGGTACGGCGGGCGCGACATCATCGGCGTCACCGAGCCCTCGAATTCCGGGTCGGCCTCTTTCAGCCGGGCCACGATCGCCTCGATCTCGCCGGCGACCTGGGCGGAGGATTCGCTGGCAACGGTGCGCCGTTCCATCTTGAGCGTGCAGCGGTCGGGATAGCTGCTCATCTCCCGGCCGCCCTCGATGACCGACGCGTGCAGGGAAGCCGTTCCCAGCAGGGAATCGGGCGTCGCCGCCTGCAGCCGTCGATCGAGCCGCTCCAGCTCGTGCAGCACCCGCCCCATCCGCACGATGGCGTCCCGCCCCTCCAGCGGACGGCTGCCGTGCGCGGCCCGCCCGCGCGTCTCGATCTCGAACCACGCGAACCCCTTGTGGCCGATCGCGATCTGCAGATCGGTCGGTTCGGTGACCACCGCGGCGTCGGCCCGCCATCGCGCGACCAGCGCATCGGCGCCGATGCTGGCGAACTCCTCGTCCACCACGCACGCGATGACGAGACGGCCGCGGTCGAGGCCTTCGGCGGCCATGACGCGCGCGGCGTCGATCATCGCGGCGATGCCCCCCTTCATGTCCTGCGAGCCACGGCCGTAGAGCCGCCCGTCGCGCTCGACCGGATCGAACGGCGCGCGCATCCCTTCGACCCCGACGGTATCGATGTGGCCGCAGTACATCAGCGAGCGGCCGGGACGCCGTCCTTCGAGCACCCCGACGACGTTGGGGCGGCCGGGCGCGGCGTCCTGGACCTCGACGTCGAGGCCGATGCGGCGGAGGTGTGCGGCGATGGCGTCGGCGATCGCCGCTTCGCCCGCGGCGCCCGGCACGAGCGACGGGTTGACCGAGTCGATCGCGACGAGGTCGCGCAGCAGGGCGACGGCTGGATCCATGAACAGAGGGCTAATAGTATCTGTTTCATGTCGTTGTCGGGCCGCGTCGCGGCGATCACCGGAGCCTCGTCAGGGATCGGGCTGGCGTGCGCGAAGCAGCTCGCCCGCGAAGGGGTCGCCGTCGTCCTGGGCGCGCGGCGCACGTCGCTGCTGGAATCCACCGCGAGCCAGATCGTCGCCGCCGGGGGTCGCGCCGCCATCGTGCCCATGGACGTGACGCGCGAGGAGGACGTCACGGCGCTCGTCGCGATGGCGATGCGGGAGTTCGGCCGCCTCGACGTCATGATCTGCAACGCCGGGTTCGGCTTCTACGGGACGATCGAGGAGACGCCGCCCGACGTGATGCAGCGGATGATGAACGTCAACTACATGGGGACCTACTACGGCGCGCGCGCGGCGCTGCCGATCTTCCGCCAGCAGAACGCCGGCCACCTGATCTTCGTGTCGTCGATCGTCGGCCGCCGCGGCATCGCGTTCATGGGCGGGTATTCGGCGACGAAGGCGGCGCAGTCGGGGCTGGCGGAGTCGCTGCGCACCGAGTTCGCCGGCACGCCGATCGCGGTGTCGTGCGTCTATCCCGTGTCGACGCGCACGGAGTTCCACGAGGCGATGGAGCGCGATTACGGGCACCACGTCAGCGGCCTCGGCCCGAAGCAGACGGTGGAGGCGGTCGCCGAGGCGATCGTCGCCTGCATCCGCCGTCCGCGGCCCGAGGTCTACCCGCACGCGCTGTCGCGCGGGCTCGGCATTCTCAGTCTGCTCGCGCCGGCCTTCACCGATCGGTTCGCCCGGAAGTACGGCCGCCGCCGCGATGCCCTTTAGCGCGATTCCCGCGGGCAGCTTCCTGATGGGCAGCGAGCGCGGGCAGGACGACGAGCGGCCGGTGCATCGCGTCCACGTGGACGGGTTCGAGATGTCGATCTACCCGGTGACGCGCGGCGAGTACCGGCGCTTCCTGGACGAGAGCGGCCACGAGGCGCCGCGCGACTGGGGCGATCCTGCGCTGGACGGCGACGATCGACCCGTCGTCGGCGTCAGCTGGCACGACGCGGTGGCGTACTGCGCGTGGCGGACGCGTCGCGGCAGCGCCGAGCGTCTGCCGACGGAGGCGGAGTGGGAGCGTGCCGCGCGCGGCGGGGTCGAGGGCGCCGCGTTTCCGTGGGGCGACGAGATACCGTCGTGGATTCCCGGCGGGGGGTGCGGTCCGCTGGGGGGCCCATGGCCGGTGACGCTCGGGGTGCCGAGCGCGTTCGGGCTGTACGGCATCGCCGCCAACGTCCACGAGTGGTGCGCCGACTGGCACGTCCGGGAGTACTACGCGGCGTCGCCGGCGGAGAATCCGCGGGGCCCCGAGTCGGGGGTCCGCCGCGCGTCGCGCGGGGGGTCGTGGCGGCATGCGGTGACGATCAGCCGCTGCGCCGCGCGCAGCCGGATCCCGCCGTCGCTGCGCTACACCGACTACGGCTTCCGCACCGTGAGATCGCGGCCGTGACGCTGAGGCCGGGGTCAGACCCCGCCGTCACGGATCTGCGCGTTTTTCGGCCAAATCTCGCGGGTTTTGCCGCCCGCGCCGATCGCGACTCGCGGGCGGCTGGTACGGGCGGGGTCTGACCCCGGTCTCCCGGCACGTGCCGCAGGTCGCGGATTCTGGCCGGAATTTGGGGGATCGCGGGGATGATGAACTATTCAGAGCGTTGATATATCCGGAATGGACATGAATCCTCGATCCGAGCTCGAGATCGCGGGCGGGATCGCGCGCGCGGTGCGCGACGCGGGCGGGCGCGCACTGATCGTCGGCGGCTGGGTCCGCGACCGCCTCATGGGGACGGCGTCGAAGGACCTCGACATCGAGGCCTTCGGCGTCGATGCCGAGACGGTGAAGTCGCTGCTGCGCCCCTTCGGATCCGTCAACACCGTCGGCGAGAGCTTCACGGTCTACAAGGTCGCCGGCCTCGACGTGTCGCTGCCGCGGCGCGAGTCGAAGACCGGCCGCGGCCACAAGGGGTTCACCGTCACCGGCGACCCCACGCTGTCGATTGCCGAGGCGGCGCGGCGGCGCGACTTCACGATCAACGCGATCTCCTGGGACCCGCTGACGGAGGAGTATCTCGACCCGTTCAACGGACGCCGCGATCTCGCAGAGCGCGTCCTGCGCGCCGTGGACGCGCGGACCTTCGGGGACGACAGCCTG
>Ga0075435_100001752_pt1 | contig 14124 bp, 14 predicted proteins | sample RhiMethybrSRZTD4_FD_75302 | JGI IMG/M metagenome (GOLD analysis project Ga0075435, IMG submission 75302) | Populus rhizosphere microbial communities from Tennessee, USA - Rhizosphere MetaG P. TD hybrid SRZTD4 | ecosystem: Host-associated > Plants > Roots > Rhizosphere > Soil | place: USA...
CCACGCCGTCGCCACAGCGATCGCTGCCGGTATCGGCGGCGAGTCATCGGACAGGGCTCGGACTTCGGCGACCAAGGCGTCGGCTTCAGCTTGCGAGTGCGGCGTGGCCATGATTCCCGGCGCGCGGTTGATGTACATCGCCATCGTCGCCAGGTCCCGCGCCGCACCAGTCCGATCGCCGGCGGCCAATGCGGCATCGGCTGCCATCCGCAGCAGCCGCAGCGTGTCGTCGCCCACGAATCGGCTGGCGGCTGCGCCGGCGGCCAGCCTCAGGAGGGCCGCCCGCTCGGCCGCCGTCGCGGCGAGTCCGCCGCCCTGCTCGTAACGTTGCTGCGCCTGTGCCTGCCGGCCGCGCAGGAACAGCAGGCCGGCCAACTCGGCGGCCAACTCCGCCGCCTGCGCCCGCCGGCTCGCCACGCCGGCGGACCAGGCGAGCGCGGCACCGGCGTCGTCGGCGATCCGGTCGAGCCGGGCGCACCACGCATCGCCGGTTGCGGCGGTTTCGGTCTGGCGGAGCGCGGCGAGGGAGCGCCGGCACCACTGCTCGTGGCCGGCCCGGATCTGGTCCAGTTCACCAGCCTCGTCCAGCCGCTCGACGCCGTATTGTCGGATCGTCTCCAACGCCCGGTACCTGGTCCGCCCGCCCCGCTCGACGACCAGCAGGCTGTGCTCGGCCAGGCGGGCGAGCCCGTCGGCGATCTCGGCTTGTTCGCGGCCGGCGCCCGCGACGGCGCGGGCTGCGTCGACGTCGAACCACGAGGCGAACACGGCGACACCGCGCAGCAGCCTGCGATCGGCGGAGGAGAGCAGCTCATAGCTCCAGCCGATCGCGGCACGCAGCGAGCCGTGGCGGTCGGCTGCCCGCGGGCCGGTGGTGAGGAGCCGCAACCGCTGGTCCAGGCCGGATTCCAGTCCGTCGAGGCCGAGCGCGGCGAACCGGGCGGCGGCGAGCTCGATGGCCAGCGCCATGCCATCCAGCGCCCGGCATAGCGCGGCCACCCGGACGGGGTCCGGCGGAACCGGGTCGCCCGTCGCCGCGGCCACCCGGGCGGCGAACAGGTCGACCGCATCGCCGCCGCCGCCGATGACCGACAGGCCCGGTACGACGTACACCCGCTCGTACGGAAGCAGGAGCCGGGTCCGGCTGGTCGTCAGCACGGTGACCTCCGGGCACCCGGCGATGATGCGCTCGACGCAGACGCGGACGCCGTCGAGCACGTGCTCGCAATTATCGAGGACCAGCAGCGCATCGCTGGCAGCGAGCGCAGCGACTAGCGCGCGGCCGACAGAGGTGGTCCGCTGCTCAGGGACGCCAACGGTTTCGGCGACCGCCGCGGTGACCATCGCCGGGTCGGTCACGTGGATCAGATCCACGAACCACACCCCCTCACGGCGGGCCGGGGCGACCTCGGCCGCGACGCTCAGCGCGAGCCGGGTCTTGCCAATGCCACCCGGGCCGGTCGCGGTCACCAGACGGTGCCCGGCCAGCGCCGCAGCCAGTGCCGCCCGCTCGCCGGTGCGCCCGATGAACGGGGTGACCGGAACGGGCAGGCCACGGCTGCCGGATTTGACCAGAAGGCCCGGCATCGCCTCGGCGTGCCGGGCCAGACTGCGGCGATCGGGAAGTTGCAGCTTCCGAAGCATCGCGGAGACGTGGCTCTCGACGGTGCGCGTCGAGATGAACAGCGCATCGGCGATCTGCGCATTCGTCAGGTGCCGGGCAATCAGGGCAAGGATCTCGGCCTCCCGCGCCGTGACCTCCGCACCCCTGACCGGCCCCGCAGTCGTCACACCATCCAGTGTCCCCCGTGCCGTCCGTGCTGAGCACGGGTGTCACGGATCCGTGGCAGGCACGGATGCGCCGCCGGTCCCGCATGGCGAGGCTGGCCTTTGAGCGATTCCGTCCGTGTTGGTTTCAACGTTCCGACAACCTGCTGGCCAACGTAACGACAAGACCTGCACTCGACAATCGCCGCGTACGGGCGCCGAAGTCCTACTGCGTAACAAGCAGGTCGGCCGAGATGAAGACCGGAATCACATCAAGGAGGCACCACATGACCACTACCGAGACCCCAGTCGACAACGGTGTCAACGTAGAAGCGCTGCTCGGCGTGCGTGACGCCCTGCCCGGCACCCCGGAGATCGCGAAGTTCCAGTGGCGTTCCACGGTGTCCTGGGTCAACGGCACGCACAGTCGCTCGGATGTCGAGACGTTCTACGGCTTCGGCGACGAACAACAGCACCACACGACGTTCAGTTACGACATCGACCATCCGCTGCAGTTCGCCGCGCAGGACAAGGGTGCCACGCCGGTGGAGGTTGTCCTGGCCGCCCTCGGCGGCTGCCTTACCGCTGGCGTGGCCGCCGTCGCCCAGCAGAGGTCGATCCAGCTGCGGTCGGTGCGGGCCACCCTCGCCGCCGAGATGGACCTGCACGGGATTCTCGGCGCTGACCCGGATGTTCGGAACGGCTTCAGCGGTGTCACCGTCAGCTACCAGATCGACGCAGACGCCACTGCCGAGGAGATCCAGGCGCTGGTCGCGCAGTCGCAGAAGCGCTCCGCCGTCTACGACATCATCACCAACCCGACCAACGTCACCGTCGAGGTCCACTGATACAGGCCGATCGAGCAGGGGGAGGCGCAGCCGTGCCGAGTACGACCACCGTGATCGTCGGTGCGGGCCACTGCGGGCTGGCCATGAGCCATTGCCTCGCGGCGCGTTCGATCGACCACGTCGTCCTGGAACGCGCAGAGGTGGCGAACTCGTGGCGTACGCAGCGGTGGGACTCGCTGCGGCTGCTCAGCCCGAACTGGATGACCCGGCTGCCCGGTTACAGGTACCGCGGTGACGACCCGGACGGCTACCTCAGCGCCCCGGAGGTTGCGGCGATGCTGGGGGACTACGCCGATACATCCGCGGCACCGGTACTGACCAGCACGACGGTGACCTCGGTCCGGGCAGCCGGAGGCGGATACGTCGTGCGAACCGACCAGGGCACCTGGCGCGCGCGGACGGTAGTGCTGGCCAGCGGAGCGGCGGCGGTGCCGGCGGTGCCCGCGCTGGCGCGGCTGGTGCCGGCCGGGCTCACCTGCCTCACCCCGGTGGGCTACCGCAACCCAGGCGACCTGCCCGGCGGCGGCGTCCTGGTGGTCGGCGCCTCGGCTAGCGGGATCCAGCTCGCCGACGAGCTGCACCGCTGCGGGCACCCGGTCACGCTCGCCGTCGGCGAGCACGTCCGCATGCCGCGTACCTATCGCGGCCGGGACATCTTGTGGTGGCTGGACGCCTCAGGGGTGCTGGACCAGCGCTACGACGAGGTCGATGATCTGGTGCGGGCGCGGAAGGTGCCGTCCATGCAGCTGGTCGGCTCGCCGGGCCGGACGGTCGACCTGAACGCATTGAGCTCGGCCGGGGTGCGGCTGGTCGGCCGCTTGGCCGGGATCGCCGACGGGGTCGCCCAGTTCTCTGGCTCCCTGCCCAACGTGTGCGCGCTGGCCGACCTGAAGCTGGGCCGGCTGCTGAACACGGTCGATGCCTGGGCGGGGGCGGCCGGTGAACGGTTCGCGCCGACGGCCGTGCACAGCACACCGCTGGGCCTAGACCTGCGGTCCGGGGAGATCAGCACGATCGTATGGGCGACGGGGTACCGGCCTGATCTGTCCTGGCTGCACGTCCCGGTGCTCGAACGCAAGGGCCGGGTCGTCCACGACGGCGGTGTGACGGCTTGCCCAGGCCTGTACTTGATCGGCATGCCGTTCCTGCGCCGCCGCAAGTCGAGTCTGATAGACGGGGCGGCTGATGACGCCGCCGAGCTGACCACGCACCTCGCCGGTTATCTCGACGCACTGGCCGGCCGGCGCGAAAGGAGCGCGTCATGAATAAGCACCCCCTGGCCACGGCGATCGCCGAGGCCGTGGCCGACCGGGACAGCGTCCAGCTGGCCGCTGCGGTCACCGACACCGTCCGGCTGCGGGCGTTGCTGCCCGGCGGCCCGATCGAAGAGCATGGCCGCGATGCCGTCGTCGCCCGCTTCGGCGGATGGTTCGCCGATATGGACACCGTCGGCCTGGTGGAGTCGGCAGGCGAGGCGATGGCCGACCGGTTCCTGATCCACTACCGGCTGGACCTGGCGCAGTGCGACACCCGCTGGGCCTGCACACACACCTCGATCTGCAAGGTCATCGATGGGCGGCTGGCCACGATCGATCTGCTGTGTTCGGGCTTCCGCGAGATCTAGGTGATCAAGATGCGCAACCCGGCACTCGACGCGTGGGGCGATTACGACCAAGACGACCCGTACCCGCTGTTCGCACAGGTTCAGGCGGATGGCCCGGTGCACGAGGTCACGCTTGCCGACGGGCACCGCGCGTGGTTGATCGTCCGCCACGAGGAGGCCAAGGCCGCTCTCAACCACGCCGCCCTGTCCAAGGACATGCACGCCGCACTTGCCCGTGACGGGGCGGTCGTCGCCGAGGGGCTGCCCGGCCCCACCTTCGCCCGGCACATGCTCAGCGTCGACCCGCCTGACCATACCCGGCTGCGCCGGCTGGCCTCGGCTGCCTTCAGCCGGCGTCGGATCGAGGCCCTCCGGCCTCGTGTCCAGCAGATCGCCGACGGCCTGCTGGACGACCTCAAGGCGTGCGGCGACACCATAGTCGACCTGATCAAGGGCTTCGCATTTCCGCTGCCATTCACCGTGATCAGCGAACTGCTCGGCGTCCCGGAACCAGACCAGGACCGCCTCGGAAACTGGTTCACCACGCTGCTCGCGCCGTCGTCGGCACCCGAGCCACCGGCTGAGGCGGTGGCGGCTTCAGCGAACATCGTTCAGTATCTGACCGAGCTCCTCGCCCGTAAGCGGGCCGCCCCGGACGAGGATCTAGTCACCGACCTGGTACGCGCGGCTGATCAGGGCGGCGCGTTGTCCGAGCAGGAGATGCTCTCCACGATTTTCCAGCTAGTGGTCGCCGGGCACGACACCACGACGAGCCTGATCGGCAACGGGACGGTCGCCCTGCTGACCCACCCGCAGCAACGCGACGCACTCGCCGCCGACCCGTCCCTGGTACCGCACGCGATCGAGGAAATCCTGCGATGGGACGCACCGGTGCCGCACTCGACGTTCAGGTACACCACCCAGGACGTCGCCTTCGGCGGGACCGTCCTCCCCGCCTTCACCCAGGTGATCATCTCGCTGGCCGCGGCCAACCGGGACCCGGCCCGGTACGACAACCCGGGAGCCCTCGACATCACCCGGACGGACACCAGCCACCTGGCCTTCGGCCACGGCATTCACCATTGCCTGGGTGCAAGGCTTGCCCGGCTCGAAGGCGTGATAGCGCTCACCACCCTGCACGCCCGCTTCCCCGCCATGCGGCTGGCCGTCCCACCGTCGGCGCTGCACTGGGACCACGGCGACGGGCTGATACTGCGCGGCCTGACCGAACTACCGGTCATCCTCCACCCATAACGAGAATCACATGCAGGCTTCCACCACCAGCGCCAGGTCAGCCGCGCGCCCAGTGCGCCCGGCGCGCTTTCAGGCGGGGCTCGACCTGGTGGGCCTCACGCCTTTGATGGAGGTCACAACCGGCACTTCAGAGGTTGCGATCGGCCTGATCGACGGCCCGGTTGCCACGAACCATCCCGACCTGCCCGCGCAGGCCATCAGGGGCATCGGGCCGAGCCGTGCCGTCGCCTGCAACCACGGCGCCAGCGTCGCGTGCGCACACGGTACCTACGTCGCGGGGATCCTCATCGCCCGCCGCAACTCACCCGCACCGGCGATCTGCCCGGACTGCGTCCTGCTCGTGCGTCCCATCTTCCTCGACGCGACCACCGGCAGCGACGATCCTCGGGCGCAGCCGGAGGACCTCGCGCAAGCCCTGACGGAATGCACCGACGCAGGAGCGCGCGTGGTCAACCTGAGCGCCGCACTGGCACGGGCGGCCATCAAGGATGAACGCGCCCTGACCGCCGCACTGGAACACGCCGCGCGGCGCGAGGTGATCGTCGTAGCCGCAGCCGGCAATCAGGCAACCCTCGCGGCCACCGCCATCACCCGCCACCCCTGGGTCATCCCGGTCGTGAGCTATGACGACCACGCCCGCCCGCAAGATCACTCCACCATCGGCAGGTCAATAGGCCGGTCGGGACTGGGTGCACCCGGCGTCGAAATCACCAGCCTCGGTACGAGAGGAAGGCCGGTAACGGCCAGCGGCACCAGTGCGGCCGCCCCCTTTGTCACCGGCGCCGTCGCGCTGCTTTGCGCCGAATTCCCTGATGCCTCCGGACATGAGATCAAGTCCGCACTGCTGGCGGCGCGGGCAGGACGACCAGCCACGGTTGTCCCGCCGCTGATGAATGCCTGGCGCGCGTATCACGTCCTGCGTGCAACCAGACCGAGGAGGAAATCGAGATGACCACACGCATCAGCGAACGCCCAGAGGCCAGCCCGGCACAGTACCGGGTGCGACTGCCAGGGTTCGTCAGCGACCAGGAAATTGGCCTCGGGGATGTCCTCAAGCGCCTGACCTCGACGCTCGGCATCCGGACCTGCGGCGGCTGTCGCCGCCGCGCCGCGATGCTCAACCGCTGGATGACATTCGACGGCCGACCGCACCGACCCTGAGTGGCCGGGCGACCTCGCGAGCACGCATTGACCCGAAAATCCCCGGACCGGCGTGGACGGCCTAGCAAGACCAACCGCAACCTTTGGGAGACCTGTCATGGAAGCCACCAACCACCCCGACCCATCGGAACCGCAAACAACCGAACCCGGCACGGCGCCCATCGCGCCGTCCCCCCTCGATCCGACCGGCAACTCGGTGTCCCCGCAAACCGGGGTGCCGTGCCGCACCTGTAGCAGCGCGCCCGGCTCGCCAACCGATGGCGCCGGCGCGACTGCTGCCCGGCACGTCTACGCCTTGGGGCGGATCGAAGCGCGGTTCCCGAGCCTCGCCGCGGAAAAGGAGTTCGCCCAGGCGAGCGGACGGACCGACACCGTCGGCAAGACCGATCAAGAAACCTTCCACGCGGTGCTGTCCGAGCGGGACAACCGCTACCTGGTCCGCCAGTTGTGCTGGGTGCTGACCGTCCAGGGACTGGAAACCTACCTGCTGCGGCCGCGCGACCCGGCCGACATCGACCTGCTGGTGGACGCCATCCGTCCCGCACCCAGCCCCAACGACGTCGATGTCGTCATCGGCTGGCGCGGTCCCCTCGCCCCGCCGGAACTGTGCAACGGCCTGATGGTGCCGATCGTCGCCTTCGACCAGATCTACTCCTTCGACCGCGAGGCGCTCATCAAAGCCATCCCGAAGCCGGAAAAGACCAGCGCCGAACGGTTCCGGCCGGCTGCCGAGGAAGTGTTCACCAGGATCATGCAAATGACCGACAACGCCGGCGCGACCAGCGAGCACCGCGCCCTCAACTACCTCGCCATGCGCTATCCCGGCATCTACGCGACCGCAGCGGACGAATTCGTGCGCGACTTCTCGCTGAGCGGGGTGGACGTGCGCCCCTCGCCCCTGGCCACCGCGCACGACATCGTCGACGTCATATTCGCCTACACCAACCGCAACACCGACTTCACCGAGCAATTCTGCGTGCGCGTAGACGTGACCGAGGAATTCCCGTTCCTGGTCACCAAGATGACGCCGTACTACGACCGCTGAACCACGCCTGATCGACAGGACAGACACCATGACCATGAACACGCCGGGATTCACCGCCGAGGATTCGCTCCACGCCACACACGGGCACTACCGGACCACTACCCGTCCGCCCAACCTATCCGCGCACACGATGGGCACAATTCGCCTATCCGAGATAGACGTACCGGGAGAAGTGATCGAAATCGAAGACGACGCACCCTGGTCCCCGCCCTCCTGGGGCGGGCATACCGGCCCCGGCACCACCAGTCCGCCGCCCGAAACCGGCGGCGGCGAGCCCGGCGGCGGTGGCACAAGTGGCGGCACCCCGCCAAAGATAGACCCGGAGGATAAGCCCCTGCCCGTTTTCCATGGCTGTAGTGTTCATCAAACTGCCTCAAGTGCGGCCGGGCCATGCCTCAAAAGCCGGCACGAGGACATCGACCGCGGCGTCGAGAATCCGCACTACCTGCGATGCACGGGCAAGAGGCAGGGCAACGTGGTGCACCCAAGAATGCAATGCTGCCAGCAGCGCGGCAAGCGCACTGTGTGCAAAGAATTGTGACCCGAATGACTAGCCTGGTCGAGAAGGGACGACACCATGCCCGTTGGAAACAAGATCCCAGGATTCACCGCTGATGCGAGTATCCACAACACCAGAACCTACCGCCACAAGCCCGTTGATCGAGGCGCCAAGCTACCCGCCGTCGTCGAGCCAGCGCTGCCTCCGGGAGTGCAGTGCTACCGCACCAGCACCGGCGTGGACGCGTGCTTGTTCCAAACCGCCTACCAAACCTGCGTCTGCTGGAACGAGGGCAGCGGCTGGGAGTGTGTCTGCGCGCCGCGCAATGAATAGTGATGGCGGGTGACTGACGGAAAAGCCCGAACGCGACAAGATACCAGGGTTGGGAGAAAAGACAATGTACGCCGGAAATTTGCCCGCATTCACCGCCGAGGCCTCGCTCTACAGCACCAGCGGACACTACCGGGCCAGTTACCGCGCACCAGGCCTGCCCGGACACACGATCGGCACGATCCGCCTTTCCGAGATAGACGTGCCGGGAGAAGTGATCGAAATCGAGGATGACGCGCCATGGTGGCCGGCCCCGTGGGGCGGGCATACCGGCCCCGGCACCACAGGCGGTGGCGAACCTGGCAGCGGCGAACCCGGCGGCGGTGGCGCAGGTGGCGGCACCCCGTCCGACACAAACCCGAAGGGCCCGCCTGATTCGCCTGGCTGCAGTACAAGACAGGTGCAGTCGGCGCCGGCCGGGCCGTGCATACACCAGCGTGAGTCTGACCTCATGAACGGCGTCAAGTCTCCGCACTATTTGCGATGCACGGGCGAAAAAATGCAATGCTGCCAGGGGCGTGGCAAGCACGCTGTGTGTACGGACCTGTAACCCACATGCGAAGTGGTGGATCAGCCGCAGCTCCGGAAGACGGCACCGAGGATCGGCAGGAGCTTCCGCGGTCGCACAGCGCTAGGGCCTCTGGGAACCGGGTCGTGCGCTGCTTCGTTATATCCGAGTCCGCTGGCCGAACCTGCCGTCGGAGGCCCGGCGTGCCCACCGAGTTGCCGCCGTTGCCGTCGCTTGCGGAGCAAGCCGAGCGGCTGATCGAAGCCGGCGCCCATGAGATCGGCGGCGTCCCTATCGCTCAGCTTCGTGGCGCGGCGCGGGCCTGCACCGGCCGGGGGCTGTTGGTGATACATCCAGCCTGTGCGCATGTGTCCAGGCTCGCGCCGTTGATCGAGCGCAACGGCAAGCGCGGGTTCGTCGTGGCGGACATGCGTGACGCCGATGACTTCGCGCCGATCGAGCCGGTGGCATTGCCGGCGGGCCCGGTCTATGTGGCCGTGGACCTCGACCGGGGCGATCACCTGGCCGGCTGGAGCCCCGATGAGGCGCTGCCTGCGCTTCTGGCCGCCGGGAGGACCCCGCTCACCCTGGGCGAAGGCATCCATTGGCTGCTCCAGCGGCCCGAGGTGCTCGACCGCGGCCACTGTTTCATGACCATCGGGTCGCGGCTGCGCAGGGCAGATGGCTCGGTCGGTGCGCGGGCCCCGGCGCTGTGGATTAGCAATGGCACTAGCCGGGACGGCCCGCAGAACCGTCATGCCCCCAAAGTCGGATGGTGCTGGGCCGGCAACCGGCACACCTGGCTGGGCTTTGCCTCAGCAGCCGGCCGGATCCGCTGTCAGCGATCCGCACAGGGCAGCCGGACAGGGTCACCCAGGCCCGGGCCACGAGTAATTGTCAAGACCTGTGGATCAAGATCGTTTTAGGCGGCTTGCGGCTGGTTCTCCTCGGCTGGCCCCCTCGATCAGCTTGCCGTTGACGAAAGGTGCCCGGGCGCGGACGAGCGCGACGAGGTGGGGTGGGTTGACTGTTGACGGCCATCAGGATCTGCCCAGCGGCGGCCACGAAGTCGGCTCCGTGGCCATCACAGACAGTGATCAGGTTCGCTAGCCGTAGCGCCGCCAGTCAGCCCCGAACGCCGACTATCGGGCGCCAGTGTGCTTGTCATTCGCTCGCCCTGCCGTGGGCAGGTGGATGCGCTATGCGGTAGGCGAGTGTCGGATCAGGAAGGCGGTCATGGCGTCGATGATCTGGGTCGTGATCTCGTGGCCGGTGCCAGGCACGATGCCGAGTTCGCCGGCTGGAAGGGTCCGGTAGGCCGCGCACGCAGCTTCGACGGTGCAGAACATGTCGCGGTCCCCCGCGAGGATGAGCGTTGGGGCCGTAACGGCCGCGAAGTCGTCGACGGCGTAGCCGACGGGGGCCACGGCGCGGTCGAAGAAGAGCCCGAGGTAGGTGCGCCAGTGACCGTCGCCTTGCGCGTCGTCGTAGTCCGCCTTCATGGTGGCGAAGGTGGCCGCCATCGGCGGGATCGACTGGAACGTCCGCTCGGCGGCGTCGGGGTCGGCCGTGGCAGCATCGGGGCTGCCGCCGAACATGGGTCGAACGCCCTGGTGGGCCATGGCCTCGGGATCGAAGATGTCGAAGCCGGCATAGTTCACGAGGGCGCGCACGATGCCGGGATGACGGAGGGCGAGGTAGGTGGCGGTCGCTCCGCCTTCGCTGAAGCCAGCGATCATCGGGCGGTCGAGCTGGAGTGCCTCAGTCAAGGCGGCGACATCGTCGGCGAGGACGTCGAAGGTTGCCGGCCCGCCCGGGTGCACGGTGGCGCCGGAGCCGCGCGTGTCGGGCGCGATGACCCGGAAGTGCTTGCCGAGGGTGTGCATGTGGTCGACGAACGCCACAGGGGAGCCGGCCCACACCGGTCCCGTGGAGGCAAGGGCGCCGTGCAGCAGGATCAGCGGCGGGCCGTCGCCGGCCTCGGTGTAGGCAATGTCGATCCCGTTGGCTCGGACGAGCTTGGCGCCGCGGCGGGCGGCGATCTCGGTCATGGACATGATGGTTCTCCTTGTTCGGTGTGGTCGGTCAGGAACGGTGGGTCAGCGCGTCGATCGGGCGGGTGGCGCAGCCGACGATCATCGGACGCACGAAAGACGGCGACTTCGGGAGCTCGCCGTGGACGATGTCGTCGACGCCGAACCCGCCTCGTTCTAGGGTCTCAAGCGTCGGGCGGTTGCAGTCGCATCCGACTAGCAGCCGGTTCAGCCAGTTGATCCGGTCCTGTCGGCGTGCCGCGGCGGCGTCGTCGGATCGGACGTGTTCGACGAACAGGAGGCGTCCGCCGGGCTTGAGCACCCGGCGGATCTCACGCACCGCACGGGGCTGGTCGTCCACACCGCACAACACGAGGGTCGACACGACCGTGTCGAAGGTCGCGTCCTCGAACGGCAAGTCCTCTGCCGGCGCACGCAGGATCGTCGGCGGCGACGCGGTCCGACCACCCGCGCGCTCGAGGCGACGCAGCATCGACGTATCGGGCTCGGTCACCGTGACCGTGTTCACCTCGCCTGCGTAGTGGGTCAGGTTTAGCCCGGTGCCGGCGCCGACCTCGAGCACATCGCCACAGGCCCGGGCGAGGAGCTTGGCGCGGATCTCCGCGAGTCCCGCCTTCTCGCCGCTGGCCATCAGGCGGTTGTAGGTGAGAGCGAACAGCCGGCTTCGAAGTCCCATGACAGCCCCGCTTTGGTTTCGTCACTATGACGAGGCCCATTGGACGACACGAGCGCGCCGCACGTCATGGGGCAGATGCCCCATCTTCCGCCCGCCGGTGCAGCGCGGATCAGGCCGGCAATGCCTCGAGCAGGCCGTGCTTGATCGCGAACAGGCTCGCTTCCACCCGGCTCGTCGCGCCGGTCTTCACGTAGATGTGCTCGACGTGGTTCCGCGCCGTCTTGGGCGAGATCACCAGCTCGGCAGCGATCTCCTTGCTGGACAGGCCCCGAGCCGCCAGCCGCAGCACCTCGACCTCGCGGGCGGTGAGCCCTGCGGGCCGTTCGCGGCGCGCCTCGGCCCGGTGGCCGGCGGCGACGAGAACCGCCTCGGCCGCGTCGCCGTCGATGCGGCCGGCGCGAACCTCGCCGCGCAGCTCGACCGCCGCGTCCTGCGGGGTGCGGGCTGGGCGATGGGGTCGGTGCTCCACCATCGCCTGGTACACGTCGGCCGCGCCCAGGACGCGAGCCGGGAGCGTGATCGCACCGCCGACCAGGCCACGCGGATAGCCGGACCCGTCCATGCGCTCGCGTAGCTGCGCGGCGACCGCGCCGATCGCACGGAGCGATGGCGCTTGCTGCAGCATCCGCTCCGTGAGGTACGGCTGGAGACGCACCCGTTCCCACTCGCCTGCTCCCAACGGGCCCGGCTTGTCCCAGATGGCATTGGACACACCGAGCCGGCCCAACCCGTGGGCGAGGCCCGCCCGGCGAAGCGTCGCGAGCGGCTCTCCGGCCAGCCCCAGCCGAACGCCGGCGACCTCGACCAGCTGAGCCACGCCGCGGGCATGACCCAGCGTGTAAGGCGACTTGAGGTCGACGAAGTCGGCCACCGCACCAAGCGCCTCGTCGAACTCTTCGCCACGCAACGGGCGTTCGAGCACCGGGGTGGCGGTGATCACCTCGTCCCACGTACTCGCGGCATCAAGACCGTCGAGGATGCTGTGGGCGGCCGAGCTGAAGCGGGCCGCGACATTCGGATCGAACTGGCTCCCGCCCAGCCTGCGGGCGAACGCGACCGCGGCGTCGACGCCGCCCGAGCGATGGGCCACCTCGACGAACTCCGCCAGCTGCGACACGCGGGCCGCGATCGGCACCGCCTCGCCCGCCAGCTCGCCGGGCCAGCCCTTGCCGTCCCACTGCTCGTAGGACGCGGCGACCGCATCCTGCACCGCGGACGGAAGACCAATCTCGGCCGCCAGCGACCGGGCCATCGCCGAATGATGGGCGATCATCCCGTCAAGCTCCTTGTGGCCGGACAAGGCGAAGCTCAAACCGACACGGAAGCGCTGGAGCATCGGCTGTCCCGCCCCGAGACGGCGGAGACCGGCGACCGCCGACCGCACACCGTGCAGGCCATGGTCGTACTTGTCAGCCTTCAACGCGATGTCATCACCGAACCACTTCGCCTGCTCGTGGGCGTCGGTGTGGCAACCCACGTTCGTGAGCAGCGCCGTGTAATAGACGACCGACCGCTGGTCCTGATCAAGCCCGAGTTGCTCGGCGAGACGCAACGCGATCCAGCACTGGCGCAGAACATGCTCCATCGGCTGGCCGAACCCGAGGTCGATACCGAGCGACAACGCACCAACCAACTCCGCCAAGCGAACGCGTTCGAGATCGGCCGTCTCCCCCATCCCGCGACTCTATTAGGTCTGCCAACCAAGCATCCTCGGTGTGCGGACTGGTGACCGACTCGAGGGTGACCCGCCAAACGCCGCGGCACGCACCCGTAGCTCTCCTTCCGACGCACACAGGACGCGTACAGAGCGGCGGATCATGCGCGGCCGGAGGCGCCGCTACAATCACACTCAGTGACGAAGCTGGCCGCCACCGGGCAGCTGCTGATGGCCGCGAGCGGGCAGGTTGCAATGACCGCCAACAGTTGACGGCGCGCCAGCGATCCTGCGCGGGCTGGATGAGCTTGAACGCCATGGCCGGGCCGGCGGCACGGTAGATCATGGGAAGGCTATGCCAGAAGGCCAGCCGCAATCCGTCATGGTCTGCTTAGCTGGGCAATCTGGCGCTTGTAAATACCAGGCGGTACCGTCGGGGCGTGCATGAGATGTGGCGACAGCCGCTGCGCTCCATGGGCCATGGCTAGCGTCCGAGCCACTGCCGCGGCTGCAGTAGTCGCTGCGGTGATCGCCGGGTGCAGCGGTATGCCCGCGAACAGGCGCGCTGCTCGGCCTGCCACGTCTCGGTCAGCTTCGTGATCACCGAGGAGGACAGGCCGGCCGCCGAGCCGAGGAACTGCCCGAGCGCGGGCACGAAGTCGCCGCTGGACAGGCCGTGCAGATACAGCAGCGGCAGCACCTCGGTGATCTTCGGGGTCTTGCGG